>Ga0105048_10001325_pt1 | contig 40145 bp, 35 predicted proteins | sample MAT05_FD_78382 | JGI IMG/M metagenome (GOLD analysis project Ga0105048, IMG submission 78382) | Freshwater microbial communities from Lake Fryxell liftoff mats and glacier meltwater in Antarctica - MAT-05 | ecosystem: Environmental > Aquatic > Freshwater > Ice > Liftoff microbial mat | place... | reverse complement strand
GTAACGGACGCGCAGCGTTGGAGTACCCCGTACGCCCACTTCGTAGGCAAGTGCAGTATCCACTTCGACCTGTGTGGTTGCTTCATCCTCTGCACAGTCCAGCACCGTTTCGTTGTCGAGATCGTAAGCAGGCGCGATCAGTTTAATGACGCGCTCGTCGAACGATCCTGCTGCTGCCAACTCGTAAAGCGCTGTGTGCAATTCCCAGAACGCGCCGTCGCGTTCGTTATCAATACATTCCAGCACACGTCCCGCCAGAAGCGTCGTCTCGCCGCCTGAGGTCGGGAAAATGCGATACTCGAAACGCGCCATGCCAGTCACGACATACGTTTCGATCAACTGCTGCATCACGGGTGCGTAGTCTTGGCAATGTGAACACGCCCAATCCGCAAATTCGACAATCGTGATCGGCGCATCGGGGTCGCCGAGGACAAAACCGCCATCTTCAGCCCGTAGTTGCGCGATTTCTGAAAGATCATAAGGCGCTTCGTCGGTCGCTTGTGCATTGGCGTTATTCCTGTTTTCAAACATACCGCCTTGACGAGCGGTCGGCGTCGGGGTTGTTTCTTGCGCCGCAGCAGCAAAGAAGGGGATGATCGCCAGCGCGATCAGGAGTGTCGCCACAGATTTGAGCATGGATCATTCTCCGATTAAGATGCTATCAATATCACTTGTCCTTCGTTGCCTCCTATCATAACATGCGCTGATCCTCGACCCATCCCTAAGTATGTTAACATTTTGCGGCACACCATTGGTGTCCGTGCGGGTCTTGACCTGCCCACGATCTGTAGCGCATCATGGGGGTAAGACGGCATCGATGCTGTCGGTTCAATCGTCTAAAGGCTCATTTGTGGAAACTGAAAGTGCGTCACCCAAGATAGACAGTTATGCCGCGCTGCGACTGCCCGATTTTCGCCTGTTATTGAGCGGTCGTTTGATCGCGCAAATCGGTGAAATGATGGTCTCGGTCGCGGTCGGCTGGGAATTATACGAGCGCACAGGCAATGCGTTCCTGCTCGGCATGGTCGGGCTGGTGCAGGTGATCCCTGTGCTGTTATTCTCGCTGCCTGCGGGCTATATGAGTGATCGCTACAACCGTAAACGCATCACGCTGATCTCACAGGTCGTGCTGGCGTTATGTTCGTTGGTACTGGCGTATTTATCGGTGACACAGAGCGATTTAATCTGGGTATTCGTCGTGCTGGCGATTATCGGCGTCGGGCGCGCATTCAATAATCCCGCGGAAGGCGCGCTGACACCGCTCTTCGTCTCCGCTAATTTGTATCAAAACGCGGCGACATGGGGCAGCAGCGTGTGGCAGTTCGCCGCCATCGCCGGTCCGGCGTTCGGCGGCTTGTTCATTGCGCTGACAGGCGGCGCGGCAGGCGTATATCTGATCAACACGGTCGCGGGCATGATTTTTGTCGGCGTCTTGCTCAAGGTCAAACCGCGCGCGCAAACATTCGCCGCGCCCGAAGAAACACCGATCCAAGCGCTCAAAGCCGGGCTGCGCTTTTTGCGCGGCAACCGTCTGATTTTGTCGTCGATCTCGCTCGATATGTTCGCGGTCTTGCTCGGTGGCGCGACCTATTTACTGCCTGTATTCGCCAAAGATATTTTGTTCGTTGATTCCGCTGGGTTAGGGGTATTGCGCGCAGCACCATCGATTGGCGCGCTGATCATGGCGGTGTTCATCGCGCGGCGTCCGCCATTCAAGCAGGCGGGGCGCACGCTGTTATGGGCGGTCGCAGGGTTTGGTGTGGCGACGATTGTGTTTGGTCTATCGCAAAATTTCTGGCTGTCGCTGGTCATGCTCGCTATTCTGGGCGGGCTGGACAACATCAGCGTGGTCATCCGCCACACGCTCGAAATGACGTATACGCCCGATGATATGCGCGGGCGCGTCGGGTCGGTGCAAACGATGTTCATCGGCGCATCGAACGAACTTGGCGGCTTTGAATCGGGCGTGGCGGCGGCAATTTTGGGACCTGTCGGCGCGGTCGTGTTCGGTGGAATCGGCACACTGGCGGTTGTGTATGGCGTCGCGCGCCTTGCACCCGAACTGCGCGCGCTGCGGATGATTGGGCAGCCATTAATTCCTGACCCAGCGTTGATGCCCGACCCGGAACGACCGGGTTTTATCGTGCCCGCCGCCATTTCAGAAGTGGGCGCGGCGGACTGACGCACCGAAAGCGTGGAACGGCAGGTGTATAATGCCATGTCTAACGTAGCGGCGACCCACTGGGTCGTCCAATGGGTACGGCGCTGCCATGCCCGCACGCGGTCATTTATTGTGAGGTCTGTATGCGTATTCCCGGATGGCTTTTTCTGCTCGGCACGGTCGGGCTTGTGGTAGCGACAATAGTGTGTTCATTCGGCGCGTTTTCGCTGGCGCGTGGTGTCGCAGGTGATCTGGCACAAAGTGGCGTCGTCGTCTCGTTTGAACAAGTCGCACAATCGATTCCAACCGCGACGATCACGCCGACGCCCGAACCGACTGGGCTGCCAACGCTCGATCCCGCGCTCAATGTGACGCCAACGATCACGCCGATCCCGCCGACGCCGACCGTCACACCAACGCTCGACCCGATGGCGGTGTATACCTGGGATGACCCGCGCCGTGTCAATATTTTACTGGTCGGCATCGATCAACGCGAAGGTGTGGCGGACGAAGGCTATTACCTGACCGATACCATCATCGTCGTCAGCATTGACCCCGTGCGTAAAGCGGTCAGCTTGCTCTCGATCCCGCGCGATTTGTGGGTGGCGATTCCCGGTTTTCAATATGGGCGCGTCAATACCGCGTACCAGTTGGGCGAATCAGGCGCATATCCCGGCGGCGGGTTGGCGCTGTTAGCGCGCACGATCACCGATACCTTGGGCGTCAACATCGATAACTACCTGCTGATTAACTTCAATGTGTTCACGGCGGTGGTCGATCTGGTCGCGCCGTCCGGCGTCGAGGTGTGCCCGCAAACCCCTATCGATGACCCTGATTACCCTGATGCGGGATTTGGCACGATCCCAGTGTATTTCGAGGCGGGCTGTCAACGGCTTCAGGCAGAGCGACTGCTGCAATATGCGCGCACGCGCGCCAGCGAAGGCAGCGACTTTGACCGTGCGCGCCGCCAGCAGGAAGTCATTCTTGGGCTGCGCCAAGAAGTCGTGTCGGCGGGTGGCATCGTCAACTTTTTGACGCAAATTCCAGCATTGTGGACAGAACTATCAAGCAGTTACACGACCAATTTGTCGCTCGACGAAATTATTTCGCTGGCAAATCTCGCACAGCAAATCGACACCGAGGATATTCATACCGGGCAAATCGATAATTTGTATGTGAATTTATCGACACTGCCGACGGGCGAACAGGTGTTAGTCCCGCGTTACGGCGCGATTCGCACACTGTTACAACAGGTCTTTGAGCCGCAAGAAGAACTGACGTTGGAAGAACTGCGATCGCGTGCCAACGGTGAAGGCGTGTCGATTGTCGTGTTCAACAACACGACGACGCAAGGCTTAGCCGGGCAAACGCGCGATTGGCTGACCACCCGCGCGATTACGGTCGTCAACGTCGGTAATACGTCCGCGCCCGATAACGCGCCGACCACCATCCGCATGTATGGCGGCGATGGCATCTGGACAGCGCGCTATTTAGCGGCGCTGCTCGGTTTGCCGTCGGAACGCGTGCAGCCCGGCGCGGACGGCTTGACCGTCGAAGATATTGCGGTCGTCATCGGCGCGGATATTGTGCCGTTGCTGGGTGATATCCCGTTAAGTACAGCGACCGCGACGCCATAAAGAGTCAAGACACAGCCGCAATGTAGACATCATGTAGGGGCTTGGTGTGCCAAGCCCCACTTAGTCTGGCAAAAATTTATTCGCTGCTTTCGGGAAAAATATTGTTTAATTCGACCGTTTTGCCCAACGCTTTCGACCCGAAAGTGTCGCCGTCGCCAAATACACCGAGTCGTTGGAAACGCCCATCTTCATAAAAGTAGACTTCAATGAACGCCGCGATTGGATCGACCATCCAGTATTCTCGCACGCCATATTTTTGATATAACTCGAACTTTTCGCCACGATCCTTCTTGATCGTGCCGGGTGATGCGATCTCGATGATTAAGTCAGGTGTGCCTTCAATACGCTTTTTGGTGATGATCGATTTTTTCGCTGCTGAAACCCATAAAATGTCCGGCTGTGTGACATAATGCTCATCAAAGTAGACGTCCATCGGCGCAATGAAGACTTTACCATCAGGTTGTAACCGATCAACCAGCTTTGCTAAACTAAAACTCAGTAACTGATATTGCGGTATAGGCGAAGGACTCACAATTAATTCCCCGTCAATCAATTCAACAAAAGTATTGGTTTCCGGCAGTTCAAAAAACGCGGCGGCAGTCATCCGTTCGCGCACTGCATCGACCATGATCATGTCCTCACATCACCTTTGAAATAGAGTGTGACATACTCCCCACGCTTAAAGGCGGAGGCTTCTACCCTCAACGCGACTGCAAAGGCGAACCTTCGTCTTATCGTCGCTCCGGTAGCACAGCGATGCCCCGCTGTATTTGACGTTAACTACGGTATTGCGATATTACGGTATTATGACCGAGGTCGGATTTTTACGTCTCGTACCTCGCACATCAACCTCCCCCTATCATACGCTATTTCAGCCGAAAAAACACAAGACCGACGCCTTATATCCCCATGCCTGAATGCAGGGGTTTTACGGCGCTTTTCAGGTAACATCCTTAACACAGGCGCGTTACAACAGTCCTACTGTTTACCACATAGGGGTGATTCAATGCGACGTTTTCTTTCCCTGTTTTTGCTCACATTACTGGTGACACTTGTTGTCGGCGTTGTCAGCGCACAGGACGACACGGCGACCGCCGAACCCGTCACGCTGCGGATGATGACCTTCAACGTCTTGTACGGCGGCGACGAGATCGACTTCGATCAGGTGATCGCGGCGATTGTCGCGGCGGACGCCGATATTGTCGGGCTGCAAGAACCGATGGGCAATACGCATGTGATCGCGGAAGCGGCGGGCTATGACCACGCCGACGAGCGGATGCACATCATCTCGCGTTTTCCCCTGCTCACCCCACCCGACTTCGACGGTACGTATATTTTTGCCGAAGTGTCTCCCGGCAACGTGATCGCGCTCTCGAACGTGCATCTCACGTCTGATCCGTATGGACCGTACTTGGTGCGCGACGGCGAGCCGCTCGAAAACGTCTTGGCGTTGGAAAGCACGCTGAGACTGCCAGAGATCGGGCGGCATCTAGCCGTCTTGCCGAATTTGATTGAAGCCGGCTACCCGGTGTTGTGGACGGGTGATTTTAATTCGCCGTCGCACTATGACTGGACGCAAACGACGACCGACGCGCGCGACGACATCGCCGCGTACCCGGTCGAATGGAATGTGTCGCGCACTATCGAATTGATGGGCTTCGTCGATACATGGCGCGTCGCCCACCCTGATCCGGTCGAACGTCCCGGCTACACATGGACGCCCGCCGAGCCGCCGCTCGTGTACGAAGATGAAGTCGATGACCGCATCGATTGGGTATTGGCGGGCGGCAATGTGACCGTGCTGAGCAGTGAATTGTTGGGCGAAGCGGGCAATCCTGATATCGACATCGTGGTCGATCCGTGGGGATCGGATCATCGCGCCGTGGTCAGCGAACTCGAACTCATCCCCGCGCCCGCGCCGACGATGATTTCAACGGATGAATACCGAGCGCAACCCGGTGAACTTTTTACTATACGCTATATGACGAACGGTGCAGATTTGATCATTCGTGCGATAAGTTTTGGGATCGATGACGCACCGTTGAATGCGATCAACGAAGAATTCGCTGTCAATGGCGCAGGTTCAGTGATGCTGACGCCACACCCCGAATTACGCACCTCGTTTTTGATCGAACTGATGACGCCAAGCGGCGCTATTTTGCAATCACTCGCCATCGATCTGGACGCGCCACAAAGTTCGCCTGGCATTGCCGTTTCCTCCACGACCGACAGCCTTCGTCTCGATCCGCTTTACACGTTCGTTGTTGGAGAACCCATCTACGCACAAATTGATGATGCACCCGGCAACCGCTTCGATTGGGTCGGCGTATACACGGCGGGTGACGAGGATATGGAGAATTACTGGTTGTTCCGCTATGTAGGTGCAAAAGTCGATGCGGTCGTCACGATTGGCGCTGCGCTCGACTCGTATGATGCCTTCCCGCTCCCACCCGGAGAATACGTGCTGCGCTTGATGTTGGATGACGATTACATCATGCTGGCGGAAAGCGAACCGTTCACCATCGAATGATGGCGGTTGTAGGGACGACTCGGTGGGTCGCCTAATGGCGGCGGCATCGGGCAATCGGGCATGGCATACCTTAAGGGGCTTCGCCATGCCCCGATACATTATTCCGCGTCGGTTTCTTTCGGGAATATATCTTTGATTTCGACCGCTTTACCCAACGCCTTCGACTCGAACGTTTCGCCTTCGATATACACACCTTGACGCTGAAAACGCCCATTTTCGTGAAAATAAACCTCGATGAATTTTTCGAGCGAATCGACCATCCAGTATTCGCGTACGCCGTATTTTTCGTACAAATAAAATTTTTCGCGGCGGTCGCGGCTCACCGTTCCCGGCGACGCGATCTCGATGATCAAGTCGGGCGTACCTTCGATGCGTTTCGCTTTGACAATGTGTTTGTTGGCTTGTGAAACCCAAACAAGATCAGGTTCAGGCACATTGTCCACATCAAAATAAACGCTGATCGGCGCAGGATATAGTTTGCCATCAGGAATTAAACTGCGTACATACACATATAAATTACCGCTCGTCTCTTGATGTTCGGGAACAGGTGCTGGTGACACGATATAAACTCCATCAAGCAGTTCTTCAGGCGTATTCGTCTCTGGTAGTGCAAAGAACTCGTCGGCAGTCATCCGTTCGCGTACCAAATCGACCATGATCATCTCTCCCCACGCTCAATATCGAAAAGTATAGCATGAAGCGTCGCCGCAGCGACGGAAGAAACGCTGTGTGTGTATCGTCTGCACTATGTTGAAATGTCTCGTATCTTTAGGAGCGTTATCGTTATGGAAGCTGCTGCCCTAATCCCAGAGTCGCACAAGGATTTATTGGAACAAGCTGTCACCATTACGTTGGTGACGTTAATGCCCGACGGACAACCGCAAGCGACGCCTGTGTGGTGCGATTTTGAAGACGGCTATGTGCGCGTCAATACCGCACGCGGGCGTCAAAAAGACAAGAATATGCTGGCGCGCCCGAAAGTGACCGTGCTGGCAATCGACCCGACCAACCCGTATCGTTGGATCGAAGTGCGCGGTATGGTGGTCGATTTCAACGACGATCAAGAAATCGCCGTCGGGCATATCAATAAGCTGAGCGGTTTGTATCGCGGTCAACCCGATTATTATGCTGGCAGCGACCGACTCGGCAAAGAACAACGGGTGATGATCCGCATCAAGCCGACGCGCGTGATCACTGGCGGGGCTTAATTTTTTGTTGGGGCGACTCACTGGTCTTAGGCGTCAAGATAAGGATTAACGAATAGAGAAGATACGAGTACGCTGGTTGTGACCAAACAGACCGGAGTTACTCATGTCTTCTGCATTACAATCTGCGTAAGGCGAGTTCATAATCGTCGGGCGATGAGAGCAAATGCCACCACTGCGCCAGTTCATCGTACATTTTGTGCATCACTGTCCCTTTTCTATGCGTTCGCGGCGAGATAAATCACGGTGACGCCATCGCCGCCTTCTTTGGGCGGGGCAGGGACTACGCGCGTGACCAACGAATGCTCACGCAAGCGATCCATAACCGCTTTACGCAGTGCCCCCGTACCTTTGCCGTGAATGATGCGCGCGAATGGCAGTCCGGTCAGATACGCCGCATCGACATAATCTTCAAGGCGGCGCAGCGCTTCTTCAACACGTTCGCCGCGCAAATCGAGTTCCAAGCCCGGCGACTGTGGTTTGGGCATGGTCATAATCGGTTCGGGTTCGTATGCGCTGGTACGGCGGCGTTTGGCGATCAGGCTTTCGGCTTTACGCGGCTGCTTGAGTTCATGCAGCTTGGCGCGAATTTTCAACGTGCCAATTTGGATCATCGCTTCGTCTTTGTTGAGTTCAGACACAACGCCTTCCGCTTTGAGCGTCTCCAACCATACGCGATCGCCCAATCGTGGTATCCAGTCGATCTCAATCGGCATTTCGACCGTGCTTTCAACGGGCGCGCGCAAGGCGTTTTCCAAAGAACCTGTTTGATCCTGTACCTGCTTGATCGCATCGAGCGGCAGCGACGCCTGGCGCATATCCGCGCGCAGCTTGCGGACTTCGCGCCGGAACGTATCGAGTTCGCCCTGCATATCGCGGCGGGCGGCGGCGATGATATTACGGCGTTCGTCCTCCGCGCCGCTCAAGCGCGCCGAAAGTTCGGCGCGTTCGTTTTCGATCTCGGTTTTTAAGCCCGTGATCGTCGCTTGCTGGCGGCGAATATCTTCGCGCGTCCGGTGAATTTCATCGAGCAAATCATCCGCGATCAAGTCTTCGGTCGTCACCATCGTGCGCGCTTCATCGATGATCGTCGGGTCTAGCCCTAAACGGTTGGCAATCGCCAGCGCATTCGATCGTCCGGGTAAGCCGATGATAAGCCGATACGTTGGGGCGAGCGTGCTCAAATCGAACTCGACGCTGGCATTGCGCACGCCGGGGGTTTCGACACTGTAGATTTTGAGTTCGGGGTGATGCGTCGTGACCATCACGGTCACACGCCGATCCAGTAAGCGGGTGAGGATCGCCCGTGCCAGCGCCGAGCCTTCGGCGGGGTCAGTCCCTGCGCCCAATTCGTCGAGCAGCACCAGCGATTTGTCGTCACATTCGCGCAGAATAGCGATCGTGTTGGTCATATGCGACGAAAACGTACTGAGCGACTGTTCGATGCTCTGTTCGTCGCCAATATCGGCGTAGACGCCTTCAAAGACCGTGAACACAGCACGTTCTGCTGGCACATGCAGCCCGCATTGCGCCATCAATGCCAGCAAGCCAACTGTTTTTAAGCTGACCGTTTTGCCGCCCGTGTTGGGACCCGTCACCACCAGCACCCATGTATTCGCGTCGAATTCGACATCGATTGGGACGACGTTTCCCTTCAACAGCGGGTGACGTGCCGCAACCAGCGTGATTTGACTGCCGGGATGTCGTGGGTTGGCGCGCTTTTCAAACGGGAGCAAGCGCGGCTGCACCGCTTTGAACGCGTCGGCATAGCGCGCTTTTGCCAGCACAAGATCGAGATACGCCAGGACTTCGACGGTGCGGACGATTTGTTCGCTGTACGCCCCGACCAGGTCGGTGACGGCGAGTAAAATGCGGCGAATCTCTTTTTCTTCGTCAAGCTGAAGTTCGCGCCACTTGTTGTTGAGTTCGACGGTTTCGAGCGGCTCGATGAACAGCGTCGCGCCCGATGAACTCGCATCATGGACGATGCCAGGAATTTTGCCTTTGTGATCGGCTTTGAGCGGGACAACATAACGTCCGTTGCGCATGGTGACCAAACTCTCTTGCAACAGCGGTTGATTCGCCAATGACGTGACGATCTTTTGCAAGCGCTGCTGCAAACGTTCGAACGCGATCTTGAGGTCGCGCCGGATGATCGCCAACATCGGGCTGGCGGAATCTTTGATCTGTCCGTTATCGTCCAGGATGCGCGCGATCTCGTCCTGCACTTCCTGACATTCCTCGGCGTCGATCATCAGTTCAGATAGCAGGGGATAGTTGCCCTTCATGCGTCCAAGCGTGCGCTTGAGCGTGGTTGCGCGGCGCAATGTCTGGCGAATATCGAGCAAAATATTCGGCTCGACCATCAAGCCTCGCTGCGCGCTGATGACGGGTTGGCGCACATCGCGCGCGCCGCCGAGCGAGACGTTGACCTGATTTTCAAACAGCGCGCGCGCTTCGGCGGTTTCGCGCTGCCAGATTTGCGCTTCGAGCAGGTTTATCGTCGGAGAAAGCGCTGCCGCCAGCTCCGCGCCAGCGCTAAAGGTCGTGTAGGTGGCTAACTGAGCCAGAATTTTGGGCAGTTCCAGCGTATGTAACGTTTTATCGTTCATGCGATTTTGTTTGCTTCACTCGCGTGTGGATAGTCTATGCTATTATACCAGCCGTATAGCGCGGTTCAACGGTGGGTTCATAAAAGGCTTGTAAAGGCTTTTAAGGGTTCAACGGATCAACGTCGAAGGCGGCGTGAGTGGGTCTGTTCGCGTTTAAGGATGCCGCTGGTGCTGCCGTTTTTCATGCGTTGTTCCTGTTTCAGAGAAGCGTTTACCGTTTCACTGCCACAGCCGTCGTCAGTCTTTTTGAACCTGTTCTCTTTATACCAGTCCGGCATGGGAAAACCTTGCGCCTTAGCGCTTGGATGAAAGCGCATCTTGCCCTTGTATTGATCGCTCACATTAGTCGGTTTTTGGTGCGCTACGACCCCGCCCGCCCCACCTCCACCGTGATCTCGGCGCTTGCCTGATTACCGACTTGATCGAACGCCGTCGCGCTGAACGCCTTGACGCCCGCGCTGTCGATGCGCCACTCGAAACCGAACGGATACATCTCGTCCGCGCCCAAATACTCGCCATCGCGGAAAAACTCGACGCGCGCAATCGCCAGGTTGTCTTCGACGGTCGCCGCGAGTTCGATGCGGTCATCGGTCGGGAAACGATACACGCGCTCCGGCTCGATCACGCTCAACGTGACGTTTGGGGCGGTGTTATCGACCGTGACCTGCACGACTTCGCTTTCGTAGCTGCTGTCGGGCGCGACCGATACCAGCAGCAGCGTGTACAGACCATCCAGCTCGGTCGTATCCCACAGCGCGAGCGGATCGCCAGAGATATACGCGATTTGCTGCCCGCCAATATCGATGTACTCGGTCGGGTTCAAGCCTTGCCCATAGCTCAGTTGATAATATTGCAGATTGTCGGCGTCGAGTTCGCCGCGAATTTCGACCGTGCCGCCGACATACGCGAACAGACCCGGCGCGAGAATTCGCACGCTGTCGAACAATTCTGGGCGGCTGACGGTATCATAATCTTCGGGCGGGAGCGGCTGATTATTGGCGCGCCACCAATCCATCGCATTATCGGGCGGGACAAAATACACCGCGTCGGATCGAAATTCGGCGGACGTGCTGGCGGTCGCCAACTGTCCGGTACGGCTATTGATCTCGCGCACCTGCCAGAAGGTATCCTCGCTGCGCGGCTGCGTGCCATCCAGGAAAATTTCGGTGTATACCGGACACACACCGTTGGGCAGCAAACCCGATTTTTCGCACACACGCAGTTCGATCACCCCGTCGGGACGATCCCATTGGCTGCCTGCGATTCCGTCGCGGCTGTGCGCGTAATCCATCAACGCGCGCCATGTCGAAGCCGCGCCGCGCAACCCATAATCATCGAGCGTGATCGGCGTCGCGTCGGCGCGTCCGTAATGCACGCCAACGATATAATCGGGCGTATAACCGAGCGTCCAGTTATCACGGCGATCCGCCGTGACACCGTTGACGACCGCCGTCGGGCGCGTCACATCGAGTGGGCTACCCTGCCCGATCACCGACCAGCGCGTCTCTTGATCCGCCAGAATATCGTTGATGACATAGGCTAAGCCTTCTTGCAGCAGGTTGGTGCAGGTGGCGAACGACCCGCAGCGCGCCGCGTCTTCCGCGTCGTAATTCCATAACACTGTGCCATCGGCGGCTTCGATGCGCGCCACTGTCACCGGGTCGCGTCCACGATGACCGCGTGCGACCGGTTCGACCTGTACGCCGCGCATATCACCGCCCGATGCGAATACCGAATAGGCATACGCCATATCGAGCAGGCTGACCGCGCCGCCGCGTTCGAGCAGCATGAGATCGTAACGTGATTCATCCAGCCCATTGATACCGATTTGATGTGCCGTGCTGATGATGCTGCCCATGCCCTGACGATACGCAATCGCCGCCGCCGGCGGCGTCAGCGCCGCGCCGAGCGCATCACGCACATTCAGTACGCCGCGAAAACGTCCATCAGCGTTGCTGACCGTGTAAATCAAGCCGTCTTCGCTGCCAGGAAACTGAGTCGGGATATCGAACATCATCGTCGCGGGCGTCTCTAGGCTGTTGCCGCCGTTGAAACCTTCCAGATACACAATCGGCGTCAGCGTGATGCCCGGTTGATAACCCGCGCGCGTCACCGCGCCGACCATCGCACGGATTTCGCCCGTGCGCGCATCCATGACGACCACTGATCCTGAATCGGGGAAGCCGTCGCCGTCGCTGCGTAAGGCATAATCGCCGCCATCGGGGATCAACGATGCGCTGCGGCACGGCGATCCGTCGCGGGTGATGGGTGACGCCGTGACGCCGTTGACGCGCGCCAATCCAACATCGAGCGCGCATTCGGCTTCGCGGTATAAATCGAGATCGAGCGTGGTGATGATGCGTAAACCGCCGCGCGCGACCAACCCCGCGCCGTCCAACGCTTGATCGGTCAGGATGCGTTCAGCCTGGCGGCGCGCGGTCGTGACGAACTCCGGCGCGATGGGCGGTAAATAAGCGCTCGTCGGCTGAATCGGTGTGACAATCGCGCTGGCACGCTCGTAGGTTTCGGGCGCGATGAGGCGGCGGTTGAGCAGTACGCGCAGGGTATCGCTTTGCCGTCCGCGCGCCGCGATCTCGTTGTCGAAGGGGTTATACTGCGGGGCGGTCGGAATCGATGCCAGCAGTGCGGCTTCATCGAGTGTGAGATCGACCGCCCGTTTGCCGAGATAAATTTGCGCCGCTGCTTCGATGCCATAGGCTTCGCTGCCGTAGTAATTCGTGTTTATATGCCATTCGAGAAGCTGTTCCGCCGTGTGGCGGCGGTGAAGTTCTGCCACCAACGCCACTTCACGGGCGCGTTGATCTGCCGTTGACCCAGTGCCGAGCGGAATGACATTGCGCGCCAGCCGCCCTACCAACGATCCATCCGGCGGCGTAGGGGCGATAAAAATATTCTGCCACAATCCCACCAGCGTACCGACCGCATCAAAGCGCGAGTCGAGAAAATCGACATCTTCGACGACCAAGGTCGCATCGATCACATGGTCAGGCAGTGTATCCAGCCGCACCCATGTGTCGCTTGAGCGGGTGATCGGGTCTTGCAAGGTGTGAATTAATGTCTCGCCAGTGCGGTCGTATAATCGGGTCGCTGCACCGTCACCCGTCGTCAGCGCGTTTTCGCCAAACGGTGGGATCACCGTCGCTGCATCTGCGTAGATGGTGAGCGCGCTGCCAAACGCGACACCACCCGGCAGGACGACGCCGAACAGCACGATCACGCCGACTACAATCGACCATGTTATGCGCTGGTGGCGCTGGAGTCGTTGACGTTCGTCTCGACGGCGGCGGCGGCGGATGATATGCGCGGTGGAGGTCATAAACCACATTCCCTAGTGAGGCTGATGGGGTGTATTGTACCCGTGACGCGCCGTGCATCAATTGTGGGTGTGGTGAGGTACGAGGATGATTGCAGTTTTCAGCCCTCACCCCCAACTTCTCACCCCCAACTGCTCTCCCTCAGGGCGAGGGGAGAAAAGCTAAGTATCGCTGGGTGAGATACTAGCGGAAGGGGTGGGAAAATCCACTAAAGGGGTTTGCCGCGCCTGAACCCCGCTCGCGGTTGCGTGTACTGGTGCGCTCAGCGATAGGCGCGCAGAGCAAGGCGGCGAGGGTGGTGCGGACGGGTGTTTAGGTTTCGTCGGGGTCAAGACCGGGAATGCCATAGCGATTATTGGATGCGCGGGTGTGAGAACGATGATGCGGATTACGCAGCGCGTCCAATTTTTTGTAATCGCGTTCCTGGGCGCGGGCGTCCTTATCGATGAGGCGTTCGATGGCACGGTTCAATGATACGTCGTGGGTGGTGCCATTGACCATGTGTGACGCGGTGTGGAGCGTGGTCAACGCCAAGGCATGATCGCCTTTGGACATCGCGCTTTGATACAACTCATCGATGCGGGCAAGGGATTTGGCGAGAAACTGGGTTTTGATTTGTTCGGCTTCTTCTTCAAACATTGCCTGGGCGCGCTGCATGTAGGTGCGCGCCTGACGTTGGCTGATGTGATAGTAGATCATCAAATGACTGAGAATATCGGCGGTCAAGCGTCCTTCCACGAGCATGATATAGACGCTGAGGATACGGTATTCGACATCGGCTTTGGATGCTCTGGGCATGGCTGCTGCTCCCATATTTTGTAGAATATGCGTTCTGTATTCAATTTTACAATGGGTGTCAAGGGGGGTGGGATGTATGCCCGCCCCTACAGGGGATTAGTCATCGGCGGTGGGGGCGCGATAGGCGGGCGACCATGGATTCTCGGAGCGCCAGAATTGCGGATGATCGGGGTCGGTGAAACGGGTCATGTCGGTGTCGGGCGTCCACAGAGTCTTATCAGGCAAGGTGGTTGTTTGGTCGAATGTTGCTCCATCCAAAGTCGCGCCTTGCAAATTGGAAACATACAAATCCGCACCTTGCAGTTTGGCGAGTCACAAATCCGCGCCTTGCAGTTTGGCGTTCCACAAATCCGCGCCTTGCAGTTTCAGTGAATCACGAAACCTTGTTTTTGCCCTCACCCTAAATCCCTACCCTCAGGACGAGGGACTTCAAAAGCGCGTTTTTCTCCCCTTCTCCCTGAGGGAGAAGGGGTCGGGGGATGAGGGCTGGTGAACATTCGTGATTCACTGAGTTTGGCTTGAGACAAACGCGCATCGCGCAGCGACCCGTCCTCCAACCAGCCTTTTGCCTTAAAATGCGAACGGCTTCGACCGCAAAGCTGTTATCTGGGCTGCCCATTTGCAAGATCAACTCGGTTTTGCGTTCTTGTTTGGCGCGGCGTTCGTTCAAGGTTTCGATAACTAAGACAGTGATGGCGATGCTGAACAGCTCGATGCCGAAATTGGAATAAAGTTGCTCGACGAGTGTGCGAAGATTGCGGATGTCTTGCGTGAACAGATAGCCGCCGCCGACGACACCGACGCCAAAAACGAGTAGGATCACGGCGGCGATGATTTTGAGGTGGGCGTTCAGTGATTTGAGCATGGAAGGTTCTCCCTAGTCGTCTAGCACTACAATGATTGCAGTTTTCCCCTCACCCCCTGCCCGTCTCCCTCAGGGCGAGGGGTGAAAAACCGTCGCGGTAGGGCAAGTCCTTCTCCCTCAGCGACAACGATTTAGGATCAGGGCAATCTGCGTAAGGTCAGGTTAAGTAAAACTGTCCTAACCTCGTCCAAACCAATTTCCAACACATCGCGCGCGCCCCTTTTTTCGGAAGTAAGTGGAAGTATCTTGACCGAAGCCTTACCGCACATGTGCGCTATTCCGGCGCAATGCCCGTGCGCTTGGTTTGTACACCCGCTCATCTCGGTAACATCCCCGCCCCCTGCCGCGTCTGCACTCCTATGCAGCACCCTTTATGCTCCGGAGACTTTCCCATGCAGCACGATCAACGCACCCCGACCGAAGCGGCGCGCCCCTTCGAGATCGGTCTGTTCTCGTTCGCAGACCTCACCCCCGACCCGCGCACCGGGCATGTCCACACGCCTCAGCAGCGGATGCACGACTTGCTCGAAGAAATCGAACTCGCCGATCAGGTCGGCTTGGATGTCTACGGCTTAGGCGAACACCATCGCATCGAATACATCTCGTCCGCCCCAGAGGTGATTTTGGGCGCGGCGGCGGCACGTACCAAAAACATCCGCCTCACCAGCGCCGTCACCGTCTTAAGCTCCGATGATCCTGTGCGCGTCTTTCAGCGCTTCGCTACCCTCGACCTAATCTCGAACGGGCGCGCCGAAATTCTCGCTGGGCGCGGCTCGTTCATCGAATCGTTCCCGTTGTTCGGCTATGACCTCAACAACTACGACACCCTGTTCACCGAAAAACTCGATTTGCTGCTCAAACTCCGCGAACACGAATTTGTCACATGGAGCGGGCGTCACCGCGCCAAAATTGATAATCTGGGCGTCTACCCGCGTCCGGTACAAAATCCGCTGCCCGTGTGGGTCGGCGTCGGCGGCACACCCGAATCGGTCGTGCGCGCCGCATCGCGTGGCTTACCGATGGCGTTGGCGATCATCGGCGGAATGCCAGAGCAGTTCGCGCCGTACGTGCAGTTGCATCGCCAAATCGCCTCACAACATGGTTTTGCCAATCTGCCGATCAGCGTCAACTCGCACGGCTATATCGCTGATACACGCCAGCAAGCGCTCGACGAAACCTTCCCGTCCGTGCAGGTCATGATGAACAAGATCGGGCGTGAACGCGGCTGGTCTCCCATGCGGCGCGAACAATACGACGCGGCGGCGACGCTGCGCGGCGCGAATTTCGTCGGCACCCCCGACGACGTGATCGAAAAGATGTTGTTCCAGCACGAGATTTTCGGGCATCAGCGCTTCACCTTGCAGCTCACCGTTGGGTCGGTGGCACATAGCAAAGTGATGCACGCCATCGAGTTATTGGGGACAAAGGTCGCGCCCGTCGTGCGCGCAGAAATCGCCCGCCGTGTGGCGGCACCGCTGCCAGAATTGACCTGAATCACGCAATCCGCCTGAATACCTTGACAAGCGCGACTCGGTTTGTTATATCTCTGCCGTCAGCGAAAAAGGGTGTAAGTTCAATGCAATTCACGGTCCTGCCTGGTTCGATGTCGATGTGTTGTTGTCGCTCCGCACATAACGTGCAAAAGGGGAGACGATGCGATGTTGTCTGGGTGCGGATGCAACCGTAAACGCGGACATGTTGATTGTGTAGTCAAAGACCCCTTGCCGGGGTCTTTTTTTTTATATCGGCTAAAGGAGCCAATATGCTGTCCAGAAAACACGTGAGTATCCTGTTTTTGCTCGTCGTCACCGTATTTAGTTCGAGTGTATTCGTTTTCGCACAGGACGCCGCCGAAATCCCCGCGCCGTTCGCTAATCCCGATCAACCCATCGAGATCGCGCTCGTGCGCTTCATCGGTGATGGTGCGTTCATGTCACGCTATCTGGCGGGCGCAGAAGCACAAGCAGCAGAACTCGGCATCGAATTGACCGAATACAACGCGCGCAACGATCAAGCGCAGTTCGTCACCCTGCTCGAACAGGCGATTCAAAGCGAGCCAGACGCGATCATCATCAGCCACGGCACCACCGACACCGTGCAGCCGTACATCGATCAGGCAGAAGCGGCGGGTATTCCGGTCGTCACGTTCGATACCGTCGTCAACAGCAACACCGTCCCCGAAATTGAACAGGATGATCTTGCCATTGGCTTCGATTTGACCCGTTATGTCGCCATCGAATACGGCGGCAATGCCAATATTCTGTATCTGAACATCGCTGGCTTCCCGCCGCTCGACAAACGTGACCGTTCGTATCAGAATTTCTTGTGGCGCTACCCGAACTTCCAGCAGGTCGCGCAAGTCGGCGTCTATGTCGAAGGCGGCACGGCAGCCGAAACGCAAACCCGCGTCGAAGCCGCGCTGACCGAAAACGCGGATGTAAACGTGGTCATTGCCATGTGGGACGAACTCGCCAAAGGCGCGGTACGCGCGATTCAAGGCTTGGGCTTGGAAGACCAGATTGAAGTGTACTCGGTCGATATTTCCGACGAAAACATCCAGATCATGCGTGAAGAAAACAGCCCATGGGCGGCGACCATCGCCACCGATGCCTACAGCACCGCGCGCGTCGCCGTTCGCGCCGCCGTTGGGCGCATCGCGGGCGAAGATGTGCCGAAATATCTGTTGGTCGAACCCACGTTGATCACGCGCGAATTTGTACTCGAAAACAACGTGACCAACATGGATGAACTCGTCGCCGCGCTGCCGGCACTGGGCGAAAGTCCGCTGGCGCAGTACGATTGGCTGGCAGCACTCGCAGCAGGTCAATAGCAATCGTCATTACCATGGTGGGTTGAAACCCAACGCGCAGCGAAAAACTCGTAAACGCACTGACGAGCGGTTGTACTTAGTACCCGACCACACCAGTTTTTAGCTTTTCACCCCTCTCCCGCGCAAACGGGGGGAGGGGTTGGGGGTGAGGGGAAAACTGCAATTATCGTCATGGTGAGGTGCTAGTTCGACTGTGCATCGTTCGTCGCCGCACGCTAAAGTCGTGCGGCGGCAGCTCAATATCACGCCCATTATTTATCGTTATCAAGGCAATCTTTTGCAATCCACTTTACAAGCAGTTGGTTTAGGCAAGCGTTTTCCGGGCGTGGTCGCGCTCGATGATGTGACCATCACTTTACAACCCGGTCACGTACTGGCGCTGGTCGGCGCGAATGGTGCTGGCAAAAGCACACTGATCAAAATCCTGACCGGCTACTACGATCACTATGACGGCACTATCGAGATTGATGGACGGCACGTCGCGCTGCATGATCCGTCGGCGGCGCGTCGTGCCGGGATTCAAGCCGTCTATCAGGAAGTCGATACCGTGCTGATTCCGTATCTGACCGTAAGCGAAAACTTATTGCTTGGTCAATATGCACACGCACTCGTCAGTTGGCGCGCGCTGCACGCACAGGCACAGGCAGAACTCGCGCGGGTCGGCTTGCAGCTTGACGGGCACCGCCGCGTCGAAGACCTGGTACTGCACGAAAAACAAATGCTCGTGATCGCGCGCGCGGTTTCGCAAGATGTACGCTATCTGATCTTCGACGAACCGACCACCTCGCTCAGTCTGCACGAAGTCGAGCGCTTATTTGATATCATCCGCACGCTCAAGGCGCAGGGTGTCGGCATTGTGTATATTTCGCATCGCTTAATGGAAGTCGCCGCGATTGCTGATGACATCATGGTGCTGCGAAACGGCAGAAAAGTCGCGCACTTCCCCGTCGCGGATTTCGATGTCGGGCGCATCAGTGAAGCCATGCTGGGAACAGCGATCACGAATGTCTACCCGCCCAAACGCGAACAAGCACCGGGTGAGGTTATCCTGAAAGTCGAACATCTGACTCGTGCGCGCAAATTGCACGGTGTGAGTTTTTTGGCGCGGCAGGGCGAAATAGTCGGCGTCGCCGGCTTGGTCGGCGCCGGAAAAACTGAACTTTTACGCGCGCTGTTCGGGGCTGATCCCGTTGATCACGGTAAGATTTATCTGGATGGAAAAATGGTGAAGATTACGTCGCCACAGCGCGCCGTCACTCATGGTATTTTCCTGATTCCCGAAGAACGGCGCGCGCAAGGTGTGCTCGTGGATGAAAAGATGCGCAAAAATATCAGTTTGCCATTTTTGGGACAGTTTACATGGGCATTTGATTTGCTCCACCGCCGCCGCGAAGACATTCACGCGACCGCGACTGTCGAAATGCTTGCCGTCACGCCGAATGATCCCGAAGTAGAGGTACGCAACTTGAGTGGTGGCAACCAGCAAAAAGTCGTGATCGGCAAATGGCTCGCTGGAAACGCGCGCGTCATGCTGTTCGACGAGGCGACGCAGGGCATCGATGTGAAAGCTAAACAAGACGTGTACCGTATCGTGCGCGACCTGGCGCAAAAAGCCGCCGTCATTTACGCCTCATCCGATATTGATGAGGTAATCGGTGTCGCAGATCGCATCATTGTCATGCATGATGGACGCATCGTCGCGGAATTAGACAGCGCACAGTTCGACCGCAATTTGATTTTGGAATATGCGACCGGATCGCGCACGCCGATGATACAAACCGTAGAGGACACGAAGCACGCAGAGAAAAACTGAACGACCTCCGTGTTCTCTGGACTCTGTGCGGTTCAGGCGCTTCACATTTTAGTAAATTTTGATAAGGATAGTCATGGCAGATGTTTCGCAACTTCAACCCACCCAGACCAACACCAACCTGCCGCCTACGCTGCCCCCAGGCGCGCGCCGCAGCGTCATCGTCGAGTTCATCGTGCGCTACGGGATGTTGGTCGCGATTGCGCTGTTGATGGTCTTTTTCAGCACGCAAAACGAACGCTTTTTAGAGATCAACAACTTGTTTTTGATCGCGCGCGCCGCCTCAATTTTGACGATTGTCGCGATTGGCGTCACGCTCTCGGTCACGGTCGATGGCTTCGATGTCTCGGTCGGCGCGGTAACAGGGCTGTCGGTGCTGTTGTCTACCTCGCTCATGGTGATCTGGAACGTCGATTGGGGCGTAGCAATCTTGATCACGCTCGGCGCGGGCTTAATTGTCGGCTTGATCAACGCGTTTTTCATCATTAAACTGCGCATCCCCGATTTGCTGGCGACGCTTGGCATGTTGTATCTGGCGCAAGGCTTTCAGTTGATGCTGACGCAGGGCGAAGCGGTTTTTCGCGGCATGTACAATCCATGGTCGCCGGAACGGGTGCAAACGACAGGCGAGATCACGGTGGCGTTCAAGCAGATCGGACAAGGTTTTGTCGGCGCGACGGGTGAATTCAACGGCATCCCGATCCCGGTCATTCTCATGCTGTTCATCGCTATAAGCGCGCATATCTTTTTGCAATACACCCGTTGGGGGCGCATGTTCTACGCCGTCGGCGGCAACCGTGAAGCGGCGCGTTTATCCGGTATTCCTGTCAACCGCGTGCGAATGTTCGCGTATATGTTGAGCGCGCTGCTGGCGACCATCGCCGGAATCGTGCTGGCGTCGCGCATTGGCACGGGCGCGATTCGATCTGGCGATCCATATTTGCTCGATGCGGTCGCGGCGACGTTTTTTGGGTTTGCCGTGCTCGGCGCGCGCCGCCCCAACGTATTTGGCACGGTGATCGGCGCGTTGTTCGTCGGCATTTTGCTGAATGGACTGACGCAAATGGACGTACAGTGGTTTTTTCAAGACTTTATCAAGGGCTTCGTATTGATCGCGTCGCTGGCGATGAGCTTCTTTCTCGTCAAACGCAATCAGGGCGGCTGAGCGCAAAAGGATTGATCTCGATGTATACACCTCTCACCGAACATACCGTCGCCGATTATGTCAAACACACGCCCGCCGTATGGGCGGTCGTTTTTCAGCCCGATGACGATCTGGTCGGGATCGATCTGGCGGATGGCAACGTCAATCTGGTTTTTCGCGTGCACAGCGCCGCTGATCCGCTTGGGCGCAGCGTGATCGTCAAACAAGCACTGCCGTATGCGCGCATTGTCGGGGAAAGTTTCCCAATGCCGCTCGAACGCGCACGCATTGAAGCCGATTTACTTCAGATCGAAGCACGCCATTGTCCTGGTCTCGTGCCGCGTCTATATCATTATGATGACGACATGCACCTTTGTGTCATGCAAGACCTGAACCAGCATATGATCATGCGAAAAGGCTTGGTCAACCAGACCATTTATCCGCATTTTGCCGAGCATATCGGCGTGTTCATGGCGCGCACGCTGTTCTACACATCGGATTTGTACCTGCCGCACGATGTCAAGAAACAGAACATGGCGGCGCACATCAATCCGGGCTTGTGCAAGGTCACAGAGGATTTGGTCTTCACCGACCCGTATATGGACAACCCCGGCAACGTGTGGAATCCCGCCATCGACGCCGAAGCCGCCGCGATCCGCGCCGATGACGCGCTGCGCGCCGAAATGTTCACGCTCAAATACGCCTTCATGACCAAAGCCGAAGCGCTCATTCATGGCGACCTGCACACGGGATCGATCATGGTCAACGCGGACGACACCAAAGTGATCGACCCGGAGTTCGCGTTCTACGGACCGATGGCGTTCGATATTGGCTTGGTGATGGCGAATCTCGCCTTGAGCCACTGTTCGCAAGCGTATCACGCGCCCGACGCGCACACCCGCGCCACTTATCAAACATGGCTGACCGATACCATGCGCGCGACATGGCACATCTTCGAGCGTGAGTTCCGCCGCTTGTGGGCGACCGACTTGAACAGCCAATGGGCGACGGATGCGTTCCGCGAGCAATACATCAAGCGAGTGCTGCAAGAAACCGCCGCATTCGCCGCTGCCGAAACCCTGCGCCGTATTTTGGGCTTGGCGCATACTTACGATCTGGAATCGATCCCCGACCTTGAAGCGCGCGCCGACGCCGAACGCCGCGCGTTAACGATCGGGCGGCGTTGGTTGATGGGCTATCGTCAAATCGAGAGCATTGACGATTTGGTGCGCGTGGTAACGGATTAATCCTCATTGGATGTCGAAACCCATCATTTTGGAACTTGATCACGTCAACAGAAACGCGGATAATAACGCGCAGGAAAACGTTCGACTTATTTGTCCGAATTGCCATTCGCAAACGCCAACTTACAAAGCTGCATATAGACGCAATGACAATTCACGGAAGCAAGTAAGGCGTAAGCGATATTCCGAAAGCAAGACCTATTAACCGATAGCGCCCCTTAAGCATTGTGGTGATGCGAGAATTTTGTAAATTTTAGAGATCAGTTCGATTCTGGTAAGGGGCTTGTCAAAACGCGCAACGCGCGGTATTATTTCGGCCTTGTGCAGTTCAGCATTTTGGATCGGTGTCCCGAGCGGCAAAGGGGGGAGACTGTAAATTTCCTGCGCGACGCGCTTCGCAGGTTCGAGTCCTGCCCGGTCCACTGCAACATCGCTTTATAAATGCATAAAAGCTGCCCTAGTAGCTCATCGGCAGAGCAACCGCTTGGTAGGCGGTAGGCAAAGGGTTCAATTCCCTTCTGGGGCTTATATATTGATGACAATGAACGACCCGTTCGGGTCGTTTTAATGACAAGGAAAGATCATGGCTAAAAAAGGTAATCGCGTTCTCGTCAAGCTTCGCAGCACCGAGAGCGGACATATGTATTACACCCAGAAGAACCGCCGCAACGACGCCAATCGTCTCGAACTCTTGAAGTATGATCCGTTCGTGCGTAAACACGTCCTGTACCGCGAAACCAAGTAAGTCGGCTGGTTTTTTTTCGCCGTTGACGCGCACGCTGCGCCCCGCTACAATCGATCTTGTTTAGGGGTGTGGTGTCAACGGTAGCACAGCGGTCTCCAAAACCGTTAGTTAGGGTTCGAATCCTTACACCCCTGTCACCCACCAGACACCGCCCCAAGTGGAGCGGTGTTTTTACGCTTATAATCTAACCGATTCAGCCCGAACGATGCGGCGTTACGCCGAAGGGAGAGAGTGGCACATGGCAACCGAAAAAGCGGCAGGCAAGCAACCGCGCCGACGCGCGATGCAAGCAGGGGATAAATCCAAGCGCAGTATTCAAGCGGTGAACGTCGAACGCGCGCACGAAGGCGCGATCACCACCAAAAAAGCTGTTCCTACGCGCAGCCGCCGCGAGGAAGAAGAAGCCGAAGACGAAAGCGGTAATATCGTCCAGCGCACGGGCAGCGGTCTGGTCGAATATTTTGACGGCGTGCGCAGCGAGTTTCAAAAGACGACCTGGCCCAGCCGCGAAGATACGCGCCGATTGACCACCATTGTCATCATCGCGCTGGTGATTTCATCGATTGTCCTGGGCTTAATTGCATTCCTGTTCACCGAATTGTTCCGTATTGGTCTTGATGCGCCTGTGCTGCTGTTCGGCGTCATGATCCTGGGAATCGCCGGCGGTATCATTTTCAATCGGGTCACCACCCGCAAAACCACGACCTATTAGCAGCGGCGACCCGGTTAGGGTGCCCACGAAGTGATAAAAATGGCGAAGAAAAAGATCGAAGAAACACATGACGACGAGTTTGATCCAGAACCAATTTATCTGGATGAAAATCGCGTGGACGACGCTGACGCAAAGTTCGACGACCCGTTTGAAGAACGACCGCCGCGCGCCATCAACGAACGCCTGTGGTACGTCGTTCACTGCTACAGCGGACAAGAGAACAAAGTCCGTCATTCGGTCGAACAACGCATCGCAACGATGGGCATGAGTGATAAGATTTTCGATGTCATCGTGCCGACACAGGAAGAAATTGAGGTTAAGGATGGCAAACGTCGCAGCATCGAACGACGTGTCTTCCCTGGCTATATCCTGGTGGATATGAAGATGGATGAAGATTCGTGGTATGTCGTCCGCAACACGCCGGGTGTAACCGGTTTTGTCGGCATGGGTAACGACCCCACGCCACTTCGCCCCGAAGAAGTCAAGGCGATCATTGACCGCATGAGCGAGAGCGGACCCAATTACGTCGTTGATTTCAAAGTCGGGCAGAAAATCCGTATCGTCGATGGTCCATTCAACGACTTCATCGGTGTCGTTGCGGCGCTCGACCCGGATAAATCGAAAGTGCGCGTCATGGTCAATTTCTTCGGGCGCGATACGCCTGTCGAACTCGACTTCATGGAAGTCGAAAAAGTCTAGTCAAGAACAGTTAAAAGTTAAAAGGGTGGCAAGTTCCAAATCAACGCACTCACTTTTAACGCTTAACTTTTAACTCACAACTCTTAAAGAGGACATCATGGCAAAGAAAGTCAAAGCAATCGTCACCCTCGCCATTCCGGCGGGCAAAGCCAACCCCGCCCCGCCGATTGGTCCGGCGCTGGCGCAGCACGGCATCAACATCATGGGTTTCGTCAAGGAATACAACGCAGCGACTGCCGCCCGTATTGGCGAAATCGTCCCGGCGGAGATCACGATCTTCACCGATGGTTCGTTCAAGTTCATCCTAAAAAGCCCGCCAACCACGTTCTTGATCATGCGCGCGGCAGGCGTCCAAAAAGGCTCGCCCAAGCCAAACGCCGAAAAAGTCGGCACGATCACGCGCAAGCAGATCGCAGAGATCGCAGAAATCAAGCGTAAAGACATGAATACGCAAGATACTGCCATGATCATGAAGCAAATCGAAGGCACATGCCTGAACATGGGCGTCAACGTCATCGATTAGCTGAAGAGCAGTTCAGCGTTACGCGTTGAAAGTTGAGAGCAGCCTGCGAGTATGTCGTTTACTTTCAGCTTTCGCCTTTTAACGATGCAAAGCGTGGGAGAGCGCACACGAATAAATGGCGCTCGCTAATGACCACAGAGGAGTCAGACAATGACACAGCACGGCAAGCGGTATACCACTGCCGCTAAAGAATTCGACCGCGACAGCGTATATTCGCTGCAAGACGCGGTTACGCTCATCAAGAAAATGGCGAACGCCAAGTTCGACGAAACCATCGAACTCCACTTCCGTTTGGGCATCGACCCCCGCCACAGCGATCAACAAGTGCGCAGCACCGTGCTGCTGCCGCACGGCTTAGGCAAGACCGTGCGCGTGCTGGTGTTCGCCGAAGGTGAAGACGCCCGCGCCGCAGAAGCGGCGGGCGCGGATATCATCGCGGACGATGAAATTATCAACCGGATCATGAAAGAGAGCTGGCTCGATTTTGATGCCACGCTCGCGGTTCCCGGCATGATGCCGAAAGTCGGTCGTCTCGGTCGTATTCTCGGTACGCGCGGCTTGATGCCGAACCCGAAAGCCGGCACGGTTGTGCAGCCCGAAGATTTGGCGCGCGCGGTGCAAGAACTCAAGGCAGGTCGTGTCGAGTTCCGCAATGACAAAACTGGCAATCTGCATGTTCCCGTCGGCAAACGCAGCTTTGACGAAACGCGCATCCTCGAAAACGCGCAGGCGATCATCGATGCTGTCAACCGCGTCAAGCCAAGCGCCGTCAAAGGCATTTATGTCAAGCGCGTCGTTTTGACTTCAACGATGGCGCCCGGCGTCCGTCTCGATTTGACCAACGCAGCGATGAAATCAATCGGCAGCGCCAGCAGCAGCTAATATCAACTACGCATCGCACGCCCTTGAAATCCCCTCGCTCATGGAGAGGGGATTTTGAGAGCGACCTCAATTCTTAGAGAAGATTTACGGCGTCACATCGATGACTTCAAAAGCTTCAAACGTCGCGGTGCTGGCTTCACCGACACCAAAGCCGATCCCGCTCCCCAGAATTTCATCGTCGCGCACCGTCAGCAAGTATGCGCCGTTGGCATAAAACGCGATCTGATTCTGGAAAGAGACCGCCTCCAGGCGCGCGGTATTTGTGGGTTGATCAGGCGCGGCGGGCGGCAGTGATCCCGCATAATAATCGGTGAAAGTGAACCCTAGCTGTGCCTGTACGTTGACAATGGTCGCACCATCCGGGCGCGTCGTCAGTGTGAAACGGTAGCCCTCGAAATCACCCATCAGGGTTGGGCGTGTCCGTACCCCAAGCCACGCCGATCCAGTCACAGGCGTGCGAATATCCAAGCGCGTATACACGTCGGTCGTATCGGATCCGCCAATGCCGAACAGCGGCAAATCGAGCCGCGCCAGCCGCCATGTCAGCCCGCTGCCAGTCGTCATTTCCAGCCCGCCAGCGGCAAACATACCAGCGCGCACTCGTTCATCGTAAATCGTATTCGATGCGTTCTCATCGTCGAAGCCATCGACGATGCGGCTGGCGGCTGGCGCGCTTACCAGTGCGCGCTCGCGGAGTGCGTCGAAGATGCGCGCCCCCGTCGCCTGGACGGGGAACGCTTCTAGGAACAGGCAGTCATCAAGCGAGAACGACGAGCCAGACGCGCTGACCACAGTGATCGACCCGGCGGGCGGCGCGCTGCTGAACACGTACTCCAGCGTCGGCTGACCATTCTTGCTGACTTCAAGCCGCGTGCCGATCAGCGAAACACCGATATTGAGGGTTTCGTTGAAGGCGTAGAAACCGGGCGCGGTATCCGAGTCGAGGATCGTCCCCGCCCCATCCACCACCGCCGCGATTAACTGACCGTTGCGCAAATCGAGCCGTACTGCACCATTGACCGAATTTTTCAGATTGATCTGGAAGCCGCCGCTCGCAATCGTAGCGCGGCACATCATGCGGATATCGGTCAAGGCGCGCACGCCTGTCTCGACAATGACATCGCCCGATACACGCAGCGCATTATCACCCGCAATCGATTCAATCACTGTCAGCGACGGGTTAAACGATACCCAGCTCGTTGGCAGCGCTGTGCTACCTGTAAAGTGCGTGCTGCCCGGTTCTGGGCGTTGAATACTCAAATCGTCCCAACGGACGGCGCTGTCACCTGGTTGCAGCAAAATGCGCGCATCGGTCGTCGATGGAAAGGGCAGCAGCGTTGTCAGCGCCAAGCCTTCGTCGATGTAGACATAAATCTGCACACCATCCGGCGCACGCTGTGACCAGATCGTCACCCGATGCCATGTTTCGCGGCGGATCGGCGCTTCGGCGTCGGTGTAGATGAGTTCGGTTTCCTCGATCATCGTATTCGTAATCGATGCGCCTTTCGACACGATCACGCGACCAGCGACGGTATCGAAACCGGGTTGGAAGCGCACAGCCGTATACCCACCCGTGCCCGCTTGCAGGATCACCCGTGCGCCATTGAATTCGTTTGCGGTCATGGCAAGGGTCGCGCTGAACACCAGATCGGGGTTATCGCCCAGCACCACCCATTCCGGCGTGTCTTGTCCGACAATCTCCAACAGTTGATCGGCGCTTCCCGCGCCAAGCAAGACCGTTTCGCCATTTTCTGACGCAATACCCCAGGCGTTCGCATCATAACTCCACGTCGTCAATGCGACGGCGTCATCGAAGTTGACAAAATACGGCAGCCGCCCAAACGGGATCAATGTCGGTGTAAAGGTTGGTGTGGTGGTCGGGATCGTCGTCGCAGTTTCGGTCGGGGTAATCGTCGATGTCGGGGTCTCGGTCGGCAGTGGCGTATTCGACGGCGTTGGGCTGGCGGCGAGCGCGGTCTGCGTCAGCGCGATCCCGTTGAGCGCTTCGATAGCGGCAGTCGCGGTCAAATCCGGCGTCGGCGTATCAGACGGCGTCGGCGTATTGGTGATCGTTGGCGTCGCGGTGTTGGTCGGCGTATCGGTCGCTGTCGGCGTCGCTGTATCGGTTGGAAGTGGTGTATTGGTAGACGTAAATGTCGGGGTCACCGTTGGCGTCTGCGTCAGCGTGGATGTACTGGTAGGTGTGAACGTGAGCGTCGCAGGCACGAACGTGGGCAGCGCATCGAGATTACCCGCCGCGTTAAACGCCGCCGCGCTGTTGAGTACCCAACCCGTCGTACCGTCCGCCAATTCGATGTAATACCAGACAAAATTGTCGCTGGTCGCCAAAATCTCGAACGGCGTGCCTGATTCCAGCCGTATGACTTCGTTGAACTGGAAACCGGGACGTTCAAACACGATAATTTCTGGCACGCGCACCAGCGCTTGTGGGGTCGCAGGCGTCGCCGTTGCTGTCGGGGTGAAAGTCAATGTAATAGTAGGTGTTGGCGTAATCGTCGGCGTTGCCGTCAGTGATGCGGTTGGCAGGATCGGCGTTTCGCTCGCCGGCACGGGCGTCGCTGTGGGCGCGTTGCGCGTCAGATCGGATGCGATCACTTGATTGGCGATGGACGTATTGAGCGCACTTTGCGTTTGAAAGAACGGTTCGATGGTGATCGTCGGCGTCACACGATACGTACTGAACACATCCGTCGTCGCCGTAATCGCCGCCGCTGTTTGCGTGCCAACCAGCACAATCGCCACTTGCGTTTGCGTCAGCACGCCTTGCGCACCCGCTGTTTCAGCGGCGATGCTCGACGCTGTCCCGGTCGAACCTGCAAATCCTGCCGCGTCTGCTGTCAGTCCGGCTTGAATTTCTGCGATGACAGTTTGATTGTTGACTCCGCTATCGCTGCGTTCGGCAGGGCGGTTCAAAAGCAGCAGCGCGCCGATGACGACGACCGCCAGTGCCGCGACCAGCAGGATGACCGTTGTGCCACCAGAACGACGCGCGGCGACCGTTTCGCCTGTCGGCTGATTAGGATTGGTCGGCGTGCGTGCCACGCCCGTATTGCCGAGCACGTCGCCCATCCCCATCGACGGGAACGGTGTCGGCGTCAACAAAGTGTCCATATCCAGGTTCGGGTCACGCTGTGAAATATTGGTGGCAGCTTTTGCGCGCGGCGCGTCGGGACGCGCCGCTTCAAATTTCGCCATCGTCTCCTGAATAAACCCTTTGTTTTCTTCACGCCGTTTCTGCATCATCTCGATGCTTTGTTCGGCGGCTTTACGCACCGTCGTCGGGCGCAACGGACCGCTCACGCGCCCCGAAGCCCGCGCGAATTCTTCTGCGAATTCGCCCGCTGTCGCATAACGTCCTTCGGGCAGTTTCGCCATCGTTTTTTGCAGCATGGCGTCGATGTCTTCTGTAACCATCGGGTTGAGCGTACGCACGCTCGGAATTGGATCGTTGATGTGTTTAAGGATCGCCGCCATCGGCGTTTCGCCCTCAAACGGCAGTCTGCCAGTCAACATTTCAAATGTCATGACGCCGAGCGAATAAATATCGGCGCGCAGATCAACATTATCCAGCCCCATGCCTTGTTCGGGCGACATATAGCCAGGCGTGCCGACCGCGTAGCCGCTCTGCGTCAGCGTTGCCCCGACACCTTCCGCGCCGTAACTCATCATGCGCGCGACGCCGAAGTCGGTCAGGAACGCATTGCCTTCTTGGTCGATCATGATATTCGACGGCTTGATGTCGCGGTGGATGACGCCCTGACGGTGCGCGTAATCGAGCGCGTTGGAAATCTGACGCAGCATATGGCTGGTATCGACCATCGGCAGACTGCCTTCACGGTCAAGCACATCGCGCAGCGTGCCGCCTTCCAGATAGCGCATAACGATGTAAGGCGGGTCATGAATGCCGTCGAAATCGTAGACAGGGAGTAAATGAGGGTGTTCAAGGCGCGCAATCGTGCGCGCTTCGCGCTGGAAACGTTCAAGCGCGGTCGAATCCATCGCAATCGAACGATGAATGACTTTGACAGCGACAAACCGACCGACGCTCGGCTGAAAAGCGCGAAACACAGTCGCCATGCCACCTTTGCCAATTTCTTCGATGATTTCGTAAGGGCCCAGCCGGGTTCCGATCATACCAATTCGCCTATGTGTTGCCGACAATCCATCATCATTATAGAGGCGACCCATAGGATCGCGTTCATCAATTGTAACCTTACCCAACGCCTTCGTGCAACGCGCGACACCCAACCTGTAAAAAACCCGAAAAAAAGTCGCTAAGGTTCGGTTTCAATTGCCCTGTTTATATTGACACTGTGCGCGAACTCACATATTTTTAATGTAGGTTGTGCGCCTGTAACATCGACCATAATTTAATGTATTGTTAGCGCTTTCCCAGCACTGTATTCGGGAAGGCATCTGGTTGAAGGCTTGACATCATGAAACAGTTCGCCAACGGTTTCGTCAACAACCGTGTTCTTAAGCTCAACGTTGGCTTTCTTCTCGGCGCAGGTGCCGGTCATCATCACGAAATCGGCTTCGATGCGCCCGCTGTCCGCGTTGCTGACGACGTGGATTTGTTGTATGTACGCGGTCAGCTTCGTCTTAGCCGCACGGGTGAAGGCGTCCTGGCACAGGGTGATTTACACATCGGCTTGGAGACCGAATGTTATCGCTGCCTGGATGTCGTGCATCAGGATGTCCTGGTGGTCATCGAAGAATTGTTTGCCTATCCTGACCCAAACGGCTCAGAATTTAGCATCACCGAAGATGGCACGCTCGACCTGACGCCGTTGATCCGCGCCGAAGCGCTGATCGCGGATGACCAGGGCGTGCTGTGCCGCGATTTATGCGCCGGGTTATGTCCGCAGTGCGGCGCTAACTTCAACCACGAGCCCGATCATGCTCACGAAGCACCCATCGACCCACGCATGGCGAAACTGCAAGAACTGCTCAAATAACGGGCGCACTCTACCCTCCGTGTTTTGCCCCTCTCCTATAGAGGGGTTGGGGGTGAGGTCAGCCCGTCACAACCGCATAGTTCATCTGTTTGTTGTAGTGCAAGGATAGAAGGGGGAAGCTCTTGACCAACTACGACCGTCCTTATGATTCGCCGATCGATTTTCTGCCCGACCCCGATTTTGATGCCGCCGCCCATGATCCAGAAGACGATCATGACGGCTATGACGATGACGATGATGCCTGGTTGGATGACGCAGCGCTCGATGACGCCGACGACTTTGCTGACGACGCCGACGACGAGGATTCTGCGCCGATCAGTCATGTCGATGAGTTTTCATCGAGCGATACCGTCGGGTTATACCTCAAAGAGATGGCGCGCGTTCCGTTATTGAGCACCGACGAAGAAGTCTCGCTGGCAATGCGCATTGTCGCGGGCGAAAGTGCGGCGCTCCAACTGCGCCAATCGCCCGACCCTGTCTGCGCGATTGAATGGATAGCGCTGGTCGAAGACGGAATTGCTGCGCGCGACCATCTTATCCGTGCCAACACCCGTTTAGTGGTCAGCATCGCCAAAAAATATATGACGCGCGGCGTCCCATTTCTCGATTTGATTCAGGAAGGCAATCTCGGCTTGATGAAAGCCGTCGAAAAATTTGATTACAAACGCGGTTTCCGTTTCAGCACCTATGCGACCTGGTGGATACGCCAGACGATCACCCGTGCGATTGCTGATCAGGGGCGGACAATTCGCGTCCCTGTCCACATGAGCGACAGCATCCGCCGCTTGTACCGCGCCGCGCGTGAACTGGAACAATTACACGGGCGCAAACCGACGACCGAAGAAATCGCGGGCGCGTGCGAGATGGACGCGCAAAAAGTCCGCTGGATGCTGCGCGTCAGTTGGAAGCCGATCAGCCTGGAAAGCCCGGTGGGTGAGGACGAAGACAGTGAATTTGGGCATTTCATCGAAAATGACACCGTACCGAACCCGGCGCAAATCACATATGAAAAAATGTTAGGCGAAAAAATCGAGACGCTGCTCGATACGCTGACGCCGCGCGAAGCACGCATTTTGCGCCTGCGCTTCGGCTTACTCAACGGACGCTGCCACACACTCGAAGAAGTGGGCGAAAGTTTCGGTTTGACGCGCGAACGCATCCGCCAGATCGAAGGGCGCGCGCTGCGCCGTCTTCGTCACCCGCGCCGCAGCCGTCAGCTCCGCGATTATTTGTAACCCCCCGCCGTCGATTAAAGCTGACGGCTAGAGAAAAGCAAACCGATTAAAACCAACCGACGTTAGTCGGTTGGTTTTTTATCGCACAGGGTTTCAACGCACTGCAGTGAACATCAGACATGCCTTTTGACCTGCCGCGATGCGTCTAAGTACAACCACAGCGGGATATAGCTTTTCTCCCCTCTACTCAGCCGTTTGCGTGGGAGAGGGGTTGGGGGTGAGGGGAAAACTGCAATTATCGTAGTGGTCGGGTACTAATCTGTTTGCACCTTTTTGATCTCGCTGGTTGCGCGCGTGGCTTTTTCTGATAACACCGGAACATCGCTCAAAATCAACAAGAGTTCCTGGACGAACGTCAACGAATTGATGGGCTTGGTCAGATAATAATGAAACCCCGCCGAAATCGCGTGTTCGCGCCGTCCGGGCATCCCATAGGCGGTCAGCGCTATGACCGGAATCATTGCCGTAGATGGGTCATCTTTGAGTTTATCGACCAACCCCCAGCCATCCATCAGCGGCATCAATAAATCGGTGATCACGAAATGCGGGTGAATTGTTTTTACTTTGTCAAACCCGTTGATGCCATTGGTCGCCGTGTACGTGGCTGCACCGTGGCGGTGAAACAACGTATTGACGATCTCTAAGTTGGCGGCGTCATCATCGACGATGACGATCCGCCAATCACGCAGGCTCGTTCGCGTTTCATTAGACATGGGGGGTACTCCTTAAAGGATTAACCAAGAGATTGTCGTTTGCGTGAGAAAAGTCACCGCATATAATTCCCTGATTATGACACACCTCCCAACATCCGATCACCACCGTTTGTAGGATTTCTGTATGCGCCTATCGGTAAGAGACTGACCACCCTAAAGCGACTAGATACCGTCACATTACACATGAGGTCACGAAATATGAGTAGTGCAAATATGCCTGCCGGTTATGCAACACGCTGGCGTGGGATTATCTTTATCGCGCTGTCGCTTGGGTTGATCAGTTTAGATAACACAATTCTGAATGTTGCGCTGCCGTCAATTTCGCGCGCGTTGGGCGCAAGCGCCAGCGATCTACAATGGATCGTCGATGCCTATGTATTGGTCTTCGCGGCACTGCTCCTGACAATGGGTGCAATCGGCGATCGCATCGGGCGCAAACGTGCGCTGCAAATTGGTTTAGTCTTGTTCGGGATCGGCTCACTGGCGGCGGCATTTTCGGCTTCTGTCGGTATGTTGATCGCCACGCGCGCCTTTCTAGGCATCGGCGGCGCGTTGATCATGCCCGCCACGCTGTCACTGATCAGCGCGACGTTTCCGCAAGAAGAACGCGCACAAGCGATTGGTATTTGGGCGGCGGTGTTCGGTTTAGGCATTGGTTTAGGTCCCGTTTTGGGCGGCTTGCTCGTGCAGTATTTCTCGTGGAACTCGGTATTTTTGCTCAACATTCCCGTCGTGATCATCGCCTTGATCGGTGGCGCGATTTATCTGGGTGAATCACGCGATGAAAGCGTACCCAAGCCCGATATTCCCGGCGTTCTGCTCTCGATTGTCGGCTTGTTCGCGCTGGTTTACGGCATCATCGAAGCCGGCATCGAAGGCTGGACAGCGCCCAACGTTCTGATCGCGTTCGCGATCGCGGTGGTGTTTTTGGTCACGTTCGGCATCTGGGAAAGCCGCGCGTCCAACGCGATGCTGCCCATGCGTTTCTTCAAAAATCGCTCGTTCACAGGCGCGAACCTGTCACTGACGCTGACCTCGTTCGCCATGTTCGGCGCGATGTTCTTCATGAGCCAGTATTTCCAGACCGTACAGCAAATCCCATCGTTTCAAGCCGGGCTGCGCATACTGCCGATGGCACTCACGCTGACAATCATGGGGACACGCGCCCCAAAAATCGCAGCACGCTTCGGCGCGAAACGCACGATTGCCACTGGTGTGCTGATAGCGGCTGGCGGCATGTTCTATCTCAGTCAGGTCATTCGCGTCGATACGGCGTATATCGTCGTCGCAGTGGGTCAGGTCATTTTGGCGTTCGGTCTGGGAATGGCGTTCAGTCCGTCAACAGCGACCGTCATGCAGTCGGTTCCTGTCAGCAAGGCGGGTATTGGTTCAGCCATGAACGATACCACCCGTCAGCTTGGCGGCGCGCTTGGCATCGCCATACTGGGTACAGTGGCGACCAACGCCTATTTAAGCGGCGTCGCATCGATCAACGGCGTATTGGCGCAGCTCCCCGAACAAGCGGGTGAAGCAATCCGGTCGAGTATTCAAGCGGCGCATATCGTCGCCAATAACCCGCAGTTCCCGCCCGAACTCCGCACTACAATTTTGGCGGCGGCAGATCAAGCGTTCGTCAACGGTATGACCAGCGCCATGCTGATTGGGTCTATCGTTATGTTCGGCGCGTTTGTGCTGGTGTCGCTTGTGCTTCCTTCGATGCCGCGCCGCATGATGACGGTCGAAATGGAACCCGTCCGCGCCGTTGGCGATTAATCTTAACCCGCATTGGGGCGACCCAACGAGTCGCCCGTACGCGTAATTACCGATTTGCGAATCGATACCCCACGCCCCGCGAGGTCAGAATATAATCGGGGCGGTCAGGGTCGATCTCGATCTTTTGGCGCAAATAATGGATATATAGCTTCAGGCTGTCGATGGCGTCACCATATTCTTCGCCCCACGCATCGGTTACCAATTCGCTGCGTGGCACAACGCGCCCCGCGTTGCGCACCAACACGCCGAGCAAATTGAACTCTTTCGGCGTCAAATGTTTGAGGTCATTGCGCACGCGCACTTCGCGGTTCAGGAAATTGATGCGAAAATCGCCATTGTTGAACACTAATTCTTCGCTCATGCTCGCTTTTGGCGCACGACGCAGATGCGCGCGAATACGCGCGACCAATTCGTCGTTATCATACGGCTTGGAAATATAATCATCCGCGCCAATCTCCAACCCTTTGACCACATCGCGCGTATCGCTGCGCGCCGTCAAAAAGATAATCGGCACATCCGACATTTCGCGTAAACGACGGCATACATCCCAGCCATCCATGTCTGGCATCATGATATCGAGCAGCACCAGATCAGGTTGGGTGCGGTAGGCTTTGCGTAAGCCATCATCAGCGTTGATCGCTTTGATGACTTCAAAGCCGCGTTTTTCGAGCAGCATTCCGATCAATTGGAGCGTGGTTTCTTCATCGTCGATGACCAATATTTTTTCGCTCATGCCTTCGACCTTCGTTGTCTGGTTGTTACCAGTGTAACAGGAAATTAACTTCATGATAGTACAAGGTTTGAATCGGCACAAGCGTGCTAAACGAGCAATTTCCGATGATCATCCTACGTTTTAGGTGGATGTTGCGATCTGAAAAAGCCGCCAGCGTATCCGTGTTGTTACGCACATCGATTTCTTGTAGACTTGTCAACACAAAGGAGAATATTATGGCGCACGCACTTATCACGGGCGGAGCGGGCTTCATCGGTAGTCATTTAGCCGAAGCCCTGCTGCGTAAAGGCGACACCGTTACCATCATCGATAACCTGACCACCGGGCAGATACGCAATCTGAAGGCGGTTGAGAAACACCCGCAGTTAAGCATCGCCATCGAAGACATTCGCAATGTCAACGTGATGGATCGCTTGGTCAGCGAATGCGACATTATTTTGCATTTGGCAGCCGCGGTCGGGGTGCAGCGCATCATCAGCGAACCCATCGAAACCATCGAGACCAATATCGGTGGCACAGAAGTCGTGCTGAAGACGGCGCGGCGCTATCGAAAAAAGGTCATGATCGCCAGCACCAGCGAAGTCTACGGCAAAGGCGTGCGCATCCCTTTCACAGAAGATGACGACAGCTTGTTGGGCGCGACGACGCGCACCCGCTGGAGCTACGCCGCCAGCAAAGCCATCGACGAATTTTTGGCGCTGGCATATTATCGGCATGTCGATTTGCCCGTCTCAATTTTTCGGCTGTTCAACACTGTTGGACCGCGCCAGAGCGGACAATATGGCATGGTGCTGCCGCGCTTTGTGCAGTCAGCGCTGAAAAATGAGCCGATCACGGTCTACGGCGATGGCGCACAGCAGCGCTGTTTTTGCAATGTAAGCAACGTCGTAGAAGCGATTGTCGGGCTGAGCGAGAGCGATGCGGCGCTTGGCGAAGTGATTAACGTCGGCAGCACCGAAGAAATTTCAATCTTCGAGCTTGCCGAGCGCGTACGCGACCGCGCCGACAGCGCCAGCGAAATCAAGTTTATGGCGTACGATGAAGCGTATGAAGCCGGCTTCGAAGATTTTCGCCGTCGTGTCCCCAGTATCGAGAAAATCAAGCGGCTGATTGGCTGGGAGCCGACCACGACGCTCGATGAAACGATTGATCAAATTATCGACTATCAGCGAAAGGAACTTATACATGGCTGAAATTAATCGTCAGCAGCTCGTCGTCGCCCTTATCAGCGCTGGCGCGAACCCGCGTTTGGCAGGTGTCGATCTGACCGCGCTCGATATGACACGCCTCGATTTGAACGGCGCAAATTTGCGTGGCGCAAAAGCACAAGCCGCGACGCTGCGCGAATCGATTTTGCGCGTCGCCAATTTGAGCTACATCGACGCGACCGTCGCCGTCATGATCGGCGCAGACCTGGACGGCGCAAACTGCACGGGTGGCAACTTCACTGGCGCGAACCTGACCAGCTCGCGCTTGACCAACGCCAATTTGACGGGCGCGAACTTAAACGGCGCGAATTTGCTCAATGCGAATCTGAAGGGCGCGAATGTCAACGGCGTCAAATTTGACGAAAAGACGACGTGGCCCGATGGCAAAAAAGGCGCGCAGGGCAATCCGGGCAGCTACACCATCTAGTCAAGGACTCATCCCAGCAACACGCTTCTGTCCGCTCTAATGAAGTACAGGATAGGACACATTAAATAATCCGATTATTTTGCGAAAAGCGCGGGTGCAGCACGCTGCGCCCGCGCTTCTCGCAGCAACGGCATTTATTCCGTCCGTTTGTTAAAACTGTCCCGCCTTGCACCTATTTGCCTACGCCGCGCCCGTGACAATCGCGCGCAAAATGATCGCTGCCATCAGGGCGAACCCCCACAAGTACGATCCCATCGCCGGACGCTTTTTCGCCGTGACTTCGACAAAGATGAAAAACGGCAGCGCCAGCACCGCGCCCGCACCGTAAATCACATGCACATCCTGATACGGACGCCCGCCGCCGACATACATGCCTAGCCCCGTCAGCGCCGATACACCCATCAAGCCGACGACCACATATGTCGCCAGCCGAAACCAGCGCGTGACATCGCCATGCCGGATAATGCCGATGTAAAACGCGACCGCGAACATGACGACGCCGATCACCAATCCAGTGCGGCTTAAAAAGCTGTGCAGCTCGTTCAAAAATGGATAAAGCGTTTGCAAATTGATTAACTTTCTTGCGACAGGCGCAGCACGCTGCGCTGCTACACAACCCTTTGTGCCTCTGTGCCTTCGTGTCTTTGTGTTATGTTTTTCGCAGTTCCGCGTTTTCGTGTTTTGGGCGGGGCGGAGTCCCACCCCTACACCCTCTGCGTTGTTTGCGTTCTCTGCGGTTCAATCTTTTTGGTTTCGTCGTCTTCCGCCGTGCTCGTCGCTATCCAGAAGCCAGCGAAGATAGTCACAGCACCGAGAAGCAAACTGATATATTTATATCCCGGAAACCCAAGCTCATCGAACACCCCGCCGAGCGCGGGCATCAAGCCGCCTGCCGCGATCAGCCAATTGCCGATGACGCGGTGACGCAGAATATTTTTCTTGCGAAACAAATGCGCTGAATACAGTGCGCCGCCGACCAATCCGATCGTGCCGAGTCCATTCATGATCGGGCTGAAAAAGCGCACCGTCCCGCGCGATTCACGCGGCATGATGTCGCGGTAAATCGTCACGATATCCGCGCCAGGATCCCACACCGTTTCATCCATCGGCGTAAAAAACAGCGTCCAGGGCAGCGTCATCACACACAGCAAAATCAGCGCCATATGAAAATTGCGCGCGATATTGCCGCGCCGTACCAGCAGATACACCGTGCCCAAACCGAGCCACGGCGCGACCGCCAGCGCCCCCGACCAGTACCACAGCCCAAAAAAGAACGGACTCCAGAACAACGCCAGCAATGCCTGGCTGAGCGCCCCCGTAAAGTACAGCGATAATCCGATGCCCCAACAGAGTAAGTGTGGGCGCTGCTTGCCCGCTTGACGCGCACGCCACCAGCGGCGCAGCACCATAAAAGCAAAGGTGCCGCTTACCGCCGCCGTGATCACCGACAGCACGAACGGGAGTGTGATCGACTGTGCCAGATTCATCCGCCAAATTCCTTGTCACCCATTTCGTGAATTTTAGCACGAATCCGGCGGCTCACATCCCCAAACTTGCTGAGAATCTGTAGAAATCTACAAAAATCTGTGTGTTACGAGATCAAATCTTCCGTCAAATGATCGACACGATTCATGCAGAGTACCAACATGCCGCGCTCGCTAAAATCGAGGCGCGTCACCGCGGTGTTATAGTGTAAAAAGAAGAACGCGCGCGACGGCAGTATATTGAAGAACGCCTTGAGCAGTGCATCGATGAACGTGCCATGCGTAACAATGGCGATCCGTTCATGCGTAGTCGCTGGGTCTTCGGCGCGCTGGCGTAACTCGACCGCGACCCGAATCGCGCGCCCATAAAACGCGCCACGTTCTTCATGTCCCTGTTCCGGTCGCCACCACCCTTGATCGGTCAGGCTTTCGGGCAGCACATAATTCTCGAACTCGCCGGTGATCTCTGTCCGCGTCCTGCCTGGATACCCGATGATGCCGTCCGGTTGTTCGAGATAAATGCCGCCGTGCTCGTGAATATCGATCCATACTTCCGGCGTCACGCCGAGCGCGGCACCGATGGGCTGCGCGGTTTGCAGCGCGCGATACATCGCGCTCGTATACAAATGATCGAAGGTGAAGGCCGGCAGTGGATCATTGCGTGTGAAGCCCGTATCCGGGTCTGTCCACGGAATACGCAGTTCGCCCGCGGCGAACCATGCCGCGATGTGCGCCGCTTGTGTCTTGCCTAAGTCGGTCAGCGCCGGATCGTGGGATCGGGTCGTGCTGTCTTCAAGTGCGTTGTTGGTCGATTGTCCGTGCCGAATGATGTAGAGTTCCATGCCCCGCCATATCGCTTATGTGGTCAAATCGGTTTTGCCCATTGTACGGGTGACCCCCGATGGCGGCTAGTTCCGGCTTTAGCCGTTCGTGGAATCAGGCAGTTTTTCATCCGCATACGCCAGGGCGACTTGACGACACGTCCACCCTTCGCGCTCGAACGCCCGCATCACCTGACCATGACATTCATCGAATGCTGGCATCATTCTCGCTTATGTTATACTCGTAACGGATGTTATCTAGTGCTGAGTACCTGTTTATGTTACGCTGCGGCATCGACATGATCGAAACCGAACGCATCCGGCACGGCATTGACCGTTTCGGCGAGCGCTTCCTGAACCGTTTTTTCACGCCCGCCGAGCGCGCCGCCTGTGAAGATCAACCACAGCGCCTTGCCGCGCGGCTGGCGGGCAAAGAAGCCGTCGGCAAGGCACTCGGCACAGGCATCGGCGATATAAGCTGGCAGGATATCGAGATTCTCAGCGATGCGCGTGGGAAACCAACCTTGACGCTGCATGGCGAAGCCGCCCGCTTAGCCGCCGCGCTCGATTTAACGCAGTGGGATATCAGCCTGACGCACACCCGCGACACTGCCGCCGCCGTCGTCGTCGCGCTGGGTCAGTAGTTATCGACCGACCGCGCCGCGTCGTCTTCCGAATGCCTTAAGACATACAACCCACCGATGACGCCCAGCACCAGCCAAAAGACAAACGAATCTGGGAGCCAAATGCGGAGACGGCTTTTCGGTTGTGCGAAAAGTGCGATCCCTGCCATAAGCGGCATGAGCCACGCGATCACCATTGGTGACATACTCCCCACGCCTAAAGACTATGCATTACCCACAAGTCGGATCGGGGTTGAACACGGGGTAAAATAGGCGGTGTTGAGGGAAGAACATGCATCAGAATCGGAGCCATACCCTACACCATTCCTGTATCCAATTGACCCCCTTGCTGCCAAGAGCGGGAGAATGCTGCCGTGTTCGGCGGTATTCGCCCCAGGTTGCTTCGTTCCGACAGGG
>Ga0105048_10001322_pt1 | contig 40168 bp, 32 predicted proteins | sample MAT05_FD_78382 | JGI IMG/M metagenome (GOLD analysis project Ga0105048, IMG submission 78382) | Freshwater microbial communities from Lake Fryxell liftoff mats and glacier meltwater in Antarctica - MAT-05 | ecosystem: Environmental > Aquatic > Freshwater > Ice > Liftoff microbial mat | place... | reverse complement strand
GGGCTTCCAAAAGTACTTTGGTCGCGGCGGATCGGCTGGCTCCCCCAAAAGCCTTAAGGAATCCGCAGCCAATCGCCATCGCAAGTTCATTCGAGGCCAAAATGCCGCCGCTGGCTGCTTTGTCGTTGGCTGACGGCAATACCGTTCGATTATTTGCTTAGCTATTTGCTTAACAGTTAGCCGAAGGCGTACTCGATACCTCGATGCCATTGACGTACGCCTACGGCTAACCGTTAAACGAAATTTTTGCGAATTGGGCTTCATTGAACGGTATTGTGGTTAGGCGAGCGGCAGGCTGAAAACTACCAGTGTGATTCACCCCACTCTCCGGCCTTTCAGGCCGACTCTCCCAGAGGGAGAGTGACTTCACCCTCCCTCGGGGAGGGTCGAGCGAAGCGAGGGGAGGGTATGACTCATTCTGTCGCTCGCCTTAAAGGCCGGATTGGCAAATAGTAGATCGCGAATCACAGGTGGCAGTTGTGGGAATGCAAGCAGTGTTTTTCGCCTCGTCGAAATCGGCTCAAGCGATTAGACTAACCCCTTTCTAACGTGTTGTTCAGCTTGGGCTTTGGGTTGTAAAATGAAGGTTTTGGTTGTTGGAAACGGCGGTCGCGAACATGCTTTGGCTTGGAAAATTCGCCAAAGCCCCCGGCTAACCCATCTATGGATCGCCCCTGGAAATGCCGGAACCGCAGAAGAAGGCGAAAATGTACCTATCGCCGCGGATGATATTGCTGGCCTGGTTGCCTTTGCCAAAAAAGAAAAAGTGGACTTAGTGGTTGTCGGTCCAGAAGTCCCGCTTACCCTTGGTTTGGTTGATGCGTTGTCCAAGGAAAAGATCAGGGCATTCGGCCCCAGCAAAGCTGCCGCTCAACTCGAAGGCAGCAAGATTTTTTCAAAACTATTGCTACGCCAAGCGGATGTTCCAACTGCGGATTATCAAGCTTTTCGCGATGCTGACAGCGCTATGCGATACGTTAAAGCGCGCTACCCCAACGAGAAGGAAAAGACTCCTCTGGTAATCAAAGCGGATGGTTTGGCCAGCGGAAAGGGAGTTATCGTTTGCTCCCGCCGAGAAGAGGCACTCGATGCGATTGACCGTATCGGTCGCAAGAACGAATTCGGTCGAGCCGGCGCTCAAATGGTCATTGAAGAGCGCCTCGAAGGCCCTGAGGTAAGTATTCTAGCCATCACCGACGGCAAAACGATCTTGACCTTGCCAGCGGCCCAGGATCATAAAGCCGCATTCGATGGAGACACCGGTCCAAACACAGGTGGAATGGGAGCTTATTCGCCGACGCCTGTCGTTACCCAAGAACTGATTGAGACCATTGAAGACCAAATCTTGGTCCCAACGATTCACACCATGAAACGGAACCGAAAGCCATTCCGCGGGGTGCTCTATGCAGGCTTAATGTTGACTCAGAGCGGCCCGAAAGTGCTTGAATTCAATGTTCGGTTCGGAGACCCTGAATGCCAACCGCTGTTGATGCGATTGCAGAGTGATCTGCTCGATATATTAGAAGCAACCGTCGACGGAAGGCTCAGCGAAATCGATCCTCCCACTTGGGATCCGCGTCCGGCCATTTGCGTTGTGATGGCCAGTCAAGGCTATCCCGGAGAGTACGAAAACGGTCGTGCCATTCGAGGCTTGGAAGCCGCTGCAGGCATATCTGATGTCAAAGTATTTCATGCTGGCACGAAGCTTGCCGATGGACAAGTCGTTACTAACGGTGGTCGAGTTTTGGGTGTAACGGCACTCGGTTCCAGCTTGGCGGATGCTAAGTTGCAGGCCTACACTGCCGTTCAAGCCGTGCGATGGCCAGGAGCTTGGTGCCGCAAAGATATCAGCGACAAAGCAGTTCAGTACACTATGGAAAATGCTAGATAGGGCTGCCTCTTCGAAGCTGTGAATTAAATATTGTCGCCTTTTGCCCCGCAAAAGTACGCCTCCTTAACACACTTTTGCAGAGCAAAAGGCGACATTTAGACTTTGAGCACAATCTTTCCAGACAATAGACTCTGTTTTTGTAGGGTACTGGTTTCTTGCAATCGATGAGCCTGTGCGGTTTCACTCAACGGAAGGACGCGATCGATTTGGGCCTTGAGGATGTCGGAAGTCATCCAGTGATTGATGTCGGAGGCGCAAACGTGCTGCTGTTGGGCCGACGCCTTAAACATTGCGAAGCCATGCAGCGAGCATCCCTTCACGTAAAAAGGACCTACGGGAAACGGGGGCCTTGCGTCGCGTCCGGCCATGAGAATCATGCGTCCCTCCTCGCTCAAGGCTCCGACTGCCAAATCGAAATCGGGTTCCCGAAGCGTTTCCCAAAAGACGTTTACGCCAGTCGGAGCCGCCCGTTTGATTTCTTCGGCAACATCGGATTCGTTGTAATTGATGACGTGGTCAGCACCCAACTCGCGGCATTTCGCATGTTTGATCGAGTTGCCGGCCGTGGTAATCACGATCGCACCGATGGCTTTTGCCATTTGAACGACCATTGATCCCACGCCGCCTGTTCCGCCTCGAACAAAGATCGTTTCTCCCGGTTGCAACATCGCATGCTGGAATAATCCCAAGTGTGCGGTTATCCCAACTAGGGCAATTGCCGCCATTTCCGTGTCGTCGGCAAATTCCGGGGAGGGATGAAGCCATTTGGAATCGATCGCAGCCAGCTCCGCGAATGTCCCTTGCCGCCCCATCAAGCCTTGATTGCTCCCCCATACGCGTTGCCCAATGGAAAGATGTTTGACTTGGGGCCCAACAGCCACGATTTCGCCAGCAAAATCACAACCCGGAATAAAAGGGTCAGGCAGTGGCCAGTAGTTTGCCCCATTTCGAATGTAAGTGTCGATGGGGTTGACGGAAACGGCTCCCACTTTCACGATTACTTGGTCGTCGCCGCACACGGGCTCAGGCAAATCCCCGAATTCAATGACATCCGGAGAGCCAGTCGTTCGAAAATAGGCAGCTTTCATGTCAAAAACCAATCGCTTTTCCCAAGAGTCAACAAGTCCATTTGTACCGAAGAAGTAGTCATTGCGTTATACTAGGAACGGCCATGGTTCGCACTCCTACTTATCATCATGAAGCTATTTAACTTACCACTTAACTTACAACTTAACTTACAACGGCAATGGAATTCGATTTGGAGACCACAGATAAATTGCGATTGGCTTCGGTGGCATCCAATGGTGCTTGGGCTAGTCTTTTGCCTCGTTTTTTGCATGGGTTGGACAGGCAAATCATTAGCCCAAAAGGCAGATGGTAGCGGGAGCGTCTCCGTGGCCATGCTCAGCGGTTCCTCCGTGGTAGGATCGCTCGTCTCGGCGGATTCAAGCAAAATCATCGTCCAGACCAAGACAGGAACGATGGAAAAATCTACCGCAGACATCGGAAGAGTTAGCTTTGCCAACAACCTGGCTCCTCAAAAGCCACCCGTCGAACTCACCTTGCTGGATGGCTCAAGGGCCTTCGGTACCAAACTAACCGGCAAGAGCAGCGGTTGGACATTAAAAGAAGCATCGGGCAATGATGTTGCAATTCCGTCCAAGTCCCTGAAAGCGGTCCAGCTTAAGCCAATCGCTCCTGAACTCGCGAATGCTTGGAAATCGGCAATTCTCGAGACAAAGAATGCAGACGCCGTGATTGTGGCAAGGCCGGGGAATAGCCTCGACCGAATCAACGGAGTAATCGTGCAAGTTCAAGACGCTAGTGTTTCGTTCGAACTCGATGGCCAGCAGATCGATATTCCGATCGAAAAACTGGTGGGTCTAGTTTGGTTCCAACGCGACCTGGAACGGGTTAAACCTACCGTTGAGGTCAGTGCGACCGATCATTCGGTTTGGATGGCTGAATCCTTGTCAATGAAATCCAACGTTTTTGAACTCAAGACACAACTTGGCCAGTCGGTTTCCATTCCACTCAATAAGATACTCAGTATCAATTACGCAACCGCCAATATTCGTTGGCTTTCCGAAGTGGAATCACTCGATTCGGCGGCTGAAAAACTGATCGAGTTCAAAACTCCGATTACGAGCTTAGGACGAGCTATGGCCCCACGATTTGTTGTGAACGGTTACGCGCCAAAGGCAACCTCGTTGTCGGCCGACAAGGATCTGTACTTCCCCGGCCCGGGCCATTTCTCCTTTCGAGTTCCAGAGGGGTTCTCCTCGCTGCTATCCCGAGTGGAACGAACCGATGACGGTTCGCAAAGAACAGACTTGATCATTGAGGTTTGGCAAGATGATCAGAAAATTGCTGAAGAGACGCTTGCACACAACGTGGACTTCTTTGATGTTAACGTCCCGCTCAAGTCCGAAAAAAAAACGAAGCTTGCAGTTGCTTGCAAATCGAAGCTCATGATAGGAACGGAAGTCACGTGGAAACAACCAAGGCTCAAGCGATGACCAGGACGCGTCATAACCATGTTGTCGTGATGACGGTTTTGGCTGGGATTGGAAAACGGCTGATGAGCCTTTCGTACAATCGACTCTGCAGGAGCCTCGTGCTCTCAATGCTGGTTTTTGGAAACGGAAAAACGTTGGAGCAAGTTTGCCTAGCCCAAGACGAAAATGCGAATGTAGCGATAGCTCCCAAACCAAGTGAGGAGGTCCTGGCGGCTCAGCAACAGCGCATCGAGGCAATGCAACGCGCGTCCCGATCGACGGTGGCGGTCTATGGCACAGATGGTCAGGGTGGCGGTAGTGGTGTTTGCATATCGTCAGATGGGTATGTGCTCACGAATTTTCACGTTTCAAGCCCTTTTGGGCATCGCATGCGATGCGGTCTCAACGATGGGAAAATGTACGACGCCGTGGTGGCCGGAAGCGATCCGACGGGAGACTTGGCAGTTCTGAAGATGGTCGGTCGTACCGATTTTCCAGTTGCGGCCATAGGCGACAGCGACAAAGTCCGAATTGGACAGTGGTGTTTTGCAGCGGGAAACCCATTTGTGTTGGCCACCAATCTCCAACCTACCATCACGTATGGATTGATTAGTGGTGTTCGTCGATACCAATACCCAAGTGGTACGATTCTAGAATATAGCGATTGCATTCAGACCGATGCTGCCATCAACCCTGGCAACTCGGGTGGTCCTCTTTTCAATATTCGTGGTGAACTGATTGGAATCAACGGTCGATGTTCCTTTGAGAAGCGTGGACGCGTGAATGTCGGCGTTGGTTACGCCATTTCGATCAAACAGGCCATGAATTTTTTCTGGCAGTTGCGTTCCGGACGGGTTGTGGACCATGCAACTCTAGGCTTTACGGTAGCGACGGAAAACAGTGGCAAAGTCGTCGTTTCGAATATTCTTGAAAGCAGTGATGCTTACCGACGTGGCATTCGTTATGGCGATGAAATCTTGCGGCTCGGTGACCGAGATGTGGCAACGACGAACCAGTTGAAAAACATTCTTGGTATCTTTCCAGACCAATGGCGCATACCGATTCGATACCGAAACGCTGATGGAGTCATGGAGACGTACGTTCGATTGCAAAACCTGCATTTGGCGAGTGAGCTCGAGGAAATTATCAAAGGCGAATCGCCTCAGAAACAACCGCCTCGCAAGCCGCCGGGTGGAAAAGATCCAATCCCCCTCGATAAAGAAAAACCGGAGGCTCCGAAGCAAGTCAATTCAGCCAAAAAGGATGCGGTAGACGATCTTTTTGTGGAGAGGCGAGGCTTCTCGAATTTTTACTTCAATCGCTTGGAACTGGATCGTATTCTTGGCTTGCAGGCAGCGCAGGGGTCTTGGACAAGTAGCTCGGAATCGTGGAAAGTAACTGGCGAAATTCCTGGCGAGAATCTCAGTGTTGAGATGCTAATGTCGGATTCGAATTGTACGTTTCGACTCGGAGATAAAACCGAATCGTTGCATCCATTCCAAGGCTGGCCAAAATGGATCAAACAGCGTTCTTCCATTGGAGCCTTGATGGGAATGCGAATCTGGCAGCAATGGAATCGTATCGGCCCACGACTGATGGGTGAAGCCATTTATTTAGGACGGAATCCAGTCGTTGGGCACAATACCCTATTGGACGTCACACGGATTACGGTGAGTGACTTCGACGTTTTGGTTTATACAGATACCGATACCGGTTTGATTGAGGTCATCGAAGTCTTTTCCGATAAGCAAACCGACCCGGTAGAACTTTTTTTTGAAAAGTACGAAACGGTCGATGGACGAGCATCTCCCAAGAGGATTCGATTGGCCTATGGATTGGAGACGCAGTTCGTTATCGTGATCAATCAGTTGCAAAAAAGCGAAGTAACAGCGTGGCCAGGGCTCTAATGCAGATTCTTCAACGTGACGATCAAATAAAGCCCAAGTCTTCCCTGGCCGCGGGTGAGGCTTCTGCCGAACCAACGCTGCGTCAGCTCGGCAGGAGCCTCGCTCTCCCGTTTTTTAAGCGATCGTTAGTTTGTGCCTTCATGGCTGGTTTCTCCTGGGTATCTTCCGCCCAAACGTTCGCAACGGAATTGGAACGCGATGCCAACGTTGTCATCAACAACGAAACGCTTATCGCAACCAGCCAAGAAAAGGTGGTTAAGCTGTACGGAGCAGGCGGAGCGCGTGGATTAGAGAGTTACCAGAGCGGAATCATCGTTGGTAACTCGGGTCATATTTTGACTAGCTGGAGCACCGTGCTGGATGTGGCAAAAGTTCGGGTCGTGACTTTTGATGGCCGTCGATTGGATGCGACTATGGTTGGGATGGATCCTCAAAACGAGCTCGCCTTACTTAAATTGGATGACGCGGGGCTCGTCGGTTTTGACTTGACGAAGGCCGCGCAGGCTTCGACAGGTCAACGAGTCTTTGCCATCAGTAATCTCTTTGGAATCGCTACCGGAAATGAATCTTGCAGTGCTCAAAAAGGGGTAATCATGGCCTCAACTCCGCTCACAACCCGTCGCGGCAAAACCAAATCGCTCTACCAAGGTCGTGTTTATGTATTGGATGCTATGACAAATAACCCAGGTGCATCGGGAGGAGCGTTAATCGATCTTCAAGGTCGATTGGTTGGGATATTGGGAAAAGAAATTCGAGACGAACAAGCGGGAATCTGGCTTAACTATGCACTGCCGATGGATGTCGTAAAATCAACAGTCGACCGCATCCTTTCCGGAAACACTTCCGTTCAAGCTTCGGGGCTCAAGTCGGTTGCACAACCCCATCGAATCGACGATCTTGGCATTACTTTGATTCCGGACGTCTTGTCCAAGACGCCACCTTTTATCGACCAAGTGCGCGAAGGATCGATCGCTCAAAGGTCGGGAATGCAAACCAATGATCTGATTCTGCTGTTGAATGATCAACGAGCCGACTCTCGCAAGAGTTTGGAAAAGATGCTCGCGACCATCAACCGCGCCGATTCCTTTTATGTGCTCGTCCAACGCGGACAGGAACTGATTCGCATCCATGTTCGACCGTAGACTGAAACGTATGCTTAGTGTTGTCCTTGGAGCGACATGCGTTTTGTTTTTCGCAATGGGCGAATCGCTCGCCGGTGATCCCCCTCTGGATGAACAAGAACAGCAAGCCTTTCAAGCGGCCGCAGACTTTTCTCAAGACTGCGTCGTTCAAGTGGAAACGTTTGGCGGTCAAGAAATTGTCAATAAGCAGTTCGTCGCGTCCGGCCCTTCCACTGGGACCATTTTGACCCCCGATGGCTGGATTGTTACGAGCATCTTTCAGTTTCGAGGCCAGCCCGCCTCGATCACCGTCGTATTGCCAGACGAGCAGCGCAAGGCTGCAAAGCTTGTCGCTCGAGACCACAGTCGAGAGTTGGCCCTTTTGAAAATTGACACAGATAAACCGTTGAAGGCGGCCGTGGCAAGCGATCGAGGTTCTTGGCAAGTAGGGCAGTGGTCCATTGCGCTCGGCAAAACATTTGATTACAAGGTCGCTAGTCGCAGTGTTGGGATTCTTAGCGCTCAAGGACGCATCTGGAACAAGGCTATTCAAACCGACGCCAAAATCTCACCACAAAACTACGGCGGACCGTTGATCGACTTGCGTGGACGGGTGATGGGGATTCTCGTGCCAATCAACCCCGGAATTGCGACGGAGGGGGAAGTGGAGCAATGGTACGACTCGGGGGTTGGATTTGCGGTTCCGCTGGCCGATATTTTGGAGCGATTGCCGCGGTTGCAGCGAGGGGAAGACATTTACCCTGGAAAAGCCGGCTTTCGAAGTCAGAGTCCAGACGAGTTCTCTCCGGAGATTGTTTTAAGTGGCGTCACACCGGGCTCGCCTGCGGCCAAGTCGGGCATGCGAGCAGGCGACCGAATTGTCGCCGCCGGTCCGAATCGCGAAGGCCTCAAAGCGGTTGGTATGCACTCGGAACTCAAGCATGTCATGGGAACGCTGGATGCGGAACAAAGCATGGTTTTTGAGGTGGAACGCGATGGTGCAAAGAAGCAATTTGAAGTGAATTTGGTCAAGGAATTGCCAACGTACCGCGAGCCGTTTTTGGGTGTTGTGGTGGATGCAAGCAGTCCGCCAACCACGCCACGGGTCATTGCCGTCGTTCCCAATTCTCCCGCGGAAAAGGCCGGGATTGAGGTCGGCGAGTCGATCGTTAGCGTAGGGGAATGGACCATGGATGAAAAAACACAGCTGGATGCTCGAATCGCTTTTCTCGATTATCGCGAACCGATTGCGTTGAAACTGGAAAAGAACGGGAATTCCAGACTTGTTGAAGTTTCCTTGGAGCCTCACCCTGAACGGGACATTGAGTGGCCGATGGTTAAAGTGGCCGTTGCAGAGAACGCGACCGAACCCAAGGGAGCCAAAGGGACCGTCCAATTGCCCTTAGGAGACGTCAAGAACAAGGCATTTGCGATTGTTCCCTCGAACTATTCCGATGCAATCCCACACGGATTGTTAATTGTATTTGCGGAAGCGGGGGTACAAGACCAAAAACAGTGGGCTGACGCTTGGGAGCTCTTTGCCAGGGACAATCGATGGATCATCGTAGTGAATCAGTCGGCCGACGAAAAAGCTTGGTCGTTGGAAGAAGTTGAGATCGGTGTTCGGCTTCGGTCTTATATTGCGACAAATTACACCGTTGATCGGAGGCGTATTTGCGTAGGCGGAATCTCGTCCGGAATGTTGCCGGGACTCATCTTAGGTCTTCAAGGAGCTGAAACGTACCGGGGAGTTTGGTTATGCAACGCCAAAATTCCAGCGCGAGCCCGCGTGCCTGCAACGGAACCCCTAAAATCCATCAACTTTTTCATCAATGGCGTAGATCCAAACCTGAGCACGTTCGTCGCTCAGGCTCAGAAAATCGGCTGTAGTGTTGCCTTTCACGCAGAAGAAATGACGGCAGCCAAGATGCAGGATTCCAATGTTCTGAGCAAGCTGCAGCGTTGGCTTCGATTACTGGAGGCCTATTGATGGGGGCAAGTCCTGGTGGGAAGGCCAAGCCCAAAGCGAAGTTCCCTCAACGGGCCCCACGAAGCGAAATGGCCAATATGCGTTGGCTTGTTCTAATTGCCGCGATTGGACTGATGCTTTTCGCAGTGGTTCTGCGGCTTCAGCCATCCTTACTTTCCAAAGACACGGCTTTGGCATCGGACCTTTTCGGCAAAGTAGGAATCGTCTTTTTATGCGTATGGATTGCTTGGCCTGCGATCGAGTTGCTATGGCGATCGCCAAGTGGGGTTGCGCTCACGGTCGCGATTGTATTCGCCGCGGGCCTTTCTGTCTTCAACCGCAAAACACTCTTTGTCACAGGTCCGTTCTTAATCGTCGCAGCGATCCTGGCGGTCCTCTTGGGATGGATCCGAAACAAAAACAATCGCAGTTGAATTCGTAAGTGTTCAGAGCGTTTTTTAATTCTCACGAAGTGATCATCGAATGCCGGATATCCCGATCGGGATTACAGCAAGTAGCCGGGGGTCGCCGCGAAGAGGCGCACCTCCAGGGAACGAAAGGACTGGTTCCAGGGCTCTGCCTTGGAACCCACTGCCTTGCAGGCTCTGCCTGCCGAGTCGTCAAGAATACTTGTTTTCGTTTGCATTTCAAAGCGAGGCAGAGCCTCCGGAGCAGTGCGTTCCCAGGCAGAGCCTGGGAACGAGAACAAACGAAATTGGGCTTCATTGAACGGAATTGTTGTTAAGGTCGAAATCGGGATTGCGAATGGTCCGCAACATGCCATTGAGCTGGGATACCGCGATGGATCGAACCGAAAAAAACAATTATTTCAATTGAAACTCCTGTTTCACTGTATTGCCGTGAATCCACTAGCGATATAGAATGCAAGGATGACCACCCAAAAGCCGATTATGAGTTCTTTGGGAATTGTTTGAATCACTGTATTTGTTGTTCTTTTCCGTTTTTTTCAAAGGGGAAACTTATGTTCCGGCGTTTTTCAACAAAAAGACAGGCTTTTACGCTTGTCGAATTGCTGGTGGTTATTGCCATCATCGGCATATTGGTAGGCTTACTGCTTCCAGCAGTGCAGGCAGCTCGTGAAGCAGCTCGCCGAATGCAATGCACCAACAATTTAAAGCAGCTTGGAATTGCGCTTCACAATCACCACGATGCTCTTAAGAGGTTGCCGTCCCAGTCGCATGATCCAGTCTGGAAAGGTCCTCTAAACAACGCCAATGCTTGGGATCGCATCGGTTATTTGGCCGATATTCTTCCGTACATCGAGCAGTCGGGACTGTACAACCAGATCGTGCCGTATTCCCTTGCAGGGGGTTTTGTTTGGCAGTCGAATGACAGGACCGTGTCGGGTGTTATCGTTCCTAGCCCTTACAAAACAAATGTTCCAGCGTTTCGCTGTCCTTCGGAAAGCGTACTGCTAAGACCAGACGATACCAAGCCAACGAATTACGTTTGCAATCGCGGTGACATTTATATGAATTACGGCGACTGGGAAGCCCGTGGCGTTTTCAGCAATGGCGATCGAAGTTCGGTTACTTTTGCGACGATGAGGGATGGATCATCTAACACAATCGCATTGTCAGAAATTTGCATCGGTCGAGAGAGAAATAATGCCCTCACAACAATGGTCAGGGGCGGAATTGCAACGGGTGTAGCGATCAATGTTGGTGGTCCAATGACACCATCGGTTTGTTTGGCACGCCGTGGGCAAAACGGTTCTTTGATCACTCCAGTTCAAGATTCGTATGATAACACAGGTTGGGGACCAGGTCGACGTTGGGGCGATGCAATCAACAATTACTCGACTTTCATGACGATTCTGCCTCCAAACTCCCCCAATTGCGCTCAAAACAATGCCGAGAGTAACGGTCAAATGTCCGCTAGCAGTTATCACACGGGTGGTGTGAACGCAGTGATGTGCGATGGTTCGGTTCGATTCATATCGCAATCGATTGACACAGGCAACTTGTCCGCGACGTTGACTTTTGGCGGCAATACACGTGAGTACACCGGTCGTTCCATGTGGGGCATCTGGGGCGCTATGGGTACGCAAGCCGGAGGTGAAGTTACAGTAGCTCAAGAATAATTTTCAGAATGTTGAGAGGCCGAACCGAACAACTCGGTTCGGCCTTTTTTTTTCCCACTTTTTTGCTGATAGGTAGATGCATGTTTAGGTTTTTGTCGTTTATTCCTGTGATCTCGATGGTTGTGGTCTCGATGGTCGTGATCACTGGATGTGGCCCTGGTGGTATTCCCGTCAATTACGTTGAAGGCACGGTAACACTCGATAGCGCGCCGGTTGAAAACGCGACCGTATCATTCTCGCCGGTTGCTGGCGGGACAGGTAAGGCTGCGTCTGGCATTACAGACAGCAAGGGAGTGTTTAAGTTGTCTGCTGCCGAAAGCTCGAGCATTGGTGGCGGAACCGCTGTTGGAGAGTACCTGGTAGCCGTCATTAAAAATCCGCCGCAAGCTGCCGCCGAAGATCCTGAAGCTTGGAAAACCGATCCAAACTATGGAAAAGTTTCCAACGAAAGTCACTCCAAGCCGACTCTGTATGTATCGGACGTTCCTGCCGCCTATGGTTCATCGACGACCTCCGGCTTGACCGCGAGCGTCAAAGCTGGAAGTAACAAGGACCTCAAGTTTGAACTGAAGAAAGACTTCAAGCCGAAGAAGTAAATTCGAAGTAAATTCGAAGTAAATTCTTGGGCTTTGCCGTTCCCAGCCTAAGCTGCGCAACGAATAGCAGTCTACGAAAAATGCGTTGAAGCGAGTTTTGTTCCGTTCTGCGATCTGGGTTTTTCGGTCTGCGATCAGGATTTTCAGGTTGGTCGGGGCTGGCCTTTCAGGTTGGTCGGGGGCTTGTCCCCCACCAACCTTGTTTTGGCCTACTAACGGCCGGCCCTCGCGAATCGTCCCGTTGCCCTCGGCTTTGCCCGCCTCCGGCGGGCAAAGCCGAGGGCAACGGGAGTTGGGACGCCCAAATTGTAGTACGCCAAAACGCATCCGTCGGGGGCGAGCCCCGAACGGATGGGCGAGACGCTCAGGCCACTTTTAAACGGACCCGGGGCTACTATTCCCTATTCTGGTCTTACCACTTCCAGCAATTCTATAGCGGGCTCATGATTGCAGTGGATCAGCGCCGTGCGACCGTAGGTGGTCGTGCCGGGAGCCACATTGAAAAACTTGGCAAGTACTGGCCCGCACTCAACACGCAACAGGTCGAACAGTTCGATCTCTCTGTGCACTTGATGTTCTATGAGAACACGCCCAAGTGGCTTGCGCTGCTCAAGAATCTCACTGCGGGGACTGTCCGACAAATACTTGGTATTTAACCGTACGATTCCGTATTGAACAACGCGCTGCGCATGATGGGTTTTAAGTAGAATCTCTCGGCGGTAGTGGTCGCCAACAAAATCGGACCGAAGCACTTCTACGTCAACTTGGTCGGAGTGATGGGACTCAACTGTTACCGTCATGTGATTGGAGTGGTCGAGGAGCTTTCGATAAACGTTTGGTACGGACGCGCTTTCCACCTGTTCAAAATGACCGAGTAGACTTGGGTCCTCGTAGTAGATCCCGATCAGTTCAGTGGCTGAGATGCACGCGCCATCGCAAGGCAGGTGCTGAGATTCGTCGTAGGGAGTCTGCATTCGGTTAAGTCTGCGTTATGAATGTGCGGCTTCAACGGCGACACCAGCCAGAGCGGCAGGTGTTTTCAATGCGATGCTGTGAATCACCACGGCCGGCTCGTGACCATGAGTGCCTTTGATATCGGCTTCGCTCAAAACAGTGTCGATCAAGTAGTGAAACAGTCGCTTTAAAGGCTCTGGTTCAATCGCCATAGCGATCTCCACTGCCCTCTCTCGATGTCGGTCGATTAGTTTTTCCGCTTGCTCGAATACGCGAGCTTTGGTGAATAATTCTCGAGAAACCAAGATTCTTGCCGCATCCGTAAGGCCCGATTCGCTCCCCATGACGTGCAGAAGGCGATTTGCATCTTCCGTTGAAAGCGACTGGAGAGCCAAGGCTAGCAGGACGGTTGGACGGCCTCCCAGAATATCCCCGGCGGCTGAAAGTTTGTTGTGATCGTCGCCGTGCCAGTCTTGCAAATCGTTAATAATTTGAAACGCCACGCCGATATTTCGAGCAAATTGCTTAATCGGTTCAGCGTAGGCCGCTGCGTCCCCAGCCAGCCTGACGCCGGTGTAGAGGGCCGCTTCAAAGGCGGGGGACGTTTTCAAGGCATAGATTTTCAATGCATCGAGTGGCGATAGGCGTTTGTTGGTTCCATCGCGCCATAACAATTCCGCTCCTTGCCCCTCTGCCAAACGCATGTGGGCGGAAGACAAGCAATTGAGGATTTCAGCGGCAGCCGGGGCACCTATGGATTCGATCTCTCGTCCGATGAGACGATATCCCATTCCGATCATGTAGTCGCCGACGTTGATTGCGGTCGAAAGGCCAAATTGTTGGTGCATGGCTGGAACACCGTAGCGGAATGCATCTCCGTCCTCAATGTCATCGTGCACCAGCGAAGCCTTGTGGAAGCACTCAATGCTCAGTGCAGCGCTTTGGACGCCTCGGTTAAATCCAGCCACCACCTTGTCTCCACCTGATCCCGTACCTTTTCCACCAGACATGGCGTCAAATGCGGCCAACGTGATGAACGGTCTCGAATACTTGCCACCACGGGCCAGGAAGTTGGCCGCCAAAGCTTCGGTGGCCGCGATTGGGTCGATTTCCGCTAGTGGATCGGCGGACTCGATGTCGATTTGCGTTTGGCTACGCTGCCGTCCCAGGAGTGTGTTGAGCTGAGGCTGTGAAAACAAATCGCTTGCCCCTCGCATCAAATGGACGTACGACCTTGTTTTTTGCTCAGTAACCGGCTGCTGGACCATGATCATGTCCCGAACCCAGGCTTCGTCAACGCTTGTGTTTCGGCAATCGCTCGAGAGCAACGGAACGGCCATGCAGGGGATGCCAGCCAACAGAATCTTGTCGATAGCTTTTTCCAACACATTCAAGCATGCGACGCCAACGATCGAATCTACATATCCGCTAACAATGATTTTCAAAACAACAGGAGAACCCTCCGCCACGAGGACTTTATAGCCCATTTCTTCGGCTTTGGTTCGAAAGTCGGCGATGCTGCAAGCACCGCATTTCTTGCAATCCATCCCGAATTCGTCGTAGTCTGCGGGGCATCCTTCGGCATGCTTCAAGCAATGAGGAAGCAAGAACAGGCGTCGGCTGGGAGGCGTTGCGGCTACTGCGTCGCGAAAGAATTCGGTGCTGATCATCACCATGATCCAGCCCACGTATCCCTCGGACATACCGATCTCTTCTAGAGCCCGACGGGCGATCTTTTCAAGCTCATCTTTGGTCGGCGGCATCTCTTTGTTCATCCGAGCAGCCACTTCCCGGCATTTATCTCGCATTTGTTCTCGCAAGAGTGGTGTCTCGGGAACAAGCTTCAGATGACTGGTTTTGCGTCGCGTTTTCTTTTCCGGTTTTTCAGAGGTGTTCGGTGTTTGGGTCTCTGGCATCGAAGCAGGTGGGGTTAACGTTGACAAAACTCAAGTCCTTTGTTTAGGGCACCCAGTGAAAACACCAGTGGATACATTTTTTCGTGATACCAAAGCCTAGCGAAATAAAACCCGATCGGCTGACTGACGCGGTGGTGGTCTCGCTGAATAGCATCGCACAACCAATTCACGCCACGCATTATAGAGTCGGTACAGTCCTTTGTGCCACCGCCGGATATAATTCCTTCCAATGCAACACTTGTTTCTTCTATTGTACTTGTCGCAGAACCCAAAGTCGGATCGGATCCAGGGTAGAAACTGTTTTTGCCTCCTCCCCACCCCCCGTCCGCGTTTTGGTTCTTCAGCAAAAAGGCTAGGCCACGCTGAAAGACGGGCTCGCCGACTCGGTCGCATTGGCTATAACACAATAAAACCCGACCGGTTCCGTAAATTGGGTTGTCTTCCTCGTCCCGATCCTGGTTTCCGAACCAAAGCGGAAGCCAACTCCCGTTTTTATTTTGATGTTTTTCTAAGTAACCCCACCCTCGTTCGATGGCGGCATCAAATCCTTTAATTCTATCCCCCGAGCCGAAGGCGATATTCCAGGCGGATAAGGCACGGATCGCGTGAGCCGTTAAATCACTGCCGCTTCGATCAAACGGCAAAGTTCCCCAACCGCGACAGAATGTTGGCCAACCTCCATCTCGATTTTGAAGTCGTATCAGCCACCGGCATCCAGTCTTTGCCGCCTGCCTTACGCGTTCCAGCCGAACAGTCTCCAGGCTGGAAGTGCTCGCGTCGCCGTTCGCTTGACGCGACAAAAACGCTTCATGCCATTTACCTAATGCGATCAAAGCGGCAGGCGTATCGTCGGAATCGGGCACCGCACCGCTCAAATTCGTCCAGCCCCATCCACCTGGCTCCGCACCCGTAAACGCATGTCGCTTCCGATGTTGGCATGTCAACAACCAGTCAATCGTTCTGTCCCACTCCAGTCGGCCGTTCGCCTTAGCATCGAAGAAATTCGCTGCCGCCAACGAAGTGACCCAGGTTGCCAAATTCGTGTCGATCGGCCAACTTCCATCCTCCAAGACTGAATCGATGATGAATTTACGCGATTCGACAGCCACCCGCGATGAACCCAAGCCGATGGATGCAAGACTCATCTATACGAAACTGGTCAGCGGCACGGCTTCGAGATAACCACCGCTGGTCGGTTGCATTCGAGTGAGCACTTTGAGCGACGGTGCCCTGGCGGCCGCCCGAACCATTCTAGCGATCGGATTTTGCGGTGGACAATGAACGAATTGTGCCTGTCCAATCGCGACCAAAGCTGGAATCGCATAACTAACTACGGGCAACTGAACAAAGCGATACCATGATTGCGGTAGCGCTGCCGCTTCAAACGGCAAGGTGGGGATCTGTCCCCAATCGACTAATCCAGCCAACGCGCAGTTGGTCATGATAGGCACAACGAAGGTCTTGTCTTTGCCATAGCGTTTTCGCAATCCCTCCCAACTGCCTCGCCGGTCAACGTAGCCCCAAGCGGCTGCGATTCTTTCTGAATAACGCGAGTTGTGGCCAGCCAACTGCCATGCGGCCAATACCAGTAATGTCGTCGCAATATTGGAAAGAGATCGGTCTGTATCGCCAAAGCCTCCGTCCGTGTTTTGAGCGCGCGATAGCCATTCCGATCCGTTCTCAATCAACCGATCCCAGTTTGCCGGTGCATAGCGATCGCTTCTAGATTCTTGCTCGATTGGCCAGGACTTCTTTCGAAACTGATCGCGGCTAATCGACAGCGCGCTTACCGCCGTCGCGGTCGATAGGGCGGATGTCGAAAGTGTTCCGGTCCAATGATTCGCCGACCCCTTGAGCAAGACCAAATCCGATCGCAATCGTGCTATGGCCTGTTCCATTCGTTGCTTGAGCATTAGCAAATTCATGTTTAGGTTAACGGGATCCGCAGTCCGTCATAGGCTAGTTGCACATCGTCAGGCAATCTTGCGTTCGCCGATTCGTAGTCGAGGTCGTGCGACAAATGAGTCAAAAATGTCTTTTTGGGCTTAATGCGTTCGACTACCGCAACTGCTTCCTCCACTGAAAAATGGGTTGGATGGGTCGTGTAACGCAACGCGTCCAGTACCAAACAGTCCAAACCCTGCATTAATTCCAAGCTCGATTCCGCTATGAAGTTCGTATCTGTGCAGTACGCAACATTTCCAATTCGGTAGCCGAAGACGCTGCAATTGGGGCCATGAACCAAAGGAATCGGTTGCAAAACCGTGTTCAACACTTCAAAGGGTTCCGCCGCGATCGAATGGATCTGCAATTGTGGCGTGGCTGCGGCATGCGTTGGTTCACGTCTATCAAAAGCATAGTCGAAAACCATTCGTATCCGCCGTTCAACTGTCGGTGCACAATACAAGGGGACGGCATGCCCAAGAACAAATGGGAATAGTCGCAAATCATCTAATCCATGCAAATGGTCCGCATGTTCATGGGTAAAGACTACGGAATGGACCATTCCAATCCCCTCGCGCAGCAACTGATGACGCAAGTCCGGTGAAGTATCAAAGAGCAGGTTTCCATTTGGCAAACCCAGAATGGCGCTAGACCTAGTCCGATTGTTCCTTGGATTCGAACTCGTGCACACCGCACAATCGCAACCGATGGCTGGCACGCCAACGCTCGTGCCAGTTCCGAGCAAGATCATTTGCCCCTTGAAATCAATCGAACGAAACCGTCTTTCCACTGCGCAAGTCCTAACCGAGTATTTGGCTTTCCGATGCAGTGTACTTCAAATCCTCCTAGGTCCCAAGTCGGTTGTCCAAGTCCTTTCAAGAACCTAACGAGCCAAGGGCCTCGCTCGTCCACGACGTCCTATTTTGCACAATCGAACCAGACCGGTCCCTTTTTGAAGTGCTCAATTTGTTCGACGCAGTTAGCCGATTTTCTAAAATTGAGCGAAAGAGCAGCAGGATGCCAATTCGGTAACGACGTTTTCATCGCGCATGGAGGGTGCGAAAGAACTAGCAGGTCCTATTCCATTCCAAGCCTCCGAATTCCATGCCGCGAAAATCAAAACGAGACGATTTGGCCGCTTTCAAGCCTCCGACGACTCAACCAGTCGCACCCGATCCTGGCAGACAGCCTCGTATCGTCGGTTGGCTGGTTTTGATTGTAGGCGCCTTTAGTTCGTGGTACTGGTACCGACCGCTTCCAGACACCGTCAACCAGACCGTCCATTCCACGACCGCTTCCTCGTGGCCAACGTCAGCCACCGGCCCTAAAAGTCTCTGGAGTGACCAAGGACTTGTCGTACCCAGTACTTCGGGCGCAACGGAAAACCTCCCGGAATTTCGGGACCAACGTGGGAACCAACCAAGTGACGAATCGCGTTTGATTGGGGCACCAAAGGTAACTCTTGTACCTTGGAACGACGTTCAGCATGATATTCGCGACATTCTCAAGACAGAGCGGGTGCCAATGGTACCGGTTGCTCCGGACTTGACACAGAACAAGTCTTCGTTCAACGCACCTCAAGTTTGGACTCCGGACCTGCAGCGAGTCGATCGAACGGGTGAAACAACGCATTCGAACTCGAATTGGCCAGACCAGGGCTACGTTCCACCCGCCAAAACCAAGCGAGACCAGCGCCGGGCGGCCGTACAAATCACCACTCAAATCCCTCCGCTATTGGAAACCGGAATGAAGTCGATACGAACCGCAGAATCCGAAGAATCAACAATTCAATCCGAACCATCGCGGCAACCACAATTCATTCGGCAGCCGAAAAAGTAGGTCAGTCGCTCCGCCGACTGACGTCCACGCTTATTCTGGGCTGTTAAAAATTCGGTATTGCGGGAGCAATTGGAATGCGCATCTTTTCTTCCATAGATAGATCGCTCTCCGTCGGACTCGCGGGCTGTTGATTTAATAGGTTTCGCCGAAATAGGGCAACTTTGGAAACCCGAAGCGAGAGCGGGTGGACGCATCTCGCCCCTCACTCACGTGTCGGGTTACTAAATCGACAAGTCCCTCGTCCGGCGGAATCAACGTCGTCAAACGTTGCTTCCGCCCGAATAAATCGGACGGAGAGCGGTCAGCGATGCAAACATGAAATGAATATCGGGTATTCGGTGTAGCTGTCAGATATGGCCCCGCCGGTTGGAAACCGGCGGTAGCCAAAATCCTATTCATCCACGACACGTCGGAAAGTGTGGACATCAGTCGACGGAGCGACTGATCTACGTCAGACTAAGATCTACCGTCCCAGTCCCAGTCCCTGTCCCTGTGCACGCGTCCATCGTCGAAATTGAGTTCAATGTCCATAGCAGAGTCCAACTATCGATTGCTAGATTTCGGAAAGGGCCGAAAGCTTGAGCGTTTTGGGGACTTGATCGTCGACCGCCCTTGTCCGATCGCGACATCCCCTAAAAAAAACGCAGGACTTTGGGAGCAAGCCGACTTTTCGTACGGACTCAAATCGTCGGACCATTGGCACTACAACAACCGCAAAGCCATCCCCATCGCCACAACCAAAGAGAATTGGTTTTGTGAGTGCGACGGCGTTCGCATGTCACTTAGGCAGACCCCTGCTGGGCAAGTTGGGGTCTTTCCTGAGCATTGGGGGCATTGGCCATGGCTGTTAGAAAAACTATCGTCTGCAGACTCAAAGCCGTCCATTCCAATGAGGGTTCTGAGCCTTTTCGCTTACACGGGAGCGACGACGCTGGCGCTCGCTCGAGCTGGTTGCGCAGTGACGCACGTGGACTCCTCGAAACCAACCGTCGTGTGGGCTCGAGAGAATTGCGCCTATTCGGATCTGGGCAGCGCATCGATTCGGTGGATCGTCGACGATGCGACGGCGTTTGTAAAACGCGAACTCAAACGAAATGGTCGATACGAAGCGATCCTTCTCGACCCGCCAACTTATGGACACGGGGCCAAGGGAACACGATGGGAAATCCATCGGCATCTGCTGCCACTCTTGAACGACTGTTGGCAATTGCTTTCGGAGGATCGCCGGGCAGTCTTGCTAAGCGGCCACTCATCGCACATCGCGATTCGGGATATCAACGAGTTTCTTAGCGGGCAACATGGAGCAGAAAGTGTTTTGAACTGCGAAATCACGCAAGCCAATCTTGTCGATTCGTTTGGTCGAAAACTCGATTGCGGCTTCGCTGCCCGCTATTCGTTTTGACCTTGTTCAAATGTCGCCTTTTGCTCCGCAAAAGTGCGTTAACGAGGCGCACTTTCGCGGAGCGAAAGGCGACAATTTGCTTAGCCAAAAAGCCAATGCTGCAGAAAATAGGCTGCAACTCCGGCAAAGTATCCTGCGAGAGCCATAGGTGCAATTCGACGTGCATACCACATGAAATCAATTTTCTCCAAACCCATGGCGGCAACGCCGGCGGCGGAGCCGATAATCAGGCAACTGCCACCCGTACCCGCACAGTAAGCCAATAGCATCCAAAAGAAATGGTTGAACGGCAAATCGGGATACATTTCTATGCCTGCTGCGACCAATGGAACGTTGTCAACAACTGCCGAAACTAAGCCAATGATGATGGCGATAATGGATTGATTTCCGACGGAGTCTTGAAGCATGACCGCTAGGTTTTTCAAGATCCCGACACTTCCAAGGGCGCCTACGGCCAGGAGTATCCCTAGAAAGAACAGGATGCTGGACATATCCACACGCCTCAGGGCTGACAGGACACCTGTAGAACTCCGCGTTTTGTCATCCATCGAATGACTTACGAATTCCGAGGCGAGCCACAGAACCCCTAAGCTCAAAACCATACCCATGAAAGGTGGCAAGTGAGTGTAGGCCTTGAAGACCGGGACCGACATGAGCCCCAACAGACCGAGCACCAAGAACAATGTTCTGTGCCAGGGCTCAATCGTCTTGTCATCGTCCGCGTTTTTTTCGTGCGAAACCGGTGGCAACTCCCCTTTCATCCATCGAGAAGCCATGAGCAATGGAACCAACAAACACACAAAGCTTGCAAAGAATAGGTCTCGCATGACTTCTACGGCACCAATTTTGTTCTTGACCCAAAGCATGGTGGTGGTGACGTCTCCAATGGCCGTCCAAGCTCCTCCCGCATTGGCTGCGATCACTGCAATCCCAATGTACATCAAACGAGTCTCACGTTCTGCAATGAGCTTTCGCAGCAACGATACCATGACGATGGTGGTCGTGAGATTGTCCAATACGCTCGACATAAAAAAGGTAACCCACCCTACGATCCAAAGCAGGGTGACTTGGTCGCGCGCGATGACCCGTTGGGTTACCAAGGAGAAACCTTCGTGCGCATCGACCAATTCCACGATGGTCATGGCTCCCATCAAAAAGAATAGGATGCCAGCGATCTCAACGAATCCCTTAGGCAATTGATACTCGGTGATGAATTTCAAGGTAGCGGGTAAGTGGCTCGCCGCCTTGGGCTTTATGTTTTCCTGAGTATCGGGCGGGCCGTCATGGTTTTGGCTGCTTTGATGGACGCGTTCCCATTCTTGAAACTCCGCTTGCGGTACAAGCTGCTGATGACCTATCGCGTAGATCGACCAACAAAGCACTCCCGTCAAAATGGCCGATGCCGCCTTGTTGACGTGAATCTGATGTTCGAAAACGATAGCCAGATATCCGACGACAAAAACAACAATGATGGCTGTGAGCATTGTGGTGTCTATTCTTCTGAAATGCGCCCTGGATTCGTAAAAGTCTTCGCTTGGCACTATATCTGCTCTAACGTAGTGCGTGGGAACGCAAAACGCAAAGTAAGGCAAAACTGCCTTCCTAATTGGGTTTTTGCGGCCGCAACAAAGCATGAACGAGTCTTGGGCGATGAAGCAAATCAGATACACTATTTGTCCAGACAGAGTTTCACTTCCGAATCGTACTGTCCTGTTAAGGCGAACTGCAGACTGAAAACAACCAGTGTGATACAACCCCTCTCCGGCCTTTCAGGCCGACTCTCCCAGAGGGAGAGTGACTTCACCCTCCCCCGGGAGGGTCGAGCGAAGCGAGGGGAGGGGAGGGTATGACTCATTCTGCCGCTCGCCTAATTGCCAAAACGAGAATTTGCATCAAAGGAATGGTCAGTGGCTCGCAACGAACAACTTATACGCCAGCATAAAATTATTCAGATTCTGGAACGTCGTCGCTATGGCGCCACGTTGGAAGATCTTCGCGATTCGGTCGTCCAGGAACTTGGGATCGGTACCTTGCATGTTCGCAGTATTCGCCGAGACATCGAGGCCCTTCAAGCGGCTGGCATGAACATCATTACCGAGGAGACACAAACCGGCAAAGTTTGGAAGATGAGCCGGGTCGAGAAAGGACTTCACAAGATCGCGATCACCGCCAGCGAACTGATCGCTCTTTCTATGGGACGCGATCTGCTCTTGCCTCTGGTGGGTACCCAGTTTTGGCAAGGTATCGAGGGGTTCTGGAACAAAGTTCGCGAGCAGCTCCCCACGGGTGTCTGGGATCACTACCAACGCTATCGACGCACCCTACGCGTTCTCGGTGTCCCTGCCAAGACCTACGAAAAGCAACAGGGAATCCTCAAAACAATCAACCGAGCTATCCAGGAACATCGCAAACTGGAGATCGAATACGAATCGATCGGCAAGCCCCCTGCGACGCGATGGCTCGAACCCTACGGTTTGGTCATCTATCAAAGTAGCATCTATGTCGTTGCCATGGAATCGGGCAAAAACGAAGCGGCTGAGCCTGACGAACGTCTTCGCCACTGGAAACTGGACCGATTCACCAAAGCCACCGCGCTCGACGAATGGTTCAAAGCCGACGAGGACGTGGACCTTGAACATCATCTTGGAAAAAGCGTCGGGATCTTCAGCGGCGGCGAAAAACCGGTAACCTATACGATTAAACTATCTCGAAACGCCGCCCGGTGGATTCAAGAGGAACCGTGGCATGCAGACCAAAAACTAACTTTTGAATCGGACGGTTCTTGCATCATGAAAGTGCCAGCTTACCACCCAATGGAAATAATCCCAAACGTCCTGAAGTTGGGCAACGAAGCCCAACTGCTAGAACCCGCCGAAGGCCGCAAGGAAATCAAGAAGATCATCCAACAACTCGCGAAGGATTACGCGCAGGTGTAAGGTGTAAGGTGTAAGGTGTACGGTGTACGGTGTACGGTGTACGGTGTACGGTGTAAGCAAACTTCAAACTTCAAACTTCAAACTTCAAACTTCAAACTCCCATGCAACCCATCGTCCAAATCTCGCTCGACCTGACCAACATTGACGAAGCTCTTGAAACAGCCGCTATGGCTATGCGAGCGGGAGTCGACTGGCTCGAAGCCGGAACGCCCCTCATTCTCGCCGAAGGCCTGCATGGCGTTCGGGCTCTTCGTGCCGCATTTCCGACTACGCCCATCGTTGCGGACCTCAAAACGATGGATGGTGGATACCTTGAAGCCCAAATGATGGCCGGGGCTGGGGCCACGCACGTGGTCGTAATGGCGCGAGCGCACGAAGAGACAATTCGCTGCGTCGTCAAAGCAGGCAGGGACTTTGGTGTCAAAGTCATGGGCGACAATATGGTTTGCCCCGATATGGTCGCAGGTGCCAAGTGGCTGGAGGACCTGGGATGCGACTATGTGATTCATCATATCGGCTATGATGAACGACGCGGCATTGCAGCCCGAGGTGAGCGTATGCCAAGTCCCTTGGATCAGCTCAGGCAAGTCGCGCAAGCTGTAACGATCCCGGTCCAAGCAGTTGGCGGCTTGACTCTAGAACAAGCGATCCAATGCCCAGCCTACGGTGCCCCGTTGGTCGTTCTAGGAGCACCACTGACCATTGATGCGGACGCATTCAAAACCGCCAGCGGCGACCTGGAAAGTTCCCTCAGAATGATTTGCGAAGCCATTCGTAGGTCCGTCGCTCCGTCGACGGACGTAACGGCACGGAGTGCCGTTTTACACTTACCCCCAAACCAATCATGAAATCACCTGCGGTTGTAAACTACTCTCCTGAAAAACACTCCGTCGAGATCCGCGAAATCGAACGCCCTGAGATCGGCGACGAAGACGTGCTACTGGAAGTAGCCAACGTCGGCGTTTGCGGAAGCGATTTGCATCAGTGGACCGCCGATCATTCTTGGCCAGTCAACTACCCGGTTGTCTTGGGACACGAATTCGGTGGTACGATCATCGAAGTTGGCAAACGGGTCGAAGGTTGGCAAGAAGGGGACCGAGTCGTCAGCGAAACCGCCGCCATCGTCAGCCAGAACAACCCGATGACCCGACGCGGCATGTACAACCTCGATCCGACCCGCAAAGGCTTTGGCTACGGTGTCAACGGCGCCATGACTCGGTTCGTTCGGGTCCCTTCGCGTATTTTGCATAACGTTCCAGATAACTTGCCCTTCGAACAAGCGTGCTTGACGGAGCCTTGCTGCGTGGCCTTCAACGCCGTCGTTCGAAACGCTCGCATTGAGCCAGGCGATCGCATCGTTGTTTTAGGGCCAGGCACCATTGGGATCCTTTGCGCAGCGATGGCCAGATTGTGCGGCGCGCAAGTGGCCTTAGTAGGACTTGAGCCGGACCGGCACCGTCTGGAAATTGCAAAACAATACGGTTGCGAAGCGATCATCGGCGATGCAAAGACATGGGCAACGCAGAGAGATGGGTTGGGTGCCGACGGCATCATTGACGCAGCGGGTGCAAGCATCACGCTCAAAATTGCGCTGGACTTAGTGCGTCCTGCCGGCTGGATCAGCAAAGTAGGTTGGGGGCCTCAACCACTCGGCTTCAACTTGGATCAACTGGTTCAAAAGAATGTAACCCTTCAAGGCAGCTTCAGCCACCACTGGGGGATTTGGGAACGGGTGATCGCGTTGCTCTCCAGCGGTCAATTGGATGTCAAACCGATCATTGGCGGAGTGTGGCCGATCTCCGATTGGCATGAGGCGTTCGAGAAAATGCACACCGGGGCTGTAGTGAAATCCGTGTTGCGGCCTTAGGTTTTTGTTCGTACCCTTTATTGCAGGTTCATAACGAGCGAAGTGCCTCGCTCGTCCACATTTGGCGTTATCACGACACATTTAGAGCTATTAGGCGAGGGGCAGTTTGAAATCTACATGTAAACTGGGTGGCACGCTCTGAGGTACGAAGGGCGTGGTGAATCGATAGAGTCATTTGCCACACTTCCCACGCCCATCACTAATCGCTTTGGGCGTGCCACACGGTGGCCTGGCGTGCTAGTCTTCTGTTTGCCGTTCGCTTTACAGCGAGGACCGCGGTGCCACTCTATTTCCTACCACTCTATTTCTTACCAAATGCCTTTGCAAAGAGTTGCTGCTGCATGGCTGCATTGGCAAGTTCCGCTTCGCCTTGTTGAATCTGACCTTTGATTGTATTGACAGCTTGCTGTTTTGCGGTCACGTCGGATTGCAGGGCAGTTCGCTTACCCTGCTCGGCTACGATGGCCGCTTGAAGGGCTGCCATTTGCTGCTCCAGTTTTGCCACCTCGCCGCTCGTTGCTTCGAGTTGCGTTTTCGTCGATGCTATGGTGGCTTCGGCTGGAACGATTTGAGCCGTTGTGGCCGCAATCGCCTGCTCGATGGCTACTCTTTTTGAGTCGAGTTCGGCTGGAATTGCCATAAATCTCGCGATATCCGCTTGCAGACCATCCACTTGGAGTTGGACCGCAGCGACCGAACTGTTCGCCGCACCTTGCTTCAATTGCACTGCGGCAAATGCTTCGTTGACCGCTTTCAAAGCAACGGTGGCGGGTTCAACTCTTTGTTCCGCACTAGTTTTTGTGGCTGTGACTTCTTGAACTTTGGTCGACGCCAAGACATACTCCGCATTTTTGGCGTCGAACGCTGCCTTCAACTCCGCATTCTGTTTTTCGCGGGAGGCGAAGTCGGAATTGACGCCTTGCAACTCGGTTTGGTATTTCGCTACGGCTGCCGCTTGGGCTTGCGACTGAACGGTTCGAGCGGCTATTTGTGTGTCGATGCCTGCTGCATCTGCGCCCTGTACGGATCGCTGTGTTTGCAATACAGCGATGGCGTCGTCCGCAAGTTTTTTGGCTGCGACTGCTGAATTGAGCTGACTGTCCCTCTCGCTTTTTGATGCCTGTACGGTTGCGAACTCAGACGCCTTGGCCGCCAATTGCGTCACGATCGTATCGGATTGGGCTTTGAATTGAATCGATTGGGCTGTGACCGCTTGCAATTCCGTTGTCGAAGAAGCGATTTGCGATTGCAGATCCGTCAACAATTTTTGAGCTGCGACTTGTTGCGTTTGGTTCGCCACCAATTCTGCTTGAACTAGCTGGGCGGCAGCCTGAGATTGGCTGAGTTGCTGCTGAGCCGCTGCCAGTAACTGTTCTAGCGGTGTCGGGTTTGCGGCAAGGGACTTTTCGTCCTTTGGATTGGCTCGTTGCCACATGCGGACGTTGCCAGCCCAGTCACCTGCCACGACTTGTTTGCTATCGACGGTGATCGCAACTTCATGTCCCGCTTCGACAAGCGCAGGCATCTCGCCAGCTGCATTCCCGGCTCCGTCCCAAACTTTGACTTTGTTGTCGCGACCGGTTGAAGCAATCGTTCCATCGTTGCAGATGGCGACCGCGGCAACGCCGCCGCCATGCGCATCCCAGGACTTGATCAGCTTCCCTTCGTTCATGTCCCACATCTTCAGCGTGCCATCGAACGAACCACTTACGAGCGCTAGGGAATCCGGCCGCCATGCAATCGATCGGATTTCTCCCTTGTGACCAGACAGTTCTTGAAAAAGTCGCCCTGTCTGTGTTTCCCAAACCACCAATCCACTTGCCCGATCGGCCGTTGCCAAAAGCAATCCGTCGGGGCTGAACCGAACACAGTAGATCCAGTCGGTGTGCTTTTTCTGCTCGTATTTCAGGTTGCCCGTTAAGGTCTCGAAGACACGAACCATTTTCTGAGGACCCGCCATGGCAATCAATTGATTGTCGTCGCTGATATCGGCGGCAAAGACGATATCGAGCTCGTCACCCACGCGAGCAATTCGGTTTCCGGTCGCTATCTCGTGGAGGGCAGCACAACCCGATGCGCTGTGCCGTCCGCCAGCGATGAGGATTAAGCGTCCATCGCGGGAAAACGTGATCGACTGAGGCTCCCCTTCAGGAAACGGAATGATTCCCTGCAGGTGGCCGGTTTCGCTATGGTATAGCGCTACTTGCATTTGCCCTCCGACCGCCACCAACGGCGACCACGGACTAGCGGCGAGAGCTGAAATCGTGGCAGCCCGAGGTGTAGAGAAGGGAGCCTGTTTGATCATGGAGACCGGCATCGGCGGGGCACCCTCCGGTCGGGCCGAGGAGACCATTCCAAGAGCTGCCGCATTGGCTTTGGGTTTTTGAATCGCCGAGCCGCTGTTTTCTGGCATGCCCTGCTCAATCCAAACCTTGAGCAAATCCACTTTCGCTTGTGGAATCATGTCCTGCTTGGGAGGCATGAAGGGCTGCTCCTTATGCGCCGTGAGGGCAAACAATCGGGACGAGTCGAGATCTCCTGCTGCCACGACTTCTCCACCGCTACCACCGGTCAACACGGCTTGATAGCTATCCAACGCCAAACCACTCTTCTTGTCGTTCGCGTTGTGACACGACGTACAGTGCTCACGGAAAATCGGCTTGATATGGTCTTCGAAAGTGATTTTCGCCGGATCTTCCGCTGCAAACGCGAATTGGAGAGCTGGTGAAATAACCGCGAAGAAGCTGAACGCAGAGGTCAATCCACGAACGATCAGGTGGGCACGAGTTGGATGGGAGTTGCGATGATTCATCGAAGTTGTTTCAGGGTGCAAAAACTACGGGGGATAGTGGTATGTCAAGCTTAAGAATTAGGGTTCCCAACATCACGCGGAGCGTGATGGGTACGTACTCATCACGCTCCGCGTGATGGTTCCGAGCATTGTAATCCCAAAGTCAGAGCTTGACGAATCGACTAGTGATTGAAAATGAATTCTCGGCTGTTCAAAATCGCCCAGAAGACGTCGTGCAAACCCTGTTCCTCGTTGGGAGAGTCGGCAATCAGCTTGATTAAGTTCGCTCGTTCCGTTTCCGTCGGTTTTCGGCTCAAGCAGCGTGCATAAAGTTGATCGATGATCGCATCCTTGGTTAGGCCCGCCTCCTTCCACTTTTTCAATACGGCACCTTGGCTGATTTTGCCGCTGGTCGCGTCGCCGTTGATCAAATGCAACGCTTGCGACAACGATGGATCGGTCGTCGCTTCATCGGCACAAACAGTCGTCCTGGCGCTTCGGCCAAACGAAGTGAGGAAATAATTGCTGGTCGCACCGTCGGCGATTTGAACAGCCCGAGCTCCGATGGGCAGACCTCGAAACTTGTCCTTGGTCTCGGTCACTTGAGAGATGCAGTCTAGCATGCTCTCCGATGGGATTCTGCGAACGCTCGCATGCGAATAGTTTCGTTCGTCCTGTTGGTTCTGTTCGTTCGGCGTACACGAACGTTGGTACGTCATGGAATTGCAAATGTCTCGAACCAATCGTTTGGTGTCGAATTTGTATTCAACCAATCGACTCGCCAACTCGTCTAACAATTCGGGATTGCTAGGTGGATTGCTGGCCCGGAAATCGTCGACTGGGTTGACGACCCCGACGCCAGTAAAATGCGCCCAGATGCGATTGGAAATACTCTTGGCAAAGTAAGGGTTGTCGGTGCTGGTGATCCAGTCGGCCAAAACAACTCTTCGGTCTTTTCCGTTAACGTCTGGAGTGGGACCACCCAGGAACTTGGGCTGTACAACCGCCCCGCCAATGGGATGCTTCACGTCGCCGCCACCGCTATTGAAAATCAACAACTGCCGGTAGTCCTCGCTCTGCTTGCGGCCCACTTGAGAGAAGAACGCGTTGAAACCGTAGTAGTCATTCATGGTCCAGCGGTCGAAGGGGTGGTTATGGCATTGCGCACACTGCGTTCGAATGCCCATGAATGTCTGCGCGACATTTTCGGCCAACTTCAAACGATCCAGTTCCACCTGATAAAAATTGGTAGCGGGATTCTGAAATGTACCGCCGGTGGCGGTCAACAATTCACGAACAATCTGATCGATCGGAGTGTTCGATGCGATCTTGTTGGTGAGCCAATTGTTGTAAAGGTAAGCAGCTTTGTAACTCACGTCGTTCTTGCTCTTGATCATGAGCAAGTCGGCCCATTTCATGGCCCAGATCTCACTGAATTCCTTGCGTTCGAGCAGCGTGTCGACCCATTTGGCTCGCTTATCCGGTTCCGAGCTAGCAAGGAACGCAGCCGTTTCTTGCTCCAATGGCAGAAGTCCCGTAATGTCGATGGTGGATCGGCGCACAAACTCATCATCGGTGCAAATACCACTGCTCGGCAAGCGAAGTTTTTGCAACTTTGCATTGACCAAGTTGTCAACGTAGCTTTCGCTCGCGACGGCTTTAGTGACTTGAAGCTGAGCTGGTAACGCCAGGACCTGAGAGCCCACCGTGTGCGTATCAAATCGCGCCATGACAAATGCTTCACCACGAACACCACTAGTGATCTGGCCATCCAGTGCAACGGCCGCCGTTCGTTCATTGTTGGTGGTAAAGGAAGCCAGATCCCAGACGTCTCGTTGAGCGCCATCGGCGTACGTAGCGACAGCGACGAGCCGTTGTTTGGAGGCGTCCCCTTCGATGACCGCTTGATTGGGGTAGATGTCGACGGCTGCAACCGCAGGTGGTTTGGTCGCATCGATCGGTGCCCCGGCTTGCAACCAAGTCAAAAGCGTTTGATAGTGCTTGCTGCCAATATCGATTTTCTTGCCACCGGTGTGTTGCACGGAGCCGGTTGCCTTGAGAAGAATTAGGCTTTGGTCCGGCACGGCCAAGTTGATGCGTCGGATCCCTATTTCGCGAGTGATACGTTGGTAATCTCCAGCCGGATCGAAGCCGAACAAACTCATTCGAAATCCGTCTTTGCCACGTGCGGCTCCGTGGCAGGAGCCGGTGTTGCAACCTGCTTTGGTGATGATCGGCATCACGTCCCGTTCAAAGCTAACCGTGCGGATCAATTGCGAGTTCGTTATTTGGAATTCGACTTGTGCGGAAAGGCCTTGCCAATGAGCGGAGATTTGAGAATTGCCGTCCGCCTTGGGTGACAGAACGGTGTTTTCGATTTGAGCTAGGTCGGAGTTGGCAATTTTCCATTCGGTTTGGTCGGTAACATCTTGGGTGATACCGTCGGATCGCGTTGCCACTGCGATAATGTGTTGGCTATCGGACTTGGCACTGAGTTTGATCAGGGGTGGGTAGATCGCAAGCGACTGCCACGTCGCAGGTGGAGCTGCGGTGCCCGCCTCCAGGGTTGGGGGTGCGGCAACGGCGGGAACTACCTCTGGTGCCACCACCGTAGGGGTCGCTGGTACGACCACCACTGGGGTCGCTGGAGCCACCACCGCTGGGGGATCGTCCGTTCCGAATGCGGTCGCTCCAAGCATAACGCAGAACGCAGCCGCGGATGTCGCAGCGATCGGCATGAAAAATCTCACTGTTTGCCTCTTTGTTGCTTTAGCATTTCTAGACGTGTTAACGGCTTGGCGGCCACTTCGGCAGGTGCCGGGGTTGCGGTTGGTGCAGCGGCCACAACGGCTGCGGTCGTTGCTGCTGGCGGAGCGATGGGGACATCGATTTGAACTTCACCATTGCCGTTCGTTTGCGTGATAACACCCTTGTCGCTGGTGACTGTGGCTCGGCAGATAATCGTCTTGTAATTGCCAGCCCGAGTTTCCGGTGGAACTTGCAACGCATACGAGACTTGTGTTCCGTCGGCAGCGAAAGGAACTTTGGGTGCTGCAACTTGTGTGCCAGGCGGAATGCCTAGAACCTCAATTTCTACGACCCCATCTACCGGACGTTTTTGCTTCGCGTCCACAATGACATTGGCCGATTTGCCTTGCTCTGCCATCGTCTTTTGGAACTTGAAATCAAAGAGAGAGTCGGTGACATCCACGTTGACGAATTCCGAGGACAGGTTGATCGGACCAGATCCTATATCGGTTGTCGCCATCACGACGAGTGGCCAATTGCGGATCGCCGCCCCATTGTTGGCCGTGAGGGGCAGGCCGATCGTCGATTGGTCTCCAGGAATCGTAACTGCAGAAAATCCGATGCCCGGGGGAGCGCTTAGCAACCGCAGGTTGATGGGCTTGTCGAAGCCTGCATTGCGTTTGGCGTTTACGATTAAAGTCATGGAACCGTTGCGAACCAATGGGACTTGTGGTTGCACAACCTCAATGTCAAACGGAGCAGGCTCAACGACTGCTACGGCCAGTTTGTCCTCGAAGCGGCCCCAAACATCGACATTGTTCTGACCACGTACCAATTGTGTTCGTTGACTCAAAGGGCCGGCAACATTGGTTTGCGGCGAGGTGGCAATCGTCGCAAACAAATCGACGAGTTTTCCTGCGTTGGCAGCATTAGCGTCGGCCCGGAAAATCATTGGGATGACTCCTAAATCCGCCGCACAAACCGCGTCGGAATGAGTCATGCCAACAGGAAGCTCAGGTGCGACAACTTTCGCTTCGCCACCGAGAAATTTCCGTACGACATTGGTTTCGATGGCCATGCGAGCCCCGCGTGGGACGTTGACTACTTGAGAGACATATCTGGTTTGTTCGTTCACCGTCGTCCCAACTTCGGGGGTTTGGAGGAGTATCTCTGCTCGATAGACGAAGTGCTTACCAAATCGGCCTAGATGATCGGAGACGCAAAGACCATACTTGCCATCCTCCGGAACTTTGAATTGGAGGTAACTGTCAGGCCCATTGCTATCGTCGTTAGTTGCCAGCGCTCCGGCACCCATTTTGAGGATCTGCAAGACGGGATCGACATTGGAACGCAATGGCTTTCGAGCGTGGACTCGAATTTCGAGTTGCTGATCTTTTTTCGCTTCAAAAACCCAGCAGTCGCGATCCTTTTCCTTTTCAAGGATCCCGTTGAAAGCGACCGGCACAGGTGTCGAAATGACGACGGTGTTATGATCATCGTTCGGCTCGGTTTCCATGACATTCTGTATGGCATTGACGGACAAATAATTGGGCGACGGCGACACTTGCCCATCCTTTTTTGACCAAATTCGAAACGAGTCCGAAGGCTGAGCAGGCATGTCAAACGTTTCTTGCCATTCATGTCCTAAGAGATCAATGCAAGTCGCAACAAGCGGTTGCCCCGGTGGTCCTCCGCTTGGAACAATGGCAACGGGACGAGGAAAACCACCGACGTGCAATCGATAGCGTGCTCGTTCGTTTCCGCCAAAACTGCTTTCTCGAACTTCGATGATGTAGCGTCCATCGGCTGGCGCTATCATCGAACAAAGGCAATCCTGCTGTAGAATCACCGAGTCGTCGCTGGCCGTGATTTCGAAGCGTTTCGAATCGTAGATGGCGACGTACGGATCAAAGAAGTCGTTCAAGTACGAATGCCGGAGTCCTTCGAGCTCGACATTCATTTGCTGCCCTTGTTTTAGATCGACGGCGTAGTAGTCAACGTCTTCATTGAGAACCACTCCGTCGACGGTCGAATTAAACGCGATCACCTGGGCTTTCGGGAACTCACTGTTAGGCTCCGCCTCAGCCAAGGAAGGAAGGGCGGAGACGTTGAGCAACCGCATATTGCTGATTCCGGTGTGGGTCACGACCCGAAACGGATGAAGATCACATGCGGCCTCGGGCGTCGCGGTGATAGTCGCTTTGATGTTATTGTCATCAACTTTGGTAACGTTGGTTGCGGATAGGCCCGGCGTGTAGAAAAGCAATGCGTGGGCATCGCCAAGTCTCGCTCCGGAAATGGTTATTTCAACAGACGTTCCTCGCTGCAGTCCGACCAAGGACAACGAATTGGCTTCGGGCGCAGACCCCTTTACGGTTGCCACAGAAAGCAAAGCCAGGAACGCGGCGAACCAAGTGTTGCGCCGAAGAGTACTATTTGCGAACATTGCTGAGTGTTTCTATGCTAATTGGAGTCAAATAACCCGTTACAACATTCTCGTTCCCAGGCTCTGCCTGGGAATGAAATGCTCCGGAGGCTCTGCCTCCCATTCCCGCCGGATGATGCAAACGGCAGGCCGAGCCTGCAGGACAGTGGGTTGCTAGGCGGAGCCTCGCAACCAGATTCTGGCGTTTTCGCCTTTTTTTGCTGTGCGTGAACAGGCAGGCAGCCTGTCCTACGATTTGCATTGGAGGCGTTAGACCAAAATATCCTTGATCACTTTGCCGCCGTCGCATATTTCGATCGGGCGATCCCCGGGGGACATCAATTCTTTGTCTGCCACGATTCCGAGAAGATGGTACATCGTAGTAGCCAAATCCTCTGGCGAAACAGCATCGAATTCAGGCTCGGTTGCGGTTGCATCGGAGGCTCCGTAGACCAAGCCACCTTTGACTCCACCACCCGCCAACATCACTGAGAAAACCTTGGGCCAGTGATCACGTCCTGCATCGTTGTTGATCTTTGGGGTCCGTCCGAATTCGCTGCTGACCATGACCAGTGTCTTGGCGAGCAATCCGCGCGAATCGAGATCCTCGATCAAAGCAGCCAAGGCTTGGTCTAGAGGCGGCATGTCGCGTCTCATCGCGCCAGCAATGCCTGCGTGCATATCCCAGCCGCCGTAGGTGACCGTCACGAATCGAACGCCGGACTCGACCAGTCGACGTGCCATGAGCAGGCGTTGGCCAGCCGTGTTTCGACCATATTTGTCGCGAAGGCCGTTGTCCTCGGCATCGATATTGAAGGCCTCGCGGGCTTTGTCGCTGCTGATTAGCGAATAAGCCCTTTGATAAAACGTGTCCATCGCAGCAATATTGTCCGACTTCTGCTTGTCTGCGAAATATGCGTTGACAGCGTCCAAAGCGGACCGGCGCCGTTCAAAACGAGCTGTATCTACGCCACCTCCTAAATTGAGGTCCTGAACTTTAAAACCCTTGTTCGCAGGATCGGCGCCAAGGCTGAACGGACCAAACGAAGAACTCAAATAGCCTGTCCCCGCAAACTCGTTCGGTGAATTTGGTACTGCTACGTACGGCGGCAGATTATTACGAGGACCATACTCATGGCTAACCACCGATCCGAAGCTTGGAAATACCAGGGCAGGCGACGGCTTGTAGCCAGTGAACATGTTGTGCGTGCCGCGCTCGTGAGCCGCTTCACCGTGCGTCATCGCCCGAAGAATGGTCAATTTGTCGGAGACGCCCGCTAATTTAGGAATGGTCTCCGAGAAAATGTCGCCCGTCTTGGTCTTGATCGGTTTGAGCTCTCCCCGATATTCCAGCGGACTGTAGGGTTTCGGATCGAATGACTCCTGGTGTGCCATTCCACCAGGCAAAAAGATGTGGATAACACTTTCCGCTTTGGCCTCCATGAAATCGTATTTCTTTTGATCTGCCATCGCTTGACGGGATCGGAACAAATCTCCCATCGAAAGCCCCAAACCGCCAAGTGCCCCTACGGTCATAAAACCACGACGACCAAGCGGATTACCAAGACATCTCATGTTCAACTCCAAACGAGGAAATTTTTTTGAGTCAGATCAATCAGCCGATTGACTTCGAACGGCAAAGTCTCCGTAACGAGAAAACTTTGTTAATAGGCGGGAAAGTTTCTGTCGGCGAGCCTGGAGCAGGTGTGCCGGGAGGGAATCACAAGTATAGTGCACCTGCGCAATGGATAGTACCCATCGCTCCACAAATCTCCCTAGTTTTCCCTCCCAAACGTCTTATTCCTTGTATGAAAAAAGAGACACATGTCCTCACTTAGAATCTTTGGACTGTCGTCAGGACGACACCTAGGTTCAGTCGAGAACCTACCATTGAACTGTTCCGAAACCGGATGCTTCTTCCCAATCAACGGGAGAGCCTAAGCGCAATGGACAAGAAAAAGGCTGCTATCGCGTTCATCTTGGTGATCGTCGTTCTGGACGTCCTTTCGCTCGGGCTCGTGATACCTGTATTAGCGAAACTCATTAAATCGCTTGTCGATGGCGACGAAGTCCTGGCATCGTGGTACATCGGATTATTTGGAACCATTTGGGCTTTGATGCAATTCATCTGCTCGCCGATCATGGGAGCTTTATCAGATCGGTTTGGCAGGCGTCCTGTTCTTTTGGTGTCTGCCTTTGGACTTGGGTTGGATTACATCCTGTTGGCCCTCGCGCCGAATCTTGGCTGGCTCATCGTAGGACGGGTTATCACGGGAATCACCGCAGCAAGCTTTTCTACGGCTCAAGCGTATCTCGCGGACATCACTACGCCGGAAAATCGGTCGGCGGCCTTTGGAATGTTTGGAGCGGCATTTGGACTGGGATTTGTTTTAGGGCCGGTCGCTGGAGGCTTGCTAAGCGATATAGATCTGAGACTACCGTTCTGGGTTTCCGCCGTATTGACGTTGGCCAACGCCATGTATGGTTTTTTCATCCTGCCGGAGTCCTTGCCGAAAGAGAAACGTATGCCCTTTCGTTGGTCGCGTGCGAATCCACTAGGTTCATTGAAACTTCTCGCTTCCAAGACAGGGCTGTTGCCCATGGCTGCCATTCTGTTTTTGTACCAGCTATCTCACCAAGTCTTCCAAAGTGTCTTTGTCATTTATACGGACGAACGCTTTCAATGGTCAGGGCTGATGGTCGGTTCCGCATTGGCCACCGTGGGCATTTTGAATGTCATCGTACAAGGGGGATTGATCAGACCTGCCATCAAGAAATACGGCGAAAGAATTCTTGTCTTTGTTGGACTGCTCGGCGGAATCGTTGGCTTCACGTCCTATTCGATAGCCTGGACGGGACAGATATTCTTCGCTTGCACCGTCTTTTTCGCTTTGATGGGGTTCTTCAACGCTTCGCTCCAAGGGATCATGTCCAAACAATTGGAAACGAACGAACAAGGGCAACTCTCGGGTGCGAATAGCTCGCTCAATGGGATCGCAGGCATGATTGGCCCATACCTATTTACGACGGTTTTTGGCTGGACTATCGTACCGAATACCAGTACCTACTACCCTGGCGCCCCGTTTGCCTTGGCCGCAGCCATACTGACGGTCGCGCTTATCTTGGCCGTGATTGTTGTCCCGAGATCGACCGATCCTCGTGTGACACGTCCCTGAATTGAGTAATCGTGTGGCACGTCCCTGAGGTTACGAAGGGCGTGGGAATCGTTAGTAACATTTGCCACACTTCCCACGCCCATCGCTAATCGCTCTGGGGCGTGCCACACGTTTCTATCGTGGCCACACGTATTTATCGTGGCCACACGTTTCTATCGTGGCCACACGTATTTATCGTGGCCACACGCTTTTGTTGTGGCATCACGCTTATTTTTGTGCGACTATACTTAACGCATCCCATCCCATGCCTCCTCCCTCCCTCAACATTAATTCTGCACCATGAATTCCCGACTATTCCTCGTTCCTTTCCTCTTGGCGTGGACGACTTCAACCACCTTGGCAGATGGTCCTACCGACAATCAAGCGAATTCGGTGCGACCCGTTCCCCCGCCTGGAATTGCGATCGATGACGAAGTGCGAGCCAATCTGCAAAAGGAACTAGGTACGCTCAAGGATCAAATCGCAGAACTTCGCAAATCCAAAAGCGCGATCATCCAACAATACCTTCCCGACGTCGAGATATTTGCAAGAGCCGTCGAACTGGCGCTCAACGAAGATGGATTCTTTGAGCCGAAGGATTCGGAACGTGCCAAACTTGTTTTGCAGGAAGGGCTTTCAAGGGCCTCGGCGCTTAAAGGGGAGGGAACGCCATGGAAGTTTTATTATGGATTGCCGCAACAAACCGTTCGTGGCTTTCGATCCAAGCTGGACGGCACTGTGCAACCTTATGGAGTTGTTCGATCGGGGTCGAACGACACGGACAAAGTCCCACGAGCCGATATCTGGTGTCGTGGTCGCAGTGAAAAAGGACTCGAGTTGCAGTTCATCGCCACACGCATGACCAACCCTGACCCAGCACCCGAGCCAGGCGTCATTATGATTCACCCGTTCGGTCGCTATTGCAATGCGAACAAACTTGCCGGCGAAGTCGACACGTTGGAGGTTCTCGAACATGCGGTGAAGGAATATAAGCTCGATCCAAAACGGGTTGTAATACGGGGATTTTCTATGGGTGGCGCGGCAGCATGGCATCTTGCCGTTCACTATCCAGATAAATGGCTTGCCGCAAATCCTGGTGCTGGATTCTCAGAGACGCCACAGTTTTTGAAAGTCTTTCAATCCGAAGAGCTGAAGCCGACGTGGTATGAGCAAAAGCTGTGGCAGATGTACGACTGTCCCGTTTGGGCTCGCAACCTGCGCATGCTACCGACCATCGCTTATAGCGGCGAAATCGACAAACAAAAACAAGCTGCCGATGTCATGGCAGCGGCTTGTTGGAATCTGCCGGAGAACGAACGCTTCGAATTGACGCACATCATCGCTCCCAAGACAGCACATAAAGTCGATCCGACGGCCCGCATCGAAATCGAAAGGCGATTGGCGATCCTCGATGGGTTGCGTTCGTCGGAACCACCAAGGCAGATTTCCTTCACGACGACAACGCTCCAGTATAACCAAGCCCATTGGGTCACCATCAATGCGTTGGAAGAGCACTGGGTTCCGGCAACCGTTTTCGCCGAATGGGAAGGCGTTAAACCGATTACGCTCCAGGTTAGCAATGTTACCGATCTGAGTCTTAATCTGGATGCCAGCAGCATTCCTTTGAACGAATCAGCCATTCACGTCGTATTAGAAAACCTGTACGTCCGGGTTGCTAGGCGCTCCGATTTGTCGTGGGGCGTTCGATTTCGAAAAGTTGGTGGCAAATGGGGACAGGTATCGCCGATCGAACCACCTTCAACGGAACTCCGCAAAAAGCATGGATTGCAAGGCCCGATCGACGATGCGTTCATGGGGCCGTTTCTCTTCGTCAAGCCGACTGCGACTGGCCATCATCCAAGAGTGGATCAATGGGTCGAAGCGGAATTCGAGCGTGCGGTCCTCGAATGGCATCGGCAAATGCGAGGCGATGCCATTGTCAAATCCTCAGACCAACTCAAGCCCGAGGATATCGAAAACTACAACTTGATTCTCTGGGGCGATCCAAAAAGCAATCCGACCCTTGGGAAAATTGCGGACAAACTTCCGATACAATGGAATCGAGAGCAAGTGGTGATCGGTGACCGGAAGTTCGATGCGGCGAACCACGTCCCGGTGTTGATCTATCCAAACCCGTTGAATCCGCAGCGCTACGTAGTTCTCAACAGCGGCTTCACTTACCGCGAATACGACTACCTCAACAACGCGAGGCAGATCCCTAAGCTCCCCGATTGGGCTGTTGTCGACCTGTCCACGCCGCCTGATTCGAGATTTCCGGGCAAAATCGCGGAGGCCAATTTTTTTGACGAAAAATGGTCTATCAAGCCGCGGTAGGACGGGGTTGAGGGTGGAGGGTGGATCGCGTAATTGTGCAGTTGGCCCGGCTACGCTTGTCTCACGAGAGACGAAGGACTCGCTCTAGTAATCGGCCGAACTGTGAGTTCTAATCCAGACCACCGTGCCAAACTTAACTAAGGAGCTTCTGTGTCCAACATTGAAATCGATATTCATTCCGTCCATCGTTGGCTGAAAACTGGCACGGATGATGATGGCAATGCCATCGCGCTGGTCGATTGTCGCGAGCCAAACGAATATGGGATCGCGAAAATCGACAAATCAATCTTGATGCCAATGGGGCAGTGGCCCCCATCGCCAGACGCACTTGTTTCACTGGACGACAAACGTGTTGTTGTCCACTGCCATCATGGTGGCAGATCGCTGCGAGTTGCTAACTGGTTCCGCCAAAACGGTCACCCGGAAGCCACGAGTATGGCAGGTGGAATCGACCAATGGAGTTTAGAAATCGACCCGAAAATCCCTAGGTATTAAAGCCGGCCATCACAATGATTCTATTCGCAAACCTCACTCGATGCGTTGCATTCGTCGTTTCCGTTTCGGTACCTTGTCTTTACACGCACTCGGACGATCTCAATTCGCCAACCGGCAACTCAAACCCACGCAGCATGAATCAGCCATCTCCAACCGGGAAACTTATGCAAAGCAAATCTGCTTGGTCGATTGCAATCCATGGTGGGGCCGGCGGTGAACCTGGGCGTTGGTCGGACAAACAGATTCAAGATCGCCTCAACGGTTTAAGAGCAGCGTTAAAGAAGGGGTCAGAGATGCTTGATAAATCGGCCACTGCGGTCGATGTCGTTCAAGCTGTAGTGCAAATTCTTGAAGACAACCCGAATTTCAATGCGGGAAAAGGTTCCGTTCTCAATAGTGTCGGTGACGTTTCGATGGACGCGAGCATCATGGATGGATCGGATTTAAGTTGTGGTGCCGTGGCTGGCGTAACCATAGCCCGCAATCCGATCGAGCTTGCCCGTGCGGTGCGCGACAAGACGCCTCATGTTTTTCTATGTGGTGGGCCAGCGGATCACTTCGCCAAGGAGATTGGATTGCGATTGGAGTCGCTTGATTATTTCAAAACACCAGAGCAAACCGAAAGTTGGGAAAAGTGGAAGCAAAAGCAAGCCGCCAAAGGTGGTTCGACTTCCAAATTTGACCACGATACAGGTGACGATCGATTGTTCTATTTGGGGACGGTTGGCTGTGTGGTTCGCGACCAACAAGGAAATCTTGCAGCAGCCACCAGCACTGGCGGATTGCTCGGGAAAAAATATGGCCGAGTCGGTGACTCGCCTATCATCGGGGCTGGCACATACGCAAAGAATTCGACTTGCGCCGTGAGTTGCACAGGAGTCGGGGAACTTTACATCAAGCACCACATCGCGTCCGCGGTTTCATCGAGGATGGAGTATTTGAATGAGTCGCTCCACGCGTCTGCGCAGGTGGCCATCCACACCACGTTGCCCACGGACTCAGGCGGCCTGATAGCAGTCGATGCGAGCGGAAACATCGAACTGCAATTCAACACTCCGATGATGGCTCGCGGCCAAGCCAAGAGTGACGGCACTTTTCAGGTTGGGTTGACGGATTTGGTTGACTGATAGGTTGGCGATGATTTTGTCCCGATACGCCATTGCGGTCCAATTTGTTGCGGCCTTATTGTTGCGGTCCAATTGTTGCGGTCCTATTGTTGCGGTCCAATTGTTGCGGTCCAATTGTTGCGGTCCAATTGTTGCGGTCCAATTGTTGC
>Ga0105048_10001321_pt1 | contig 40185 bp, 39 predicted proteins | sample MAT05_FD_78382 | JGI IMG/M metagenome (GOLD analysis project Ga0105048, IMG submission 78382) | Freshwater microbial communities from Lake Fryxell liftoff mats and glacier meltwater in Antarctica - MAT-05 | ecosystem: Environmental > Aquatic > Freshwater > Ice > Liftoff microbial mat | place... | reverse complement strand
CCACTTGTGCTCCGATAGAGTTGCCCACCCCCGGCACCGCACCTTGGCCCGTAAGCCGCAGATGGGCAAGGCATTATCATCCCCGGCCCCGTTGGGCCGGTGGGTCACTCTCCGTGAGCATACGCGGGTAATTTCTCGCGAGTGCCGAAGGCCACGGGCTCACCAGCGACCGGAGGGGCAGGCGCTTCTCTTCGGACCATCGTCTCCAGCGCGATTCCTCGCAAGGGCGACGGCGCGAACTCTTTTGGCGCCGGACGGCCCGTCATGTCCAGGCAGAACCGCCAACCCTCCTCGACAAACTCATAGATGCCGTGATTCGTGTTGCCCGCCTCGGGTCCGGTTTCGAAGTGCAGGCTCAAGGTCTTGGGCACTGCCGCTTCTTTGCGTTCAACCCGCCCGCTGTACTCGGCGCCCATCTGTCCGGTGGTAAAGCGATCACCGCCGATCGTAATGGTAGCGGCGCCATTGCGCCAGATTCCTTGCAGCTTTTCGATGTCCAACTGTTACCTCTCAGGCTCCGCCGCGCCGGGCTCGGCGAGAAAGATTCGGAATTCGTTCTTAAGCGTCTGCCGCGCGTTAATCCAGCCAAATGCGGGCGTGCCGTCAATCGCTCCGCGGTCTATCGCTTTGCGCAGCCCTTCGGCATAAGGGCTGTTGCCGAATTCGATACCGCGCGCGATGACCTGGCCGCTCCACGGCAATTGCTTGTTGCGTTGATTCTCCATCCAGTCTCCCACCCAAGGATTCTGCGCCGAGGGGAAAATATAGCCAATTTGCACGCGGAAATCAGGGTGAGACAAGACAAAGAACTGTTGCGGCCGGGAGGGATCCAGGCGGATGGCCGTATAGCTGCCCGTGCCGCGTCCTTCCGGCATTAAGCGATCGCGCAGTGCGGGGTCCTTGGCGGAGATTTTCAGGCGGGAACGGCCGGGCTCGACGAATGGCGGGCCGAAAGTCGCGTGCTGCATCCACTGCATGGGCCGGTCCTGATCGGTGAGGTTCTCCACCCATTCTTCGACATTGACGTGACGCTTCCCTTGCGGCAGTGTCACGCGGCGCCATACGCGGTATTGCGTCTGGACCAGGTCGGCCCCGTACTCGAAGACCGCGGCTTCCGGAGTGACTTCGGCCTTAAGCTTTTTCCATTCCACGACGGGCGCTTCGCCGTGGTTTCCCAGACCGCGCCTGGCTTCGTCGCCGGACGATACCGGGCCGTAGAACGGAAAGCACAGAAGGTGGCCCAGGTAGCCGGAAGATAAACGGGCGTGCGGGTCAATTCCGTATAGGGCGCCATGCTTGGCGCTGTTGTAGAGTTGCGGGTCAATTGTCGGGTAGTGCGGGACGCGCATCGGGTTGACGTCGCGTTTTGGATCGCCGGTGGTCTGGCGGACCTCGGCGATGTGGCCTCCGCCTTTGAGGAGCGCAACCCGGATGAGGCCGTTGGACAGGATCCACGCCTCGCGGCCATACACTTTCTCCTCACTGATCTTGGGCTGCTGCCCCTGGAGGACGAGCGCCGTCAGGAGGAGTAGTCTCATTCCATTACCCCATGTTTTTTCAGGAAGTCGAAAACTCGCGGGTAGAGCTGGTCCTGCGTTTCCTTCGGAAATCCATGCCCTCCTTTGGGGACGGAAATCATCTCGGTTTTGGCGCCGGCGGTGGTGAGTGCCTTGGTAATGTTTACGCCGTGCTGATAGGGCACCGTGGGGTCGGCATCGCCGTGAACCGTCAGCACGGGCGGCACGTCCTTCCGCACATAGGTCATGGGCGAAACGCGGCGGGCAAGCGCCGTCCGGTCCGGACCCTCAGGCACCCAGGTAACGGCGTATTTGCGCATGTTGGCGCCGTGCAGTTGATCGTCGACGTCGGTAATGCCGAAGAAATTAACCACCGCGCGCACTTTGACCGGCTTTCCGAGCCTCGCGCTTTTCGGCGTCATGCCGACCATCAGCGCCAGATGACCGCCGGCGCTGCCTCCGGTGACGGCGACGCGCTTGGGATCGATGTCGTATTTCCGAGCATTGTCGAATACAAAATTCGCGGCGTTCAACGCATCCTCAACAGCCGCCGGCGCCGTAGCGACAGCGGCCAGCCGATATTCCACGTTCGCCACGATGAAACCCTTCTCCAAATATCGCACCACCCAAGTGGCCACCATTCCGGACTTAACGCCGTTGGTCCAACCGCCACCGTGGATCACGATCATCGCCGGGTGGGGACCTTTCCCAGCAGGCCGGTAGATGTCCATGACGGTTTGCGGATGGGTGTCGTAGGGTATGTTTTCCTGTACCGTTGCGCCGGCGGGTAAGCGCACAGGGGCGGCCGCGGGTTGAGCGGTGAGGGATAGCGCGAACAGGAGCAATATCGCGAGTGAACGCAGAGTAGGCATAACGTCATTTAACCTGATAGCGTGAGAGAAATGAAGAACATTGCGTGGATTTTCCTGTGCATGGCTCCGCTGTGGGCCGATGGCAAGGGTGTTATCGAAAGCCTCTACGCCAAGCGGGACGTACCGTTGACGGCCGATCCGAAGGCGCGGCACTGGAAAGACGCGGTTCCGGCGATCACTGAGAACGGCCCCACCGGCGAGCCGGTCCCAGGCCATCGCACCGAGATTCGCTCGCTCTGGACGGACAAGAATTTATATTTGTTATTCACTTGTCCGTACGAGGAACTGAACCTGAAGGCCGATCCGGATCTGACGAAGGATACGTGGAGGCTATGGGAATGGGACGTTGCCGAAGTGTTCGTGGGGGCGGAGATGGACAAAATCTGGCACTATCGCGAGTATCAGGTTTCGCCGCAAGGAGAGTGGATCGATCTGGATATCGACCGCAAAGCGCCGCTGCCGCAGGGCGGAATGCTGTGGAATTCCGGGTACAAGGTGAAGGCGCGGATCGATAAGGAAAAGAAGATCTGGTACGGCGAATTTCAGATTCCGATTGAAAGCATCAACGGCGCCGTGGCCAAAGCCGGCAGCGAGATGCGGATCAATTTCTATCGCATGCAAGGAAAGAAACCAAACGGATACAAAATGATGGCGTGGCAACCGACGGGCGCGCGGAATTACCATGTTCCCGAGTCCTTCGGACGCCTGCGACTGGCAGGAAAATGAGGGGAGACAGCGGCCTGCGAATCTCCCACGTCGGCCTGCGCGGCATCGTGGGGCGGGGATTGACGGCTGGTCATATCCTGGATTTCGCGGCGGCGTTTGGAATGTTCATTGAGCCGGGGAGGCCGGTGGTCGTCGGCCGCGATCCGCGCGCCAGCGGACGTATGGCGTGGGAGGGCGTGGTTTCGGCTCTGATGGCCTGCGGGCATGAAGTGATCGATTTGGGCGTGGTTTCGACACCCGTTGTCCAGCACGCCCTGCAGCGCCTGGACGCGGCGGGGGGTATCGCCATCAGCGCCAGCCATAACGCGGCGGAATGGAATGCGTTGCGCTTCCTGGGGCCGCGCGGGACGTATTTGTCGACGGCTGAAGCGGGCGAACTGCTCGACATCTACCATTTGCGAAAGTTTCGATTTCTGGAGTGGAATCAACTGGGCGGTTTGCATTTTGACGCGGGCGCGCTGGATCGCTATATCGACGATCTCGCTGCCGTTTTCGACATGTCCAGTCTGCGCGGGTATCGCGTGGTGGTCGATTGCTGCAACGGTACTTCGGCGCTGATTCTGCGGCGGGTGATCGAGCGCTTCGGGCTCGATCTGGTTTTGATCAACGAGCGTGTGGAAGGCGTGCAATTCGCCCATGAGCCGACCACTTCCGCCCGCATGGTGGAACTGCAACTCGGGCCGCTGATGAAGCCGCTGAACGCGCATGCCGGGTTTCTTTTCGACGTCGATTCCGATCGGGTGGCGATGGCCGATGAACAAGGCCGCGGCGTGTCCGAGGAGATGATGCTGCCCTTGCTGGCCGACCATCAGCTTTCGCGCGGGCCGGGCAAGATCGTCATTACAAATCTCTCGAGCTCGGCGCTGCTGGAAGAAGTAGCGGCTCGCCGTGGCGGGCGCGTGTTGCGTGTCCCCGTCGGCAGGCAGGCGGCGATGGATGCGCTGGCCGCTTACCGGCCGGAGCAGATCGCGGTGGCCGGTGAAGGCACGGGAGCGGTGATGATGCCGCAGTTCCGGTTTATTTACGACGGCATTGCGTCAATGCTGGCGGTGTTAACGATGATGCGCGAACGCGGCCGTACTTTGGGCGAACTGCTCGCCGAATACCCACGGTTTTCGATACTTAAGGGCGAAGTCCGGTTGGAATCGCCGCGCGTGCCGGCACTGTTGATCGACCTGCTCGCCTCCTATCCGGACGGCCGCATCGACCGCACCGACGGCCTTCGCGTCGTCTGGCCGGACCGTTGGTTCCACGTCCGCGTCAGCCACACCGAGCCGATTATCCGCGTGATCTGCGAACAGCGCGGCGATCCGCCGCAAGAACTCTTCGAAACGCTGATGGACAAAGCAAGGAGCTATAGCTAATGCCACGCGAGCACCTGCTGAAGATCAGCGTCTCCGGCGTTCGCGGCGTAGTGGGCGAGTTCCTGACGCCCGCTCTCGCACTGCACTTCGCCCAGGCGTTCGGGACTTATGTGGGACGCGGACGCGTGGTGGTGGGGCGCGACACGCGGACCAGCGGGCCGATGTTGCAGCATGCCGTGAATTGCGGGCTGCTGGCCGCCGGTTGCGACGTCGTCGATGTCGGCATTCTTCCCACGCCGACGATTCAAATTTACGTCGAACACATCCGCGCGCGCGGCGGCATCGGGCTGACGGCGTCGCATAATCCGGCCGAATACAACGCCCTGAAGCTCTTCAACAAAGAGGGCCAGTTCTTCAATCACTACGAGCGCAACGAGCTGATCGATCTCTATCATCAGAGCGACTTCGCGCAGGCGACGAATGCCGAAATCGGCCACGTCACACATGACGAGGGCACGGCGAAAGCGGTGCATATTGACCGGGTGCTGGCGAAGGTGGATGGCGACCGTATCCGTCGCCGGCACTTCCGGGTGGCATTGGACGCTGTGAATGGCGCGGGTTCCGTTATGACGCCGGGGTTTCTGGTGGATTCCCTGGGCTGCCGGCTGGACGCGATTTTCATTGATCCAACGAAGGTGTTTCCACGTATCGCCGAGCCGCGTCCGGATACGCTGGGCGACTTGGCGGCTTTAGTTCAGCGAACCGGCGCCGAAGTGGGCTTCGCGCAGGACCCCGACGCCGACCGTCTCGCCATCGTCGACGAGACCGGCCGCGTGCTCGATAACGACGACGTGTTGGCGCTGGCGGTTTTGAGAGCGCTGGCGGTTGTGCCGGGCGATGTGGTGGTGAACTTAACGACATCGTCGGCGATTGACGATATTGCGCTGGGCTTTGGAAGGCGAGTGTACCGGACGCCGGTGGGCGAGGCGAATGTCGTGGAGACGATGCAGGCGGTGGGCGCGGCGATCGGCGGAGAGGGCTCGGCCGGTGGGGTGATCTTTCCGGCCGTGCAGCTTTGCCGGGACTCGTTTACCGCAATGGCATTCCTGCTCGACCTGATGGCGGAGACGGGTAAAACGGTTTCGGAACTGGTGGCGGCGCTGCCGCAGTATGTTCGGAAGTCCGGCAAGGTGGCGTTTGAACATGGGCGGCTGGGCGGGCTGATGCAGGCGCTGGAAGAGGGATTTCCGGAAGCCGAGGCGGACCGCACGGATGGGTTAAAGTTGATGTGGCCGGACCGCTGGCTGCATGTGCGCGCGTCGAATACGGAGCCGCTGCTGCGATTGTTTGTGGAGGCGAAGACCGAGGCGAGCGCGGAGAAATTGTATGCAATGGCTTGGGGGTTGTTGACGGCGTGAGGCCGGCGCCGGCATTGCCGATCCTTTTGCTTTGTGGCTGTTCCATTAAGCGCTATTTCAGAAATACCCCGATTCCGCCCAAACTGTCCCGGCATCCGGACCAACATTCGTCGAATTGGAGAAGCTGAGCAGCCAGTCGACGGCAACACAATCACATTGAAAACCGGCGACTAACAGCGTACCATCGCGCCAGGAGACCAGAATCCGCGTTGCTCTAACCGAAGTAGAGTTCACCACCGCCGGTGCAATCGCCCGTACCCCGAAATCCTTCGCGCCGCGTCTGCAAATCCCCGCCCGCTTCCGGAGAGTCCGCCTGTACCGGCGATGCCGATCACGCCATGGCCGTCTGGCCGCGCTAACCAACAACGTAACAGGGGCCCCGGAATCAGCCTGCCGCACCAACCGAAGCCAATACTGCGAATGGATTCCCGTCGGCGTGGCGCTGCGCCCCGAACGGCCTAACGGCGCCGCCTGAGCGCCGGCGCGTTAGTTCGCCGTAATAAACTCATCCTCAGCCGGGGCGTCCACTTTCGGCTCGGCGACTTTGTATTCCACTTCACCCGGGAGTGTCCGCCCAAAGCGCCGCATCTCCATCTCAATATTCTGCCCGTGCTCCAGCGAATCCACCCGCTTTTTCTTCTCCGTCACGTCCTTCGACAGCGTTCCCTGCTGCGAATGCAGTTCCTGGATCTTGGCGATCTGCGAGCGCAGCGCGCCAATACCGTGCGGCCCTTGCAGCGTGACAAGGGTATAGACAGACAACACGCCGGTTGCCGCGATCGCCCCTAATCTCTTCCAGTTCACCTTTTTATCTTCTTGCACGAACAACTTGCCTCACCTTATGTTTATAATCTGCTTTTGCTCCGAAATCCAGACCTTATGACAGATAAAGTGATTGTCTTCTCAACTTGCGCCTCGCGAGAGGAAGCCAAACGCATCGCACGGGGACTTGTGGAAGAACGATTGGCCGCCTGCGTCAACGTAATTGATGGTATTGTGAGCATCTACCAATGGCAGGGAAAAGTTCACGAAGGCGATGAAGTGATGCTGGTAGCCAAGACCCGCCGCGACCTCCTTGGCCGGCTCCAGGAGCGGCTCGCGAGCATGCACAGTTACGAAGTTCCGGAAGCGATCGCGATCCCGGTGGTCGATGGTCTGCCGGCGTATCTGGAGTGGTTGGAACGAGAATTAGACCCGCCGGGGAATTCATAAGGGAAACGATTCATGCTGCCGACCAAGTCGCGTCACCTAGTCATCATCTTCGCCGTTACGCTGGCGATCCTCTCCTACATTGATCGCGTTGCTATCTCCACCGCCGCGCCGTTCATCTCCAAAGATCTCAACTTCGACAAAACCGACATGGGCTACATCTTCGGCGCCTTCGGTTTGGCCTACGCGCTCTTCGAGATCCCCGGCGGCTGGATGGGCGACTGGATGGGCGCGCGAAAAGTTCTGATGCGCATCGTTATCTGGTGGAGCTTTTTCACCGTCGCCACCGGGTGGATGTTCAGCTTCTGGTCGATGTGGGTAACCCGGTTCCTCTTCGGCGCCGGTGAAGCGGGCTGTTTCCCCAACCTCACCAAAACCTATACCACTTGGCTGCCGAAGGACGAACAAGTCCGCGCGCAAGGTATCACTTGGCTGGCCGCGCGGTGGGGCGGCGCATTTACGGGACCGCTGGTCATTTATGTCTTCACGCTGATGGACTGGCGTAGTGCTTTCGCCGTGTTTGGCGTCATTGGCGTGGTCTGGGCCGTATTTTTTTACCTGTGGTACCGGGATAATCCCGCGGACCACCCCTCGGTCAATAAGCAGGAACTAGCGATCATCCAGGCGTCGGCGCAGAAAGTCGAAAGCCATGGCGATGTGCCCTGGGGCAAACTGATCGGCCGTGGCAGTGTTTGGGGTCTGTGGCTACAGTATTTCCTCCTTTCTTACCCCTGGTATTTCTACATAACCTGGCTGCCAACCTACCTGCAGGAGCACTGGCACCTCTCGGGCGCGGAAGCCTCGAAGTTGCAGATTTATCCTTTGTTCTTCGGCGGCATTGGCGCCATTTTCTCCGGTTTCATTTCGCCTCGTCTCGCGACCCGGATCGGCAGCACCGCCAAGGCCCGCCGCATCATGTCGACCGTCGGCTTCGCCGGCGCCGCGACTCTCATGTATACGGCCACGCAGATGGGCTCGCCGCTTCCAGCGATGCTCGCCATGGGTATGGCCAGTTTCTTTAATGACTTGGTGATGCCCAATGCCTGGGGCGCGTGTATGGACGTCGGCGGCAAATTCGCCGGCACGCTCTCTGGATCCATGAATATGATGGGCAACTTCGCCGGGCTCGCCGCTCCGCTCATCGCCCCCTACATTCTGCTCTACACGAATAACGATTGGAACCAGGTTCTCACCGTTATGGCCGCCGTCTACCTTTGCGGCGCTTTCGTGTGGCCGTTCATTGACCCGGTTACGCCGCTGAATCAGGAATAATTCGTTGCGGTATTTTCCACTGTTGACGATCCTCGCCGCGGCACTGCCCGGCGCGGAGCCCAACATATTCTTCAATGGGCGCCTTCAGCTCATCGGCGAATCGCGCATCCGTTACGAAGGCCGCTACCACGTCGGCTTTGGCACCGCGGCGGATTACGATGTCGCGCTGCTGCGCCAGCGGCTGGGATTCTCCTACAAGCCGAATACCGATATCGAGATTCGCGTTATTGGCCAGGACACCCGCGCGCCGCTCTACGGTCCCAACGCCCCCAGTTTTCTCCGTGACGGCACCGATCTCTACGAAGCCTACATCGATCTGTTCGGCAAACGAAAGACCGGATTCGCCCTCCGCGCCGGCCGCTCCACGCTGAGTTACGGAGACACCCGTTTCATCGGTTCGCCGCAATGGGCCAATCTCGCCCGTACTTACGACATGGCCCGCGCCCAGTGGCGCACCAAGCAGGCGACATGGGAGTTCCTATTCGTATCGCCCACGTTCATCGACATTAACCGTTTCAACAAGCCGATCCTCCGCGAACACCTGCTCGGCACTTACAACACATTTGGCAAATGGGCGGAGCTCTATGTGCTTCGCCACCGGCAGCCGGGCACCCTGGAAAGTGTAATAACGGGCGGCCGGCTGATGGCGCCCCTGGGTAAGTTCAAACTCACTATTGAACCCGTAACAGAACGAGTCACCCGCGACGCGGTGGCCACCGTGGAGGGCGCTCTCTCCACGAATCTCTCTCGCAAGATTCGCGACATCGACGTTTCACTCGAATATAAGTTCGCCTCCTCGGGTTTCGATCAGATGTACCCGGCGATTCATGACAAACTCGGTCACGAAGATCTTTTCGCCTGGCGCAATTTGCACAACTTCCGCGCCTTCGGCACCTGGCGTCCGCTAAAAACGCTCGCTATCAATTTCATGTACAACGCGAACTGGCTAGTCGACCCCCGCGTCGGCGTATACAACACGCAAAACCGGCTTATCGCGCGCGACATTACTGGGCGCTCCAGTCGCTGGGCGGGCCAGGAAGTGGATAGTTATATGAATTGGACTTACCGGAAGTTTATGACGCTCGGCGGCGGTATGGGCGCCTACGCTAACGGGACGTTTTTCCGGGCGACGACACCAAACCGCAGCCCGGTTTTCTATTACATTCACCATACTTTCACGATGTGACGGCGTGATACGATCAAACGACTCGGAGTATGTATGATCGGTACCGAAATTGGCCCGTACACAATCATCGAGAAGCTCGGCCAGGGCGGTATGGGCGATGTCTACAAGGCCAAAGATACCCAACTGAAGCGTTTCGTCGCGATTAAGATCTTACGTGCGGACCGCCATGCGGGAAATGAAAACCGGCTGCGATTTATACAGGAAGCGCGGGCGGCGCCGGCGTTCAACCATCCAAATATTGTCCAGATTTACGAGTTGGAGTCGCACGGCGGCGACGATTGTATCGTCATGGAGTTTACGCCGGGCCGCACCCTCGCGCAGCGGATGAAGGCGAGCCTCTTGACTGTCGACGAGGCCTTGCATTATGCCGCGCAAATCGCCTCCGCGTCAGCCGCCGCTCACGCCGCGAAAATCGTACACCGGGACATTAAACCCGCCAACATCGTCATTACCGATGGAGGCATCGTTAAAATCCTGGATTTCGGATTGGCGAAGATACAGCCGACGCTGCAATCAACCGACACTACTCAGTCCATCGGTCGCTCACCACTCCCAACGCAATCATCGGAACGCCATCCTACATGTCGCCGGAGCAGGCCGAAGGCAAGCCCGTGGATGCGACGTCCGACGTTTTTTCGGCCGGCGCAACCTTTTACGAAATGTTCTCCGGCATACGGGCCTTTCAGGGCGACTCGATGTACAACATCCTGAGCAACGTCATCGGAACGGAGCCGGAGCCACTCCGGTCCGTGCGCCCTGAGGTTCCGAAGGCAGTCGAGCGTATCATCAACCGCTGCCTGGCAAAGAGCCCGCAGGCCCGCTACCCTTCCGGACAGGAACTTGCAACCGATTTGGATACTATTCGCAAACGCTCATTTTCGAGTGTCGCCGGTAAGCGAACCATTATCCTCACCCTCGTGGCCCTGATCGTCGTGTCGATATTCGCCGGTTGGATGTATCGCGCGAACTCGCGGAATCGTTGGACCCGCGCCGAGGCGCTTCCGCAGATCCGCTCGCTGATCGAAAAAGACGACATCCCGGCGACATTCGATCTCGCTCAAACCGCTCTCGCCTACACGCCCGACGATCACGACTTAAAACAACTCCGGGTCCAACTTGCCAGACCGGTGGCGCTCACCACCTCACCGTCTGGAGCGCAAGTATTCTATCGCCCGTACAACAATGGGAAGGTATCTTGGAAGCTCGTCGGCACGACTCCGCTTAAAGACGTGGAAATGTCCAACGCCTTCGTCAGTTTTCGCATCGAAAAAGAGGGTTATGAGCCGCTCGAACTTGCACTGTTTAGTTTGAACCTGAGAGGCGACGACATACCACTCACCGTACATCCTCCGGTACTCATCGAAGGTTTTATCTTCGACGGCGGCCATGTCCCCCCGCAGCAAGCAACGATGGCCGAAACGCTGGCGTGGTTCGACAAGTACCTCGGCCCTGTTACTCCTAGCCGCTAAGCCCCGCCCGCAATCGCTCTAAATCCACCCTGTAGTGCAGCTCATCGCCATTCGGCAATAGAGTCACCGGAACCAGGAGACTATATACCTCCAACAATTCCGGATCCGCGTCAACGTCAAAGAGGTCCAGATGAAACGGCAGCAGCGCCTGCTCCGCACGTAAGGCGCTTTCGGCGATCTCGCACAAATGGCAGCCTCGCCGCGTATAAAACCGCACTGTCACCATCGCATGTCGGGCCGATGACTGAACCGATCCTGCGTCCGCATCACCAGGATCAACATGACTCCCGCCAGAAACCCGCCCACATGCGCAAACCACGCTACCCCGCCCTGCGACAGATGGGAATGGCCCATCGAGCCCACACCGCTGAAAAACTGAATGACGAACCAATAAAGCAGGATCAGATAGGCCGGAATCTCCATTGTTGTGATGAAAACGAACACCGGCACCAGTGTCGTGATCTTCGAATGCGGAAATTTGACGACGTAGGCCCCCATCACGCCCGCTATCGCTCCGCTCGCCCCAATTGTCGGTACCCGCGAATCGCCGTTAAACACCACATGCACCATCGTCGCCGCTAACCCGCACAGTAAGTAAAAGATCAGGAACTGGGAATGCCCCAGAATATCCTCCACGTTGTCCCCATAGATCCAAAGGAACCACATGTTCCCGATCAGGTGCAGCCATCCGCCGTGCAGGAAAATACTGGTCAGAACATCCATCCACTCCAGACGTGTGGGAATCACGCCGTAATGTGCGATGAAAAAGTTGAACTCGTACGGGTCCATCGAGAACTCATACAGGAACGCGAGCACATTCAGCACAATGATGGCGACCGTCACGAAGGGGAACGTGTAGCTCGGCTGTGTGTCGCGTAACGGGATCATAGCGCGCGTTGTTCAAAATCGCGGTTGGTGCGGCGTTCCGCCCGGGCCATCAGCGCCTTCGCCGCGGCCAGATCCTGGATGCCGCCGCGCGCGCCGATTGCCGTGCAGTTCAATGCCGCCATGGCGTTCGAAAGGTCCAACGTGTCCCGCATGCTTAATCCCTGCAACACACCATAGCAATAGGCGCCGTGGAAAACGTCGCCCGCGCCGGTCGTGTCGACACAGTTCACTACGAATGCCGGAGAATAGCAGAATCTGCCGTCTATACGAGCAATGGAACCGAATGAGCCCAAGGTCATCGCCGCGACCTTCATTCCGTACTCTTCCTGAATCAGGATCAGCGCGCGAAACGGATCGCCCTCGCCGGTCCAACGAACCGGAAACTCCGAACTGGTGATCAGGTAGTCGACGTTCGGCAGCACTTTATCGAAGCCGTGGTAAACGGTATCGACGTCCACGGTAACCGGAATATTGTGCTGGCGCGCAATCGCCGCCGCCCGGCCCACCGCCGCCGTGTCATGACCGTCAATATGCAGCAGACGGGCACAGGTAATCATCTCCGGCGTGATCTCCGCCGGATCCAGCCGCAGGCAGTCCGATCGGCGCCAAAATACGGTCCGCTCACCGGTCGACTGGTCGATGACGATATAAGCGGATTGATTTGCGCAGCCTTTACGGACCTGCACATGGTCCAGGTTGATTCCTGTCCCTTGCAAACTCTCGATCTGAATCCGCCCGCGCTCATCATCGCCCACGGTGCCAATATACTTCGTCCGTAAACCCAGCTTCGCACAGGCCACCATGGCGCTAGCCACTTGTCCGCCGGGACTGTACATCTCGTCCACGAAAGGCTCCTTGCCGGCGTAGGCCGGGAAGCGGGGAACAAGGATCAAGGTATCGGTGGCGTTAAGGCCCACCCCAACTACGTCAAATTCAGGCATCCGAAGGACTACCGTAGCACAGCCCGGCCCGGATCAATTCTTCTTGCCCTCAACGACATAGAGGAAAATGCGGTGACGGCGGCCATGGACAAATACCTCCTCCACTTCCACTGGATTCCATCCGCGGATCCCATAATCATGGGACACCACGCGCGTCCCGGGGCGCAACGACTTCTCAAATTTTGGGCGCAGTTTCTCGTTGAAACTCGTCGTCAAATAGAGCGTCACCACGTCGGCTAGCGACAGGTCGGCATCAAAGACATCGGCCCGTACCACCCTTGCCCTGTTTTGCAGGCCCAACTTCAATATCGTGTCGCTCGCCTGCGCCGCGATCTTGGGGTCGATCTCGATGCCAATCGCCTTGGCTCTGAATTTCTGAACAGCCGTAATCAGGATCCGTCCGTCCCCGCAACCCAGATCGACAACCGTGTCGCCCTGGCGGGCCTGCGCTAGTTCCAGCATCCGGTCAATCACTTCCTGCGGCGATGGCACATACGGCGCCATTCTCTGGCCAGGCGTTTGAGCCATGACAGGCAATACGACAAGAGCGGCGAGTAACAAAGTTGTAAAAGTCATAACGGGCAGCGAGATCCTATACCAGTGGGACGTATCAGTTCGACTTTGCGTTCTGCGCAATTCGAGCCAAGCGGGATTTTTGTATCCGTCCGACGACTTCCGCGGTCGCTGACCATAAATCGCGCGGACGAGATATGGTGTACTCCAACCCCTTGAAATATTTTACGGCGTTCCCAATAGTATCTCTCCACGGTACCGCTTGTGGGAAAAGGTTGTAATTCATATAGAAGACAGGCGCTTCCAGGCTTCCTATCTCTTTCAAAGCTTCGGTTTCGATGTTGTGCTCCAACATCACTTTCGGGCCGGCGAAAATAAACGCGTCCGGCCTTTCCCCGGTACTCAATTCGCTCCGCATCAGTTCGGTGATAAAGCGAATGTCCGATTTCTTGTCCGCCAACCGCGCCAAATCCACCCGGCCGAGCTGAATCTTCGCCAACGCTTCGCCCAGAGAGGGGAAGTCGATCTTTTCCGCATTATCCTGGCGGTAAAATATCTTCTGCTCCTGCATGCAGAACGCGACCAAGGAGAATCGTGTTACGCGCGGATCCCGTGAAATATTACGGAGAATCGAAACCAGGGCGGAGGTGTCAATCGGACGCATTACCGAACTCCGCGGATTCTGCGGCGCATAGTTCAGCAGAATTTTTACTGTGGTCGGATCGCTGTCGCGTTGCACCGGCGGTTCTTGCCGGAAGTACTCGGTTTCCGATTGGCGGATCGTGCTCGCGCCGATCGCCAGCGCCATCTGGTTGTCCTTGTCGGAAAGCTGTGCATCCACGTCCCAATAGTTGGAGCAGACCCTTTCGGCGCGGTCGCGCATCAACCAGTCGATCTTGTATTTTCCCTCGCCAATGTCGAATGCGCCGTAAAACGAGGCTTCTCCCTTGGAGTCTTCATCGATCTCCGGCACCTTGATCCGTTGGATGAAGTAGGTCGGATCTCCCCCGCCTGTCGCTGGCGTCACCCGGAAAATGATGGTGAGCAGGTTCTCCTGGCCAGCCAGTTCCTTCATCGGAACCGAAACTTCGTAGCCGCCGTGAAATTTTAAATCGAAACCAACCAATGCCGTTTTCGTCGGATTAACTGTACATGGCAAATCTTTGCGCGGTTCGGGGACTTCCAGAATTGCTTGGTCGGTGCCAAACAGGCGAACGATGCCGCCATTCCCCGTCATGATCAGTTGCGCGCTCGCGGTGCTGGACACACCGGTCAGCAGCCCGCAGAGGAGGGAAAGTTGTGAGCCGATATTGACATGCAATTGGGTGTTTCCCACGCTGCTCTGCCCTCAATAGAGAAATCGGTACCCGGCGGGCGGTTCGCGGCCCGTGGGTAAGAGCCATTATGGCTCAGATCAGTTTCAGATGGAATGGCGTTTTGCCTTATTTTTTGTCTAGGACTTGGCCCGTAGTACCAGTCAATTCCGATACCGTGTGCTAGAGTGCAGATTGTATGGCTTCGCGTAGCGTTAATAAAGTGATCCTGGTCGGCCATCTCGGCAAGGATGCGGAAACAAAGTTTACACCCGCCGGGGCGAGTGTGACCCGATTCTCTGTGGCTACCAGCCGCCGTTGGAAGGATCAACAATCCGGCGAGTGGAAGGAAGAGACCGACTGGCACAACATTTCGTTGTGGCGTTCGGAAAATCTCGCGCCCTACTTGACCAAGGGTAAACAGGTGTATGTCGAAGGCCGGTTGCAGACACGCAGCTATGAGGATAAGGACGGCCAGAAGAAGTATTCGACCGAAGTGGTTGCCGACGACGTGATCCTGCTCGGCGGGCGCGGCGAAGGCGGTGCGGAATCCGGCGGGGGGTACAGCCAGGAACCAAGGATGGTTTCGCAGCCTCGCTCCGCTGCCCGGCCCCAAACCGGCGGTATGGGGGGCGGCGCCGCCGCCTCAACGGGCCCGGCTGGCGGGTCTCCGTTTGACGCCGGTATCAGCGACGACGACGTACCGTTTTAAAGCGGTGTGGCCCTGCCCGTTGCTTTAATTCGTCGCTGCGCTCTTGGCGGTCGGCATGCCGGTGTCTGCCGAAATTCCCTGGATACCCGCTACTGGTCTGAAGGAATGGGCGGGGGGGGTGCGCTGCGAGTCTTCCTCCCAGGCCGTTCGCTGGCTTCTTGGCGCCTCCGAATTTCCCCTGGGATCTGAAGCGGCTCGTCCGGCCGATGCAAGTGACTTGGACCGAAATCGGAAGCTCGGCTTCTCACCGGATTCGGGCTGCGCGCATAACCGGCGTAGGTGAGCCCCCCTTGGAGGGATGGTCCTTGTGGAAGGCAGTCGGGGGCTATTTACGCCCGTGATGCAGTGGCGCGGAAACATGCCGGTCCCGTTCTTACGTCGAGGCATTTTGGTTATGGAACGGAACTTCGGCGGGAATATTCCGATAGTCTATTATTGGGTCTGGGTGTGGAGTCCGCTCGGACCGGTCAGGCTGGACGCTGGCGGCGCTGTTTACGGACCGATTGAAAAAGTGGCTCCCGGCCATTCCGGCTGCGGTACCGCATTCGATTGGGATGCGCTGTTTTGTCTTACATGGACATACATCCCGGAAACTTAGACGTCGAGGAACAAGTCGAAGCCTGATTCCGGTTGAGCAGCGCTGGCCAAACGAGTCCCAGGTGTTCCGGTTTGGTGTGCCGAAATGAACCGGCGCCGGATCGGCCCCTTGCAAGTGATTGATTAAATTGAAATAGCGTTTGGCCGCCGTCTTGCGAGAGACAATGCAGGAGGCTCCGGCCATGAACTCTTCCTTCGCATTCGAAGACGAAATCGATCTTTCCCGCTTCAACACTCTCTACCGTACCGAAACGACTTCGGACGCCGCTCCGATCTCGAATTTGATTCCCGACGGCCGCTACGAAGTCGTCGTCGCTGAGGCGTCGCTCACGAAGTCCCAGCGTAGCGGTAACCCCATGATTCGCTTCGTCCTGCGCATCACCGGGTCCACCTTTCGCGATCGGATCCTTCGGAAACACTCCGCGATCACCGAGAACACAATCCGCTTCGTCCGCAAGGAACTCGAAATCTGCGGCCTACATCTGGACCGCTTTGAGGACCTCAAGTCCCGAATCAATGAGATCGACGGCGTCGAACTCGAGGTAGTAAAGGTGACGAAAGGCGAAGATTCAAACATCTACTTCAACCGCGCCATCAGGGCCCAGACTCAAGCAGACGGCGTGGCCGAAGACGATCTCCCGTTTTAAACCGTCGCCCTTTTCATCTCCCGCCAACTGGCCTTCGCGCCCGAAGTGCGGCGCAGTGCTTGGTTCGCCGATGAAATCCTACTATCCGGGAAATCCACGCAACCGCGGCGCCGTCGTGTCCTTCTTCCAGCCGGCTAACCGGCCGCTTAGGCGCGCGGGGTTCGCCTGCGGTGCTCTCGATCGCCCGAATCGGCGCTGAGGTTGGAAAGAAAATTCCAATCTCCGTTGCGAACCGCCTTCCGCCAGTTTAATTTGGGGAGCGTCGAGAGTTTGCCGCGCTTCTGGAGCATGGCTTCATCGTACCGGCCGGCGTTGCTTAGTCCAATGGCGCATTCGAGCCCGCCGACGCGCTGTTGATATCGTCCGGTCAATAGAGCGGAGCGGCTGGGAGTGCATTCCGGCGCGTTGGCGTAGGCCTGGCGGAAAAGAAGGCCGCTGAGGGCGATGGAATCGATGTTCGGGGTCCGTAAGTCCCTGGAACCGTAGAAGCTTAGGTGCGCCGAGCTCATATCGTCAGCGAGGATCTACACGATATTCGGCCGCGACTGAGCCGGGACCGCCATTGAGAAAAGAAAGGCCCGGCGCTTCATCCTATGTCCGTCAGTTTGACAGCCTGATTCCTCGCAGGATATTGATTCTACTAGTGATATCGATTTTCACCCACTCACCCATTGGGTGAATGGGTGAAAATCACGGGAGGCCCGTCATTTGGGCCTTTGGATTCATTGGGACGAGTTCAACTTCCGAATTTAGGTTCATATAGTTGCCCGCAGGTCTCCAGCCGAATTATTGTAAGAAAGTCAGGGTTGAAGCAATCAAAGTGGAAAAACCTCTCGTCGGCATCATTATGGGCAGCAAGTCCGATTGGGAAACTATGCAGCACGCCGACGAAATTCTGACTCGTTTTGCCGTTCCGCACGAATGCCGGGTGGTTTCGGCGCACCGGACGCCGGATTTGCTGGCGGAATACGCGGCGGGGGCGGAGGGGCGCGGTTTGGAAGTAATTATTGCGGGCGCGGGTGGCGCAGCGCATTTGCCGGGAATGGTGGCGGCGCAGACAGTGGTCCCGGTGCTCGGGGTGCCGGTGGAGAGCCATGCGTTGAAAGGGATGGATTCGTTGCTTTCGATCGTGCAGATGCCGGGAGGAATCCCCGTTGGCACGATGGCAATCGGGAAGGCCGGGGCGACGAACGCGGCGCTGCTGGCGGTGGCGATTCTGTCGAATACACGGCCGGAGTTGCGCGAAGCGCTACATGCGTATCGGCGGGAATTGAACGCGATGGTCCGCGAACAGTCGCTTCCATGAGTCCTCGCGTCATTTTGCCGGGCGCCGCGGTTGGCGTGCTTGGGAGCGGCCAATTGGGCCGCATGTTTGCGATTGCCGCGCGGCGGATGGGGTACCGTGTTCACACATTTTCCCCCGATACGGACACGCCGACCGGGCAGGTGGCGGATCTGGAGATTGTCGCGCCGTACGAGGATCTGGACGCAGTGCGGCGATTCGCGCAGCAAGTGCGGGTGGTAACGTTCGAATTCGAAAACGTCCCCGCTGAGACGGCGGCGGCGGCGGCGGAGTGTTCACAGGTTCGGCCGCGGGGGGAGGTTTTGCATACGACGCAGAACCGGCTGCGGGAGAAGGGGTTTTTAGTCGGGAATGGCTTCCCGGTGGCGCCGTTCCGCGAGGTTCGCACGCTGGCCGAGTTGCAACAGGGATTGATCGAAATCGGGCCGAAGGCGATTTTGAAGACGGCGGGATTCGGGTACGACGGCAAGGGGCAGATCAAGATCCACGCACTATCCGCGGCTGAGGAGGCGTGGCGGCGGATGCAGGGTCAGGAGTGCGTGCTGGAGGCGTGGATCGAGTTTGAAAAAGAGGTCTCCGTGGTTGCGGTACGGGGAGCGGACGGGGCGTTCGTTCACTATGGGGTTGTTGAAAACGATCATAAGAATCATATTCTGGATTTGACACGGGCGCCGGGGCGGGTGAGCCCAGGTTTGGCCCTCGAGGCGATCGAGATTTCGCGGGCCGTGTTAGAGAAACTTGATGTTATCGGGGTATTGTGTGTGGAGTTCTTTGTTACAACGGATGGCCGGTTATTGATCAATGAACTGGCGCCGCGTCCGCATAACTCCGGTCACTTCACTTTTGATGCTTGTATAACATCCCAGTTTGAACAGCAACTGCGAGCGGCGTGCGGTTTGCCGCTGGGATCGACGGAGTTGCTGCGCCCGGCGGCGATGGCGAATCTAATGGGCGACCTATGGGACAACGGCGAGCCAAACTGGGCGGCGGCGCTGGCGATGCCCGATGTAAAGTTGCACTTGTACGGTAAAATGTCGGCGCGCCCCGGGCGTAAGATGGGGCATTTGACGGCGTTGGCCGCAAGCGTTGACGCGGCCGCGGAAATGGCACAGGCCGCTCGCGTGATGTTACTGAAGTAAATATCGCCTTTACAAAACTTGACTGAGGCGCGAACAACTTAGTTCCGCCTGCCGCCTTTGACTCAGTGCGCCTGGCCAGGCACTCAAATACCTTCAGGAGAATGACAATGATTCGCAACTTTGTGTGCATCGCCGTGCTTGGTTCGGCGATTTGGGCGCAGGCGCCCGTTTTGAATGGCCGGTTCATCCTGGCCGAGGAGGGCGGTTCGTCGGCCAGGCTTGGCCTCCTTACTTTTGACGGCGCCGGCAATGTCGCCGGAACGGAGTACGTGCAGGCGTCGGGGTTGACGCAGTCGATTCCGGTGACGGGGAGTTATGCCGTTGGCGCCGATGGCAGCGGGACGCTGAAGCTGAGTACGCAGATTGCGACGGAGGATGGCCCGGCGCCAGCGGCTGCGGCCGTTTATGATTTTCTTGCGGCGAAGGCGGGCGGGTTCCTGGCGATTCGGCGGGATAGCGCGTCGGCGACGGTGGCGGAGTTGATTCCGGCGTCGGCGGCCACGAGTTTTACGGGAGCGTTTGTACTCGCCGATGAGGGCGTGAGCCCTTCCGGGCAGAGTGTGGCCGAGATTGGGCGGTTGGACCTGAAGGGCGACGGGTCGTTGAGCGGAAGAATTGTGTTGAAACAGAACGGTGTCAGCGCGGTGAAGACGGTGGAGGGGAGCTATGTGGCGGATGGTTCCGGTTTTGGCGCGATGAAGATTTCCGCGCCACTGGCCGCGGATGAGGACGGGGGCGTGGTGATGCAGACGACTTCCTATGTTTTCCTGGCGACGGCGAGGCAGGAGTTGATCGCGTTGCGCACGGACAATTCGTTGCTCGGGCTGGCGCGGATGGAGCCGGCGCAGTAAGGATTTCCGTTGGAGCCGCTGCTCGATTCTGAGCGATTTGGGCAGCGGGATAAATTATTTTCTGGAGGTGCGGCTAAAGCGGAGATGAGATTGTCTTATGGGTATGAAGACTGTCATGCTGTCGGTTGTTTTGGCGGGGTTGGTGATGGGAGCGCGGCCTGGGGCGTCGGTTTGGTTTGAGCCGAATACGGGTTTGTGAAAGGGCGGACGCGGAGGGCTAATTTGTACCTGACCGATTGTATACGATGGCTTCAAAGGTAGTGGAGCGAGGCGCGAAGAAGCGTCAGCTGTTGATGAGCGGCAGCCGGTGTTTTGGGGCGGGGGAAGAGGGGACGGGCGGGTATTCGAACTGTTTTGCCGGGAAGACGGAGCGGGCGTGGGTCACGGGGTGCCGCATTATGGGCGGTTGCGATTCCGGGAGTTTTATCCGGGGATTGATGTGGTCTATTACGAGGCGGGCGGGGATGCGGTTTGAGGGGGCTACGTCGGCTACGGTGGGGGTGAAGGATTTGTGGATGGGATGGACAGCGAGGTGTTGTATTCGGGATCAGTGGGCGGGGTGTGGCAGGTCAATGTACGGAATCCGGAGTTTGCGTTCAAGGGAGAAGTGGTTGAGAGCCAGGGGGGTATCGTGGCGTTACAATGAGGCCGTGAAGCGCCAGATACATGTCGTTTTCGAAAATGGGGTTTTGCGCCCGTTGGAACCGGTGGATTTCTCGGAACGGCAGGAGTTGGTTGTGACTGTTAGTGAGGAAGAGGCTGTAATGAAGGTCGACCCGGCGCCGGTTCCGTACTCGACGCGGAGTCTCGAGTATCAGTGGTTGAAAGAACATCCTTGACCAATGGGTGGTAGTGGATGGCGATCGGCTGGTTAGCCATGGAATGGACGCAAAGGCAGTCTATAAGCAGGCTCGAGCGGTGGGGGTCGGCACTCCCTTCCTTGTCCAAGTTACTTTACCAGACGAACTTCCATGGGTCGGTCGGTAATCCTTGCTGACTCAATTAGCCTTTCGTATTTGACATACCTACACCGACCGGGAAAATGGGATCGCCTTTGCCGTCACTTTGCTTTTTGGCGGAGAAAAGGTCGGAATCGCAGCCATAGTCGACACGGGCTCAACGTTTTGCGTATTCCAACGGCGGGTCGGCGAGGCTCTCGGACTGGGCGTAGAGTCTGGAATCCGGCAGGAGTTTCGAACGGCTGCCGGTAATTTCCTCCCGTATGGGCGCGAAGTGACGCGCGCGTCCTTGCGGTCCTTTGCGTGCCGCTCGACGTAATTTCCTCGCGTATGGGCGCGTAGTGACGCTCTCAACGCTGGGAATCGAGGTGGATTCGACCGTTTACTTCTATGCCGATGAAGCCATTCGGAAGAACGTATTGGGGCGGCGGGGGTGGCTGGACCGGGTTCGGCTGGCGGTTGTGGACTACGAGCAAGTTCTGTATTTAGCGCCGTACGACAGCCCGTCGCAATAGAAGGGCGCCGCCGATACCGCCCACTGCGCATGGGATAATGGTGGGTTCGAGTTAATCCCCATGAAAACCTGTTATTTCGACGCATTTTCCGGCATCAGTGGCGATATGACCGTGGGCTCGCTGATCGACGCGGGCGCGGATGGCCGGGCGCTGATCGAGGCGCTCGATTCGCTGAACCTGGGCGCCTCCTACTCCTTTGAAAAGACCAAACGCCGCGGTATTGGCGCCACCAAGTTCCATGTCAACGGCGGAGAGCAGAAGGCCCATCGGCATCTGCCGCATATCGTCAAAATCATCGAGAATGCTACGCGTTTGAGCGATTTGACGAAGAAGCGATCCATCGCGGTGTTCAATGCGCTGGGCGGGGCGGAATCAAAGATTCATCATCAACCGCTGGAGAAAGTCCACTTCCACGAAGTGGGCGCGGTGGACTCGATTTCCGATATTGTCGGGGCCTGTTACGGGTTCGAGCTGTTGGAAATCGAGGAGATTTACTGCTCTCCGATAAACGTCGGCAGCGGGACGGTGGAGACCGACCATGGCACGCTGCCGGTTCCGGCGCCGGCGACGGCGGAGTTGTTGGTGAACAAGCCGATTTATTCGAAAGGCCCGGAGATGGAATTGACCACGCCAACCGGGGCGGCGATTGTGTCGACGCTGGCGGTGGGATTTGGGTCAATGCCGGCGATGACGATTTCGAGTACTGGCTTCGGCGCGGGGACCAAGGAGTTCCCGATGCAGGCGAACGTTTTGCGCGCGGTGATTGGGGCGCGGTCGGCGGCGGTGGAGTCGACGACGGTGACGGTGATTGAGGCGAATATCGACGATTCGACGCCGCAAATTCTGGGCTACGCGATGGACCGGCTGTTCGCGGCGGGCGCGTTGGATGTGACCATTCAGCCGTTGCTGATGAAGAAGAACCGGCCGGGATCGCTACTGTCGGTGATTGCGAATCCGGCGGACCAGGAAGCGTTGGCGAAGATCATTCTGGAAGAGACGACGACGCTGGGGCTGCGGATGTTTGCGGCGGAACGGCGGGTGCAGGCGCGCAGTGAAATTGTGGTCGAGACGGCATACGGAAAAGTGCGAATGAAGGTGACTTCGCAGGGCGCGAGTCCGGAGTATGACGACTGCCGGGCGCTGGCGGCGGCGCAGGGTGTGCCCTTAAAAAAAGTGCTCGCAGACGCGCAGTTTGCTTATTTGAAAGAGTTCTAGCCTCCTCATGGAAAAGTTCTACATTACAACACCGATTTACTACGTGAATGCCGCGCCGCACATCGGGCATGCGTATACGACGATGGCCTCCGACGTTCTGAAGCGTTACAAGAGGATGCAGGGCTTTGACGCACGGTTGACGACCGGCACGGATGAACACGGGCAGAAGATTGAGCGGAGCGCGCGGAAGGCCGGGAAGTCACCGCAGGAGTTTACGGATACGATTTCGGCGGAGTTCCGGCAGACGTGGGAGAACTTCGGGTTCGGGATCGACTACTTTCAGCGGACGACTTCGGAGTCCCATGCAAAGAAGGTGCGGGAGCTGTATCAACGCTGCAAGGACAACGGGTACATCTACAAAAGCTCGTATACCGGGTACTACTCGGTGGTGCAGGAAGCGTTTGTGCAGGATGCGAAACCGGGCGATGTAGATCCGGAGACGGGCCAGCCGTTGGAACTTGTCACTGAGGAGAACTGCTTCTTCAAGTTGGGGCAGTTCACGGACCGGTTGATCGCTTTTCACGAGGAAAATCCGGACTTTTTGCAACCGGAGACACGGCGGAATGAAGTGCTGGCGTTCCTGAAGCAGGAAGGCGGATTGAAGGACCTTTCCATCAGCCGGACGACGATCAAGTGGGGCATCCCGGTTCCGGATGAGCCGGACCATGTGTTCTATGTGTGGTTCGACGCACTGACGACTTATATGAGCGCGGTGAACGGGACGAATTTGTGGCCGGCGGACATACACATGATCGGCAAGGAGATTGTGCGTTTTCACGCGATTTACTGGCCGGCATTTCTGTGGGCGGCGAATTGGCCGTTGCCGAAGAAGATTTACGCGCATGGGTTCCTGTTGTTCGACAACAACAAAATGTCGAAGTCGCGCGGGAATATTGTGCGGCCGGAGCCTATCCGGCAGGCAATGGGAGCGGATGCGCTTCGCTATTATCTGCTGCGGGAGATCGTGTTTGGGGCCGACGGCAACTTTGCTTATGACGCGATGGTGACGCGGTATAACGCGGATCTGGCGAATGGGTTTGGCAATCTGGCGAGCCGGACGCTGAGCATGATTCATCAGTACCGCGGCGGCGTGGTGAAGCTGTGCGGTAAGCAGACGTTACCGATCGGCGTGACGATTTCCGGGGCGATTGAGGGTTACGAGAGGCTGGATTTCTCAAAGGCGCTGGAGAGCATTTGGGGCCTGATCAGCGCGGCGGATAAGTACATTGTGGAGCAGGCGCCGTGGAAGCTGGCGAAGGATGCGAACGCGGCGGAGCAGTTGGACACCGTGTTGGCGAATGTTTATGACGCCTTGCGTGTGGTGACGGTACTGGCTGCGCCGGTGCTGCCGGATTCTTGCGCCCGGATCTGGAAGTTGCTGGGGTTTGAAACACCCGTTGAAGACGCGCGGATGGGGTCTTTAGAGGATGTGGCTATTGAGGAATCGCGCTCGATTCGGGCGGTTGAGCCCGTGTTCCCGCGGCTGGACATGAAAGTGACGATTGATAAATTGAACGAACTGGAACAGCAGGAAGCGGCGCGGCAGGCGGTTTTGTTGGGTAAGACGGCCGAAGAGCCGAAGCCGGCCGATGAAGGCACGGAAATTCCGTTGGCCGATGAGATCACGATTGACGATTTTGTGAAGGTCGATTTGCGTGTGGGCGAAGTGAAGTTCGCCGAGCGTGTGAAGGGCGCGGACAAACTGCTCCATTTGAAGGTAGACATTGGCGAAGCGGAGCCGCGGACGATTGTGGCGGGAATCGCACTGGTTTATGAGCCCGAGAAACTGATTGGCCGGAAAGTGGTAATTGTCGCCAATCTGGCTCCGCGGAAGTTGCGTGGGATTGAGAGCCGGGGGATGATCGTGGCCGCGTCGCTCGAGGGGGGCAAGCCAGTCCTTGCTGGTTTCCTGGAGCACGTGCCGGTGGGCGCGCGGTTGAAGTAGATGTGGATCGACTCGCACTGCCATTTGGACGGGAAGCGCTTCGACGAGGACCGGGAAGCGGTAATTGAGCGGGCGCTGGCGGCGGGCGTGACGACAATGCTGGCGATCGGGACAGGCGAGGGACCGCCGGATTTGGACGCGGGCGTTCGACTGGCTGAGAAGTACCCATTTATTTACGCGAGCGTCGGCGTGCATCCGCATGACGCTTCAAAGTGGACGGCGGAATGCGCGCCGATTCTGCGGGAGCGGATGGGCCACTCGAAGGTAGTGGCGCTGGGGGAGATCGGACTGGATTATCACTACGATTTCTCGCCTCGCGAGGTGCAGCAGCGGGTGTTTGTGGAGCAGATGGAGATTGCGGCGGAGGCGCGGCGGCCGATCCTGATTCATACGCGGGAGGCGTGGGACGATACGTTCGCGCTGATCGAAAAGCACTGGACGCCAACGGGACTGCCGGGCGTTATGCACTGTTTCACGGGCGGGCCGGTGGAGGCGAGGCGGTCCTTGGATTTGGGATTTACGCTGAGTTTTTCGGGTGTAGTGACGTATCCGAAGGCCCCTGAGGTGAGGGAGGCGGCATTGCTGACGCCGTTGGACCGGATGCTGGTGGAGACGGACGCGCCGTACCTGGCTCCCGTGCCATTTCGCGGGAAGCGGAACGAGCCGGCGTATGTGGCGCGGACGGGCGAGATGCTGGCCGGATTGTTGGGGGTAACGGCGGAGGAATTGGCACGCCGGACCAGTATTAATTTTGGAATACTATTCCCGGCGACTGCATCTGTATAAGTGACAGTGAGAGCGACTGCGATACACTTGGATATTTAATGGGTATCAGCCGGATTGGTCAAGCCTTAACGGCCCGCGAAATCCTTAACCTTGTCGATAAGGATATGCGCCGGGTGGAAGAGGTTATGCGTCTGGAGTCGGTGGCTTCGGTGGAAGCCATTTCCGCGATCAACAAGCACATCCAGGCGAGCGGAGGAAAGCGGCTGCGTCCGACGCTGGTTTTGCTTTCGACCCAGCTTTTTGCGCCTCTAACGGACACTGCGATTGCGATGGCGGCGGTGGTGGAGATGATCCACACGGCGACGCTGGTTCATGACGATGTGATTGACGCGGCGGAAATGCGGCGGGGAAAGCCGTCGACAAACGCGTTGTGGGGCAACCAGACTTCGGTTCTCTCGGGCGACTGGTTGTATATGCAGGCGTTTCAGGTCGCTGTCCGGGCGCGGAATTTCCGGATTTTGGATCTGCTGATCGGGTTAACCCAGTTGATGGTGGAAGGCGAGTTGCTGCAGTTGGAGCGGCTAGGGCGGATCAACATCAGCGAAACCGATTACATGGAACTGGTGGACCGGAAAACGGCGAGCCTTTTCAGCATCTGTGCGCGGCTCGGGGCGATGACGGGCGGTGCGAACGAAGTTGACGAAGCACGGCTGGGTGAATTTGCGTGGAACCTGGGAATTGCGTTTCAACTCGTCGACGACGTTTTAGATTTCACTTCGCGGGAGAAGATTCTGGGCAAGCCGGTGGGCAACGATTTACGCGAGGGCAAGGTGACGCTGCCGCTGGTTTACGCGTTACAGGACGCGACCGCGGCGGAACGCGAGAAGGTCGCGACCGTCTTGCGTGAACAGGACTACAAGAGCGTCCGGTTCGATGAAATCACGGGAATTTTGAAGCGCTATAACGGCGTGGAGCGGGCTATGGAACGGGCGGAGCATTTCACGGAGCGGGCGCGGACGTTGATCGGCGAGTTCCCGGAATCGGCCTACCAGCGAGCGCTGTTCAGCGTGACCGAGCTGGTCACGGCCCGCGATCACTAGTCGTTTTCGAACGTGATGGCGGATTCAGCGCCGAATTTGCGATAGTTCCGGAAGTTGATCTCATTGCGGCTGCAATAGGTGGTGGCCGACTGGCAGATGATGTTCTCGCTGCGAACAGGCAGGAGGACAAGCTTGCCGCTGATGCGAACGAGTCCATACTCCAGGACGAGATCGACCCGGTTGAATTCGAAATTGTCGGGGAAGGACGTCGCGCGCTGCTCGATTTTTAGAACGCGCTTGGACTCCCTATCGATCCAGATAACTCCCTTGTAGGGCGGTTGGTAGGCTTTGGAGTCTCCGGGAATGATTCGCCAGTGGGAATTGGGCTGCTGAACAGTGTAGTCATACGCCACCGCGTCGCGACCGCCCACTCGCTGTTGCCCGCGCTTTACAAATTTGGCCGCGGTGGAGGTGGATAGGATGTCCTGCTGGGTCGTGGCAAATTCTCCGGTGGACCAGGCGCCGGACTTTTCGACTGCCTTGGTTGAGGCCTTGCCGTTGATGGATATCTTCCGGTATTCTTCTTTTCCTTTGTCGACGACGACTTCCGCGCTCACGATGTCAATCGCCTGCCACTGAAATGGCTTGGTTTCCGAATGGTAGCGCGTGGTGTGCTGCTGGACGATGAAGGACGGGAGGGTTTCGGTAAAATCGTCCGCGGCTTGCCGGGCCGCTTCAATAAACGGATCTATTTTGGGACCTGGAGCGATGGGGGGATCCTCTTTGTATTCCCTTGGGTCGATTTTCGGTTCGGCCACGGCCACGGCAATGGGCCCAGCAGCCGGTTCCGGGTCTGGCGCGCGGCGAGTCGGGGCGGGCTTACCGCGACGAAGGACGGGTTTGTCATCGTCTTTGACGGCAGTGGACACGCGCGTAGCGGTGTCGAGTTGGGGGGGGGCCGGCGCGGGCGCGTCCGCGGCTTCCTTCTCCGCTGGCGTGCCGGGACGCGTGAGGGTGACGCGGAGGGCGGTCTCTTCGTCATCGGGACTGAAGGAAACCTGGAGCTGGTCGCCGGGCTTAAGAAGCGAATCGCGGATGGCCTTGCCATCCTTGTCGATGAACTCCGTCTTGGTGAGCAGGCGGAATTGAACCGTTCCCTTGTCCTTGGTGTCGAGGGCGAGTTTCTTCTCCTCCAGGAGACGCAAAGTGCCGTCCACGGATTGCAGCGTCTCCGCGGCGATTTTGGGGGTCTCTTTGGCTTCGGCTCCCTTGGGCTTGCGCTTGGGAAATTTGATACTTGGAATAGGGAGGCCCCCGCCGGAGCCCTGCGGGTACTGTCCGGGTTGGCCGCCCGGCGGATATTGTCCGGGAGGGTACTGTCCGGGCGGATACTGCGCGTGAAGCATTAAAGCGACCAGAAAAGCGCAGGGGAGCAGGTATCGGACCATGGACAGACCTCGTCGTAAGTTTATTTCTTTTTTGGCCTCCCCGTACAATAGAAAGGTGGAATTTGCATTTGAAGTGACTCCGCGCGAGGTGGAGGACCGGCGGGCTGCCGGGGAAAAGCTATGCCTGATCGATGTCCGCGAGGACTCGGAGTGGCAGATCTGTCGCATTGAAGGGGCGAATCTTGTGCCGATGAACACCGTTCCCGCGCGGGTGCAGGAACTGGAGGCGCAGGCCGACTCGACGCCATTAATTGTTTACTGCCATCACGGGGTTCGCAGCCTGAATGTCGTGCACTGGCTGCGGCGGAATGGCGTGGAAAACTGTCAGAGCATGATGGGCGGCATTGACCGCTGGAGCGCTGAGATCGATCCGGCCGTGCCGCGCTATTAGTACAATTCGAGAAGTGCAACCTCACGCTTCCCGACGCCAATTCTTGCGACTACTCGCCGGATCCGCCGCCCTGACGGCACAGGCGCCGCCACCGCCGAACATCGTGTTCATCATGGCGGACGACCTTGGCTACGGCGACCTGGGGTGCTTCGGTCAGAAGATCATCCAGACGCCGAATATCGATCGCCTGGCGGCGGAAGGCATCCGCTTCACGGACGCCTATGCCGGCTGTACCGTCTGCGCGCCATCGCGCTCGGTCTTGATGACCGGCAAACACATGGGCCATACCTCGGTACGCGCCAACACCGGCGGCGTGCCGCTGCTCGCCGAGGACGTGACCGTGGCCGAAGTCCTGAAACAAGCCGGGTACATGACCGGAGCGTATGGGAAATGGGGCATTGGCGACATCGGCTCCGACGGCGTGCCGTGGAAACAGGGCTTCGACAACTACTTCGGCTATCTCCACCAAATACATGCTCACAATCAGTACCCGGGCTTTCTTTATTCCAATGACGAAGTGACGCCGTATCGCGATAATTACGGCGGATACAAGGACATCTACGGAAACGACATGATCGCTCGTCTGGCGACCAGTTTCCTGCACGAAGCGAAGATGAAGAAGAAGCCGTTCTTTTTGTATTTGCCGCTGACGCTGCCGCACTTGGAACTGCTGGTGCCTGCGGACTCGATGCAGCCTTACGACAAGATCATTGTCGAGGACGGACCGTACCGCGACTTGCGGAATCACTATGCCACTCAGAGCAAACCGCGCACCGCTTACGCGGGGATGGTGTCGCGTGTCGACCGGTATGTTGGCAAGTTGATGGAGACCGCCAAAGAGCTGGAGATGGAGGACAACACGATCTTCTTCTTCTGTAGCGACAACGGCACCGCCACTCCCATTTGGAACGATAAAGGGTACTTCAACAGCGCCGGCCCTTTCCGCGGCCACAAGACGACGATGTATGAGGGCGGCCTGCGCACCCCGATGATTGTCCGCTGGAAAGGACGTGTAAAGCCCGGCGTCGTCAGCAATTTGCCGTGGTACTTCGCCGATGTGTTGCCGACGCTGGCGGAGTTAGCCGGTGTCCCGGTTCCGGCCGGCTTGGACGGCATTTCCGTTGTGCCGACCTTGCTGGGGAAGGGCACGCAGAAGAAGCACGAATACCTGTACTGGGAGTTGCCAAAATACGACAAAGCGACCGGCGCCTTCGCCAGCGAAGTGCCGATGCAGGCGGTGCGCATGGGGAATTGGAAAGGCGTGCGCCCGGCAGCGGGCGGAGCGTTGGAACTCTACGATTTGTCGAAGGACATCGGCGAGAAGACGGACGTCGCGGCGAAATTCCCAGCGGTCGTGAAGAAAATAGAGGCGATTTGCAAAACGGCGAGGGAGGCCCCGCGGGTGCAGAAGGATATCCCGAATCCCCACTTCCCGGGCTAGAAGCCTACGTCTTTCCGAGCACCGACCGGTTGAAATACGGTAATCTCGATAAGGAATAAGGGATTCCTCTTTCAGACAGTGACGACTTCGGTCAAAGGTGAATACGCCCTGCATGCGCTGTTCGACTTAGCCACGCAGAATGCCAGCGGCCCGGTGAAGATTGCGGACATTGCCCGCCGTCAGAAAATTCCGCAGAAGTTCCTGGAATTGATTCTGTCGGGGTTGAAGCAGGGCGGCTTTGTCGAATCGCGCCGAGGCGCTGACGGCGGATATATGCTGGCGCGCGGTGCGGAGGCGATTACAGTGGGGGAAGTGTTGCGCCACATTGAGGGGGCACGCAACTCCGGCGCGCGGTCGCGAAAGCGTGTGGAAACGCCGTTTTCGTCCATGTGGACGCAGGTCGATCGCTCGGTATCCGCGGTGATCGATCATACTACCTTCGCCGATCTCGCGCGCACTTGGAAGGACCGTCAGAGCAAGTACATCCCCAACTGGGAAATATAGTTCCACGCGGGCAGTAGCCGAAAGGAGAGGCAAATGATTTTTCAGGACAATTCGCTGAGTATTGGCAACACGCCGTTGATCCGGTTGAACCGTGTCACTGACGGCGCGGGGGCCACGGTGCTCGCGAAAATTGAGGGCCGGAATCCGGCCTATTCTGTAAAGTGCCGCATCGGCGCTTCCATGGTCTGGGACGCCGAAAAACGCCGAGTTTTGAAACCGGGAATGGAGCTGATTGAACCCACCAGCGGCAACACCGGGATTGCGCTGGCGTTCGTGGCGGCTGCCCGAGGGTACCCCATCACCTTGACGATGCCGGAGACGATGTCCATTGAGCGGCGCAAGGTCTTGAAGGCTTTCGGGGCGAATCTCGTTTTGACCGAAGGCGCATTGGGAATGAAAGGCGCGATCGCACGCGCAGAGCAGATCGCGGCCAGCGATCCGGCCAAATTCGTACTGTTGCAACAGTTCAAGAATCCGGCCAATCCGGCGATCCATGAACAGACCACCGGCCCGGAAATTTGGAGCGACACCGAAGGCAAGATCGACATACTTGTCTGCGGCGTTGGCACCGGCGGCACCATCACCGGCATCTCCCGTTACATAAAAGGTACGAAGGGTAAGGCCATCAAATCCGTGGCGGTGGAGCCCGTTGGCAGCCCGGTTATCACACAGACAATGAACGGCGAAGCGGTGAAGCCTGGACCTCACAAGATTCAGGGTATCGGCGCCGGTTTCGTGCCCGACACTCTCGACCTTTCCGTCGTCGATCAAGTGGAGCAGGTGTCGAACGAAGAATCGATCGAGATGGCTCGCCGGTTGGCGCGAGAAGAAGGGATACTCTGCGGTATTTCGTGCGGTGCGGCCGCGGTTGCCGCGATTCGACAGGCGAAAGATCCCGCCAATGCCGGGAAAACGATCGTCGTTGTTCTTCCCGATTCCGGGGAACGGTATTTGACGAGCGTCCTTTACGAAGGATTGTTCAGCGAGTAAACCAAAAAATAGCGCCGTAAATGAAAAGCACCGCCCGAGGGCGGTGCTTTTTTGCGGGCGGACGCAATTAGGTGTAGGGGTGAACGCGCCCGCCCGTCGTAACGGGGATTAAAGATATAGCGTTTCCCACCGTACTAAGGTTACGGAGTATTAAAAATATCCCGAAAATGGAAGGAGTACTGAAAATCGGGGAATGGCGAACTCGGCGTCATGCGAAGAAAAAGCGAAGAAAGCACTTGACCGCTGTTCAAATATCCCGCATACTGAGGGCGAATAAACAGCGAATCGAGGCGGTCCAATGATCAGGTCTTCTAATTCTCCCTTCTCCCTGGCAGTATCCGATGCACCGTTGTCCATTGGGCCCTCGGGCTGGCACTATCCGCACTGGGATGGCGCTATTTATCCTCGCCAACGCCCGCGTGGATTCCACCCGCTGGATTTTCTTTCCCAGCGCTTTGACGCCGTCGAAATAGCGGCGTCGTTTGAGACGGATATCCGTCCTGAACTCGCGCGACTCTGGATGGCGAAGGTCCAGGCGAATCCCCGCTTCCAGTTTACGGCCCGCCTGCACCGCCGCTTTACGCATGAGCGCCAGTTGGACGCCGCCGCCGTCGACTCCTTTAACGTCGGGCTACGCGAACTCAAGCGCGATAAACGGCTGGGCGCGGTATTGATGCAGTTTCCCTGGTCTTTTCGCTTCACCAAGGAGAACCGGGACTATTTCATTGAGCTTCGCCGCGCGTTCCACGAGTTTCCGCTGGTCGCCGAAATGCGGCACGAGAGCTGGATGTCGTCCGAAGCTGTCGGCACGCTGATCGATTACCGCGTCGGCTTCTGCAATCTCGATCAGCCGGAACACGTGCGCGCCATGCCGCCCACGGCGTTTCTCACCTCCCCCATCGCTTACTTCCGGCTCCACGGGCGACAGCGCGCCTGGTGGTGGAACGAGTACCAACAGGGCACACGGCCACAGAATGGAAATCATCGCGGGTATGCCTATTCGCCGTCGGAATTGAACGAATGGAAGAGCCGTGTGGAGCAGGTTCGCGGCATCGCGGAGCGGTCGTTCTGCTTTTTCACCAACGATGGCGGGGGACAATCTGTCGTCAATGCCATGCAGTTCAGCAGTATGTGCGAACGGCCTTCCCGGCGTGCGGCAGGGAACGAGATGGAGCAAATTCTGGAACTGGCGGTTGCCTAAGCCCCTTCCGTTCCCGTTAAGATCCTGTTACAGTAGCGTAACAAAACCGTCGTTAGGGAGTGTGCTGCTATGCGGGCTGCCATGTTGCTTGCCGTCTGTGCCACGTTTGCTTGGGCACAGTCATTTACCGGATCCATCTTGGGAACCGTGCGAGACGCGAGCGGAGCATTGGTTCCGGGAGCCAAGGTTACCGTCACAAATGTCGATACGAATCTGCGTTCGCAGGAGACATCCGGCACGGATGGATTCTATCGCGCCAACAGTCTGCCCCCGGGAAACTACCGCGTCGAAGTGACGGCATCCGGCTTCAAAAAGTCTGTTCGTGAACGGCTGAACCTGCAAATTACCCAGCAAATGCAGGTTGATGTCGCGCTCACCATCGGCGAAGTTGTCGATTCTATCGTGGTGACCGCCGATGCTGTCGCCCTGGAAACGACTACGAGTTCTATCGGTAAGGTCGTTGAGAACCGGCGTATCGTCAACTTACCGCTCAACACCCGCAACGTCTATTCCTTGATCTACCTGACGCCGGGAGTCTCCGGCACCATCGGCAACAGCTACGGCGAAATGCGTTACTCCGTCAACGGCGCTCGTGCCCGCATGATGGACACCCTTATCGACGGCGTCACCGCATCCCACTCAACCGTCAATGGCCTCTCCGGCGGTATCTCGGTCTTTCCGTCCGTTGACGCCATTGAAGAATTTAAAGTAATGGGTTCCAACTACTCTGCCGAGTACGGGCGGTCGATGGGCAGCGTCCTCAATGTCGCATTCAAAAGCGGAACCAACGCGCTTCACGGAAGCGCCTATGAATTTCTGCGCAACTCCGTCCTGGACGCCAACAACTTCTTCGACAATCGGCTTGGCCGCGGCCTCTCCAGCTTCAAACGCAGCCAGTTTGGCTACGTCCTGCAAGGGCCTATCAAGAAGGACAAACTTTTCTTCATGACCAGTTTTGAGGGGCTCCGTTCGCGCAGTTTCGCGCGCCGCGTATTCACGACCCCTACCGATCTGGAGCGCCAGGGCAATTTCTCCCAGACCTTCAACATCGTCTCCGGCCAGCCCGCGCTGATTCAGATGTTCGACCCCTTCTCCACCCGCGCCAATCCCGCTGGCGGCAACATCCGCGATGCCTTCCCGGGGAACGTCATCCCCTCCAGCCGCTTTGATCCCGTAGCCCAAAACGTCGTCAAATACTACCCCCGCGCCAACACCGCCGGCGCCGCCATTACCAATCAAAACAACTACGCCGCCAGCGGTTCCGGCCAGAACAACATCACCCAGCATGATTACCGCGTCGATTACCAGATTAACGACCGGCAGCGCATATTCGGGCGCTACTCGACGCGCTTAAATGACAATGTGCCGCTCAAGAGCTTCCCGGATGAGCTCACCATCGCCGAAGGCCGCATTGTGGAAGAGGATCACGTCCACGGCGGCGTGGCTGATTACACGAACACGATCAGCGGTTCCACCATCCTCAACGTCCGCCTCGGCTACGCCCGCACGCTGTACGTTTATAACAACCAAAGCTTAGGGTTCAAGCCTTCCTCGCTCGGCCTTCCTTCGGGATATGACATCGGCCCCGATTTTCAGATGTTCCCCGGCTTCGCCGCCAGCGGTTATGTCGGCCTCGGCAGCGGTGACCATCGCCGCAACGCCTTCATGAGCTATACGACGCTGGCCAACCTCACCAAAATCATCGGCCGCCATTCCATTAAGACCGGCTTTGAAGGCCGGTTGCTCCGCGTCAATACCAACGAAGCCCGTTCGGCCGGCGACTTTAGTTTCGGCGCCGGCATGACGCAAGGGCCGAATCCAAACCAAGCTTCCGCTACCGCCGGCAACGGTCTGGCGTCTCTGCTACTCGGCGCCGGCTCGGGAGGTTCGTTGATTCAGAATTTCAAAAATGTGGCCACCCAGAGCTTCTACTACGCCGGCTATTTCCAGGACGATTGGCGCATCAACTCGAAATTGACCATCAACCTCGGGCTCCGATGGGACATCGATACGCCCCGCTCCGAACGGTTTAACCGCACGAACTATTTCGACCCGAACATCGCCTCCCCGCTCGCCAATGTCGTCCCCGGCCTGAAGGGCGGGCTTGTCTTTGTCGGCGTCGATGGGAAGCCGCGCACTCAGTTCCCGAAAGACCTCAACAACCTCGCGCCTCGTCTCGGCTTCGCCTATCAGATTGGCAAGAAGACCGTCTTCCGTGCAGGTTACGGCCATCTTTATGGCGCCGGATTCCAAGCCGCGGCCGGCACCATCGGCACCCAGGGTTTCCGGACGGACAACGCGTGGGTAGCCTCCATCGACGGTATTCGCCCCACCAATTTATTGCGCAATCCTTACCCGGATGGCTTCGCCCAACCGCCGAACGCTTCCAAAGGCCTCCTGACTCAGGTTGGATCCACTATCCAAGCAGCCACGCAAGACATGCTGACCAACTGGAATCGGCAGATCAACGCTAATATCCAGCGCGAATTGCCCGGCGGCTTCCAATTGGAAGTGGCGTATGTCCACACCCGCGGCTTCCATCTTTTCCGGAACACCGAAGGTGGCTTAACGCTGAATCAGCTTCCGAAGGAGCAGATGGCCCTCGGGGCGTCTCTCAACGACCTGGTTAATAACCCGTTTTTCGGCACGCCCGGCGGCGTCGGTCTCCTCGCCAGCCGCACCGTCCGCCGCGCCCAACTCCTCCGTCCGTTCCCGCAGTTCGATACCATCACGCCCATCTATTCCAGCGGCGCGAGCAACTTCTATCACGCCCTGCAAACAACCATCACCAAGCGCTATAGCAAGGGCCTCATGCTGGAGGGAAGCTATACGTGGGCGAAGAACATGGACGACGGTGAGAGCCATCAGGACAGCTACAATTTACTTGACGACCGCGCTATTTCGTCAATCGATCTGAAACACCGCTTCGTCATGAGCTACATCTACGAACTCCCCTTCGGCCGCAATCGAAGGTTCGGTTCCGATTGGTCGCGCGCCGTGGATCTGGCCATCGGCCAATGGCAGATGAACGGCATCTCCACTTACTCCAGTGGTACGCCGCTCGGACCGTCGGCCTCGAATACGGCGGGGATTTACAACGTCTCTATTCATGCGAATAACGACGGCCGCAGCCCACGCCTCGATGGCAAGGTCGACCAGCGGTTGGAGCGCTACTACGACACCACGGTCTTCACCCAGCCCGCCGCCTTCACCTTCGGCAACGCGTCGCAGCGATTCAACGATCTCCGCGCCGACATCACGCAGAACTACGATCTTTCGTTGTTCAAGGACTTCGTGATCAAGCAGCGGGACGCCGGAAATTTGCGTGCCCAGTTTCGCGCGGAGGCGCTCAACGCCTTCAATACCCCGCGCTTCGGATCGCCGAACACCTCGGTCACGTCTTCCGCTCGCGGAACCATCAATTCACAGGCCAACTCGCCTCGCCAAGTCCAGTTGGGCCTAAAGATCCTTTGGTAGCTTCCGGTCGGGACGTTTCCCGCAGCATTAATAGAGAAACGCCAGGCCGCATCTATCCGCGAGGTCCTGGACGACCGCTGATTGGTATCTTTCACAACGGGAGGAACGGCCGTGTCGACCTGCGTAGTCAGCCTGGGCGTGAACGGCAGTACGCCATCCGATCACCCCAAAGCGGTCTTTCAAGACTATTCACGCGGCATCGCCAGAATCCGGAAGGGGCTCGCCAAAGCCGGGTTCCGGGGCGAATTCCTGTCCTGGTACCAGCAATACCCCGACGGTTCTCCCACGGCCCGGGAGGCGCCATTCGCGTTCAAGCCGTTTTGTTTTTCTGTCGCCCGAAAGCAAGGCTACCGGCTCGTCCTTTGGATGGACGCTGGCATCCGAGTTAAACAGTCGCTCGATCCGCTCTTCGAATCGATAGAACGCCGAGGCTACCTGTTTTTCCCCGAGCGGCGCCGGGTGGGAGAGTTCTGCAAGGATGACGCCCTCGGCCCTCTCGGCATAACTCGAGAGGAGTCTTTTGCAATTCCATCCTGCTGGGCTGGAGTGGTCGGATTGGATTTTAAATCGCCGCCGGCGGTTGAATTTCTTCGTCTATGCAAGGAACGTGCCGTTGACGGAGTGACCTTTCCGGGACCCAAGTGGAGCGGTGTGGGGGACTGGCCCCGGATTGCGTCCCAGGATCCGCGGGTGAAGGGCCATCGGTACGGCCAAACCGCCACCAGCGTCATCGCCTCAAGGCTGGGCATGAACGAATGGGAATCCAAAGAACTATGTGTACGATTTCTAGCCCAGGATCCAGGCTTTGTCCGGCGATATCGCGGGGAATCCCGGACTATGTCGATCCCGAAACCGTGGAGCGCATTCGCGACGCCTTGGATATTCCGCCGGGCAACTTATCAACCGAAGTAGCGGTTCATTTCCGCCATGCTCGCGATCTGGATCGCCATGGTGAAACGTTGGGCGATCACGCGGGGACCGTTCTGGCCCTGGACTACTATCGCCGCGCGCTGCGCGAAGTGCGCGCCGCCTTCGGAGGAACCCGATTCCGTGTGTTCAGCGCCTCCGGGGTGATTCCGGACGGTGTCTTCGAAGCCCGCGACAAGGTGTTGTTGGACGAGCCGTTGCAAGACGCTCCCCCCTCGCTTACACTAAGCCGAATGGCCCGCTGCGGCCATTTTGTGATCGCCAACAGCACATTCGGTTGGTGGGCCGCGTATCTTGGCGTAGCAAAGGGAAAGCGGATCTATGTCCCACGAGACTGGCGGTTCAATAAGCGGGCGCCAGCGCAAAGAGGAATCTTCCCGGATGGCTGGCGCCGTATCTAACCCAGCCGATACGGGGATTCGCGGACGAAACGTAGTCTCCGTTATCATTCCGGCCTACAATGCCCAGGACACCATCGCGGCGACCCTGGCTTCAGTCCTTGGACAGACACTGACCTGTTTCGAAGTCATCGTGGTGGACGATGGATCGACCGATCGCACCTCCGAACTCGTCGAGCAGATCGCGCGGAAAGACGGTAGAGTCCGAATTTTGCGACAGAAGAACGCTGGCGTTGCCGAGGCCCGAAATCGTGGGATCAGCGAGAGTGCCGGGGAATGGATCGCGCCGCTGGATGCCGACGACCTCTGGACTCCAGATTATCTGGAACGTAAGGTACAGCACGCGCAAAAGGCCGGTGATGGTGTCGGCGTCGTCTATTCGTGGTCAACCCGGATCGACGTAGAAGGCCTATCTTTGCCCGGCGTGTCGGCGGCTTCGGTCCGGGGAAAGGTGCTTTCGACCCTCCTATGTCACAACTTCCTCGGCAATGGGAGTTGTACCCTGATCCGTAAGTCGGCGCTCGAATTGGTAGGCGGATACGATCGGCGCCTTAGTCCCACCGAGGACTGGGATCTGTATTTGCGCTTGGCCGAGCGTTTTGAGTTCGAGCCCGTCCAACAGTTTTTGGTCAAATACCGGCAGAACGCGCTGAGCGCGTCCAGGAACCACAAAGCCATGGCGGAGGGTCAGGCGAAGATGCTCCTTGATATGCGAAACCGCAATTCGCGAGTCCCCGCGTGGCTTTGCAGGTATTCTCAGAGCAACCTGTACATTTACTTCGCGAGACGAAATCGGGAGACCGGCGATGCGGCCGCCGTGAAGTATTGGTTGCGACGCGCGACCGAGGCGCATGGATTCGCCTGGCTCCGGCCGGACTGGTGGTGGTTGCGGATGTTTGGGGCATCGACAGGTGGGGGACGAAAGGTAGGTTCCAGTCCGTCAGCGTTGCCGTCTACCGTCAGAAAGTCCCTGGAGCTACAGTCTCAACTCATTGGATCCACCCTGTTACACCGGTTACTGTGCCTGCTGGTCCGCTTCGATCCGCCCGGTCCGGCGGCTCGCCCGTAACAGATCGCGGTAATGCAGCCCCAATCGTTGAGCGGACTCTTCCACTCCGAATCCTGCCTCGCCGAGCTGGCGGAGCGCGGTATCGGTATCGATGCGCCGTCCTCGCAGCCGATCGAGCGCCGCGGCCCAATCCTCGACCGGCTGGCCGATCCCCAACGCCTCGATTGCCGGAAGAACCCGCGCCTCAGAAGTGATTCGATCCGAAATCAGCGCGGGCAAGCCGGCCGCCTGGGCCTCCAACAGCGAGATCGGGAGGCCCTCCGCCAGCGAAGGCAGCAAAAATACGTCGAAAAGCCCGAGCAGGAGTTCGGGTACATCGTCGCGCGCGCCAAGAAACTGAAGCCGCCCGGAAAGGCCCATTTGACGCGCCCGTTCCGAAAGCGCTGGGAGCAACGCGCCGTCTCCCACCAGAACAAAATAGGCTTCGGCTCTGTGCGCGGTGTAGTGCGCGGCCAGATCGAGAATGAAACCCTGATTCTTCACCGGGTCGGACCGGCCGATGTGCCCGATGACGAAAGCGTTCTGGGGAACGCCCAGGCGGCGGCGAATCTCAGGACCGTCGGCCGGACGCTGGAAACGGGCTAAATCGATGCCGCAGTAGTGGACACTCCAGCGCTTCCGGTTCCTCCACCCCTTTCCGAAAAGACAGTTTCCGGCGGCGATGCCGCAAGCTAGGCCCTGGTCCGCGAGTACTCGCTGCAACGCCGCCGCCAGCCGGACCTTCGGTTTGATTTCCCAGCCGCGGAGTGCGTCCTCAGTAACTGAATCTACGTGACTGTGGACGATGATCGCGGGAACGCCGGCGAGGCGGCCGGCGGCCGCGGCTTGCGCGTTCCCGCGATGCATATGACAGTGCAAGATGTCGTACGGGCCATGCTCCCGAAGAATTCGTCGCAGGTTTTGTGCCATCCGCAGCGGCTCGTAGGTACTCTCGCAGACGAAAACTCGCGCGCCGAATGCTTCAAATTTGGCTTGCACGCGAGGATCGATGCCGCCGGTCACCGCCAGATCCATGCGCAGGCCTTCCACCGTAAGGAGCCGCACTATGCTCAGCAGCCAATTTTCCACGCCGCCAAAGACCAGTTCCGCCGCAATATGCAGAATCCGCACAGTAGGTTCGGGTCCGGGCACGGTTAATGGTACCATCGCGATTTAGAAACGGCCCGGAACCTTTGCCCGAAAAGCCCCTCATCGTCGATACCTTTAGCGCGGGCCGCTTTGGCAACCAATTGCTTCGTTTCTTTCACTGGACGGCATAAAGCTGGCCACCTTGTTTCCGGAGTTCCAGGAACAGGCCGCCGCCGCGGTCGTAATCCCCAATTTCCTTCGCTGATGCGGGCCCGGGCGACCGATTCGAATCGATCTCAAACGCCAACCGGATTCATATTCTGCCTATAGCGAGCCGCCGAACGCAACGGCCAGATTCCAGCCAGGACAAACCAAAGCGCGAGGAGGACAATAAGCGGGAATAGCATACGCGCCCACGGAACCTCCAGGACGATAGCAAGCGGTGCTGCCGCGCCATGACCCAATGCTCCGGCGATTCCCAGCCAGCCGATCCAACCGGAACCCAGGCTGCGGTCGCGACCGGTAACGACGATTAATCCAATAATCGCCATTGCGAAGAGGGGATAAACTGGCACCGCTAGCGCAAGGCGGGCGGTGAGGACCGGCGTATCGTGCCCGGCGACGAGATGCGCGTGATCGACCGCCGACGCGGTGTGAAGAACCCTCTCTAGGGACTGAAGCGCAGTACCGATTAGCCGTGGCGACCAATGAGATGCCCTGCAACGTCGAGGTGCTCGGATCGGAGAGCATGCACTGCGATGCTGTTTGCCGCGATATCCAACATCATCATCGCGCCGCGTGCCAGCGGCTTCTCTGGGTAAGCTCGGCATGGTAGTACTTTGCAAAAGCGCTTGTATCAAAGAAGCACTGCGCCTATCAATACGCCCCACGCTCCGCGATCACGGTCTCCGAAACGGACCCGGGGATAGTCGAGAGGAGAACTCTTACTTCCTCAATCGTCGGAAGTTCCACCATGGCTGCGACTTCGGCCCGT
>Ga0105048_10001320_pt1 | contig 40190 bp, 29 predicted proteins | sample MAT05_FD_78382 | JGI IMG/M metagenome (GOLD analysis project Ga0105048, IMG submission 78382) | Freshwater microbial communities from Lake Fryxell liftoff mats and glacier meltwater in Antarctica - MAT-05 | ecosystem: Environmental > Aquatic > Freshwater > Ice > Liftoff microbial mat | place... | reverse complement strand
TAAGGCTCACGGTGAGGCGGTTCATGCTCCTCGCAGCGAACAAGCTCGCCGGAGGTTTAACCCCTCAAAAGTGGCCGGTTTTGAAGTGACCAGCCCTGGCCGGTTTTAAGTGACCGCTGACAGAAATCAAGAACACCCGAATCAGCGGCATCACCGTATCAAATTCCGGGCATCGCATCACAAACTGCATCCTCCATCATACAGGTGAAGCAGGTATAAGAAATTACGGCACCAATACATATATCGGCAATAACACCGTCCACGATGCAAATTTAAACAACAATCCTTTTGGCAGTGCCGCCCAGATCTCAGGCATCGACAGCTTTGCCGCCTCAGGTGCCACCATAGAGAACAACACCGTCTATCACGTTTACGGCGAAGGTATCCTGATCAATAAATGCACTGGCATGACGGTACGGAACAACATAGTACATGACGTCTATAGCACCGCTTGTTATGTCGACGCGACACAAAGCAGCACGCTCACCGGCAATAGAAGTTTTTCAAATCACGATTCTGCCTTTTATGGTGGCAGCACACCAGTTCCCTGCAACGGCCTGATGTTTGCCAACGAAAACCCAGTCGGCTCCCCCGTGGACGGGATTACTGCAACGGGCAATAACTGCACGGAAGCAGGTAAAGGCTTTTATTTCTGGGTTCACAAAGCCGGTGGCATGAGAAACACGAAAATTAATAACAATACTTTTGGCCCCTGCTATACGAACTTGATTAGAGTCGATTCCGATTCAGGACACTCGAACTCAGAAATAATGGGTAATACTTTCGATAAATCTCGATCTACATCTATCGTCATTCCCTCAAATGTAAGGACCGATGCAAACGGCGGAGGCGCTGGCGCACCGGTGATCTCCAGCTCTGGCACCGCCAGTGGCACCGTGGGAACGGCCTTCTCCTATCAGATCACCGCTTCCAACAGTCCCACCAGCTATAGCGTGATCGCGGGAAACCTCTCCACCGGACTCACCCTCAACACGTCCACCGGTAAAATCACCGGCACTCCCCAATATGCCGGCAGCCCCCTCGTCACCCTCGGCGCGACCAATAGTGCCGGCACCGGCCAAAAGGACGTCCAATTCACCATCGCTTCCGGCAGTGGCGGCGGCGGCTCAAGTAAGCCGGTCATCTCCAGTTCCGGCACCGCCAGCGGCACCGTGGGTCAGTCCTTCTCCTACCAAATCACCGCCTCCGGTACTCCGACTAGCTACAGCGTCATCGCGGGAAAACTCTCCACGGGACTCACCCTCAACACAACCACCGGTAGAATCACCGGCACACCTCAATATGCGGGTAAGCCTCTCGTCACCCTCGGCGCAACCAATAGTGCAGGTACCGGCCAGAGAGACGTACAGTTCACCATCTCCAATTAACCAAAACCTCAATCATCGCTAATAAAGACATAGCAACTGCCTAAACCACACACCTCACTCAGGCGAGGAACACATAACAACCTCAGTATCCTTCCGCCTCCTTACCGTTGATTCACCGGACATGGGTGAATCAACGGTATGTTTTTTGCACAGGGCGGCATTAAGCGGACAGGTCGAAAACGAAGAGTCGCGCGCAAAATCCCTGAACAGATGAACAGAAAAAAGGCACGCCGGTTTGGGGCGCGCCTTGAAACTGAGGACTGGTCTGCGCGGTAGGGCACCGCTCCTCCACCGGAGGTGGATCGTGATTACGGCAGGTCGGTGTAGTTCATCAGGTAGCGGTCGGCTTCACGGGCCGCTCCACGACCTTCGTTGATGGCCCAGACCACGAGGCTCTGGCCGCGGCGGCAGTCGCCGGCGGCGAACACGCCTTTGAGGTTGGTCGTATACTTCTCGTGTTCAGCCTTGATGTTGGTTCGGGCGTCGCGGTCGATCTTGAGTTCGTCAAGGATCGCCTGCTCGGGTCCGACAAAGCCCATCGCCAGCAGGACGAGCTCGGCGGGGACGATTTTCTCGGTACCAGGTTGTTCGACCGGGATGAACTGGCCTTTCTCGTTTTTGTCCCATTTTATTTGGACGGTCACGAGTTCCTTTACGCGGCCTTCGGCGTCGGCAACAAATTTCTTCACGGTGGTGAGGTACACGCGGGGATCGGCGCCCTGCTTGGCGGCGGCTTCTTCCTGGCCGTAGTCCATCTTGTAGGTCTTGGGCCATTCAGGCCAAGGGTTGTCGGCGGTGCGTTCCAGCGGGGGCTTCGGGAGAATTTCGATTTGAACGACGCTCTTGCAGCCTTGGCGGAGGGAGGAGCCGACGCAGTCGGTGCCGGTGTCACCACCGCCGATGACAACGACGTGTTTATTCTTTGCCGTGATCGCGGCGGAGGCGGGAGTGCCGGAGAGCACGGCTTTCGTGTTGCCGGTGAGGTACTCCATGGCGAAGTGCACGCCCTGGAGGTTGCGGCCTTCGATCGGGAGATCGCGGGGCTTGGTGGCGCCGGTGCAAATGATGGTGGCGTCGAATTCCTTGAGGAAGAGCTGGGGTTCGACGTTTTCGCCGACGTTGGCGTTGCAGATAAACTTCACGCCTTCCTGCTCGAGGAGCTGGATGCGGCGCAGCACGACTGCTTTTTTGTCGAGCTTCATGTTCGGGATGCCGTACATGAGCAGGCCGCCGGGACGGTCGGCGCGTTCGAACACGGAGACTTGGTGGCCGACACTGTTGAGCTGAGCGGCGGCGGCGAGGCCGGACGGCCCCGAACCAATGACAGCGACACGTTTGCCGGTGCGGGTCTTCGGGGCGTTCGGGAACACCCAGCCTTCAGACCAGCCGCGTTCGATGATCGAGTATTCGATGTTCTTGATCGTGACGGGCGGGTCGATGATGCCGAGGGTGCAGGAGCCTTCGCAGGGCGCGGGGCAAACGCGGCCGGTGAACTCCGGGAAGTTGTTCGTCTTATGCAGACGCTCCAGCGCCTCTTGCCAGAGGCCGCGGAAAATGAGGTCGTTCCACTCCGGGATGAGGTTGTGGATGGGACAGCCGGCGGCCATGCCGCTGATGAGCTTGCCGGTGTGGCAGAAGGGCACGCCGCAATCCATGCAACGCGCGCCCTGGGTGCGCAGTTTCTTTTCCTCCATGTGATGGTGGAACTCGTTCCAGTCGCGCAGGCGTTCGAGCGGCGGACGGTCGACTGGTATTTCGCGCAGGTACTCGATGAATCCGGTTGGTTTGCCCATGGTAGGGGGGATTAAAATTTGAGATTTAAAATTTGAGATTTGAGATTCGGCGGGCGCCCGGTGATGAGCGCCCGACGGGCTTAGTTGCCGCCGACGCGGGACGTGTCGCGGGCGTTTTCTTCGAAGGCGGCCATGATGGCTTCTTCGCCGGTGAGCCCCTGGTCGTGGACGCGTTTGATGCAGGCGAGCATGCGCTTGTAATCCTTCGGCATGATCTTGACGAACTTGGCGACGCTGTGCGCCCAGTTGTCGAGAACGGCCTTGGCGCGCGCGCTCTTGGTGTAGGTGAGGTGGTTCTCGACGAGCTTGCGGACTTCGGCGATTTCCGCCGCGTCTTCGAGCTTTTCGATGCCGACCATCTGGCCGTTGACGCGGGACGGGAAGTCGCCCTTTTCGTCGAGCACGTAAGCGACGCCACCGGACATGCCGGCGGCGAAGTTGCGGCCGGTGGGGCCGAGGATGACGACGCGGCCACCAGTCATGTATTCGCAACCGTGGTCGCCCACGGCTTCGACGACAGTATTCACGCCGCTGTTACGCACACCGAACCGTTCGCCAGCCATACCGCGGATGTAGACCTCGCCGCTGGTCGCGCCGTAGAGAGCGACGTTGCCGACGATGATGTTGTCCTCGGAGGCGAAGGTGGACTGATCGGAGGGGAAGATGGCGAGTTTGCCACCGGAGAGCCCTTTGCCGACGTAATCGTTGGCATCGCCTTCGAGCGCGAAGGTCATGCCGTTCGGCATGAAGGCGCCGAAGCTCTGACCGGCCGAGCCCTTGAAGTGGATGCGGATGGTGTCCTCGGGCAGGCCTTTCGGGCCGTACTTGCGGGTAATTTCGCTGCCAGTGATGGTGCCGACGACGCGGTTAACGTTACGAATCGGGAGTTCGGCAACGACTTTTTCGCCGCGCTCGATGGCAGGCGCGCAGAGGTCGAGGAGGGTCGTGACGTCGAGGGACTTGTCGAGACCGTGATCCTGCGTCATCTGGCAGAAGCGACCGACTTCGGGACCAACATCGGGCTGATAAAGGATGTTGGAGAAATCGAGGCCCTTGGCCTTCCAGTGTTCGATGGCCTTCTTCGGTTCGAGGCGGTCAACGTGGCCGATCATCTCTTCGATGCTGCGGAAGCCGAGCTGGGCCATGAGCTCGCGGACTTCCTGAGCGATGAAGCTCATGAAGTTGACGACGTGCTCGGGCTTGCCGGTGTAGTTCGCACGCAGGCGCGGGTCCTGCGTGGCGACGCCGACGGGACAGGTGTTCAGATGGCAAACGCGCATCATGATACAGCCGGTGGCGACGAGCGGAGCGGTGGCGAAACCGAACTCTTCGGCACCGAGAAGCGCGGCCATGACCACGTCGCGGCCGGTCTTGAGCTGGCCGTCGGTCTCGACGGCGATGCGGCTGCGAAGGTTATTTAGGACGAGGGTCTGGTGCGTCTCGGCAAGACCGAGTTCCCACGGCAGACCCGCGTTTTTGATGGAGGTTTGCGGCGAAGCGCCAGTGCCACCGTCGTGACCAGCGATAAGAACGACATCGGCGTGCGCCTTGGCGACACCGGCGGCGATCGTGCCGACGCCAACCTCGGCCACCAACTTGACGCTGATGCGGGCGCGACGGTTGCTGTTCTTCAAGTCATGAATCAGCTCGGCGAGATCTTCGATCGAGTAGATGTCGTGGTGAGGCGGAGGCGAGATGAGGCCGACGCCCGCAGTGGTGTGACGGGTCTTGGCGACCCAAGGATAAACCTTGCCGCCGGGCAGCTGGCCGCCTTCGCCGGGCTTGGCACCCTGCGCCATCTTGATCTGGATTTCGCGGGCGCTGACGAGGTACTCGCTAGTGACGCCGAAACGGCCGGACGCGACCTGCTTGATCGCGCTGCACTTCGAATCGCCGTTCGCCATCGGCACAAAGCGCGCTGGATCTTCGCCGCCTTCGCCCGTGTTGGACTTGCCGCCGATGCGGTTCATGGCGATAGCGAGGGTTTCGTGCGCTTCGGAGCTGATGGAGCCATAGGACATGGCACCGGTCTTGAAGCGCTTCATGATCGCTTCGATGGACTCAACTTCCTCGATCGGAATCGCGGTGGCAGCCTTGAAATCAAGGAGGCCGCGGAGCGTGCAGAGATTTTTCGACTGATCGTCGATGAGGGCCGAGTATTCTTTAAACGTTTTGAAGCTGCCGGTGCGGACCGACTTTTGGAGGCGGTGAATGGACTCGGGATTGAAGAGATGGAATTCACCGTCGTCGCGCCATTTGTACTGGCCGCCAGCGGGAAGAGCGTGGCCGTTGAGCGCGCGCTCAGGGAAGGCTGCACGGTGGCGGGCGAGCACTTCCTGGGCGATAACATCGAGGCCGATGCCGCCGACGCGCGAGGGCGTCCAAGTGAAGTAGTGGTCGATCACGTCCTGACGCAGACCGACGGCTTCGAACACTTGCGCGCCGCGGTAGCTCTGGATGGAGGAGATGCCCATCTTGGACATGACTTTCACGACGCCCTTGGAGGCTGCTTTGACGAAGTTCTTGCAGGCGGTCTTGTGTTCGGTGTCGGGCAGGAGGCCATCCTTGATCATGCCATCGATAGTCTCGAATGCGAGGTAGGGATTGACCGCACTGCAACCGTAACCAATCAACAGAGCAAAATGATGGACTTCGCGGGCCTCGCCTGTCTCGAGGACGAGACTGATGCGAGTGCGCAGACCTTCGCGGATGAGGAAGTGGTGCAGGCCGGCAACGGCGAGCAACGCCGGGATTGGCGCAAATTCGCGAGTGACGCCGCGGTCGCTGAGGATGAGGACGGTGACTTCGTCTTCCTCGATCATGCGACGGGCCATGAGGGAGAGTTCTTCGAGCGCCTTCGCAAGGCCCTTCTCGCCGCGGGTGACGCGGAAGAGGCTGGGCAACACGCCGACCTTAAAGCCAGGGCGGTCGAGACGGCGGATCTTAGCAAACTCCTCGTTGGTGAGGACAGGCCACTTGATCTCGACGCGTCGAGCGGCGCTCGGGCTGGCGTTGAGGAGATTGCCTTCGGAGCCGAGACGGGTTTCGGCGGAGGTGATGATTTCTTCGCGGATACAGTCGATCGGCGGGTTCGTGACCTGCGCGAAGAGCTGTTTGAAATAATCGAAGAGCAGGCGCGGCTTGTTCGAGAGAACGGCGAGCGGGGCGTCGTTGCCCATCGCGCCAGTGGCTTCCACGCCATCGCGGGCCATCGGAGTGAGGACGATGCGCTGATCTTCAAACGAGTAACCAAACGCGACCTGGCGCTGGAGCAGCGTGTCGTGGTCGGGCGCCGGCACTTCGGGCGCGGCAGGAATGTCTTCGAGTTGGACGAGGTGTTCGTCGAGCCACTGACGATAGGGACGCTCACCGACGAGCGTAGCCTTGATCTCTTCGTCTTCGACGATACGGCCTTGTTCGGTATCGACAACGAAGATACGGCCAGGCTGGAGGCGGCCCTTGCGTTCGATCTGATCGGCAGGGATGTCGAGCACACCGGCTTCGGAAGCCATGACAACAAGACCGTCTTTGGTGATGTAGAAACGGGAGGGGCGCAGCCCATTACGGTCGAGGATCGCGCCGATGGACTTACCATCGGTGAAGGCGATCGCAGCGGGGCCATCCCACGGCTCCATCAAGCAAGAGTGATATTGATAGAAGGCCTTGCGGTCGTCACTCATGCTCTCGTGGTTGGACCACGGCTCGGGGATCATCATCATCACCGAATGGGCGATGGGACGGCCGGCGAGATAGAGTAGCTCAAGGGTGTTATCGAACATCGCCGAGTCAGAACCGTTCGGGTCGATGACCGGGAGGATCTTCTTGATGTCGTCGCCGAAGAGCTCGGATTCGAACAGCGATTCACGGGCGTGCATCCAATTGATGTTACCGCGGAGGGTGTTGATTTCGCCGTTGTGGGCGACGTAGCGGTACGGATGCGCGCGGTCCCAGCTGGGAAACGTGTTGGTCGAAAAACGCGAGTGAACCAACGCGAGCGCGGTTTCCATCGCCGGATTCTGCAAATCCGTGAAGTAGGTCGCGAGCTGCGTCGTCAACAACATGCCCTTATAGACAATAGTGCGACAGGACAGACTGGGGAGATACCAGTACTCGGCGCCGTCGAGCGTCGAGGCACGGATCTCGGTGTAGGCGCGCTTGCGGATGACGTAGAGTTTGCGCTCGAACGCGAGATCATCCTTGAGCGAAGCGTCGCGCTGGATGAAAGCCTGACGCATGTACGGCTCGGAGCCTTTGGCGGTTTCGCCAAGCGAAGCGTTATCGGTCGGGACCGTGCGCCAGCCGAGGAAAGCCTGACCCTCGGACTGCACGATCTGTTGGAAACGTTCTTCGAGACGGCGGCGCTTGGTCTGGTTGCGCGGGAGAAAAACGATGCCCACGCCGTACTCGCCAGCGGCGGGAAGCGTGATGCGGGCCTTCTTGGCGGCCTCGACGAAAAACGCGTGCGGCATCTGCAAGAGCACGCCTGCGCCGTCACCGGTGTTCGGTTCGCTGCCGGCGGCGCCACGATGATCGAGGTTCTCCAGCACCTGAATCGCCTGCTTAAGGATCTGGTGCGATTTGCGACCCTTCATATCCACGACAAAGCCGACGCCACAGGCATCGTGTTCAAAAGACGGGTCGTAGAGTCCCTGTTTTTTCGGCAACCCATGTTGACGTGCAGGAGCGCGCTCGGAGTGATCGTTTCGACTGTGCATTCTGGCCATACCGTGGGTTGTTAAAGGGTGGGTCAATTAGTAAAGATAAATTTTCTAAAAAGAGTAAACCGCTGATCCAATTTGGAGAAAACCGACTGCGGCAATTCCTGAAAATAAAAGTCGCGGCGCGTGCGTGAATCCCTCGGCCACTCAGCGAATTTTAAGCCAATAAAAAACCGGCCTTGGGAGAAGGCCGGCTCAAGCAATACGGTGACTCGAGGGCGCGGCCCGACTAGAAAAAACGGATGGTTTTAGCTGCCATTTTGGCGTGGTCGTCATCGGAGCAACCGGCATTCAGTTCCGCCTCGACCAGAGTGTCGGTCGGTTTCACTAAATCGTTGGACAAAAGATAATTTTCCACCTCTTCGCCGGAGACGTCAGCCAACATCACGCCATCAACCTCGACGCAGGGCGAAAGGGGTTGGCCGGACTTTTGCACCATCTCGACGTACTGGGCGCGATTGTTGATGATATCGATGTCCTGAAACTCCAACCCATACTTACGCATGATGGCACGCACACCGTTGGACCAGCCGCATTGCGGCTTCAGATAAGCTTTGATCGTCATACCTATTAGAGAATGTAGAGACAAAAACGGCGCAACCACCGGACGCGTTTTTCCCGACTTCTGCCAAAGATTTCATGGATTTTTCAAGGCGAATGCCCGGTAGCCAACGACCTGTCGCGACTTTTGCGCTAGCCGACCGCCCTGCTCACCACTAAACCGCTGGCAATGAAAGTTCTCGTGACCGGCGCCGCCGGCTTCATCGGTTACCACGTCGCCCGCCGCCTTGCCGAAAGCAAACGCTGTGAAGTGCTGGGCGTGGATAACCTCAACGACTACTACTCCGTCGAGCTCAAGCACGCGCGCCTCGCCGAGCTCGAGCAACACGAAAAATTTCGTTTCCTCAAAAGCGATTTCTCCGACGCCACCGCCTTCGCCGGCCTCTTCGCGCACTACAAACCCGACTACGTCGTCCACCTCGGTGCCCAAGCCGGCGTGCGCTACAGCACAGAAAACCCCGCCGCCTACGTCCAAAGCAACATCACCGGCTTCCTCAACGTCCTCGAAGCCTGCCGCGCCCACCCGCCCAAGCACCTCGTCTTCGCCTCCTCCAGCAGCATCTACGGCGCAAGCGCCAAAATCCCGTTTTCCGAAGACCAGATCACCGACCAGCCCATCTCGTTTTACGGCGCGACAAAAAAGAGCAACGAGCTCATGGCCTACAGCTACGCGCACCTGCACGGCCTGCGCATCACCGGCCTGCGCTTCTTCACCGTCTACGGACCCTGGGGCCGCCCCGACATGACACCGATCATCTTCTCCAAGGCGATCTGCGAAGGGAAAACACTGAATCTCTTCAACCACGGCAAATCCCTGCGCGACTTCACCTACGTCGACGACGTCGTCGACGGCGTGCTCAAAGTCCTCCTCTACCCGCCCGCCGCCGCCGAACCGAACCCATCGCAACCGGCCACCCCGCCCTACCAGGTCTTCAACCTCGGCAACCACCGCCCCGTCGAGATGAGCCTCTTCGTCGCCATGCTGGAGCAACTCCTCGGCCGCAAAGCACAAATCGAACTCCTCCCCGCGCAACCCGGCGACATGCCCGAAACCTGCGCCAGCATCGACCGCGTCCGCGCCGCCGTCGGCTTCGAACCCCGCGTCCCGCTCGAAGACGGCCTGCGCAAATTTACCGACTGGTACAAAACCTACTACAAGGTCTAACCATCGCCATCGTCTTCGCGACGACGACGCTTTTTTGACTCCATGAAAACCATTCTGCTCCTCGTCTGCTCCAATGTTTTCATGACGCTCGCCTGGTACGGACACCTGAAATTCAAATTTCTCGAAGGCAAATCCCTCCTCTGGATCATCCTCGTTTCTTGGGCCATCGCCTTCTTTGAATATTGCCTGATGGTTCCGGCCAACCGCGCCGGCTACCTGAGTGGCACCTTCACCGGCTACCAGTTAAAAATTATTCAGGAAGTGATCACGCTCGGCGTCTTTGTCGTTTTCGCATGGATCGTGCTCAAGGAACGCCTGACCTGGAACTACGCCGTGAGCTTCGCCTTTATTCTGCTCGCCGTGTACTTCGCCACCGCCTTCAAACCCGGCGGCAGCAGCCACTGAGCCAAGCTATTACTACAACAACAATATTGTAATTAAATAATCACCCCAAAGAGCGTCATGGCATCAAACAAAAACATCTCGAAAATATTTTTTGATGCCTCGATAATCATAGCAGCAAGCACCGCAATATTGTATTTATGGGGGCTATGCACATGCCAAGGATTCCATGACTATTTTGGCCTGCACGTCGCCCTCTTTGAGCTAAACTCCTCTGAGATCCTCCTTTCAGCGGCCACTCAAGCTGTATATTTTATTGCCATTCTATTGGCACTACCGCTCTTAAATTATATAGCCATGTATGGCTTAGCTTTTTCACCTAAACTCCGCTTTTTATTTGAAAACAAAAGCACCATTAGAGGATACAAGCACATCGTAATTTCCTCACAAACTTTCGCGTGCCTTGTTCTATTTTTTATTCTCTGTCTAGCCGGATACAACCAAGGAGAGAAACAAGCGAAAGCATTACTAAAAAGCCCTATGAAAGAGCTACAATCTTAAAAATTTCTGGCGAAAAAGAAGCCATTTCGGACATGTATTTCCTGTGCTACAATTCAGGTCGATACATTTTCTTCAAACCTTCGTCCGACCAGAAACGCACACCAGAAGTCCGCGCATACAATCTCAGCCAAGTCGAAAGCCTTACTTTTCAGCCAAGACTACGACCTGCAGACGAAACCACTTCCTCCAAGGCACTGCCAAATATGACGCCGCCCATTCAGCTGCGACCTAAATCACAACATCTCCCGACTCTACCGTCGAATCCAGCCCCGTAAACGCCGCCTCCTCCGCGGCCTCTGTGCCATCTCTCGTGCCCTCCGTGTCATGTCCGAAAAAACCCCGGCGTTGACCCAGCCCGACGCGTCTGACTATCTCTCGCGCCTTATGTCTACGCCCGCCGCCCAACCGGATAACCTCATGGAAGCCATCGTCTCGCTCGCGAAACGTCGCGGCTTCGTCTTTCAGTCGTCGGAAATCTACGGCGGCCTCAACGGCTTTTTCGACTACGGCCCGCTCGGCGTCGAGTTGAAGAAAAACATCCGCGATTGTTGGTGGAACGACATGGTTCGGCGCCGCGACGATGTTGTCGGCATCGAGACCTCCATCATCATGCACCCGAAGGTCTGGGAGGCCTCCGGTCACGTCGCCGGCTTTAGCGACCCGCTCGTCGACTGCAAAGTCTCCAAGAACCGCTACCGCGCCGACCAGTTGTTCTGGTCGCCCATCGTTGTCGATGGCAACACGGCCGGCTACGTCTCCGCGCTCGAAAGCGAAAAAACCACCGAGGAACTCCAGGCCGCCGCCGAATCTTTCAAGCGCAAGAAAGCCATCCAGGGCACGCTCGCCCCCGTCGTCGCAAAAGATTTCACCGAGGCCACCGCCGAAGAAGTCGCGCTCATCCCGTCGCCCGCCACCGGCAACCCCGACCTCACGCCGCCGCGCTCCTTCAACATGATGTTTCAGACGAATGTCGGCGCGATGACCGACGCCTCGTCCGTCGCCTACCTGCGCCCCGAGACCGCGCAAGGCATGTTTGTCGATTTCAAGAATGTTGTAGATACCACCCGCGTGAAACTGCCCTTCGGCATCGCGCAAATCGGCAAGTCGTTCCGCAACGAAATCACGCCGCGCAACTTCATCTTCCGCTCGCGCGAATTCGAGCAGATGGAGATGGAATACTTTATCCACGAAGACGCCGACTGGGCCAAGTGCCACGAGGAATGGATCAGTTGGTGCGAAGCATGGTTGAAGAGCATCGGCCTGCCCGACACGCACCTCTCGCGCTACACGCACCCAAAGGAAAAACTCGCGTTCTACTCGCGCGGCACGGTGGACATCATGTTCAAATACCCGTTCGGCGTGCAAGAGCTCTGGGGCATCGCCGCCCGCGGCAGCTACGACCTCACGCAACACGCCAACGCCAGCGGCAAGCCACAAGACGTGTTCGACGAAACCAGCAAAAAGAAATTTGTCCCGCACGTCATCGAGCCCGCCGTCGGTGTTGACCGCATTTTCCTCGCCGTGCTCGCCGCCGGTTACGCCGAAGAGGATGTCACCGACGAAAAGGGCAACGTGGAGAAACGCACCGTGCTGCGCCTCTCGCCGCGCATCGCGCCGGTGAAGGTCGCCATTCTGCCGCTGCTTAAAAACAAGGAGCTGCTCACGAACCGCGCCAAGGCCCTGTACACAAAACTCAAGCGCAACTACGCCGTGCAATACGACGACGGCGGCGCCATCGGCAAACGCTACCGCCGACAGGACGAAGCCGGCACGCCGTGGTGTGTGACAATCGACTTCGACACCATAGAGAAGCCGGGCGACACGTTTACCCTGCGCGAACGCGACTCGATGAAGCAGACCCGCATCACCGAAACCGAACTCTTCGCCCTGCTCGCGGAAAACGTCTACTAAACCGAACTAGCCGTAACGCATCAAACCTCCTTCAGCCCGCAACCCGCGTTGCGGGCTTTTTCGTGTGCTGCGCGAAGGGCGTCGAGCTTGCTCGACGCCACGCCCGCACTGCACATCGCGGTTTTACCCGTGTCCATCACAAAAACCGCAGCAGGAACCGCTATTTATCGCTAGAAAACCTCAACCAAACCTATAGCCGTTCCGCTGTTTATATTCTGTAAAACAGAAGGTTCACGCAAAGACGCCAAGCCGCAAAGTGAGGAACTGCTCCGTTTCAGTGGTCATTGTCCGTTCTCCTCTCAAAACTAGAAATCCATGAGCCTAGAAATGAATTCATTACCTCTATTTCTTCTTTGCGTCTTTGCGTGAAAAATTCTTCTAAAAATCGGCTATATCTTAAATTAAACCGATCTAGATTCTAGGGTTACCTCCCCTCGACCACCGCTATTTCAATTCCTTGAAACACAGAATCGCTTATTTCAAAACCACCAGGTTATTTGAAATAAGCTCTGGCATTATTTCCGTGATTCGAAATAGGCGCACCTCATGCGCGGTCCCACCGGCAACTACACGACGACCCACTGCGGAGGAGAAGTCGTGCGGGCATTTGTACCCCGGCCTCTTCCGCCCGCACCTGCGATAATTGGGGATGACCGTCTGCAAGCCCTCTCTCAACAGGCCAACTTGGCCATTGGCCGTCTCGATGGTCTCACGGCGCTGCTGCCGGATGTAACCCAATTTTTATACGCTTACATTCGCAAGGAGGCAGTGCTCTCCTCCCAGATTGAGGGAACCCAATCGTCTCTCGCTGAACTGCTACTTTTTGAAAACGCAGACGCCCCAGGCGCTCCCAGCGAAGACATCATTGAGATCTCCAACTATGTCGCCGCGCTGGAACACGGATTAAGCCGTCTGCGTGAGGGATTCCCGCTTTCGTTGCGCTTGATCCGAGAAATCCATGGCGTGCTCCTGCAAAAAGGGCGTGGCAGCGAAAAGCAGGCAGGCGAATTCCGCACCTCTCAAAACTGGATTGGAGGAACCCGTCCCGGCACCGCCCGCTATGTGCCGCCACCGCCAGATCGTGTGATCGAATGTCTCGGTGCTTTGGAAAAATTCCTGCATGACGAACCTTCGCCTACGCCACCACTCGTGAAAGCGGCGCTGGCGCATGTCCAGTTTGAGACCATCCACCCCTTCCTCGATGGCAACGGTCGCATCGGACGCCTCTTGATCACTTCGCTACTCTGTCACGACCAGGTGCTGAGCCAGCCCCTGCTCTACCTCTCGCTCCACCTCAAACAGCAGCGGGACGTTTACTACGGTTTACTGCAGCGGGTTCGCACCGAAGGAGCATGGGAGGAATGGCTCGCCTTCTTCTTCAACGGAATCATTTCGACCGCGGAGCAATCCACCGCCGCCGTGAACCGTGTGCTTCGTCTCTTTCAAGAAAACCGCCAGCGCATCACCGCCAGCGGCGGCTCCACCGCTCTGCTCGTGCATGAACTGCTTCAGCAACATCCTATGCTTTCGGTGAATCGCGCGCTCAAGCTACTACCCGATGAGAGCAGGCCGAAGTTTGCCACCGTAAACACCGCCTTCAAGCGCCTGATCGAGATGGGCATCGTCGAAGAAAAAACCGGAGCGGCGCGCAACCGGATTTTTGCCTATAAGGATTATCTCAGTATTCTCAGCGAGGGAACCGAACCCATTTAATAGCCGTCGACCTTCTACCGGTTCTCGCCTCGCGTCACTTCTCAGTCCGCGGTATGCCCGGCGGCCGGTCGAGCACCTGATCGGCCCACGAAATCGGGTCTTCCAGCGGCTCTAGGTGCGTGAACACCGTGGAATCATCCACCACCGCGCGGATCTCCGCCTCGATTTCCTCCACTAAATCATGCCCCTGCTGCACGGACCAGGCGCCAGGGACAAGCACATCGATCGAGACAAATCTCCGCATGCCCGCCCGCCGTGTGCGCAACGCGTGAAACTGAATGCCCGCCGCTTCATAGCCGGCGAAAACCTCGCGCACCTTATCCAAATCCTCCTTGGGCAACGAAGCGTCCATGAGCCCCTCCACCGAGCGGCGCACGATTTTTACGCCAGTCCACACGATATTGGCCGCCACAATAAATGCCACAATCGGATCGAGCCGCGTCCAGCCCGTCGCCGCCACCGCGCCGACTGCCGCCAGCACGCCCACCGAGGTCCACACATCCGTCATCAGGTGGTGCCCATTCGCCTCAAGCGTGATCGAGTTTCGCTTCCGCCCGACGCGCATAAGCAGCAACGCTGTCGCTAAATTGATCGCCGAAGCTGCAAGCGAAACCACGAGACCCGCCCCAACCTGCTCCAGCGGCTTCGGGTCGAGCAAACGCCAGTACGCCGCATAGCCGATACTCGCCGCAGCCACCAAAATCAGAGTGCCCTCCACGCCGCTCGAAAAATATTCCGCCTTGTTATGCCCGTACGCATGCTCGTTGTCCGCGGGCCGCGCCGCGATTTTCAACATCGTCAGCGCCATGATGCCGCCGGCCAGATTCACCAAAGACTCGATCGCATCCGAGAGCAGGCCCACCGAATCCGTGAGCAGATAGGCGATGGTTTTCAGCACAATCGTCAGCAGCGATGCAATAATCGAGATCCAGGCGAAACGAGTGAGCGATGTTTTTTCCATGCGAGGACGAAACAGTTGGGATCACCTGTTCACCCAGCGCGAGTCCTAACACCACAACGTTCTCCTCGCTCAAGCGACAAGCGTCACCGAGCGCGCTTCAATCGTAGCGTATCGCGCGCCGCGTCGATCCACGCTCTGCGTCACGCGACCAGCGACTTTAAGCTGATCACCCTCGACCGGCACCCAACCAGACCAGGCACGGTTTTCCGGCGACCACCGGCCGCCCAACGTGAGAAAATAGGCCTGCCCTTCGCACTCAACCGCGTACGCCATGCCGGGAAGACATGGTTCGGTGGTGCAGGGATTAGGCAGGCAAACATACTGTCCCACAATCACACGCTCAGTTTCTTGATCAGCCATGATGACATTCTCCAAAAAAAAATCCGTTGTGTGTGAGCCGGGGACCCGCCGTTGAGCAACGGGTTCCCCAGCCGGACAAACGCGGGAGCCGCGTTTAGACTGAATATCTAAAATAGCGCCAGTCGCTCCACGGACAAGTGCGCCCACCGACTTGCGCACGCACGCGCCAACGCCCGCGCTGCGCCCCCACAAAGACATGCTCATAACGCGTTCCAGCGATGGCCCCAGAAACGAGCCAGGTTTGCTGGGTTTCGGCGGCCCACTTACCCGCTGATTTTGCGCCAAACGCATCGATTTCCACGTTGTACACAGCGCCGCTGATCGCGACCGGATCCCACTGGAAATGAGTAAGCCGCGGGTAGTGATCAAAGACGTCGCCGTCATACGGATTGCGCAAGGTCGGCACCACGCCCGTCCACCAATTCAGCGTCGGGTCACCCAGCACCGTGAGCCCATAATACCACTGACGCATACCAAGATCATGCGCCGCGCCGAGCGATTTCCACCACGCAACAAAGGCATCGCCGATAACTTTGCCTGTGCCCATGGGACCATAGAAATTTTCGAACACCAGCATCGAGCCAGTCTTCGTGCTGCCGACGGCAGCGAGGCCGTTGCATGTCGAGCCTCCCGTCTTGTCGAAAATGTACCAACCAGCCATGTACTCAGCCTGAGTAAACAGCGAATGACTACACGCGAATAAATTATAGAAAAATGCATTCGGCGGATTCACATCCCGCAGATATGAAGTGGGAATAACTTCACTCGGCGCGCTCGGCACTTTGAACGAATGACAGCCAGGGTTCGAGTGGGCACAAATCTGTGCCCAAGCCCGGAATTGCTGAATCTCCGCCTTATAGCGGTCTCCATCCGTCGTGGTCGGATGGGTGATCGTCTCGACACTGGCGAGCATCGAGTCGAGCGCACAATCACCAAACCCAGTCCAGTCATCATCGACAAAGGCAAGACCCGTATTCGACGCACCAAACTGTCCTTTACGGAAGAGATGATTACGCCTGAAGTAATCATTGAGCAGGACCGCGTCGTTGCCACCGCTCGTCGGCGTCCATAAACGACCGACCCAAATCTCCGGCGCGACCTTCGCCGGATGAGCGCTAAACTTCCCGTCACCATCCGCATCGGTCCACGTGCCATCGAGGTCCATATAATAGAGATCGCAGGGGAACTCGGCCGGACCATGAAAATCATCCGCCATCTCAAACCAAGCAACCGGCAAGCTCCCCACCATAACCGCACCGACAATGGGCATTTTACTCTTCAGGAAGGCGCGCAGCTCGGCCGGCTTGCCGCCCTTCACTTTATAAGCCGTGGCATAGTATCCCTCGTAGGCGAGATCTTGGATGTACTGGTCGATGGAGACCTTGAGCGAAGCGTACAAATCATAGTTCACCACCACCGCGAGACACCCTTTAGGAAACGCGCCAGCCGACCAATTTTGCAAGTGCTTCAAATCCGCCGAAAACGTCAGCCGAGGCTGTTCCTCGATGACGATGGTGGCCGCCAGCGCGAAAGTCGCTTTGTACTGAGCAAAGGACTGGAGTGATATTTTATCCTTATCGAAAAGTTCGAGCACTCGAACGTTGTTGTAATCGATTTTTAGCGACCGCAGTTGCGAGATCTTGCTGAGGTCCAGTTTGGTGAATTGTGCACTCATAATACTGTTATTTCTTAGTCGATGTTTTTGTTATACGGAAAAGCCCGAAAACGCCGTCACCTCCTCGGCTGGCACGTGTGAGATGTTGTGTGTTCATGAAAGCCCTCCTGCCCCGACCCGCTGCCCTGAAGCGATACAGCGGATCGTGATAATCAGTTATACGAAAAATAATTTATGCCGTTACAACCAAAGTGCGACCGACGCAGAGCCGCATTCGATCCGCGCCCAGCCTCAAGCAACGCCGTTATCCGCTTACGCTGTCTTGCGTTCAAGCAGGTCAGCGCGACATCATGACCCTCCATGTCTAAGGTCACCGCCGATTCCTCTTCCGCCCTCATCGTCCTGCGCAGGCAACTCGCAGACTTCGATGACAACACCCGGAAGCGCGGCATCCGCTATTACAAACTCGGCGCCGTGCGCGAACTCACCCTCGACGGCGACACCGTAATCGCCTCCGTCAACGGCACCGAAACCTTCACCACCAGCCTAACGTGGAACAACCAGAACTGGTCCTGCTCTTGCGACTGCCCGATTGAATTCAACTGCAAACACGCCTACGCTGCCGCCCTCGCCTGGCTCGAAAAAGGCAACCCAGGCCGACTCACCTCCACCGCCCAGCGCGCTCCCGCCATCGCCATCACGCGCGCCAAACCCCACGCCAACCCTTTTCTTTCCGAATGGACGCCCGTGCTGGAAAATAAAATCGGACGCCCCCTGACCGACGAGGAAGCCACGATGCTCGACCGCCTGCCCGCGCTCTTCACCGAGCTGCGCAACCAGGGCGGCAGCCTCACCCTCTACGCCGTGCATCGCCACGGTTTCTCCGCGACCGACGAAGACCCCGGCAATAATTTCCGACGGCTCGCCTATGAAGACTGGTGGTCCTACAACCACCCGCCCGCCGACGCTTGGGCGCTCTGGCAATACATCGCTTACGACTGGGAACGCCACGGCCGCGCCATCCCCGAGGCGTTTCTCGCCATGACCGACACCGGCCCCGTGCGCGCCGCCCTCGACGCGCGCCTAACCGAACGCGAACTCCACCGCTGGCGCCAGTCCCTCGCCGTCTCCAGCCAACCAGAACCCACCACCAGCACCAACGACGGACTCGGCGAAGCTCCCGAGCTCCGCCTCGTGCTCAACACCCGGGGCGAAGCCGCCTTCGAAAACCGCCCCGCACCCGACAAACCCTGGAAAGCCCCGGCCAAAAAATGGCTCGACGCGCTCGCCACCTGCGGCCTCGACGAAATCCAGCGCCTGCCCGAGCAAAGCCGCGCCCTCGCCCTCACCTTCCGCCTCAAGGCCGCCTACGGCTACGCCCAATTTTCCTCCCACGCCCTGCAGCGTCCTCTCCTCGAAGCCATTCTCGCCAACCCGGAGACCCACACCGCCATCTTCCTGCCGGATGGTTCGCCTTTTCATATCGAGGACGCGCCGCTGGAGCTCGCCGCTGACCCCGATCCCGCCGCGCCCACCCAGCTCGCGCTCACGCTCCGCCAACCCGATCAAACCCTCATCGACAGCCTCGTCCGGCCGTTCTGCCTGAAGCCCACGCCGCTCTACCTGATCGACAACCACGTCTGGCGAGGCCCGCCCCCGCTGCCCGCCCGCCGCCTGCCGCTCGCCGCCCTCACCGATCCCTCGCTTTCACACCAACTGCGCACGCTCGGCCTGCGCCTCCCGGAAAACGTTCAGGCGAAATTCAAACACGTCCCCCTCCGCCCGCGCCTGCGCTGTTGGCTCGACCAAGACCAACCCGCCAATTTCCACGCCCACCTCTTTGCCCTCTCCGACAACCCGGCCTGCTGCCAACACTGGACCGGCGTCGGCGGCTGGCACTGGACCAAGGATGGAAACCCGCCCGCCACCGGTAAAGATGGCCCGCACTACCAGTTCGATCTCGCCGCCGCCGATGCCGCCGGTGCCACCTTCCAAGCCTTCAAACTCAACTGGAGCAGCTGGTCCGATTCCTGGTCGCGCCTCGCCGGAAAATCTTTCCCCGACGACTTCACTGCTTGGCGCGCCTCGCTCCCGCCCGAGGTAAAACTCGAAGTCTCGCCCGAACTCCAAGGCCTCGTCGCTCCACCCCTTCGCGCCCAACTCTCCGTCTCACTTCAGCCCGTCGAAGGCTCAGGCCAGGACTGGTTCGACCTCGCCGTCGAACTGCGCCCCTCCGACCTCACCCTCACGCCCGAGGAAATCCAACTTCTCGTCAAAGCCCGCGGCCGCTGGGTGCAACTACCCAACCGCGGCTGGCAACGCCTGGAAATCGAAGCCCAATCCGACGACTCCACCCAAGCCGAACTCGAACGCCTCGGCCTCACTACCGACGCCGAAGTGCTTTCCGGCAAGCGCACCCACCACCGCTTCCACACCCTTCAACTCGCCAACAGCCGCATGGCCGACGCCGACGAGGCGCTCGCCGCCCGTTTGCGCGCCCGCGCCGCCGAACTCCAGTCCGCCCCGCCGCCGCCGTTGCCCGAGGGCCTCAACGCCATCCTCCGCCCGTATCAAGAGGAAGGATACCACTTCCTCACCCACCTTTCCGCACTCGGCCTCGGCGGCGTGCTCGCCGACGACATGGGCCTCGGCAAAACCCTCGAAGCCCTCGCTTGGCTGCTCTGGCTGCGCCACCGTGCCACCGCCGACGGCCGCCCGTTCCGCGTGCTCATCGTCTGCCCGAAATCTGTCGTGCCCAACTGGCAGATCGAGGCCGCCCGCTTCACGCCCGTCCTTACCACCGCCCGGCTCGACCCCGACCTCCTCAGCGTGCCCGACGCGCCCCTGCTCGTCATCAATTACGCCCAGCTGCGCCTCCGCGAAGCCGAGTTGAAGAAAATTGCCTGGGAAGCCGTCGTCCTCGACGAAGGCCAAAACATCAAAAACCCCACCAGCGCCACCGCCCACGCCGCCCGCGCACTCCACGCCCGGCACCGCCTCGTCCTCACCGGCACGCCAATCGAAAACCGCCTGCTCGACCTCTGGAGTCTCTTCTCCTTCGCCCAGCCCGGCCTGCTCGGCTCACAGGCAGGATTCCAACGTCTCTACAACGAAAAGACCGATTCCGCCGATGCCCGCAGCCGCCTCGCCACCCGCGTGCGCTCATTCCTCCTGCGCCGAACCAAGAGCCAGGTGGCTCGCGACTTGCCGCCCCGCGTCGAGGAGGAGCTCCTCTGCGAACTCGAAGGCACCCAACGCGCCCTCTACGAAGCCGAACTCAAGCGCGCCCGCCAGATGCTGCTCTCCGTGAAATCGGCCCGCCAGTTCGATACCGAACGTTTCAACATCCTCCAATCCCTCCTGCGCCTGCGCCAGATCTGCTGCGACCCACGCCTGGTCGGCCTCAACACCGCCGCCAAAGACGAGACGCCCGCCACGAAACGCCGCCGACTCCGCAACGCCGCCACGAACGACGAACCGGTTTCCAGCGCCAAGCTCGACGCGCTCCTCGACACCCTTGAGCCGCTCGTCGCCGAAGGCCACCGCGTGCTGGTGTTTTCGCAGTTCGTCTCGATGCTCGAGCTGATCCAGGCCGAACTCGTCCGCCGCGAGATCGACCACCTCATCCTCACCGGCCAAACTGAAAACCGCCAAGAGCTCGTGGAAAGATTCCAATCCGCCGAGGGCCCGCCGGTCTTCCTGCTCTCGCTCAAGGCCGCCGGTTCCGGACTTAACCTCACCGCCGCCAGCTACGTCGTGCTCTACGACCCGTGGTGGAATCCCGCCGTCGAAGCCCAGGCCATCGACCGCACCCACCGCATCGGCCAGACCGAGCAGGTGATCGCCTACCGCCTCATCGCTAAAAACACCATCGAGGAAAAAATCCGCGCCCTCCAGCGCGAGAAAGCCGACATGGCCGCCGCCGTGGTGAAAGAGGAATCACTCGCCACCGTCATGGACCTCGAGAGCCTCCGCCAAATCCTCGCCTGATCAAGCCGCTCGCTCGCGCACCCATCGCGCCCCGGCGGCTTGATTCGGCCTCCTTTTTTCTTTGCCCCGAAGGCCGGGGCACGGGCAATGTCCGCGGCTATGATCCGCTGCGACGCCTACATTGAAAAAAACTGGGAGCTCATCGGCATCACCTTCGTGCTCGTGTGCCGAACCCGCGACGATGGTCTAACCGACGTCGGCGCGTTTCTTGTCGATTTATACTGTCTCGGCGTCAAAGACGCTTTCTTTGAAGCTGAAATGAGCAAAGCCGAACTCGACACCCTGCTCATAGAACGGCTGCCCGAGGAGTTCCGCGAACGCATTCACCCCGCCTGCGCGAAAAAACTCATCGAAGGCGCCATCGACTACGCCGAGACGCTCGGCTTCGCCCCTCACCGCGATTATCGCAAGGCCCGCAAAGTCCTCTCCAGCCTCGACGCCGCGGCCTGCCCACGCGAGTTCACCTACGGCTGCGACGGACGCCCCTGCTATGTCCGCGGCCTCAATGATTCCGAAGAACGCACCGACCGCATTCTCGCCATCCTGGACGCCCGCCTCGGCCCCGACGGCTTCGACTACGAAGACCCGGAGGTAGACGACGATCTCGACGACGCACAAGCCGTGCGCGAGGAACTCATCGAATTCCTCGATGCCGAACCAGAAACTGTGCCCCGCTTCTACGAAACCAGCGGACTGATCACCGCGATGCTCCTTTGCCCAACCGTGCTCACGCCCTTGAAAATCATGGACGAGCTCTGGGGCAAGGAAGGCCGCGTCTGGGCAGACCAGGAGGAAGCACAGGATTTTTCCGAGCTGCTGATGGCCTACTGGAATCAAGTCAATGATCTCGTCCTAAACGCGATCGCGCCCGACGCGACGCCCGACGATAAAATCTTCGATGTGTGGTTGGAGGATTTCCCCGACGAAAATGACGAAGCGAACAAGTCCATGATGGTCGCCACCTGCGCTTGGGCCATCGGATTTCACCGCGCCACCCAACTCTTGCCGGACGCCTGGGGCGATGCCCTGACGCGCCCCGACCTGGCACCGCACTGGGAAGTCGTCGGCTGGTGGACGGATTTTGAGAAAAAGGAAAATCGCGACAAAATGATCGCCGCCGCCGAATCAGACCAACCGCGCACCCTCAACGCCGCCGTCACCGCCCTCGCCCGCGCGCTCCGTTCCTCCGGTCCGAATCCTTTTTGAGCCAGCCGGACGCCGCCGCGACGAGATCCGCATTCCCGCCCCGAAACCCTCCGCTCAACACGGAGGATTTCTTTGTTGATTGCCCAAGATTGCGAAAAACTCAGCGATACCGATATATGACAACCATGATGAAAAAGTTCCTGTTCGGCCTCCTGCTCATCCTGGTGTCGATCCAGTTCATCCGCCCAACAAAAAACTCCGGCCCCGCCCCCAGTCCGAACGACATCCAACTCCGCCTCCTTCCTTCGCAGCAAATCAGAGGCCTGCTCGAAAACGCCTGCTACGACTGCCACTCCAACCACACCACCTACCCGTGGTATGCCCAGGTGCAGCCCTTCGGCTGGTGGCTCGCCAACCACGTCAACGAAGGAAAACGTCACCTCAATTTCTCCGATTTCAGCAAACTCGCTCCCAAGCGTGCCGTCCGCAAACTCCAACAAGCCGCCGATGAGTTAAACGAGGAGGAGATGCCGCTCACCTCCTACAAGCTCACCCATCCCGCCGCCCGCTTGACCGATGCCGAGAGAAAGACTCTGGCCGACTGGTTCATCGCCGTGCGTTCCACTTACCCCGCCGAAGAGCTGAAGTAAGCGCCGCACTGGAAAGGGCTACAACCGATCCACGCTCAGCCTCCAGAGCAGTTTGAATAAGGCCGTGACCGCTTGAGGTAAGGCAAACCGTCCCCGGTGAGCCGCGTTTGAAACGGCTACCGTTTTATTCAACGGCCCCAACCGCCGCGCGCACCAGCTCGCCGATCGCCGGCGGATATGGCAGCCCGAGCGCCAACAGCTGCGCCCGCGGACTCATTTTCCGCCAGGTCTTGCGGATGATCTCCACATATTTCTCCGGCGTATAGTCCGGATGCTTCGTGGCGAAGCCGGGAATCTCGTTCTCCAAAAACACCAGACACGCCGCGTCTTCCAACGCCTGCGTGCCCGCATGGGTCTTCAGCCCGGTCTTCGATACCCACACCGCCGCTTCATCCGCTTCGGCCACCGGAGCGCCCGCTTGAAGCAACAGCTCACGCGCTCGATCGGCCTGCTTTTTGTAGAGTGATTTCCGCCACGCATGGTAACCGGGTTTATCGAGCGGGAAACTCGCGCGCGGCACCGACCAGCGTTCCAGATGCTGACAACGCGCCGCCAGCCGCAGCACCGGCGTCACCTCCGGGCTCACCTGCGCCACCCAGCGCTCCATATTGTCGGCATAGACCAGTTCGGCTGGCCGGCCATTCTCGGCGCGCACCGGATCGGCGGCATGCGCGGCATCAATCAACTCGCGGGCTTTGGCGTGATATTCCATGGCCGCTACTCCTACACGCAGGATTCCGCCGGGGAAAGCGCGGGCGTGTTTTTCTGCGCCTGCCGGTCGTAGAGTTCACGCAGCGCCTCGCGGATATTACCCCGATGGCACGCATGCAGTGCGGCGGCGTCGGCAAAATCGATCTGCTGCCCGAGCGACGCCACCAACTCGCACAACAACGCCGGCGAGGTCGTGCAGCGATGCAGCGTCGCCAACCGACCGGCGCGATGCGTCGTCACCACAAGCACGCCCGCACGGCGCGCGCGCCAGCGAAACCGCAACCACAAGGCTAGCGACAATTGTTCCGCCCCGTCGAGCAGCACCGCATCGCGATGCGTCAGCCCGGCAAAGAAATCGTTGTTCACCGCAGCAGGCAGCCGCGGCGTCTCCGCGCTGAGCCGGAGCAAAGTCACGCAGTAGCCCTCGCGGGTCAGCCGGCGCTCGAGGTCTTCGAGCAGCGTCGTCTTACCTGAACCTTTAGGCCCCACCAAGGCACCGCGTCCAAGCTGGCAGGCCAGCGCATCGCGCAAGCGCGCCCAGTCGCGTTCGCTGAACCGGTAGCGTTCGCGCAAAACGCGATCCGTAGAAAAGGGATTCTCGCGGGCGGGTGTCATCGCGGCGGCAGGTTTACTGACCAAGAATAATTTCCGCCCCGGTCGGACTCAGCGTAAATTCACAACGGGCCGCGCGCGCGCCGGGTTCCGCCACGAGTTCCGCCGCCCAGAGCAGGGAAATCAGTTTACCCGAAAACGACCACGGTGCATCCGGCAGTGTGAACCGCACCGTTGACTCACCCGCGGCGTTGTCGGTGAGGATTGTCTCGTTGGCGACGACCTCGACGTCTTCGGTGCCCTTGCCTCGGGTGAACCAGAAGAGCCGTACCTCCAGCGAGGCGGGCTTCGCGGGCAGCGCCCACAAAACCGAAAGCTCCAGCGTCTCGCCAGGCTTGAAGCCCGTGCGGTTGTCCGCGGTGAAAAGTCCAAGTTCGGCGTTGTTCATGAGGCGGAAGAGCCAGAAGTTTTCGCCGCATGCGGAGCAACGGTGAAGGGATACTCATCCTTGATGTCGGGCCAGCGGGGGATGTCGCCGTGAACCTTGAGCACCCAGACGATTTTATTGTTCTTCGCTTTAAACGAATGCATCGCACCCGGCGGCACCGTCAGTTTGGCCGCACCGCTGTGCATCGCAATGGTGTCGGCGGTATCCACAATCTGGAGCGTCGCGAAAACCTCCTTGTCGGTGCGCGTGTCGGTCCCGCGCCGATAAATCGCCTCCTCGCGACCTTCGAGTGTGATCTGCAAGCGGCGCAGCACCTCAGCTCGGCCCGACAACTCCCAGCTCAGATCGAGCGTGTCGCCGGGCCGGGCCATACCCGAGCGCAGCGTGAGCCGCAGAGACGGATTGAAGAGCGCCATGCATTGGTAAACCACGCCGCCGATGAGCCCGAGGCCGACCAATACAAAAGGAACAAGAAACAAGGCAAGAAACCAACTAAAGTCCCCATGGCGCGCTTCGGAAAATAAGTTGTAGAGAAAGACCGAAACGATGCCGTTCCAAAACGCAGCCACGAGAAGGACCCCGATCAGTTTTGCCTTTGGCGATACGGCTGGTTGCAGCGCTTGCGGACCCTCGCCGGACAGCCCGGTCGCAGGCTGAAAGGTTGTCTGCCCAGTGGTAAACATCCCGTTCGCCAGCACAGGTTTTTGGCGCAGCGAGTGCCACACCCCGCCCGCGCCCACCAGCACAAACACCAGCGGAATCAGTCCAAACCAGAGCCCCGCCGTCGGCTCGCGATTCAACACCGCCTCCGCCGGTTCCTGCGGGTCAACATAGCACGTCAGCTGCGTGCCCGGACCGAGACGGCGCACCGCTTCGGCCTTGGCCCCGTAGCCGCTGGAAGAACCCGTCATGAACTGGCGGCGGTTCGAGCGGTAGGTGCGGCCTTGATACACGTAACGGTAAACCACCTCGACGCTGTAGGTGCTGCCATCGTCGCTGCTATGCGTTTTGACGCGGCTCGACACCACTTCGCACGGCACCGCTATCCAGGCGCGCGAAGCAACAATTCTTAACAATGGCCCGACAAAGATTGCCCAGCCGACGCCTGCGCCAATGAGCAGAAAGAGGGCAAAAAAAACCGCCTTAAGCCAGCGCCCCGACTTAAACCCTTTGACGCGACTGGAGATCGGCGTGGCACTGGCGGCATCTGCGTTCGGCGCGCCCTTCGTCCGCCACATCGCCCAGATACCGATCACTCCAACAGCGACAAAGATGAGAGGAAACAGCACGATGAGCGCCGTGGCAGGGTTTTTGCGCTGCAACACCGCCTCAGCGGGATCGTTTGGATTCACCCAGCACGGCACACACTTACCGATGGCGTAGTGTTCGGCGAGTCGATAGGCGTCGCTCGTCTCAAACGCACGCGCCCCAGCCTCGATGCGATCATTCGCCAACGCTGCTCCGCCCGCTGTGTACGCGTACCGCACCTGCAGCACGGGATCGCTTTCGTCGTCGCGTGGTGGCAACACGGCCGCCGCCGTAATCACCGCCTCCGCCTGCCGCCAGCCGTAGGTAGCGAGATTATTCAAGGTCTGCCGCGCGATCATAATCTCGAAGCCGAGACCCATCAGAAAAAAAACACTGAAGAACAACGTGCCGACAATACGGCCGCCAAGACCAAAGGATTTCGCGCCGGGGTTTACGCTAAGAGCCATGCGCGCAGTCAGCCAAAACCCCGCGCCCGCCGCAAGCCCGCCGTCAACCCTTGAGCGCGCCAGCCGTGATGCCTTTCACGAGGTGTTTTTGCAGCAACAGGTACACCAGCAAGATCGGCAGCGTCACCATCACGATACCGGCAAAAAGCATGCCATAGTCGGTCCGGTACTGCGCCGCGACAGAGAGGTTGCCCAGTCCGAGCGGCAACGTCCGCACGCTCTCGCCCGTCGCCCCGGAGGTGAACATGAAGGCGAAAAAATATTCCTTCCAAATGCCGATGAATTGGAAAATCGCCACCGTGATCAGGCCCGGTCGCGCCAGCGGCAGCATCACGCGCCAGAAGGCCGTCGCCTCGCTGCACCCGTCGACCACCGCCGCCTCGTAAAGCGAACGCGGCAGCGCGCGGAAGAAACCTGCGAGAATGAAAACCGCGAAGGGCAGGCCGTTGGCCGTGTAGACGAGGATAAGCCCGAGCTTCGAGTTGAGCAGCCCCAGCGTCCGCAGTTCGAAAAACAACGGCACGATGCTCAGCTGCACCGGCACCATCAGCCCGGCCAAAAAAAGCGCATAAAGCGCGTTGCCCAGCGGATGATAAAACCGGCTCAACGCATACGCCGTCATCGAGCCGAGTAACAAAATCGCGGATACCGACGCGCCCGTCACCAGCACGCTGTTGAAAAAGTATTCGCCAAAATGCGCCTCACGCCACGCCTGCCGATAGTTCCCCCACTGCAGCGCATCGGCCGACGGCAACGCAAACGCGTCGCGAAAAATCGCGTCGTCCGGCTTGAGGGACGAATACGCCACCCAGAGCATCGGATAAACGACCCACAGAAGATAGCCCGCCAGCACGAGGTAGACGAAGCTGTCGGAAAGCGTGAATCGCGAGTGGCGCACAGCCCACATCAAGGCGGCTCGCACACGTGGTGCAATCCCGAGCCCGCCCTGCCCTAGGGAAAATACACAAACACCTAGCTTGCCGAATCCGGCACGATCTATGCATTAGCCCACTTTGTATTAAATTCACTATGAACCTACTTCGACGGAAATCCCAAACCTACCCCGTCGCGCTCGCGATCATCAGCATGATCGCCGCTCAGGCACGCGCACAGCTGTGCCTCTCCGACGCAGAAAAGAAACCCGCGTCCGAGCTCACCGCACCCACCGGCCTCGCCGCGCTCACCACCAAACCGCAACAAACCGCCAATGCATCGGCCAGTTTGAAGCTCACGCTGGCACCGGCAGACTCGGCTGAAATCGCACCCATCACAGCTGCGCCTCAGACGACAAACGCCCCCACCGAGAACTCAAGCCGTCCGCAAACTGATCTCATGCGCAGCCTGCTCCTCGCAGCCGCTCTGCCCGCACGAACGGAAGCAAATCTACCCTTCCTGTTTCTCGAATAAACTTCGGTAGACACGCTTCAATCACACGACCAAAGGACCGGGCCGCAAAGCCCGGTCCTTTTTCTTTTTCCACTTTCCCGCGCATTACCGCACGACGTCGCGCGCGTGATTTCATCCGCATTTCATCAGGACTTCATCATCGCTTCACGCCGCCACCGCACACTACGCGGCGATGAAAACCACCCTCGTCCCGCCCCGCATCCACCGCTCCACCCCTCCCCGGCCCCCCACCCGCCCAAATGCGGTTTGTAACGTAATACGTTACAAACCGACTGCTAGAGCCAACAGGCAGCCAGCTGCATTTCCGTGGGTGCTCACGCTCTTTTTGCTGCTGGTTGCCTTCGCAGGCACCGGGTTCGCACAGTCGCAAACCGCGGACAAAACGCTCTCGCCCTACTTCTGGGTGAAACCTTCTACGAGCGCCGGGGCCGACACACCGGCTACCGTTGAGTCGCTCCCGCTTAAATCGACTTCCGTCAACGCCACTGTCGCCGGCGTGATCGCCGACGTCCGCGTCATCCAAGTCTACACCAACACCGGCTCCGTGCCGATCGAAGCCGTGTATCTATTCACCGGTTCGACCCGCGCCGCCGTTCACGGCCTCACCATGACGGTCGGCGAACGCGTGCTCGAAGCGAAAATTAAAAAACGCGACGAAGCCCGTCGCACCTACGAAACCGCCAAAGCCGAGGGCAAGACCACATCGCTCCTTGAACAACAGCGCCCAAATGTCTTTCAGATGAATATCGCCAACATCCTCCCCGGCGACGAAGTGCGCGTGGAGCTGCGTTACACCGAACTGCTCGTGCCGACCGACGGCGTCTACGAATTCATCTATCCCGGCGTGGTCGGCCCGCGTTACTCCAACGAGCCCGCCGCCACCACCACGCCCGAGGATGCCTGGGTGGCCAACCCGTATTTGAAAAAAGGCCACGACGATCCTGCGCACTTCGCCCTCGCTGTGCAGATCGCCGCTGGTCTTCCGCTGCAAGACGTCGTCTGCCGCACGCACCCGAACAAAATCACCTACACCAACGAGCGCGAGGCGCGCATCGCCACCGATCCAGCCGACACCAGCGCCGCAAACCGCGATTTCATTTGCAGCTATCGTCTCACCAGCGGCGCGATCCAGTCCGGCCTGCTGCTCGCCGAGGGCAAAGACGAAAACTTCTTTCTCCTCATGGTGCAGCCGCCTGTGCGCCCGCAGCCCGCGCAAATTCCACCGCGCGATTTCATCTTCATCGTCGACGTCTCCGGTTCGATGAATGGCTTTCCTCTCACCACCGCCAAAAAACTCGTCCGCGATCTCCTCGCCACGCTCCGTCCGCAAGACACGTTCAACCTGCTGCTCTTCGCCGGAGACAGCCAGACCCTCGCGCCCGCCTCGCTGCCCGCCACACCGGAAAATCTGCAAGCCGCCGCGCAACTCCTCGACCAACAGCGCGGCGGCGGCGGCACCGAACTCTTGCCCGCGCTCAAAAAAGCCCTCGCCCTGCCGCAGGGTGAAAACGTCTCCCGTTCCATCGCCGTCATCACCGACGGCTACATCGACATCGAAACCGAAGCCTTCGACCTCGTGCGCGCCAACCTGAATCGCGCCAACCTCTTCACCTTCGGCATCGGTGCCTCGGTCAATCGCCACCTCATCGAAGGCCTCGCCCACGCTGGCCAGGGGGAACCTTTCATCGTCACCAATGAATCGGATGCCACGCCGGCCTCGGCAAAATTCCGCGCCTACATCGCCTCGCCCGTGCTCACCCGCGTCGCGCTCGATTTTGGCGGACTCGAAACCTACGACGTCGAACCCACCGCCATCCCCGATGTGCTTGCCCAGCGCCCGGTCATCGTCTTCGGCAAATGGCGCGGCGCGAAAGCCGGCCGCCTCACCGTGCGCGGCCAATCGGGCGACCAGCCTTACGCCAACACCTTCGACGTCGCAAAGGCGACCACGCTTCCCTCGGCCGACGGTCTCGCGCACCTCTGGGCGCGCACCCGCATCGCGCAACTGAGCGACCTCGTGAGCCTCAAACCCACCGATGAACGCGTTGCCGCGATCACCCACCTCGGACTCACCTACAACCTACTGACAAAGTACACGTCCTTCGTCGCCGTCGACGATGTCATTCGCCGAACCACGCCCACACTCCAAACCATCAAGCAACCGCTGCCCTTGCCGCAAGGAGTGGAGAATACTGCTGTCGGTCAGGAAGTACCGACCTCGCCGGAGCCCGCCACGGTCGGCCTCATGCTCGTCGTCGGCGGAATATTGCTCGCCGTGCTCATCCGTCGCCACATCGCAAAACGCGTCGAAAACACGAGTAACTCCGCCGACTCCGAATGAACCGCCTGCATTCCCGCACTGCCCTCGCGGCCGCACTCATCCTCGCCGCGTGGCCGGTGGCGCGCTGGTATGCGGCGCGGTTGGGCGACGGCTCCGACGAACCCTGGGGCCTGGCCGCGTTGGCGGCGGCCCTGTGGTTCGCACCGCGACGCGGCTGGGCCGAACCTCTCTCCACCGGCAGGCTGCTAACTTTTTGCGCGCTCATCGGCGGGTATGTAGCCACCTACGCGCTGCTGCCACCGCTCGGTCACGCGTTGTTTTTCGTGACGATGCTCAGCGTCGCGCTCAGCCGACGCGACAAATTCCCGCTCGCATGGTGGGCGCTGCTCGTGTTGTCGCTGCCGCTCGTCGCCACCCTCCAGTTTTACCTCGGTTATCCGTTGCGCTTGGCGGCGACGGCGTGCTGCCTACCACTGCTCTGGCTGGGCGGTTTACACGTCACGGCTGAGGGCACAGCGCTGCACTGGGCAGGCGAAACCGTGATCGTCGATGCGCCGTGCAGCGGTATCCAGATGTTATGGACAGGCCTTTTTCTCGCGGCATCGCTCGCCTGCTGGCGGCGGCTCGATGTACGACAATCGTTTCGGCTATTCCGCCAGGCCAGCATCACGATATTCGTGGCCAACGTCCTCCGCGCCACCGCGCTATTTTGCACCGAAACCAAACTCTGGCCCGCGCCAACGTGGGCACATGAAGGCATCGGTCTCGCGCTCTTCGGTACGGCGGCGATGACGATTTTCCTCTTGAGCGAACGCCTGCCGCAGAACGGCGCGGACGCCGCCGCGCCCTCCATCATGAAAATCACGCCGAGAGCGGGTCTCGCCACGGGTGCGTTGTTCAGCCTCTGCCTCACGGCTGCAATCGTACCGTGCTTAACGGCGCCCCGCTCGCACGCGGAAGCAAGCAACGCATTCCCCGGCTGGGCCGTAGCGCCGATACCAATCGACTGCGCCAACCTGCCGCTTGGGCCGCGTGAAGCCCATTTCGCCGCCGGCTTCCCGGGGCGCATCGGCGTTTTCAGCGACGGAAGCCGCACCTATGTCGTTCGCTGGGTGCGCACACCAACGCGCAAACTCCATCCAGCGTCCGACTGCCTGCTGGCGGTTGGTTATAGCGTGAAGCCCGCGCCGATCTTAATCTATCCCGACGGTTCGCGTTGGGGTTCGGTGACGGCGGCGCGCGGAACCGAAACACTCCGCGTGCAGGAGCACATCGTGGACGCGGAGGGACGCGAGTGGACCGACGTCTCGGCGTGGTTTTGGTCAGCGGCGCTCGGCCGCAGCCACGGCCCTTGGTGGGCCGTGACGGTTTTCGAAGCGGAAAAACTCAGAGCCCCTCGTTAATTTTTTCGAGGATGAGGCGCGCCAGCTTTTCGTTGCCAAAAGTACCAACGCGAATGCGCACCGTGGACAACGCGTCACCGGAACGTTCCACCTTGATGCGAATCTTAGTGTCCTCGGCCGTGCGGGCCGTGAGGATTGCCACGAGCGCATCCTTCTTTTCCTCGATTTGCATGAATTGCAGTTCCTTCAAAGCCCGGTTGGACGCGCGTTCGACGACCTCGAAGCGGCGGTCGATTCCCGCCTGCAATTCGCCGCGCACATAAAGCACCGTGCCGGCGCCAGCCGCAGCACCGGCCACAGCCGCCACGCAGCCGACATGGAAAGCGGCGACCACAAGCAGAAGTGTCACAACGATACCGCGACGAAAAGAAGAGATGAGCTGGAATGTTTTCATGAGGAATGCAAATGGACCGCAATGACAGGGAATGGTTTCAACCAGGGCAACTCAAAGCCCGACACCGACTCATCGCCGCTTAATCCAACCGTTGCGCCGCAACCAAATCGTAAGGATAAGCCCAGCCAAAAACCCTCCGGCATGCGCCCACCACGCCACGCCGCCCTGCGCGGCCGCATCGCTAGCGAGCGCGCCCACGCCGTTGAGCATCTGGAGCGCAAACCACACAATGAGCAACACGAAAGCCGGCAGCGGCACCACCGGCACAATCCACGGCACCAACGTAAACACCCACGCCGTCGGGAACAGCACGAGGTACGCGCCCATCACGCCGGAAATCGCGCCACTCGCGCCGAGCATCGGCACCGATGACGACCAGCTCAACGCCACTTGCGCCACCGCCGCGCCCAACCCCGCCAGCAGATACAGCAACAGATAGCGCACCGACCCCAGCCGACTCTCCACGCTTCGGCCAAACACCCACAAGAACCAACAATTACCGGCCACATGCGCAACGCCGCCATGGAGAAACATCGACGTCAACACCGGCAACCACGACAGCCCGTCCGCATATCCAGCGACAAGCCGCGTCGGCACAAGCGAGTATTCCAATATAAACGCCGACAACGCCCGCGGGCTGTCGAGCAGGAGGATCACCTCATATATAAAAACGCCGAGATTGGCCGCGATCAGACTCGCCGTGACAACAGCGGCGCGGCGGCGTGGAGCATCATCCCAAAGCGGAAGCATGCAACACGAGGACGCAGCGCCCGCCCCAGCGTCAAGACCGCAAAACCGCCGAACCACTCCCGCAATCCCCGCCCAACACCAAAGCAGGGATTGCGCCGCCTCGCTCCGCCTGTTGCTCTCGTGGAAATCCGCCTTATGCCCCTTCCGCCCACCCTTAAAAACTGGCTGGCCTCTGCGTGCTACACGCTCGGTCTGGCGCTCGCCGTTTACCTCGCTCTTTTAAAGTTGTTCGCCCTGCCCTGCGTCGGCCCCGGCAGCTGCCACGCGATCTTGTATAGCAGATATGGTTCGGTTTTCCACGTGCCCGTCGGTGTATTCGGCGCGCTGCTGTGGACGGCGGTGATCTTCTCGCCCGACAAATTCAAACGCGCCACGCTGCTCGCCCTGCTCGCCGCGGGCACGGCCGGTTTTATGATCATCCAGTTCTTCGTGCTGCGCGGCTTCTGCCTCTATTGCACCCTGCACGCGGTGACGGCCTGGTGCGCGCTCGCCCTGCACGGCGAGCGCCCGCGCCGCTGGCTCGTGTTGCTCGCGCTCATGCTCTCCGGCGGGGCGTTTCTCGCTTCGCGACAATACACCGCAGCTCATGCGCAGGCCGACACTGCCCGCGCGCCGCTGCTCAGCGCGCTGCCCGACCAACCCGCCGCGCTGGCCTGGCTCGGCCCGATCTGGCCGCGCAGCCCCACGCTCGTCCTCAGCCTCGACTGCGCGGCCTGCCTCGACCTCCTCGACGAACTCACGCGGGAAAGCTACCAAGGTCGCACCTCCGGTCCGGCGGTGTATTTCAAAATCAACGACGCCAATCGCACCCTCACCCTGCGCTTCATCGCCGCTGTGCTGTCGCAACGCGACCTGCCGCGCCGCGACGCCTTTCTTGCCGCCGCCACCGTGCTCTTGACTGAAAAAGATAACGCCCTCGCCAATCCCGCTGAAGCCGCCAAGCGCTTTGCCGCCATTTTCCCCTCCGCCGCCGGCCAGTTTTCGCTGGCCGAGAAAGTCGCCACCGCCCAAACCGAAGCACTCACCGCCGCTGGCCTCGGAAACACCACGCCGCTCCTCGTCTCGCGCGACGGCCGCACGCAAACCTTTTTCAAGCCCGCTGAACTGTTCCCGTGATAAAAGGGGGTCAAACCCGAATGTTTGTGATTTTCGCCAGCACCTTTTCCGCCTCAGGCCGCTTGCCCTGGCGAAGTTCGCTCACATAGCGGCTCACCCCGTCCGGCGCGCCCATACGCAGCTGCCCGGCCAGCCAGACGTTGGTCACCGTGCTCACCTTTTTGAGCTGGGCCGCGACGGCCACTTTCCACGGCGCGGCCTTGATGTCGCCCTGCACCTCTCGCTTGGTTTTGCCCAGCCGCGTCATCGCCCGCCGCAACGCCGCCACCCACAGCAGCTCGCGCGTTTTCCGCGCGGCGGCTTCCTGCCTACCCGCCTGCCTGAGCTTGATTCTGTGATCCTTCGCCAACGCCTGTCTGAACGCCTGCCCGCCCAGGGCCCAGCCCTTCGACATGCGCTCAAATTTCATCTGCTTGCGCGCCTCCTTGTTCTCCGCCAGCCAGCCCAAATACGCGCCATACTTGCGCCGCCCCGCCGCCATGTCGGCCAGCCCACCGGCGGCTTGCAAAAACGCCTCCACCCTCAGGCAGCCGGGGCGCCGTTTCGGCTCCATCAGCGCCGCAAAACTGCTGTCCCGATGCTCCGCCAGCCGCTCCACCGGCACCAAGCCCGCCCGCACCGGATTGAGATGGATATAGTGCGCCAACGCCCCCAACGCCTCCGCGCCCTCTACCACCAGCGCCTTGTACCTGCCTTGGAAAACAGGCCCGCTTTTTCCACTCAACCGGTTAAACCGCGAAGAAAACGTGCTCTGCAGCCACCGCATGCCCCCGACCAGATTCCCCTTCGGCGTCTCCAACGCCAAGTGATAGTGGTTCGACATCAACACATACGCATGCAGCACCCAGCCCGCCTTCTCGCAGGCCTCGAATAAACAACTCAGAAACGCCGTCCTCGCTCCCTCTTCCGCGAACACCCCCGCCCGGCCATTCCCGCGGTTGATCACATGGTACATCGCCCCGGCGTATTCCAGTCTCAGCTTTCTTGCCATCACCCCAGCAAAACCACCCGCCCCCCTCCGTCAACCACAAACATTAGGCTTTGACCCCATCGGCTTGGCCTTTTACCTGGCCCGAAAAATGCCGCCGTCTCTAGAAAAATTACGAGCGCCTCCTCAACACCAGCATCCCATTCGTTAACATCGCTTTCATCTCCTTCCTGCTCAAAGGATTATGAACAGGTTCTTGGGCTTGGCTTTTACCTATCTCGCCGGATCGAACTCCGAAGCTTCTGCATTTTTCCCGGAAGGTAACGAAGGGAAGAGAACGAAGAAATTCTGGTTTTCCGAGCCGTGTCTTCGTCGCTTTCGTTCTCTTCTGTAAACATCTCAACGGGCTTGGCTTTGACGTAAACGCTCCAGGCTCTTGGCATAAAGACGCCCAACAGCACGGCAGCGGGAAGGCAGGCGTCGAAGACGAATGAACGCGCCAGAGCACGAAGCTCGGTTTCGTCGTATTCATTTAGGAAGCTGACCACGGCCTGGCTCAGAATGCTGCCTACTACCCGTTTTGAGGCATGAAAAACGGGTTGAACCAGAATTAAATTTAGAGAGAAAACGAAAGCGCTGGTGACCGTAAAAACTTATCGTTTTTTGAATTTACTTCTGAGGCGCTACGGTTTCCTCTGCATTTTCGTAATGCGCTAAAGCCTGTCCATGTGATGTTGCCCAAATTCATAAAGGGCCTCACGCCAATTTCTTGCGTTACAGCTTAGCACCATTCGGGTTTGATCACTTTGACGACCCGCTCGCTTGATTCATGATCAACACGGCTGCGCCCGGGATGATCGCCAACTTTCCAGCTCCAGTCAGTGCAGTAATCATAAATCCAACACACAAATATCATGTGCATCATTAGAAAAATAAACTGCTTCTTAAGCATTACTACGGGCATAGCAGCGCTGATCTCAGGCGCCTCGGTTTGCGTCTTCGCGGCAGACAACCAGCAAGCCGCCGCCTCAACCACCGTTAGCAAAAACACCGCACCGAGCCCACTGCGTCGCGGTGAAGTTACAAAAACCATCCCAGCTCCAGGCGGAGGCCATTTTGTCATTGCTCGGTTTCCATCGAAAGACGGGTTTAGAACCACTGTCATCGCAAAAGTTGATACCAGCGGCAAAATCGTGAAGCGGTTCAAAACCGACGACCGGTACGAAATCATTACGAGCTCACTGGCCGTACTTCCGGACGGAAATCTTGTGGTTTTCGGCCATGATCTTCGACAGCCCCGTTATGATACGAGCGGCAGCCTCCTCCTCCGACTCAAAATCAATAGTTCACCCGAACCGATTTTTGAAGTTTTCTACGACTCGAATGACTATTTTTATGTGCTCGGCGTACAGCCTAATGGACGAGTCCTAGTGGGTTTCGCTGGCGGCAACATCATTCGGCTGAATACCAATGGCTCAGTTGATTCGTCGTTTTCCCCAAAAATACAGGATGGTCTGGGCGAGCTCAAAGGCATCGAAGCCCAAGCTAACGGCCAGGTTCTTGTCTACGGCAGCTCACGGACCGCTCGATTGAATGCAAATGGCTCGTTCGTCGGGCACAGCACCGATTCGTGGAAAGAGCCGACAGGACCACAATACATCAACGAACCGGGTGAGATTTCCGTTACTGCTGCGTCGGGAGATAAACAGATCGTCGGTGGCTACTTCAACTACCTCAATGGAAAGCCCTGCGACGGTGTCGCTCGATTGAATAAAGATGGCACGCTTGATCCCTCCTTTAATAGCGGATCAACCTTCTCGGCTCCGGTTACCCAGCTGCTGGTGCAGGCCAATGGCGGCCTCCTAGTGAATCGCGCCTGGACCGTCGATCCTCAAGACTACGAGGAGTTTCCGGGGAATCGCATTACCCGCCTAAAACCTGATGGAAGTGAGGACGACACGTTTTCCGTCATCGGTTATCGGTGGATCGAGTTGGTCAAATTGGAGCCCGACGGCAAATTCCTCCTCTGGCGTCGCGATCACCCCACTAACGGCACCTTCTTGGACAGATATAACGCCAACGGCAAGTGGAACAGCACCATTCAGAAGAAGTAGAAGTTTGAAACACGCGTTCGCACACTCTATTAAGGCAATGAGATAGCGCCTCCGATGAAAGATGCAGTGCATAAGTCAGTGAAAGAAGACGGACGCAAAAATGACTAAGAAGCCGCTCGGAGCGTCGCGCCAACGGGCGATGCAATGGGTGGACTACGGCTGGCCTTCAAGCCGACGCCACGAAGGCCGCAGGGTGTGCATGTCGCACCCTGCGGCAATGGGGCGCCGCAACGGCGCGATCACGGCCTTGCTGCGCTGATGCGGACGAGTCACGGGCGGCGAGAAGTGCCTCAAGCGCTAGGTGTTTCACGCCGCAAAAACCGATACGGAAAGCCTCCTTACAAAAAACCAAGGCCGTGCGGGAATGGCTGATCGCATTCCCCCGGCCATCGCCTTCCAGCGCCAAGGGAGAAGAGATCTTCTGGGACCGACCAAACAGGCCCGACCTAGCTACGCGGGAAACTTCAGCCTCAAAGCGCCCTGATTTCTGGCGTCCCCACCGTGACTCGAACACGGATCAATTGTTTAGGAAACAAACGCTCTATCCACTTGAGCTATGGGGACGGACTAAGCCCACACGTTGAACTATTCTCTCACGCTCGGCGACGAAGAAAATGACGGCACTCCACACCAGCTCCAAGAGCAACAGGAATAGCCAATTTTTTTGTCTAACGGAATCATCAATTTCCGAATGCCCCCTGGGACTTTAAAATGCTCCCCTCTTTCGGCGATGCCCCGGCCTGCCGATTGGACTGCCCTCCCAGTCGCCAGACGCCAATCAATGTTCATGGGGTCGATGTGTCTCCGACTCGGAAGCAGCAAATCCCCACAGCTAAATCCGTGACTCCATGCAGAGGTCAAGGGGGGGCCGGCTAGTCATTTTGAAACTCAGCCAGCCCACGACCATCAACTGCTTAAATCAAGCAAGCCCCCTGTTGCCGCACGATTTCTTGCATCACATCCGATGCCTATCAACCGCATGCGATCAGGGGGCCGCAGTCTACTTGTTTGAGATCACAACCGTGTAATCCTCGACCTCACCGCTCGCATGAGTGCCACACGAAGAAGGATTTCCCTCGTTATAATCAACCATAGCAATACGCATGCGCGTAGTCCTGCTCGTCGCTGCTGCCGAAACACGAAGCGGCATTTCAAGCACCCGGTTCAGACTATAACCAGTAGCGATCAACTCATTCTGATCATCAAAACTGCCATTTCCATTATAATCAACCCAAACTCTCCAGCGCACCGTGGAAGTGGCCCCATTGTATCCAGGCGTGAGATAAATCGTCTGTGATGAACCTTTCGCCAAATTGACGGACTGCTTTGTGAAATCGCCGTAGCCCTTGCTGGAGCCGGAAACATTATCAACCGTTCCGACTTTAACAGATTGGATAAACATTTTAGAGGCATCGCCTCGTGAAGGACAATACTCACCTGGCGTCGGATCGGGCTGCGTGGCCACGACTACATTTGAAACCGCCTGCTTAGCTCCGTCCTGCGTGGAAGCAGTGATTGAACATGAACCATTGGTAACCGCCTTTACCGCACCGCTCGCCGATACTGTGGCTATCGCAGTATTACTTGAAGACCAGCTCACGTTCTTATTGGTGGCATTCGAAGGACTGACCGTTGTGCTCAGGGTCGAGGTCTGCCCAGGACTCAGGGAAAGACGCGCTGGGCTGACGGTCAAGCCCGTCACCGCAACCGGGTTCGGATTCGTCGTTACGGTAACATTGGCCATAGCCGTTCTTGAGCCATCCTGAGTCGTCACGGTGATTGAACAGGAACCAACCGCCACCGTTCTGACCTCACCACTCGAAGAGACACTGGCGATACTTGCATTGCTCGACGACCAGCTCACGTTCTTGTTGGTGGCATTTGCAGGACTGACCGTAGCGCTCAGCGTGGAGATCTGCCCAAGATTCAGAGAAAGACGCGCTGGGCTAACAGCCACGCCAGTCACCGCAACCGCAACTGGATCTGGATTCGAGCCGCCGTCCATACGACAAATCGAAGTACCATAGCCAACATTATTGGCGCCATACTTGATCCACATATAGCCACTTTCACCCCAGCTCGTGCCATAAGAATTCTTGAGGAGCCAAGCACCACGGCTATCATCCCAGCCGCACAGCACAACTGCATGATTCACGCCACGACCGGAATAAGTGCTATTGAAGGTACCGCTTTTATAATTTTGAAAAAAACTATCTGAAGCAAGCGAAGTCCATACAGGCCCATAGGTAAATATAGCATTTTTAATCGAGTTTACATCATTCGCAACATCACTGAAAGTACTGATGGGATAAGCAGCCGAACACCCCTTTTGACAAGTGCCCGTTCTGGCCGTGTACGGATAGCAGCTCTCCGAAGGCAGACCTCCGTTTGACTTTAGAAATGCCCAAGGATGCCAACCGCCACCGCATCCATATTGGCCCTTGTTCGTGTCACAGGATACCACACACTGCTCAGAAGCATCATAATCCACGCCTTTATTAATCTTAATCGCTGCCTCATAAACTGCAACACTGGCAAAGGCCCAACAAGAGCCGCAGCTCCCCTGATTTTTTACTGACGTCATCTTTCCCTGATCCTTCCAGCTAAAGGAGGCCGGCAAGGCAACGCCTGCCTTAAGGGGCATCGGCGTAGCACCCACGACATCATCTCCTTCCTCTGGAACCACTAGGCCAGTCGGGTGCGTGACAGAATTAGGATTAAGGGTGAAACTCCAGTTGTTCCTCCTGATCTCCTCCTGCATACGCGAAAATTGCGCCGGGCTCGTTTGAGCATAAGCGACAACTGAACCGAGTAGCGCGACTCCTAGGCCAAAGCCCATGACGCTTTTTTTAATTTTATATATATTCATATTTTCATTAGTATCCTGCTGCGCCTTGCAACAAAAAATCGTGCGCGACAAAACCGGGCAAGCCCAAGATTTATCTACGTATATAACCACATCAGTGCCTTGAGTGCTTCGTGTATCAGCCAATCCAACAAAAAAAAACACCAGTTAAGTTTAAAATAAACAATACATCCGACCCGCCTAAGCGTGCCTTTCATATAATCCAAAACCCATCTGCAGCGCCGGCATTAAGTCGGCTCGCAGCATGACAGTTAACACATCTAGCTGTTCCCGAACCCAGACAACAAAAGGCATTCCCGCCTCTAATCTACGAACACCGACACGGTTTTCCCTATAACAACCAAGCACATAGCAATGATATCATCCCTCAAAAAAACTCCCGAGATTCCCCAACGACCCAAGCCACGCGATTAATGCGGCTCTTCCGGTTTTCTAGTGGCTAGGATTGGGGCGCCGTGAGCGGCGTGAGATCGAGTTTGCCGCAGTGAAACAGGATACGGATACGATCGTTGGCGAAGTTGCGGAAGCCGCGCGCATCGGCCTTGATGGCTTGGATCTTGGAATTGAAGCCCTCGGTAAGGGCATTGGTGAGGGGATGGGCAAAGTAGTTGAGCAGCCCCAACAGATGCTT
>Ga0105048_10001318_pt1 | contig 40209 bp, 23 predicted proteins | sample MAT05_FD_78382 | JGI IMG/M metagenome (GOLD analysis project Ga0105048, IMG submission 78382) | Freshwater microbial communities from Lake Fryxell liftoff mats and glacier meltwater in Antarctica - MAT-05 | ecosystem: Environmental > Aquatic > Freshwater > Ice > Liftoff microbial mat | place... | reverse complement strand
GTCACGTCGTGATGGGCTTCGCCGCCAGGTCTCAGCCGCTGTCAGACGCACGACCCGTGCTGCCCGTTGCGCGGGAAGTCGACTCCGACAGCGCGAACGGCTGCGGGGGCGTTTGGTGCTAGCGGACCGCCAATGCTGATTCGAGCCAATTGCAGCTTTGGCACAACCGGACAAGATTCTCTGCCGCGTGTAGGAGAGAGAGGGCGCTCTACGGCCGTGGTAACACAGCAGCGATCAGCGTCGCGAGCGGCGGCGGGGCAGCGTTCGGCTCCCGACGGCTCGGCGCGTCCAGAATCCGCGCGGCGCGCGCGCGGGTCGACGGCTCGGCCGCGGGGTGCTCGGCGATGACTTCGAGCACCTTGTGGATCGGCGAGGTCCGCTCGGAGGGATGGCGAAGCTCGATCAGCCCGAGGATCACGTCGAGCACCACCGCCGTCGCCCCCGCCTCGGTCGCCGCGTCGAGCGCCGCGAGGAACGAGGTCCGGGCTTGCTCGGGCAAGCCTGCCTCGACGTCGAGCGCGCCGAGCTGCACCAGGGACTCGGCGATCCCCCGCCGCGTCCGGAGCCGTCGGCGGAGACTGAGGCTCTCTTCGAGGAGAGAGCGGGCGCGGCCTTGGTCCTTCAGATGGCGGCTCAGCAGCGCCAGCCCATGAAGGGCGGCGGCGGTGGTCTCGAGGTGGGTCATCTCCCGGCCGGCGCGCAGAGCGTCCTCGTACGTTGCCCGCGCGCCCTCCAGATCTCCACGGAGCAAGAGCACGCGCCCGAGCTCCAGGAGCAACGCCGCCGTCCGCGGAGGATCGCCGACGCTCCGGAGCACCCGGAGCCCTTCGCGGCACGCCTCCTCGGCCTGCTCTAGCTTCCCCTGGATGCCAAGGAGAAACCCGACCCGGCCCAGGGTGGCGGCAACGTTGCGTCGATCTTCCAGGTCGCGGAAGATCGCCAGGCTCTTCACGAGGAGCCGCTCGGCCTTGGCGGCGCGGCCCTGGTGAAACGCCACGTCGGAGAGCTCGCGCAAGACTTCGGCGACAGCGCGGAGATCGCGCTCGGCCCGGGCCATCGCCAGGCTCCCCCGGAAACACCAGCGCGCGCCGACGTGGTTGCCCTGGGCCAAGGCCAGCTTGCCCGCGGCGCTCAGCGCGAAGCCGAGCTCCGAGCGGGCGTTCAGCTCGCCCAGAATGCGCACGCTCTCTTCCAGCAGAGCGGCCGCCCGCGGGAGCGCGGCGATTTCCAGGGCGAAGCGGCCTTGCCATGCGAGCAGCCGCCCGAGCAAAAAGAGGTCGGGCGGGCTCGCGCGCCGCACGGCGGCGACGTGCTCCCCCAGCACCGCTTCAGCTTCGTGGAAATGCCCCAGCATCTCCTGGGCGAGGCAAAGGCCGTCGAGCGCCTGCGCGATGGGACCGAGGTGACCTCGGCCGAGCGCCCACTTCAGCGCGGCGCGGATATTGTCGAGCTCGGACGCGACCGCCGAGACCCCCACACCCTGCCGTACGCCCTCGAGCTCGGGCCGCAAGCGGTCGACCAGCGCGGCGTAGTAGTCCGCGTGGAGGGCGCGCGCGCGGTCGCGCTCCGCGGGGACGGCGTCGAGGGCCTCGGCGGTGTACTGGCGGATGAGCTCGTGGAGCTCGTAGCGCTTCGAGGGATCGCGGCGGAGCAAGAACTTGGTCGTCAGCGCGGCGAGCACCGGCGGCGACGCGTTCGCCACGGCCGCGGCGGCCTCCTTGGTGAAGCGGCCACGGAAGACCGAGAGCCGGCGGAGCGCGCCCTGCTCCTCCGGCGTCAGCAGGCTCCAGGCGTGCGTGAACATGACGCGCATGCTCTGCTGCCGCAGCGGGGCGTCGCGGTGGGCGACGAGAAAGTCGAGATCCACCGCGATCTGGGCCTCGATTTCCACGAGCGAGAGCTGGCGGACCCAGGCGGCCGCGAGCTCGATCGCCAGCGGCATGCCCCCGAGCAGTCGGCAGATGCGGGCGATGACCGGCTCGTTCTCTGCGGTGAGCGTGAACGAGACGTCGGCCCGGAGCGCGGCCTGAGCGAAGAGCTCGACGGCGTCGCGGCGAGGGTCGCCGCGCCCGCCCGGCGCGACGATGGGGAGCCCCTCGACGACCAGCTCCCACTCGCCGCGGATGTGGAGCCGCTCCCGCGAGGTGACCAGCATCCGGACGGCAGGGGCCCGCGTGAGGATCTGCGTCAGGAGCGCGGCCGAGCCGAGCAGGTGCTCGAAATTGTCGAGCACGAGCAGGACGTGCTGGCCGCGGAGATGCTCCGCGATTCGAAGCTCGTTGGGCTCTTCGCCCGAGGAAGGGAGCAAGAGCGCGTCGGCGATCGCCCCCGCCAGGAGCTCCGGCGCGCCCACGGTCGCGAGAGGAATGAAGCGGACGCCGTCGCGGAAGAAGGAGGCGCGGCGGAGGGCGATCTCCAGGGCCAGGCTCGTCTTGCCCGATCCCCCCGGGCCGGTGAGCGTCACGATCCGGCAGGAGGGATCGTCGAGGCGCTGCGCGAGGAGGGAGAGCTCGCTCTCCCGCCCGACGAACGAGGCCAGGGGGGCGGGCAGCTCCGCGCGCGCGGAGGGGACGGCGCTGGAAGACGCCGCGGGCGAGGTGGGCCCGGGCTTCGTCTCGGCGTCCACGAGGAGGTCTGTCGAGGTGCGGTTGGCCTTGAGGGCCTCGTAGAGCCGCTTCGTCGGCTCGGCGGGCGCTTCGCCGAGCTCGGCCTGGAGGAGCACGGCGCAGGCTTCGTAGTGGCGCAACGCGTCCAGGCGCCGCCCGTTCCTCGCGTAGAGCTGAATGAGCCGGCGATGGGCGGGCTCGTTCAAGGGATCGAGCCGGGTGAGGCGCTCTTGGTGGGGAATGGCCGAAGCGATCTCTCCAGCCTCGGTCAGGTCGAGGACGAGCCGATCCAGCGCCTGGACGATCCGTCGGCGAAAGCGCTCCGCCTGGGAGGACTGCCACTGGACCAGCTCCTGCGAATCACGCAGCGTGAGCCCCTGAAGAAAGTCTCCCCGGTAAATCGACACGCCCTCGATCGCCCGGGCGCGATCGGCCTCGGTCCGCGCCGACGCTCCCTCCGTGGTCCAGGGCGGGTCGAGGAGCTGCTCGAACCTCTCGACGTCAATCCAGAGCGAGGTGCGGGCGCGGAGGCCGATGCTCGTGCGATCGGCGTCGAGCCAGTCGTCGCCGAGGCTGCGGTTGAGCTCCCACAACACGCTTCGAAGCGAGCCGGCGCGCTTCGTCACGTCCCCGTCGGGCCACAACAGGGTGGCCACGTCCTGTCGCGCGTGACGACGCCTGGTGATAGCGAGATACGCCAGGAGGGCCACGGCCTTGTGACGGACGACCTGGAGGGGCACGCCGTCCCGTTCGATCAGCGGAGTACCGAGAAAATGAAGAGCCAGGTTGGCCATGCGGGAGGGCCAAGGTACCTCAGCGGGCGGGGAGGGGGTTCGATTGAATAAAGCCTCCTCGGACCTGTGACGATTTTTGTAACGGAGCCGCGATGAGCTGCGCTCATGGGCAAGTCCTCGCGAGGGTGTGGTCGGTGGGTCACGGGTCCAGCGCTCGCCGCCGCGCTGCTGCTCAACGGCGTGCCCGGCCTCGCCGAAGGGCCGCCCGACGCGGCGGAGGACAAGACGGTGGCGCAGGACCTCCTCGCCCAGGGCAACCAGCTCCTTGGCGAGGGCGAAGGCACGGCGGCGCTCGAGAAGTTCCAGGCCGCCTACGCTCGCTACCCCAGCCCGAAGATCCTCATCAACATCGGCACCACGCTCCGGCAGCTCGGCCGGAGCGTGGACGCCGCTGCCGCCTACGATAGCTACCTTCACGATCCTCGGGCCGAGCCGGCCCGCTCCGCCGACATCCGCCGGATCCTCGGCGAGATCGACGCCATCCTTGGGCGGATCCGGATCGAGGCGCGCGACTCCGCGGTCTCGGTGCGCCTCGACGGCAAGCCGATCCAGGCCTTCACGAGCGGCGTCAGCCTCCGGGTCGAGCCGGGCGAGCACACCGTCGTGGCCGAGCAGAAGGGGTTCCCGCCCGTGGTGCAGGCGGTGAAGGTCGTCGCGCGCCAGGAGCAGGTCATCACGATCGTCTTCAAGGTGCCCGAGGTGAAGAGGGTCTTCGTCGATCGTGTCGTCGCCGGGACGCAGCGGACGGTGGCCCTCGGGCTCGGCAGCCTCGGCGCGGCGGGGCTCGTCGCCGGAGCCGTGGCCGGGATCGTCGCCAAGGCCAGGGACAGCGCCGCCGACAGCCATTGCCTGAGCAACGGGCCGTGCGACGCGCGGGGCGTCGAGCTCGGGACCTCGGCGCAGACCAGCGCCACCGTCTCCACCATCGCCTTCGCCGCCGGGGCGGGCCTGCTGGCGACGGGCGTGGTCCTGTTCGTGACGTCGCCCTCGGCCCGGCGCCCGGCGCCGCGAGGCCTCGGTCCCCAGCGCGTGACGGTGGCGTTCGGCGGCAGCTCGCTCCGGATCGGAGGTGCGTGGTGAGCCGCGCCCACCACGTCACGGCGGCGCTCCTCGCGCCGACGCTGATCCTGCTCGCCGCCTCCTGCGACAAGGTCTGGGGCATCTCGCCGCGCACCCTCGATCCTCGCCTGGTCTGCGACGACAACGGCTGCCGCTGCTCCGCGAGCTTCGGCGACTGCGACGGCGATCAGGCCAACGGCTGCGAGGTCGACTTCTCCCAATCGCTGGAGGCCTGCGGGACCTGCGGAGCCCGGTGCGACAATGGCCTTTGCACCAGCGGCGTTTGCCAGTGCAAGCCTGGCTTCGGCGACTGCGACGGCGACAAGAGCAACGGCTGTGAGGTCGACTTCTCCCGGTCGCCGGAGGCCTGCGGGACCTGCGGAGTCCGGTGCGACAACGGTGTGTGCACCGACGCCATCTGCCAGTGCAAGGCTGGCTTCACCAACTGCGACAGCGACAAGAGCAACGGCTGCGAGACGTCGATCGCCGACGATCCCTCGAGCTGCGGCGCTTGCGGCCATGACTGCCTCGGCTCGTCCTGCACCGACGGCCGCTGCGCGCCCACGATGCTCGCCAAGCTCTACGCCCCGACGAGCCTCGCTGTCGACGGTGGCTACCTCTACATCGGCTCCTGCGACGCCCCGACGCTCCAGAGGGTCCCCATCCGCGGAGGGACCATCGAGACGGTGTATGAAGGTCAGGGCTGCGTCCGCGCGCTGGCCGTCGATCAGGGGAGCCTGTATTTCGCGACCACGGACCAGATCCTGACGATGAAGCTCGACGGCTCGTCGCCTCCCTCGCTGGTCGTCGCCGCGCCGGGCTTCTCCGAGGTGCTCGGCGTCGTCGGCGGCTATGTCTACTGGCAAGCCGACTCCAGCTACATCAACCGATTCTCCCCGGCAAAAGGCCTGGAAGCCGACCTCGGGAACGACAGCTTCCCTGTTCACGCCATCTCCCTCACCCCGGCGCGCGCCTACTGGGCGGGCGCGAGCGCGATCGTGTCCTTGCGTCACGACAAGCTCGTCCCGTCGACCGTCGCTGCCGTCCAGTCGGACTTCACGACGGGCGTGCCCGCCTTCATCCTCGACGCCGCTCACGCCTACTGGGCCGAGCCCATGAACAGCGTCATCAAGACCGTTCCAATCGGCGGAGGCACCGAGTCGGTGCTGACGAGCGCCAGCAAGCCCACCTCCTTCTTCGTCGACGCCGCCTCGCTCTACTGGACCGACGCCGCCTCCCAGGACGTGCGCGTGGTCCCGCTGGGCGCGCCGAACGCCAAATCCAAGGTGATCGCCGCGGGACAGGAGATCGTCAACGGCTCCCGGATCGTCGGCGATGAAGAGGCGGTGTACTGGTTCACGGTCGGCGCGATTACCGGCGGGAGCGGCAACGACACGGGCAAGGTCTGGAGGGTGACCAAGTAGCTTGGCTCGCGCTCACGGGGCGCCTCGGCGGGCGCCGCGCTGGAGCGCGGGCAAGAGGCGGGCGAGGGCCAGGGCGCGGTGGGCGACGGGGTGGGCCTCGTAGCGTCGAGCCGCTGTCGTGTCGACGGCGCGGTGCGGCGTGGCGCCTCGTCCTCAACCTCTGCCGCCGCGTTCCTGCCGCATTTTCTTCAACAGCTTCTTGCTGATCACCGTCATCTGCTGAAGTCGCACGGCCACGTCCACGGCCTCGACGAGCCTCTCTATACTCCCGTCCTTGGTGATGTAACCGAACGGACGGTGGTCGTTGATGATCGCGAATGGATCCTTCAAGTCCTGGTACGCCGAGAAGAAGATCACCGGCACACCAGGGACCTTCTTGCGCATTTCGTGGCAGGTCCAGAAGCCGTCGTGACCCTTCATCTTGACGTCGAGGATGACGGTGCAAGTCTCCTCGTCCACCGCGTCGACGCCCGACTGCGCTTCGGCGCAGGCGACCACATGGTAGCGATCTTCGAAGAGCGTTACCAGCGCGTTGCGCACCCCCGCATCGTCGTCCACGACGACGATCACGGGTCGATCGCCGTCCCCCGCGCCGCGGCGAGCGCCGTCGGCGTCGAGCAGATCGTCGAAATCGTCGGTATCGGAGCCTTTGTGACCAGCCATGGATGGCAGAAGTACCCTCGAACCCAGGTCTCCGGCAAGAGAAGACGCGCCTGGCCGCGATGACGAACGGTGTCGCGGCGCGCTAAACGGTCTTCCCGTCGCGCGGGAGTGTGAGCCGCACCAGCGTGCCGCGCCCGCGCTCGCTCTCGACGACGATTGTCCCGCCATGGAGAGCCACCAGCTTGCGGACCACGCCGAGGCCAAGACCGGTGCCCGTCGTGGGCTTGGTCGAAAAGAAGGGCTCGAATACGCGCTCCAGATCCTCGGCGGCGATCCCTGTCCCGGTGTCCTCCACGCGCAGCAAGAGCTCTTCGGGGTGCTCCTCGACACGAACGCAGATCCGCCTGGGCTCCGGACCCGACCGATCGGCGACGGCGTCGCGCGCGTTGCGCATCAGGTTCTCGAGGATGGATCGCCAGTGTGCCGGCGAACCGGTGACCGCCGCGCCCGCCGGGACAGCGAGCTCCACCTCGATGTCATTCAACTCCAGATCAGCGAGGATCGCCGCCAGGAGCGCGCGGAGCTCGACGCGCTCGCGCCCCGGCGACTCACGACCGAGGCGGGCATAGTCGAGGATCGCGCGCGTGAGCACGAAAGCTCGATCGATTCGTGCGCCGGTGTCCCGCACGACCGCGTCGAGGCCAGCGACGTTCGCGCGTAGCTGCTTGATGTGGGTGGCGATCCTCGGTCGCTCCGCCTCGGGTACGATGTCGCGCAGCAGGAGATAAAGCGCCTTCACCAGCTGCTGAGTCGCCTCCGCCAGCCCCGGCTCGCCAAGGCGCGTCCCTTCGGCGCGCGAGATCCGCATCCTGGCGCTGATCAGGGTGTTGCGCATCTCGTGGGCAAAGCCGCCGGCCATCTGCTGCTCGGTCGCTTCCTTTTCGAGCCGTACCACGAGAGCTTGCGCGTCGCGCAGCTCGCGGGTGCGCGCGTTCACCAGGGCCTCGAGCTCTGTGTTACGACGCCGCAGCGCGCTCTGCCGAGCGGCGGCGATCAGCGCGACCGAGGCCGCGAGCGCGAGGGCGGAAGCGGCGCGGAACCACCACGTTTGCCACCAAGGTGGAAGGATGGTGAACGTCAGACTCGCGACGGGGCCAAACTCGCCGAGGCGATAGCGCGCGCGAACCTGCAGCTCGTAGCCGCCGGCGGCGAGCCCGAAGAAGCGAGCCTGATGCTCGCTGATGGGCTGCCACCTTTCGTCAGCGCCAATCAGGCGGACTTGCCGCTGAATGGCAGCTTCGTTCACGAAGCTCGGGACCGCGTGGTCGACCTCGACGCTGTTGCGGTAATAAGGGACCTCCCGCGCGGCGCCGGGGACGAGCAGATCGGCGCCGCCGCCCCGTGCGGCGGTGATCACCGTGGGCGGGGGTGCCGGCGGGCCGGTGTAGCGGTCGCCCTGGAAGCGGCCGAGCCCGCTGCTGGTGCCAATCCATACGTCGCCGTTGGCTTCGGCGAGGAAAGACCAGCCGCTGATGTTGTCACCAGGAAGACCGTTGTTGCGGTCGAAGTGATCGATCACCCGATCGCCTTCGATGAGGTCGACGCCCTGGCCGGAGCCGACCCACAAGCGCTCGCGGCGATCGGCGCGCAGGAGATAGATGCCACTGCTGGCGAGCCCGCGGCTCTCATCGAAAGCGGCGAGCCGAGCGAGCTTGTTATCGTGGTAGCCGAAGCAATCCACGGCGGACAGGTTGGCGTAAGAGACGCAGAGCTCGTCGCCCCGCCCGGCGAGAAAATGGATATCGTTGCTGCGCAGCCCGTCCTGCACGGTGAAGCGATGGTACACGCCTTCCTGGAGGAACAAGAGGCCGTCACTCGACGCGAACCACAATCGCCCTCCGCGATCCTCGTGAACGTCGGTATAAGCCGCACGCGCGCCCTCGCCCGGGACGGCTACCCGCAGAAATCGCGGGGCGCCGCGCGCCAGATCCGCGCTGAAAATTCCAGCGGACGAAGCCGCCCAGAGCCTCGACGCCGGGGCGAAGGTCATGGCGTAAACCTGCGTATGGACCTCCTCGGACTCCCCCTCCAGGGGAAAGCGATCCACCCTGCCGCTCGCCGGCTCGTAGTGGAGCACGGCGGCCGCCTCGCCCCCGAGCCAGAGCCCGTTCGAGGGATCCGGCAAGATCGCTTTGAACGAGAGCGGCGGCACGGACGGGGCGGGCTCCCATTTCGACTCGCTGGCCGAAGCGAGGCCGCTTCGCGTCCCCACCCACAAGCGACCACCGCTGTCACGCTGGATGCCCCAGATAGACGCGCTCGGTAGCCCCTCCGCTCGGTCGTAGATCCGGAAGGCACCACGTCCGGCGAGGCGATGAAGGCCGAGTCCGCCCGCCCACAGCGAGCCTTCATGATCTTCCGACACGGCGTACGTGAGGTCCGCAGGGACCCCCGGCGCATCGCGGAGCTCGCCGTCCCCGTCCACCCGGACCAGGCCCTTCGTCGAGCCGAACCAGAGCGTCCCTCCGCCGTCGACGAACCCCCTCCAGATCCGGTGGTCACGCATGAAATCGATCTTCTCTTCGACTTCACCCGTCGCGGGGTCGACGACCCATAATCGCAAGAATGTAAAAAACCAGAGGTGTCCCGACGCGTCGACCGCGATCCCGAAGAAATGCTCGTCGGGAATTCCCTTTCTGAGGGTGCTCCATCGCCCGTCCGGGCCGCGGTGATGGAGCACGCCTGGGCCAATCGTGGAGATACCCCCGGATGGATCGATCCACAGCTCATCGATTTCCCCGCCGGGCCAGTCCGGGACGAGCGCGAAACGGCCGTCCCCTTGCTCCTGGAGCAGCCCGCCGGCGGACGCCGCCCAGGCGCGGCCCGCTCGGTCGGTGACGATCGCGCGTGGGACCCCGGCCGGACTGCGCTGCACGTCAATCGTCGTCCACCGGCGATCATGCCACCAGGCGGCCCCGCTCGTCGTGGTGCACCACAGGTCTCCGGCGCGACCCGGCGCGAGATGTGTGACGAGAAAGCCTGGATTGGTAGGGAGATCGACGGGGTTGAAACGGAAGCCGTCGTATCGAGAGATGCCGACGTCGGTGGCTACCCAGAGGAAGCCCTCGTCGTCGCACGTGATCGCGCGTGGGCTGTGTTGATCAAACCCCGTCTCCTTCCCGTAGCTGATGAAGGGCAGGTGCCCCGACGGCGTCTGGGCTCTCGCCGGCGCCCCGGCGAGAGCGATCGCCCCCGCCAGGAGCAGCGCCGGCCCACCTCGCGCGCGAGCGGCTCGTGGTGCAAAACGTCGCGCCGCAGCGCGTGGACCCGGAACGAGAGTCATGGTGCCCGTGAGAGGCTGACACGGGAGCGCCGCGGACTGCAAGAACGGATACCGCGCCGTCAGCAAGTCGCGCCCGGGTCAATTCTGCGGCGAAACGTACCCGCTGGCGAAGGACCGCCCTGTATACGAGCCGTTCTTCTGGTCGTCGGTATAAACGGTGGCATAACCGACTCCGTCGGTCGCACGAACGATCAGCCCTTGCCAGGCCCCTTTCAGCCAGACCCCGTCGAAGAACGATACGCCGTCGTAGTACTCCTTGCCGTTCACCATCCCGACCGCGGTCGGGTCGCAGTCGACCAGGCTCTTCCACTGACCTTTGCAGTACGTGGCCGCTACCAACCCTGGCATGACGCTCCAGGCGGCGCCGTCCGTCGACGCGAAGCTCACGCCGTTGTCGCCCCAGGCCACCATCTTCCCGTCGCGCGCGGCGAGCGAGAGATGGCCGGTGGTGTCACCGATGATCCCGAAGGGCTTGCTGTCCCAGGTCATCCCGTCCGTCGAGCGAAATACTCCGCCCAGCGAGTCGGGCTGGCCTTGCACGTAGACACCGCACGCCGCCCAGAAGGCACCCTCGAAGTAGGCGAGGCCCTCCACGATGGAGCACGGGAGAATGCCTTTGTTCACGAGACCATGAGAGGTCCAGTCAACCCCGTTCGGAGAGGTCCAGTACTTCCAGCCCGTCGCGATCCAGAGGCCCTTGCCATAGGTGACGGCGCGGAGGAGCGACTCGTCGTCACCGCCGTTGGTAACTTCGAAGGCGCGATCACCCCAGGTGAGCCCTTGATCGCGCGATACGATGCGAATACCACCGTACCCCACGGTGATGATCCCCGGGACCATGCCCGGCGGAGCGCCGCCAGCGCCGCTCGTGCCGGTGGTCGCGCCTGTCGTCGCGCCCACCGCGGACGAGGACACCGTCGTGTCCCCTGAACCACCGGCGCCGCCGGTCGTCGACCCCGTTACCGAGGTGCTCGCGCCTCCGCCGCCGGAAGGCGAGCCAGCGCTGGAGTCGTCCCCGCACCCAGCGACAGTGGAGGCGACGGCGACCAGCAAGATCGCCGGAGCAGGAAGGGTAGATAGTGCTCTCATTGTGCAGACACCTCTCCGGCGGTCACGCCTTCAAGAACGGTAAAATATCGCTCATCTTCTCGAAGACCTTGGGATTGTAGATGCTCGCTTCGTCCTTGCCGACGTAGTGGTAGCCGTAGCCGCCCACGCCGTCCTGCTCGAACTCGGCAGGAGGCAGGCCCATGGACTGCAGGACGGATCCGAGCCACTGGTTGTGCGAGAGCCCGGCGTGGGTGATCTCGACCGAGCCTTCGTAGCCGCCTGAATTCTTCTTTGCGCTCAGGTTTCGATAGTCGGCGTAGCTACCGGTCTTGAAGAACCCGGCGGCGCTCCCCGCCGTGACCATCGGCATCGACTGGTTTTCGTGCGTGTAGGCCCCGGACTCCTGCGACCAGGCCATCAGCGTATTGTCGAGCAGCGTGATCCCGTTGCCCGTATCCACGGCGTCGAGCTTGCCGGCGAGGTCGAGGAACACCTCCTCGAAGAAGAGCTGATTGGCGCCCGCCAGCGTCTTCTGCTCGTCCCCCGGCAGCCGGTGGGCGTGGTGAGCGATCTCCTGGTGCCAGTCGCCGGAGTACGCCGAGAAGATGCTGTTCGCGTGGATGGTCGCGATCCGTGACGTCCCACAGATGAACGCCGCGACGATGACGTCGTTCATCAGCTTGTAGAACTCCCGCTGCTTCGCCGGGTTGATGTCATAGTCGCTCTCTGTCACGAGAGACTGCGAGTCTTTCGTGGGCGGCATGACGCCGCCGCAGGAGACATTGACGTTGAGCTTGCGCTGGAGCTCGGCGAGCCGATCCAGGTGATCGTCGAGGCGTTGTTTATCGTTCGCCGACAGGCGCCGATTCCCGTTGCGCAGGCGTTTGTAGTCCTCGATGACCCGATCGACGACGAGGGGGCGCTTGGCGGAGGGGTCCACCGGTGGGACGAAGATCTTGTTGAAGAGCGCGAGCGAGCTCACCTCGGAACCCACTTGATCGATGGTGCCCGTCTTCATCGCGGGGCTCGACCACCCGAAGGACATGCCGTTGCCGCCGATCGTCATCGAGCGGAGGAGAACCGACGACAGATCGGGGTAGTAGGAGGAGGACCAGGCCATCACCTGATCGATGGTGGGGCGCGGGAAGGCCTGCACATGCTGCCCGTCCGCCCCGTTCCCGTCGTTTCGAGCGTAATTGCCGAGGTGGCCGCCGGTGTTGTGGGCGATGTAAAACGGCAGGTCGAGCCCGCGCAGCACGTTCATCTTGGCGAGCAACGCCGGAGTCAGCTTGTCGGGCGCCGCCGACAGCACGGGGCTGACGCCGACCTTCGCGTCCAGGCTCGCGAGCGCGAGCGCGCCCCGTCGGATCTCGTGGCCGGCGTAGGACGATTTCTCGGCCAGCGTGGCGTCGGCGGGGAACATGTTCGCGCCCCAGAGTCCGCCGTGGTCCGTCCCGAAGGAGACGAAGAACGGGTTCTTGGCGTAGGGCGCGGGCCCTGCCATCGCTTGCCGATCGAGGAGAGACGGCAGGAAAGGGAGGGCGAGCGTGAAGCCAGCGGCGCCGCGGAGGAGGTGTCTTCGGGTGATGTTCATTGGCATTCCCTCTCAGAGAAACGAGCGCTGGCGGAACGCCGGATCGAGGGCGATCGCGCGGAGCACGCTGGAGATAGAACCATGGGAGAGCAGGATCTTCTGCATGCCGGCGAGAGCGCAGCCATCCTTCACGAGATCTTCCTTGCGAGCGAAGGTGAAGCGGAAATACTCGCGGGCGAAGCAGGATTGCGGCTTGCCGCTGTCGAGCAGGAGGCGATTCAGATCGACGACGCCGGACGACACCGTGTCGTCCCCCAGATCCACCTTCGGCACGCTCCTGGTGTCGATGAGCAGCTTTGCCAGCTCGGCCCCCGTGTCGCTGTCGAAGATCGTCTCTTCCTTCCGTGACCGTCCGAGGGCGTCAAAGCCCTCCGTCGCAAAGCCAAGTCCGTTGATGAACAGCTGGTGGCAGCCTGCGCACGCGGTGCCCTGCTTCTCGGTGAGCTGCTCGACAGCTCCCCTCGTGGTGAGGTTCTGCTTCGCCTCGGGCTTGCTCGCGCTGGCGTTGTTGGGCGGGGGAGGGATGTCTTCGCACAGGAGCGCTCTCCGGATGAAGACGCCCTTCATGATCGGGCGAGTGGTCGCCGAGCCGGTCGCGGTCATCGCCGCGCGGCCCAGGAGCCCGACGCGCGTCGCATCGGGGAAGTCCGGCGGCGCGCTCTTGCCGTCCCACGCGGGGACCCCGTAGAGCGCCGCGAGATCCTCGGTCGTGGCGAACGACTTGGTGCTGCCGAAGAAGTCGTCGAACTTCCCTTCCGCGCCGAGAGAATAGAACATGGCCATGTCGCTCACCTCGGAGAACATCCGTTCGCGGAGCCCCGGGGTCGGGGTGAAATCCCCGCGAAATGCGTCGAATCGAGGTGTTCCGAGGCGGGAGTCGAGGGGGTCGAGGTCCGGCCTGAAGAGCCACTCGGCGTAGAACGCCTTCAGCGCTTGTCCGGTGCGATCGTCGGCGAAGATGCGCTCCACCTGCGCGGCGTACCCGTCTTCGGTCAGGATGGACCCGGATCGAGCGGCGTCGAGCAGCGCCGCGTCAGGCGTCGTTTGCCAGAAGTGGTATGAAAGCCGCGTCGCGAGCTCGTAAGCCGAGAGCTTGGCGTTGACGGCGGCGGCGGGCGCGTCGGCTGCGCCGTGCTCCACGAAGTAGAGGAAGCTCGGCGCGGTCATGAGCATCGCGATGACGTCGGCGTAGTCGGGCGCGTCGAAGGGCGGCGCGCCGGCGACGTCGCGATAAAACGCCACGTCGTCGTCGGTCACCGCGCGACGCAGGGCCTGCTCCCCGAACCTACGGATGAATCCGTCGAGACACGGCCCATCGTTCGACGCGTCGGCGTCGGCGGCGCAGGCGCCCGCGACGGCGCCGAGGCGCTCGGGTGTGCTGGTGAGCGCCGCTCCGACCGCGACGGCGATAGCGTACGATTGCTCCACGCTCGCCTGCTGGACGGTCTGGTCGAGTCGCTTCAGGCCGCCATACTTTTCGCTCGGCCCTTTCCTGAGATCGTCGGGCAGGTCCCCCAGCATCGGCGTGATCATCGCCATCACGGCCGCGCGATCGGCGGCGAGCGCGAATCCGACGAGGTCGCCGACCGTGTTCTCGTACTGGACCTTCGACAGCCGCCGGAGAGGAACCGTGTCCGGGACAAGAGTAGTATCACACTTGAAGTCGCTCGAAGAAGGGTTCGAGTTGTTCGGGTCGGTTTCGCCGCCGAGTCGGCCCGTGCATCCCAGGAGCGACGAGAGCAGGCTGGCCGCCAGCACGCTCGTGAACGCGACCGACGTTTTCTTCCTCATGGGGTCTTCTTCCTTGGCAGCAGGGTTCATCGCGTCATCCCGGTGCGCCGGTCTTCGCCCTCACATCGAGTCTGCCGGCACGTATCGAGCTTCGCCGCAGATCGTCACAGCGTGCATCACAGGAATCGTCAAAGCGTCAATCGCAGGAAGAAAGCTGCTACCGTCCACGCGTCGGGTGAGCCTCTTTATTCTCCAGCTGTCGGGCAGCGATGCCTTCCAGGTCGCCCGAGCGCAACGCGCTTGATGTCGCGCCGCAGATCTGTTAGAAACAACGGATGCTACCCGTGAGCACCAAGGTGGATCTCTGCAAAGGTCACGACGCCTGCGCGCCGCGGGTGATGGCAACGTGGAGCCCCGACGTCATGGCCGAGGGGTTCGAGGTCGCGCGCGAGGAGGACTCGTTGCTGCCGCACAGCTGCAAGAAGCACCCTCCGCACGGCGCCCAGATCTCGCGTGGGCATTCCAGCGTGTTCGCGAACGGCAAGCCGATCGGGTACGTAGGGGCCGCCCTGAGCTGTCCATCCGAAGAAATGGATACGGGCCGTCCAAGCGTCCTCGTTGGCAACGACGTGACGGAGCAAGCAAGCGTCAAGGCGGTGCGAGGCAAGAAGTTACTGCCGGACGTCGACACGAGCTACGAGGACGGCACCTTCGTCCTCGTGACAGACCATGCCGAGAAGGAGGGACTGTTCATCAACAACACCGACCGCTCGCTCCTCGTCGTAGGCGACAGGGCCGGCACCGAAGTGATCGGGGGGACCTGGGTGGCCCCCGGCGGACAAGCGCGTGGCGACGCGATCCTGTTCCCGGATTCGGACGGCAAGATCAGCAGCCGGAGCCGGCTCTTCAAGGCGCCCAACCAATCCACCTGGAATGCGCAGGTTGTGAACGGCAAATACGAGGTCTCGGGCGCCGGGTGGGGAGACGGGATACGTATGAGCGGAGCCAAGTCGAGGAATGGCGACGACCACTATGAGTGGATGGATGTGCCGCAATTCTTCCGGATCATGCACAAGAACCAGATCAGCGTGCAGGGGACCAATCAGATAATTCAATGATCGCAGCGGGGACTCAAGAGCGCTCCTTCCGGGAGCCGCGGAGGCTCACCGGTCCCACGTCGACGGCAACACCCGCGCGAGCGCGACGGCGCGGAGCGCGACCGGGTGCTCCTCGTACTGATCCTGCCGCGGATGCCCCTCGGCGAGCACGCGCGCCGGGAAGCGACTGAAGAGCGGCAGGCGCCCCGCCGCGCTCTGCGGCAGGTAGAAGGGTATCTTTCCACCCATCTCCGCGGAGGCGAAGAGTGCGCGGATCCAGTGTGCATCCAGCACGTTGCGAACCTGATAGCTGCGTTTACTCAGGAGCACGCGCTCGGTCTGCGCGGCGAGGTAGCCTGGCAGCAAATGCTTGTTCGCCCTGCCCCAGGCGTCGCGAATGCGCCCGATGAAGCCTTCGAGGATATCGGGTGAGCTGAAGGCGCGCGTCCGCAGCGCATCGTGGGCGGCGTCGAGCAGCTCTTTCAGCTTCTTGTCATTCGCCGCGAGCGGGCTCGCCACCTCGATCACCATCCGCAGCTCCTGGTCCTCGTCGAAGCGGAGCTCTATCTCGCCCTCGAACAGGAGAAATGGGGCCGTAGAGACGCCGCCCGGGCCGTAGGCTTCGCTCAAGGCCCGTCGCGCTTCGTCCCCGGTCATGGGCGGCATCCTGGTGAAGATTCGCACTACGTCGGTGCGCGTCATCCCGGGCGCCTCTGACTCGGCGTCCGAGCCAAAGGAGAGACCCAGCACGGAGCTTGGCTTCTTCGTGGTAGGCGGCGGCGTCAGGAGCTTCGCCCATCGCGGGATACGGCGGAGACGGTTCCCCTGGTCGGCATCGAACCACAGCAACTCCAGCGCGGGAGCAGCCGGAGCAGCCGGGGCAGTCGCCTCCTTCGGGGTGGACTTCGGCGCCGTCGGATCACCGCCGGAGGTCGCGCCGGAAGTACGGGCGCCGGAGCCCTGAGCGAAGCGATCGGCAGCAGCGTTGGAGGCCTCGACCGCGCCGACGTAGGCCGCGCGGGCGAGATCCTTTGCTTCAGGAGCGCCCATGGGCAGCGCCGCCCCCTGGGCGACCAACGCAGGAGGCGCGGCCGGGACGACCCTTGGCGGCGCTGAGGCCATGAGCGGGGGAGGCGTGGATGGGCGCGACGGCGCCGGAGCGGGAGGCGCGCTCGCGACGAGCCAGGCCGGGAGAGCGGCAGGAGTCACGCCGCGCATCTCGACGGTGCGGCGTGGGCCCGCGGGGAGCGGCTGCGATTCGGTGGCCACCCCGGCAGGGCTGACAGCGCCGGGCGAGGGTTGCTGGAAGGGCAGTGAGGGGGCGGGAGCAGGCCTCACCACGGAGATTGTCATCGCGCGCCGCGAGGGGCCTCGGAAGGGCAACCCAGCGTCCGGCATCATGTGAATCGCGGTGCGGGTGACCTCGCCCGACGAGGGGCGCTTGGGAATCGTTAGCTCGCCATCCTCGGTCGGCGGAGGCTCGTTCACGGTAGGTCGCAGCTCCATCACGATCGAAGCCGGCCGCGCTCCACCGGAGGCCAGGAGCGGCACAATCGACGCCCACTCCAGCGGCTGCCCCGCTTCTTCGAGCGCGATCACCACCCGTCCCGGCGAGTCGGCCCGCTCCAGCGCGAGCTGGCCACGCCACGTGAGCGTGCAGATCGATCGGGCGGTATCAATCCAGAGGGTATCGGCGACGAGCGGCAAATCCCAGGGCGCGTGCCCAGGCAAGTCGACGAACGCGCGCGGGGCCACGCCGGGGAGGGTGGTCACCAGGCGCGAATGCTCCGGGTGCAGGTTTTCGAGGAGGATGCGCGCGTTGGCCGGGATTGGCTCGGTCTGCTGATCAGGCAAGGCCGCCTGGAAGAACAACCAGTCGAAATCGTCCCCGAGCGGGATCTGCGTCCAGGCGTCGTCACTCCAGCCCTCGAGGTAGGGCCCGAGTCGCTCGCGGCGAATGAGCCAGCTCTGCGCGAGCGGGCCAAAGCCCGTGGGCGCGAGGATATCGCCCGGTTGCGTGACATTCACGTCGGGCCGCTGGAGATTGGGCAGCGGGCGCTGGCCAAAGGTATCCGTCGACGCGTCGGAGGGGACGCCGGCCGGGTTCCACGTGTCGGGTCCGCCCGCGGCGCGCTCCCAGCGGAGCGACATCTGCGTCCAGTGCGCTCCGGTCCGGACCTCGCCCTCCCGCGTGAAGAGCCGCTTGCAAAAGACGGTGATGGCCTTGTCGACCTCGCCCACGGCGAGCCGCGCCACGAGCGAGAGAACAGGCTTCCTCTCCGGCGCGTAGGCGTTGCCAACGAGCAGGACGTCGGCGCGCGGCTTGAACGGCGCGAGGTCGGCGGGAGCGACGACGCTCTTCGATGGATCATCGTCCCAGTGCGTGTCGCGCTCGTGGAGCGGCTCCTGCGCCTCGGCGAGGCGGCAGAGGCCGGGAGAGAGCGTGTAGGTGGCTTTGCAGACGACGGTGAGCGCGGCGCGGCCGTCCGCGGGGCGCCAGGCGACGGCGGCGGTGGAGAAAGGGGAGAGGGAGAGGAGGTCCATGGATCGTCACCAGCGACGGTACGGTGGGCGCAGAGGGGAACTCTGCTTCATGCGGAACGTTGCCTTGGTCGTTACCCGGCTCCTCTGGCAGCGACCTTCGCCCCTGCTCTGGCCGCCGGATCAGCGCTACTTGCGCTGCTTACCCTGGTTTCGTCTGATGTAGCCGTTGAGCCCGTCGAACTCGAAGGCTGCCCACTCGTTGAGCAACATCTTGTTGACGTCCGAGAGGTTCGTGCCCGGCACCAGACGTTCCAGGATCCCGCCGCCTGCACCCGTGAGCAGCCCCGCGAGCGGAAGGCCCGTGAGCCCCGTTGTGCCAGTGACCACGACGCCCTCCCCCGCTGCGTGGTACAGAGGACCCACGACGTCGTTCGCGTTCGGGTCACCTGGCTCACGGATGGAGATGAGCTGCTTGACGGTAGACCCGTAGGCGGATGTTCTGTCATTGTTGCGCGCCGCGTGGGCGCTGTTACGAAGGTAGTTGTAGACCCCGACGTAGGACTTGAACAGGCGGTCGCCGTTCAAGGTGAGGCTGAGATCGTACAGATCGGCGAGATCGTACTGCCGACCGGAAGCGGCCACGCGCCGCGCGATCTCGTCCGGTTGGCCATACCGATCGAGGGCAGCGGAAGACCGGCTCGGCGGTGCATCCTGGGGGTTGTTCCCGAAGGTGCCTTCGCGGAACGCATCGATGACCATGTTCTTCTCAGCGTCGGTCAGGTTCGTGCCGCCCGACGCCAGGATCCCGGCGAGGTGCTTGTTGATCACCTCGTTCTTCAGCTTCCAGGACATCTGGGCGGCCTGCGTCTGGAGGAGGAGGTTGTCCCTCACGTCCCCTCCGGCGAGGTTGTCGTTCTCTCCTCCTCCTTCGATCGTGTCCTCCGTCCCCTTCTGCGTCGCCGTGTCCTCGAGGTGATACTCGTCGGCCTCCGCCCCCTCTGCCGCCTCGGGCTCCTTCGCCTCCTCGATGGGCGTCGCCTCGGGCTCCTTCTCCTTCTTCGTCTTGGCCGGCGGGTTGAGCTGCACCGTCTTGCCCAGCACGATCGCATCACCCTCGCTCGACGCGACCTTCACTTCCTTCGTGCCAATCACCTCGATCTTCGCGTCGCAGCCGATCCGGAGCCCCTTCTTGGCGCCCAGGAGCGCCTGGCCCTCGGGCGAGATCGCGGCCAGCTCCTTCATCCCCGACAGGAGCAGCGCGCCCCCCAACGCCTCCGGCGGTGGCGCCTTGTCGGCGGCCGACGCCGCCGCGAGCGCCGCCGGGTGCATCCCGGCCACGATCTCGACCTTGACCGCGCCCTGCACGCCGATCTCCGCCGACGTGAGGAAGATACCCTCCTTGGCTTGCAGGATGATCTTGCCCCCGTCGAGCACGATGCTCGCGTCACCGGTGGTGATCGTGATCTTCTTGTCAACCATGTCGAACGTCGTTGGCGGGCCGTCGCTCAGGCCGAAGAGCCCGCCCAGCAGCGAGTCGACCTGCCCGCTCACCATCGCGGCCACGCTCTGGAGCGGTCCGGGCAGCAGCTCTTGCAGCGCCGCCGCGGGCCCCTGGATCAGCTTCGACAAAGGCGTGGCGCCCATCGACGTCTTGGCCAGCTTGCTCACGACCTGCTGGAGCGGCCCGGTCGCGAAGGGCCCCACCACGCTGCTCAACGAGGAGAGCACGCCGCCGTCGAGCACGCTGCCGAGCACGCTCGCGAGCTTGCCCTTGAGGCCGTTGGAGACCGTCACCGTGTAGCGCGAGCCCACCTGGAGGGAGTCGTTGATTCCAACGCTGGTGCTCCGACTCTGCCCCACGGAGACCGACTGATCTTCCCCGATGCTGACCTGCTCGTCCTTGCCCACGTGGACCGAGCGGTTCTCCCCCACCGCGAGCACCGCGCTCTTGCCCACCTGGATGACGTGGTTCTCCCCCACGGCCAGCGTGTCGTTCTTCTTGATCTGGTGGACGCGATCCTTGCCAATCCCGACGTGCTCGTCGTGGCCCACCTGCTCGACGCGGTCATTCTGGATCGACGTGCGCTCGTCGTGCTGCACCACGTGAGTTCGGTCGTTCTTGACCGACTTTACCTCGTCGTGCTCCACCATCACGGAGCGGTCGTGCCCGACGAGGTGGACCTCATCGTTCTTCACCAGCACCGCCAGGTCCTTCTCGGCCTGCTGGTAGAGCAGCTCCTGCCCCGCCTTGTTCTCCATCTTGATCTCGTTGAAGCCCTCTCCCCCCGGCGAAGAGGCCGCCTTCCACGTGCTCACCGTCTTGTTGTCCGGCAGGTCGTACGGCACCGGCGAGGTGGCGTTGTACGTGCTGCCTACCACCATGGGCAGATCCGGATCGCCCTCCATGAAGGCGATGATCACCTCGTGGCCCACGCGCGGGATGGATACGATACCGTAGCCCGGCCCGGAGGCGTTGTAGACGACGCGCATCCAGACCGAGCTATCGTCGTTGTTGTCGCCCTCTCGGTCCCAGTGGAACTGCACGCGGACGCGGCCGAACTCGTCAGTATAAATCTCCTGCCCGTCGGGGCCTACCACCAGGGCGCTCTGCACGCCGTGGATCTGCGGCCTGGGTGTGACCTGGAGCGGGTGATAGGGCTCTGTGGCAAAGACCGCTTTGCCGCGCATCCGCCAGGGCTCGCCCACGGCGCCCTCGATCTCGACGCGGGTGACGAGCAGCCCCTGTCCCGGGCCGAGCTCGGCGCGGGGGTGGTCGGCGAGGGAGAAGATCACGCCGGGCGCGAGGTCGATCGCCCCCGTCTCGAACCGGAGCACTCGACGCGGCCCGCGCAGGGCCTGGAGCGAGCGCTCGGCGAGTGACTGGCCGACCTCGTCTGCGTGCCTGGCCATGCCCTTGTCGTCGGCCGTAGGCGTGCCACCGGCCTTGCCAACCTCGGCGAGCGATGCGCCGGGCCGATAGAAATACTGCTCCATGAGCGCGTGGGGCGCGCCGTCCGCGGCCGAGTTGCCTTCGAGCCGGAACTTCGGTCGACGGTAGTCGAAGTCGCGCACGACGTGCCGCCCCGGTCTCACCTCCTCGTGCAGCCGCACCGCGGTGACGTACTCGTGCCGCGCCGCCTGCGCCTGCCCCGGGCTGTCGCGAAAGGGCAGCGCCGCCGCCCGCGGAGCGCCGCTGTGCGGACGATCATCAAGGACGAGCTGGCTAGCACCGCCGGTGTCCGCGAAGAGAAAGGTGATCCCCGCCTCCTCCAGGAGCCTGCACAGGAAATCGTAATCGCTCTCGCCGTACTGGACGCGGATCTCGATCTTCGGATAGTCGTCGCGCGCGACCTTCCACAACGGCTCTATCGACCACTCGGCGAGGAGGCGATCGACGATGTCAGGGAGGCTGACGTGCTGGAAGAGGCGGTGATTGCGCCGCTGCGTGAGCTGCCAGAGGTGCGGAACGATGGTGAGCTCGTAGGTCGACAGGCCCGTCGGCTCGACCCGCACGAGGTCCATGGCGCGGCAGATCCCGGACCAGGCGCGCCCGCCGACGAGGGCATGGGCGACGCCGGTCGCAGCAGCGAAGGCGGCGCCGCGACCGACGAGGCCCGCGAAGTCGAGGTCTGGATTGAGCGAGACGGCGGTGATCGTCAGGGTGAACAGGTGGCTCAACCCCTCTTCGATTTCGAAGCGGCGGACTTCGAGGGACGTCTCGCCGGACTCGAAGGCGAGGGTCAGCACCGATCGGGGGAGCACCGACGTGTCGGCGTTGAAGGAGAGGGCATCGGACATGAGATAGGATGCTACATAGACGTGCTCCGGACGCAAGCGTCGAGTTGGTCTTGCAGGTCAAAACCTCGTGCACAACGAGAAGTTATCGGCGCAAGGGGCGTTTTGTGACGATTGCTGTGACGGTCATTGATTCCACTCGCTATCGACACGACGGTGTACCCGCAGGCGACGCCGGTTTGTCCGGGTGACCGCCATGTGCCCGGAGTGGTCGGCCGGATCGGTCAGGGCGCCGTCGGCTCCAGAGCCCCCGCGGTTTACTGCGATTCCCAGGAGACGCCGTCGACGAATATCGTCGCCCCCGGTGATTTGTCGAGGATGACCACGAGCGGCTTCAGGCCGGTGAGCGGAGCGGTGATGGGGCCGAGCTTCAGCTCGAGCTTGGACCAGCTCGTCTTCAGCGTGGCGCCGTTGCTCGTGATCGTGCTCCAAGGCTTGTCCGCGTTCCTGATGTTGACGAGGAGCTCTTCTCCGCCGACCTCCCCGCGGGCCCAGAGGCTCAACGTGTAGCTCGCCCCGTCAGCGAGCGGCTGGTAGGCTTCTTGAGCGATCCCGCACGCGTTCGTGTCCTGATCCCGGTGGGTGATGCGCAGGCTCTTGCCACCCTTGCAGCCCGCTCCGTCGTAGCCTGGGCCCAGCCCGATCGAGGCCGGCATCGCCTGCGCCGCGGCCTCGAAGTACGACCAACCCACGAAGTCGTCCTCGAAATTGCCGTTGTACAGGGCATCTGTGGGCGCGACGTCAAGATAGACATCGTCGAAGAGCGCCGCTTGCTGCTCGCCGTTCGATCGCAGGTTCAAAGACAGCTCATGGCCGTCCCACTCGTCGGGCACGCGCAAGCGGCAGCCGAAGCGCGCAAAGGCGATCGAGACCGCCTGCGTCAACGTGCCGCACTGCCTGGTGGAGCCGCCCAGGCTCTGAAGCAGGAGGGCGGCCTGCTCACCGCCCTGCTCACCGCGGAGCTGCGATGAAACGAGGTAGACATCGCCCTTCGCGAGCTTCTTCGCGAGGCCGTCGATCGGGGTCTGCTGAACCTGGGCCCCGAATTGCGAGGAGGTTCCATTGAAGACGTGCACCGCGTTCGAGCTGCCGATCCCCGAGCCGGACTCGATAGCATAGCTCGCGTCGGCGGCGGTGCTCTGGAACATCCAGCCCGCGATCCCGTTCTCGAAGCCTGGGTTGAGGATGAGGCTCAGGCTCGGCTCCCCAGGGCACGCGCCGCCGCCCGCGGTGGCGCCGCCGCTCCCGCTGCTGCCAGTGGCGCCGCCGCCCGCGCCCGTCCCGCTACCCCCGGTGAGCCGAGGATCGTAGTCGTTCCAGGCCAGACTACAGGCTCCGGTCGCGGCGATGTACGCGACCACGAGCGCGAAGAGCTTGCTCGGATTCAACCTGCCATTCCACCTCATGCAACGCACCTCTCGGATTCAGAATGGGTATGCGATCCAGAGCGCCGCTCCGCCTGGTGCCGGCGCCACGCCCACGGAAGCTCGTTGCGACACGGGCCTGGTTCCCGTGGCGGCGGCGGGGCCGCCGAGGACGATCATCAGCCCCCCCGCGACCGTCGCTGCGGCTCCCACCGTGAGCGCGATGTTGGCGGTCGTTTGCCAGCGCCTGCCCTCGTCGACGACGCCACCGTACTCGGGATTGGTGCAGCGGCTCTTCCCGCACTCCTTTTCGAGTTGCGAGAGCTTGCTCAACGCGCCTGCGCCCGCGGCGACCGCAACGACGAGCCCGGCCACACCGACCCCGCCGACGACGAAGCCGGCAGTTCGGATGTGGCCTTCCTTCGCTGGAGGCGGCACCGGCGGAGGGCGGACGTGCTCGGGTTCCGGCCGGATCGCGGCCTTCTTCACCGACAGGGGGACGGTCTTCGTTTCGCCCGCGGCGATGGGAACCTGCACGCGCAACGGAGAGCTGCCGGGGACCATCGCCTCGATTGTCACTGTTCCTGGCACCACGGCAACAGGGACGCCGAGCTTGTCGTCCGGGAGCGGCGCGCCGCCGAGCGTGACTGTCGTCGCGGCGTCCGGCGGCACGAGTCAGTCGTGGCCTCGTCGGGCACGGAGGATGCGAGTCTCCTTGGCGGGACCCCGTCCGCGCCGAGCGATTCGGCGCCATGATCGAGCTGGAACCGGGCCGACGCGAACGGGGCGAGGGCCGTCGCGAGCTGACCGACATCCTGGAAGCGACGACTGGCATCCTTCTCGAGGCAGCGAAGCACGATCGCCTCCAGCGCTTCGGGCGCGGCGGGGTGCCGGAGCCGGAGCGGCGCGGGGGGATCCGCGGCGATCATCGAGAAGTGCTCACCCACGGAGTCCGATTCAAAGGCGGAGAAGCCGGTGAGCAGCTTGTGCAAGATGAGACCGAGCGACCAGATGTCGGTGCGCGCGTCCACGCTCTTTGCATTACGAAGCTGCTCCGGAGACATGTAGTACGGCGTGCCGAGCACCGACTCGGGGGTCGTGAGGGTCGGCCCGCTCTGGGCGCCTTCGAGCGTGCTCCACTTGGAGATGCCGAAGTCGAGCACCTTGAGGACCGGCGAGCCCTTGTCACGGCGCGCGAGGAAGAGGTTGCCCGGCTTGAGATCCCGGTGGACGATGCCTTGCGCATGTGCGTCGGCGAGCGCGTCGCAGGCTTGGAGCAGGTAGTCGACCGCCTCTTCAATCGGCAATGTGCCGCGCTTTGCGAGGAGCTGGCCCAGATCTTCGCCGACGAGCAGCTCCATCACCATGTAGAGCGTCCCGTCCTCGGCGGTGGCCACGTCGAAGACCCGGACGGCGTGGTCGCCGCGAATCGCCGCCGCAGCGCGGGCCTCGCGCAGGAAGCGTGAGCTGAACTCGGCGCTCCTGGCCAGGTCCGGCAGCATCAGCTTGACGGCGACGGGTTGCCCGAGGCCCAGGTGGGAGGCAGCGACCACGACCCCCATGCCGCCTACACCGAGGAGCCGCTCGACGCGGTACTTCCCTGCGATGACCTCTCCAGGTTGCTGGAAGCGCGCAGGTGAATTCTCTGGGAGGGCTGGCTTCATGACGGACGTACCGACTATCCACGAGCCGACGCGCCGGCCTATCGTGGGCTTTCTGGTTACGTCGCATCCACTCCGGCGCCTCGCCGCGGGGCGCCGGCTACAGGTCGGTCTCGACCGGCCCTTTGAGCTTCTTCGCCGTCGGCGGCGGAGCCATGGTCGCCGGCGCTGACGGCAGCGGCGGAGCCACCTCGGTCGCTGCATGGGGCGGTGTCGGCGGCGCTGCACGGGCCGTGACTGCCGGCGCGACCACCCGGCCCGGCGGGCTCTCTTGCTTTCGCAACGAGAGCGAGAGCAGCGTATCGGCCCTGGCTTCGATCGAGCGGGTCTCTGTCTCGTAGCCGGGCGCGCTGATGACGAGCGCGTGCGCGCGCTCGTCGCGCGGTACACGCAGCGATTTTCCCGGCGCCTTGATCCCGTCGAGCTCCACGATCGCGCCCTCCGGGTGGAGCTCGAGTCGGATGGTGATCTCCGCTGGTCCCGCCGGCTCGGCGCTCGCCGCGAGGGCCGAGTCGACCCTGGGAGATGACGTGATCTCGGCGGTGTCCGTGGCCACGACCACAGTCCTCGCCGGCTCCCGACGCGCCGTGGCAAAGTAGATCATCCCGGTGGCGAGAAGCAGTATCGTCGCTCCGAGGGCGGCGGCGCGAAGGCGTCTCGGGGAGGAGCTCAGGTGCAGTGTGGATCGCGAGGAGGTGGCGTTCGTGACGGTCTGATCGTCCGGATTCGCGGGGGGGGGCGGCGGCGCTATCGGACGCGGCGCCTCAGCCGCCATCGCCGCTGGGCCCAGGAGGGTGGTGATGCGATCGAGCAGGTTCTGGGAGGTGGGCGGAGCGAACGCGGCGAGGGCCACGGCGAGCTGTCCGATGTTCTGGAAGCGACGCGCGGCGTCTTTCTCTAGACAGCGGAGCACGAGCGCCTCGAGCTCCGGGGGCGCATCGGGCCGCCGCAGCCGGAGCGGCGCGGGCGGGTCGGCCGCGATCATCGACAGATGCTCTCCGAGCGAGTCCGACTCGAAGGGGAGAAAGCCGGTGAGCATCTTGTGGAGGATGACGCCGAGGGACCAGAGATCGGCGCGCGCGTCGACGCTCTTGGAATTGCGGAGCTGCTCGGGAGACATGTAATACGGCGAGCCGAGCATGGCCTCGGCCTGGGTGAGCGTCGGGCCCCCGTCGTGCGCCGCCTGGAGACCGGTCGACTTCGAGATCCCGAAATCGAGGACCTTCAACGCGCCTTTCGCCCCGGCGTGCTCGACGATGAAGAGGTTTGACGGCTTGAGATCGCGGTGGATGATGCCGCGCGCGTGCGCCTCCGCGAGGGCGTCGCAGGCCTCGATCAAGTAACCAGCGGCCTCCTCGATGGGCAGCGGCCCGCGCTCCTTCAGCACCTCGTGAAGATCGTGACCCTCGAGCAGCTCCATCACCATGTAGAGCGTCCCGTCTTCCATCCGGCTCACGTCGAAGATGCGGACGACATGGTCGCCGGAGATCGACGCGGCCGCCCGCGCTTCACGGACGAAGCGCGCCGCGAACTCGGGGCTCTCCGCCAGCTCCGGGAGCATGACCTTGAGCGCCACGCGCCGGCCGAGATCCAGGTGCGTGGCCGCCACCACGGCCCCCATTCCGCCCACGCCGAGGACGCGCTCGATCCGGTACTTGCCGGCGATTACGTCGCCTTCGGCGAAGACATAGGCCGGTCGAGGCGGCGCGGGCTTCGAGTGCGGTGATGTCATTGACAGGGCAGGATAGCGTTTCGCCGAGGTCTTTTGCGAAAGACTTCCAGCGCTGATTTCGTCTCGGCGAGAGCTGTCGGTCAAAACGCTGCTATCACGCGGAGCGGGGAGGACCTTTCCGCTCCGACGTGCTTCATGTGACGACCCTTGTGACGATGCCGAGACAAGGGTCGCTCGTCGCCGGGTGCTGATTCAGCGCGATCGTTGCTGGCGGCGGCGGATCAGGAGGGCAGAGAGCAGGAAGAGCGGCGCCGCGAAGAGCGGGTTCGAGGACGAGCCGCCCACGAAGCAGCCGCAGCCGCCGAAGGCGACGTCGTCGTTACCGTTGCCGTCGCCGCCGGTGCCGCCGACGCCGACGCTGCCGACGCTGCCGACGCTGGGGCTGCCGCCGACGCCGACGCTGCCGGTCGTGCTGGGGTTGCCGCCGGCGCCGCCGGTTGTCGCCGAGGTCGTCACGATCCCGGTCGCCGACGAAGACACCATTTCGCCGGAGCTGGCGCTGGTGGTCGGGTCCACAACGCAGACGGTCGCGTCGGGGACCATGGCATCGAAGGGCTTGTTGGTGATCCCCTGGAAGGTGACGTTGTCGATCTCCCAGCCGAAGTCGCCGGCGGCGTTGTCGGAGCCGATCCGGAAGCGGACCTTCACCTTCTGGTCCGCGAGCTTCTTGCCCATGTTCACGGTCGCCTTGCTGGTGTTCGGCCAGCCCGCGCTGTCACCGACGAAGCCCTGACGGCCCTTGAGGACGTTCTGCGCCCCGTTCGGCTGCGGATCGCCGATCTTGCCGCCGTAGCCGGGGTTGCCGAACGCGGAGATGTCCTGCCAGGTCCCACCGCCGTTGGTGGTGATCTCGAGGACGGCGCCGTCCCAGCTCGTGCCACCGCTGGACTCGAATTGATGGCGGTGATCGAACGTGAGGATGAAGTCGTCCGTGGGGCTCACGGCGAGCGCGGGGGACTCGAGCGAGGTGTCGCTCGGGCTGCCGAAGTCGAGCCCGTGCCAGACGTGGTTGCCGGGCTTGGGCTCGTCTCGCGACCAGATCTTGTCGGAGTCCACGCCGGTGACCTGGAAGGTCGTTGTGAGGGCTTCGACGTCGTCGAACGTCGCGGCCTGGGGCAGCTGGTCGACGTTGGTGAGCGGCGCCGTGATGATGGCCCCCTTCGCCGTGCAGGCGTCGGGGTTCTCCACCGTCACGGTGAGGTTGAGGTTCAGCTTCGCGGTGATCGAAGCGTCGAGCTTCACGTCGAGCTGCGCTGTGGTCTTGGCGTAGGCGCCGAGCGGCGGGACCTGGATCGTGGTCCCGCCGGGGAAGCTCACGCCCGCGGTCGTCGTCGCGATCGTGACGGTGGTCACGCTCGTCGCTGCCGGACCTCCATTGAGGAGGTCCACGGTGATCTTGCCGGACTCCCCCGCGTCGAGGAAGCCGTCCTTGTCGCAGGAGAAGACGCTGTCATCGACCTTCACCGAGAGGGACTGGACGTTGGGGTTGACGGTGAAGCTCTCCACCACGCCGATGAAATCGGTCGAGTCGCGGGGCGGAGAGATGGCGCAGGACCCGGCGCCGCGCTTGGCGAAGGCCTTGGCCATGACGTTGAAATCACTCTCGTCGGCCGCGGCCGCCGCGGCGAGGACGGCGTCGCGCTGCTCCGTGAACGTGGGATCGGTCGGGGTGATCTTCATCCCCGCGACCACGTAGTTGGACATGCGCCGGTGGGCCTCGTCGTACGAGTACACGGGGTTGGGCCCGACCGTCTTCTGGAGGAGGGCCATGTAGGCCTCGAACATCATCATCGCCCAGATTTCTCCGGCGTTGTGAGGCTCGGCGTTGTTGACCCCGGTGTCCGCAAACGGGATGTTGGCCGGCAGCGCCACGCCGTCCGTGATGTGCTTGAACGTGAGCGGATTCTTCGTCATGTCCGTCGAGTACGGGTAGCGGCGGATGCCGAAGTACCCCGGATCGGTGAAGGCGCCCGTCGCATACTGGGCCGACGCGAAGGTGCCAGAGAGGTTGTCTCCCGGGCGCACCGTCATCAGCGAAGCGTTGAAGTCGGCCCAGCCCTCGCTCTCGGCGCTGCACGTCGGGGAGCCGCAGGGCACGAGGCGGAGGTGGAGGTAGTGCCCCCACTCGTGGGCGACGATTGTGTTGTCGATGGTCCCGTCGCGGTCGACGGAGGCCTGGCGGGACAGCGTCGCCGTCACCGGGCCGTTCAGCAGAGCCGCCTTGATCGCGGCGCCGTCGGCCTGGGTGGTGGAGAGGATCGGAATCGTCACGTTGGCGGTGCCGTCCCCCGGCATCGTCGGCGCCGCTCCAGCGACGTTGTTGGCGATGAGGAGGCCAATCGCCCCCGCGGCCGCGGCGCGCTGCGCCTTCTGCTGGAACGTGCAGTTCCCCCGGTCGACGAGGACGATCTTGCCGCTCACGTTGTTGGTGAGGTTCTGGCAACCATCGTTGATGGGGGCCGTCCCGTCCTGGCCCAGGATCACCGTGCCGGAGATGTTGAAGCTCTGCAGGCCGAAGTCGGCGACGCCGGGGGGGAGCGTCTTGTTGAGCGGCTGGACGGTGAGCGACGCGCTGCTGACCCCATCCCAGACGTACATCTGCATCACCGGCGACTCTCCGTCGGCGCCGGCGCTCATGTTGGCGTTGTTGCGGCTCTGGGGCGCGCCGTCCTGGGCCTGGGCCTGGAGCGGGTCGCCCGCGACGCCGCCGCGGCCGAGGTTGTCGAGCTGGGCGTTGCCGGCGGCCTCGTTGAAGCCCGAGTCGTACCACCAGTCATGGAGCCAGTTGGTGACGTAGAAGATCTGCGTGACCGCGGCCTTCTTCTGGTTCGCGCTCGCCTGTGGGCCGGTGGCCGTGTTGTAGATGCGATCGAAGGTGTTCGCCGCCGTCACGTTGGCGCGGAGGTCGGCGCCGCCCGAGAAGCCGTCGGGCGCGTCGTCGTCGGTGTAGGCGTCGACGTTGTTGCCCTTCGTCTCCGTCGCGCCCTTGGCGAGCCAGGGGTCGAAGGTGTTGCTCGGGTTCTTGTTGAACCCATCCATCGAGACGAGCACCGGGGCGACGTAGCCAGGGTAGCTGTTGTCGGGGAGGCCGGTCGGGTGAGGCGCGAAGTCGGCGATCGGGCCGTCGGTCGGGCGGAGATCCCCCGTCGAGTCGGCCCAGACGCGGTAGGTGAAGGCCTCGTTGTGCGTCTGGTTCTCCCGGTAGAGCACGCGCCCGTCGTCGGCGGCGATCACGTAGCCGTACCCGTCCGACTCGGTGCTCGCCACGTCGCCCGCGAGGATCTCGAGGTAGTAGGCGGGGACGAGGCGGTCAGGCAGCGGGAAATAGACCTTCTTCACGCGCGAAGGGCGGGTGAGGTGGAGCTTGCTGGACTTGACGAGGGGCGTCCCGGCAAGATCGTAATACCGATACTCGGCCTTGATCTTCTTGGTGTCGACGAGGTCCGACGGCTGGAAGGCAATCCCGTAGAGATCCCCCAGCGCGGTGGAGACGGCCTTGACGTCGGTGACCGAGAACGGTTTGACCTTGGACGACGGCACCGCCGCCGGGTGGAGATTGCCCCCGATGGCCACGAGACCGAGGCTCCGGTCCATCAGCACCTTCACGTCGTTGTGGAAGAGCACGACGCCGTCGAGGCGCTGCTGGAAGCTGACGAGGATGCCGCCGCTGCCGGTGTCGTGGACCTCTTTGACCTCGGCCGTGTTCAGGGCCGCGGGGGTGAGTCCGTAGCGATCCGCGTGGCTGAGCAGGTGAAGGCGGGCCGCCGCCTCCGGCGTCGATCCGAGGGCAGGGGAGACCGCGCTCGCGCCGCGCACCGCCCAGAGGAACGTGGGTCGGCCGCTGGCCTCGTCAGTCGAGGCGACGACCGCGGGCGCGCTCCGGCTCGACACGACCGGCGCGGCGACGGGCTTGGCCTGGGAATAGGCGTTGAAGTTCGGTCGATCCTTGGCCTGGGCGAGGGACGCGAGGAGCAGGGGGACCAGGGCCGCAAGGTATCGAGACGTGCGCTTCATACTCACTCCAGGACCGAAGTCATGCGATGGGGCGGAAAGAATCGCGTGGCACCGGAGAAGCCTGCTTTCGGCGTTCCGGGCGCACCGCGAGTGTCGAGCTATCTACTCGTTTTCGCGCCAAAACGGTAGCGATGCTACGGTCGAAAAAGCATGAATTGCCGTCACCTCGTCGCCGCCTCCGCCTTCGTTCTCGTCGCCTGCGCGCGGCCTGATCCTCCGAAGCTCACCCCGCTCTCGGTCAAGATCACCGCGATAACCCCGCTTTCGATCGATGTGGATCTCAAGATTGAAGCCGAGAACCCCAATTCGAGCGCGCTCTCGGCGCGATCGGTGACGGCGACGATCACCCTCGACGATCGCTACGTTGTAGGCACGGTGACGGTACCTCACGCGATCAAGCTCCCGGCTCACAAGAAAACGATCCTCGACGTGCCGGTGTCGAGCCGCTGGAAGGATCTCTCCGGCCTCGCCACGCTCGCGGCTGCGGGCAAGGACATCCCGTATAAAGTCGACGGCACGGTGGAGCTCGGAGGGGACACGCTCCACCTCGACGTGCCCTTCCACGTGGCCGGGACGCTCACCCGGGAGCAGCTCCTGCAGGCGACGCTGAGCTCGCTCCCGAAGATCCCCGGGCTCCTGCCGGGCGCGCGCTGATCCGTGTTCTCGGTCGAACGCGGCGCGGATAGCGGTTCCTGTGCTCTCGTTGTCGCGATAGTGTGAGCGCCGCTGCCGATGGCCCGCCTCGCGCTTTCGATCAAAAGCCTGCTCGAGCGCCCGGACGCGGAGCGTCGGCTCGGGCCATTTCTGCTCGTCTCCGCGCTGGGGCGCGGCGGGTTCGCGCCGGTGTGGCTGGCCAAGGAGATCTACGGCGCGACCGAGCTGCGCACCGCGGCGGTGAAGCTCTTCTCGCTCGATCCCGCGGGCGCGGGCGAGGACGACGCCCGGATCTCCGGGCCGAGCTCGGCCGCGGCGCGCGACCGGATCGTGGAAGAGGCGCGCTCGCTCTGTCAGGTCGAGCACCCCAGCGTCGTCCGCTTCTACGCGCTGCCGATCGACGAGGCCCGCGGCGTGATGGGGCTCGCGATGGAGTACGTGGCGGGCACCTCGCTCGACAAGCGCCTCGAGGTCGACGGGCGGCTCTCGATCGCCGAGACGCTCGCCGTGGGGATCGCCATCGCCTCGGCGCTCTCCGCGGTTCATCGCGTCGGGCTCGTGCACCGCGACGTCAAGCCCGGGAACGTGATCGACTCCGCCGGGATCCACAAGCTCATCGACTTCGGCATCGCCGCGGCCGACGCCGTGGGCGCCAAGAAGCCGCGCGAGAACCGCAAGCCTCGGGTGGTGATGCTCGACGATCTCCCGCTGGAGATCGTCGGCACGAAGATGTCGGCGATCGAAGGCGCGGTGACCAAGCTCTCCGGCCCTGGATCAACGTCGACGTCGTCGGATCCCTCGTCGCTCGGCGTGCGCTGCGGGACGGTCGGCTACATCGATCCCATCGTCGTCTCCACCGGCGTCCCGGCGACGCCGTCGAGCGATCTCTACGCCCTCGGGGCGATGCTCTTCGAGTGCGTCACCGGCAAGGTCCCGGCCGCGGCGCGGATGCCGGATGGGCGGGGATTGAAGGGTGAAGTGCTCGACGGGAGGATGGCCGCGCCGCCGCTGCTCGAGGTCGCCCCCGCGGCGCCGCCTTCGCTCGCGCGCCTGATCGACGCGCTGCTCGCGCCGGATCGTCGCGAGCGTCCCACGTCGGCCGAGTGGGTGGCGATCCGGCTCGAGCAGGTGCGCCACGAGCTCGCCGGCGTCGCGCGCGCGCTGCCGCCCGAAGACGTGGGGCCGTTCCGCGGCCTCGGCCGGTTCGAGGTCGGCGATCGTGACGTGTATTTCGGCCGCGCGAGCGAGGTCGCCGCGGCGCTGGAGACGCTCCGCAGCCGCGGCGTGGCGGCGCTGATCGGGCCCTCCGGCAGCGGTAAAAGCAGCCTCGCGCGCGCGGGCGTGCTCCCGGCGATCGCCTCGGGCGGGCTCGGGGGCTGGCCGAAGAAATGGGACACCGCGGTCGTCGAGCCGGGGGCCGATCCGCGCGCGGCGCTCGGCGCGGCGCTCGCGCGCTTCGTCCCCGGCGCGAAGGATCTCTCGCCCGAGGCGCTGGTGGTCGCGCTCGCCGATCGCGCGCAGCGGGACGGCGTCGGCGTGGCGCTCCTCGTCGATCAGCTCGAAGAGGTGGCGACGATCGCCTCGGGGGCGAGCCAGGCGTGGGCGGTCGCGCTCCTCGGTCGCCTCGGCGAGCAGGCGCTCCCCGGCGTGCGCGTCGTCGTCGCCGCGCGGCGCGATCTGCTCGACCCGCTCCTCGCGCTCGGCGGCCTCGGGCGCGCCCTCGTCCGCGGCCTCGTGCTGATCGAGCCGATCACCGACGTGACCTGGGGCGACGTGCTCGATCAGGCCCTCGCCGCCTACGGCTACGCGCTCGAGGACGACGCGCTCAAGGGCGAGCTCCTGGCCGATCTCAAGCTCACCGCGAGCGCGATGCCGCTGGTGCAGTTCGCGCTGACGGAGCTCTGGCACAAGCGCTCGCGCGAGACGAAGAAGGTGACCCGCGACGGCCTGCGCGCCATCGGCGGCATCGCCGGCGCGCTCGAGCGCCACGCCGACGCCACGCTCGCGGAGATCGCCCGATCGCAGCCCGGGGCGCTGCTCGCCGCGCGCGCCGTGCTCCTCGCGTTGACGACGCCGCAAGGGACGCGGGCGGCGCGCAAGATGAGCGAGCTCAAGGCCGCGGCGGGCCCGGGGCACGCCGACGTGATCGAGGCCTTCGAGCGGGCGCGGCTGATCGTGCCCGGCCCCGGCGGCGTCACGCTCGCGCACGAGGCGCTGCTGACCCAGTGGGGCAAGCTCCGCGGCTGGGTCGCCGAGGCGCGCGAGGATCGTCTGCTGGCCGAAGAGCTCGAGCGCGACGCCGAGAAGTGGCACACCGATCCCGAGGCCGTCCCGCTCTGGCAGCGTCGTCGGCTGGTCTTCGCGTCGTTCCTCTCGCGCCGCGGCGGCGTCCGCCTCACGCCCTCCGCGCTCGAGTTCCTCAAGGTCAGCGGGCGCTCCGAGCGGCGTAACCGCTGGCTGATCTTCGGCCTCGCCGCGTCAGCGTTGATCGCGCTCAGCGGCGGCGCTGTCGCCTACGTGATCGCGGTGCGGGCCCAGGAAGAGACGTCGCGGCTCAAGCTGATCGAAGAGCAGTCGAGCCGCGAGCAGGCCGAGCGGCAGATGCACCAGGTCCAGGCGAAGCAGGACAAGATCGACGAGCTCTTGCGAGACCTCGCCGACTCGCCGAAGAAGGAGACCGTGATCGCGCTCCAGCGTCAGATCCGCGACGCGGCGACGCAGAGCATGGCCGAGCCGAAGGAGACGCGTACGCCGATCCTCGCCTCGTCGAGCCGCGCGATCGTGAGCGTCATGCCGGCCTTGACGACCTCGGCGAAGGCCCTCCCCGCGACGACCACGCCGCCCCGTTCGGAGCCGGAGATCCCCGTGATCAAGCAGCAGACCGACTGGGAGTGATCCAGCCATGATCGCGGTGCCCCGGTCGCGCTTTCGGGTCGTCCTCGCGCTCCTCGCGTGGCTCACGGCCGCGGGGCCCGCGCGCGCGCAGGATCCTCGGCCGGCCGAAAGTGACGCCGCGCCGACGACGCCCGCCGAGCGGCTCGCGCTCGCCAAGGATCTCTTTCGCAAGGGCGTGGTCTTGCTCCAGGCCGACGACACCGAGCGGGCGCTCGACTTCTTTCTCCGCTCGCGCGCCGAGCAGGCCTCCGCGAAGAACATCGGGAACGCCGCGATCTGCTTGAGCCGCCTCGGTCGCTACGACGAGGCCCTCGAGATGTACGAAGAGCTCCTGCTTCGTTTCGCGGCGGATCTCGACACCGAGGACCGCGCCACGCTCGTGCCGGCGATGGCCGCGCTCCGCGAGAAGGTGGGCGGCATCAACCTCTCGGCCAACGTCGATGGCCTGGTGGTGATCGACGGCCGCGCGCGCGGCAAGCTCCCGTTCAACGCGCCGATCCGCGTCCTCGCCGGCGTGCACACGATCCGGGTCTTCAAGGAAGGCTACGTCGCCTACGAGGCGCGGGTCACCGTCAACGCCCGCGAGCCGATCGACGTCGACGCGCGCCTCGCGCCGCTCGCGGGCGCGGGCCTGCTCCGCGTCGACGCCGCCTCGAGCGAGGGCTTCGAGGTGCTCGTCGACGGCTCCACGGTCGGCCGGGTCCCCTGGGAAGGAACGCTCGGTCTCGGTCGCCATCTGGTCTGGATCCAGAATGGCGATCGCGGCTCCGCGCCGAGCTCGGTGGCGATCCTCGAGGGGCAGACGGCCCTGGCGCAGCTCCCTGTCTCCGACCTCGGCCCGCCGCTGCGGATCGCGATCACGCCGCCCACGGCCGGCGTCGCCGTCGACGGCGTGGCCCTCGGCATCGGCTCGTGGTCCGGGCGCTTGCCGATCGGCAGACACCGCGTCGTCGTCTCCGAGGACGGCTACCGCAGCCGCGCGATCGCCCTCGTCGTGCAGAACCGAAGCCTCGTCGCCGAGCGCGTGCAGATCGATCTGGTCATCGATCCCGAGAGCCCGCGCTGGCCGCGCTACGCGAGGGGGAGCGTGTACGCGAGCTTCTTCGGCGGCTACCTCGGCGGCACGAGCCTCCGCTCCGACGCCGAGGAGGCGTGCGCGTCGGGCTGCCTCCGCGCGCCCACCGTGAGCGGCGGCTTCGGCGGCCTGCGCGTGGGCTTCCGCTTCCGGCTCGGCTTCGCCCCCGAGGTCGCCGTCGGCGTCGCGTCGTTCGGCGCGCCCTTCACGCGCAACGCGGCGTCGACGTTCTACAGCCGGCAGGCCGCGGTGACGGTCCCGGTGAGCTACCAGCTCGAGGACCGCCTCCGCCTCGCGGGGACCTTCCTCAGCACCGGCGCCAGCGCCTGGATCCCGCTCCGCCCCGACCTCGGGTTCCTCGCCCGCGCCTCGGTCGGCGTGCTCTTCGCGAACATCTCCGACCCGATCACCGGCACCGCGAGCGCCGGCGGCACGACCGCCGTGATCACGGTGTCGAACCGCGATGAGACGCTCTCCAAGGCCATCGGGTTCATCCTGCCCGAGCTCGGCGCCGAGGCGCGGCTGGGCTCGTTCCGCGTGGGCCTCACGCTCGGCGTGGCCTTCTTCCCCGCGCTGGGCCCGCGCTTTTCCCACGACAACACCGGAGTGAGCCCGCGCTGCGACGCGGCCCGTCCGACGGAGGCGGGGTGCGCGCCGATAACGCATCTCCTGGCGGGGGAGCGGGCGTTCGGGCCCTTCGTGCTGTGGACTCCGCAGGTGGCGCTGGGGTATTCGTTCTGAGCGCCTGGTAGACAGGCTACTCATGCAGCCGCTGACTTCTTGTAGGTCGCCGCAAAGACCATATCCGCGAGCCCTCGCTTGAGCTCGGGGTTGTCGACGTACTGCTTGAACAGCTCGGTAGAGTCCTTCATCACCGCTATCATCACTCGACCGAGCGCCTTGTCGAGCTCAATCCGGGCGTTCTGCACGTCGGAGTTCTTCTGCGCGTTCTGATAGGCAGTGTCGGCGGCGACGTTGACGACAATGTCCTGGGTGAGCAAGCGCTCGATGCGATCCTGGTCAACCCACCCGATATTACCAAACTGCTCGTTGAAAGACTTGATGATGTTCGAGAGCCGTTCGAGCTCCGGCTCGGGCTTGTGTCCGCCGCCCACCGTCGGAACCGGAGCGATCTCGGCGTCGGCGTCCGGAAGCTGAATCTTCATCGCCGCGCGCTTCTCGACGCGGTAGCTGTCCATGTCGATCGCCTCCAGGATGCCCCGGGAAAGGTCAAAGGTCTTCTTCCTTCGGCGCCGGCAGCTTGGGCACGATGAGGCTCAGGAAGATCGACAGCTTCTCCCATGCGGCGTTCGTGTACGGGAGGATCGAAGAGAGGAAGCCATAAGTCCGCGTGAAGGCCTTGGCCTTGCCCTTGAAGTCCACTTGCCCGTCTTCGTCGAGCTGCTCGATGTAGACGGCGACGCAGGCGTCCAGGATCGGATCCAGCCGGTCGCGATCGGCCCCGCTCAGGAACAGGGAGACAAGCTCGTCAATCTGCGCCGGCACATACACCTGGTGCCCGTCGAGCTCGGCCTTGAGATCGTGCAGCTTGTTCGGATCGGTCTCCGCCGAGAGGATCGTCGTACGGTAGTAGTCCGCGAACGCCTTCTGGATGGTGTCGGTGTCGTTCTGGAAGTCGAGCACGAACACGTTGTGCTACTTCGGACTCGTGTTTCGCCATTTTCGTGTGGAGTTGGACGCCGCCCACCCGCCCGAGCCCTTGGTTAAAACCTCGGGCTCTACGTACAAAGTCCGCCCCGAGGGCGGACTAGCGTCGACATTTCTGTCAATCGATACAGCGCCGACGCGAGTCCCCGAAGGGGACTTCGTAAGGTGGAGCCCGGGGTTTCAGCCCCGGGCGGGGGTGCTGTTCGGCAGAGCTCGGTGGTCTCATCACCGCATAATGGCGAAACACGAGTCGGATGCGCCCGATTCAATCGGGAGAGCGTCTGCACGGCCTTGATGCCCGAGAGCGGCTTGTCCACATACATGGTGTGGAGCAGCGGCTCGTCATAACCCGTCTGGAACTTATCTGCGCAGATCAGGAAGCGGTAAGGATCCTCCTTGATCCGGTCGGCGATGGAGCTGCTCGGAAAGCCGTTCAGCGACGCTTCGGTCACCTTGAGCCCGTCATACTCATGCTCTCCCGAGAAGGCGACGATAGCCTGATGATGGCTCTTGCGCTCCTTGAGGTACTCGCGGATGGCGTAGAAGTACTGGATCGCCCGCTCGATCCCGCTGCATACGACCATCGCTCGCGCCTGGCCGCCGACCATATTCAGCGCCAGCACCTGCTCGTGGAAGAGGTCGACCGTGATCTCGGCCTTGATCCGGATGGCGTGATCGTGGCCCTCGACATACTTCCGCAGCTTCTTCTGCGCCCGCTTGGTGTCGAACTCCGGATCGCTCTCGACCTTTTTGATGAGCTTGTAGTAGCTCGCGACAGGCGTGTAGCTCTTGAGCACGTCGAGGATGAAGCCTTCGTCGATGGCCTGCTTCATCGTGTAGCTGTGGAAGGGTCGGTGCTTGACCTCTCCGTCCGCGGGGAAGGCCTCGCCGAAGATCTCGAGCGTCTTGTTTTTCGGGGTCGCCGTGAAGGCAAAGTAGCTCGCGTTCGGGAGCAGCTTGCGCGACTCCATGACACGGTTGACCGTGTCCTCGAGGGTCTCGTCCTCGCCTTCGGCCCCGTCCGTCGACAGCGCCATGGACAGCGCCGCCGAGGTCTTGCCGCCCTGGCTCGAGTGCGCCTCGTCGATGAGGATGGCAAAGTGTCGCCCGCGCTGCTCATCCCCGATATCCTTGAGGATGTGGGGGAACTTCTGCACCGTGGAGATGATGATCTTCTTCCCATCCTCGACGAGCTGGCGCAGATCGCCCGAGTGCTCGGCGTGGCCCACGGTCGCGCCCACCTGCGCAAACTGCTTGATCGTGTCGTGGATCTACTGGTCGAGGATCTTGCGATCGGTGATCACCACGATCGAGTCGAAGACGGCGGCGCCGTCCTTGCGTAGCCCGATGAGCTGGTGAGCGAGCCAGGCAATCGAGTTCGACTTCCCGCTGCCCGCCGAGCGCTGGATCAAATAGCGCTTGCCCGCCCCGCGCTGCCCGGCATCGGCCAGGAGCTTCCGCACCACGTCGAGCTGGTGATAGCGCGGCCAGATCTGCACCGGCTTTGTCTTGCCGGTCTTCTCGTTCTTCTCCGGCACCCGCTGCGCATAGCTCTCGAGGATGTCCGTCAGCCCGCGCGGCGTGAGCATGCGCTTCCAGAGAAAATCGGTCTTCAGCCCCTCGGGGTTCGGCGGGTTGCCCGCGCCGTCGTTCCAGCCCTGGTTGAAGGGCAAGAACCACGAGGCCTTGCCTTTCAGGTGCGCGCAGAAGCTCACCTCCTGGTCGTCCACCGCGAAGTGGGCCAGGCAGCGCCCGAGCTCGAAGAGCTTCTCGCGCGGATCGCGGTCGCGCTTGTACTGCTCGATGGCATCCGCGACAGTCTGCTTCGTGAGGCTGTTCTTGAGCTCGAAGGTGGCGACCGGCAGGCCATTGAGGAAGAGCGCGAGATCGAGCGAGCGCTGGGTCTCGTCGCGGCTGTAGCGAAGCTGCCGGGTGACGCTGAAGCGGTTCCCCGCGTGCCGCTCGGCCGCTGCCACGTTGCCCGGGGAGGGCGTACCGTGGAAGAGATCGAGGTGCAGCGGCCCGTGCTTCACGCCGTCACGGAGCACGTCGATCGTACCGCGCTTGCTGATCTCGCCTTGCAGCCGAGCGAGGAATTTATGGCGCGTCGGGCTGTCGTGATCGAGGTCGAGCGCCTCGGCGATCCTGGGCTGAGTTGCTCGGAGGAAGCCTTGAAGCTGCACGAGGTCGACGGCGTAGCCGCGATCGTAGTGGGTCGGGGCGCCGAGCAGCCAGCCGGTCCCGCCCGCCACGGGGACCGACGTCTCCGTGGGCGTGTGGGGCGGTACGAGCAGATCGGTGCGCCCGGTCATGGCGCGGACGATGAGCGACTCCAGGCCTTTCTCGCTGGCGTCGGTCTTCACGCGCTGGCCACGGGCGCGACGGACGGCAGCCATCCCTTGGAGGTCAGCACATCCCACGCGAGATGGATCTGGCGTGGGGAGAACGCGCGTTTGTGCTCGCTCCATTGATGCACGGCGTCCACCGTCGCATCCGGCCCGGAGGCGCCCCCGCGCGTCGCCACCCAGTGCGCGGTCGCGAGGAGCTCCATCCCGAACGGGGACTCGAAGCCTTCGACCAGAGCCACGACGCGATCGAAGCGCGCCCGCGTATCTGGATGAGCGTTGAGGAACGCGGAGGCATCTGCGGCCGCGCCGGGGACCAGCTCGAGCTGCTTCTCGGGTGCGTCACCGCCGTCGGCGTAGCCCGACACAAAGTGTCCCTCGATCAACGCGAGCACCTGGCGGAGGTTCTCGGCGTAGGGGCCGAACGGCGCCTTCTTGTACCGGAGGCGAAGCGGCTCGCCCGCCTCCTGCATGAAGTACATGAGCTTGTGCACCTCGAGCAACGAGATGAACGGGTCGAGGAGGCCGGCGAGGTAGCGCTCCATCAGACCCACGAGCACGGCGCGACCGGGCGTCATCTTCGGGGGCTCGGTAGACCGCGTCATCGCTGCGGCGGACGGCGACCCGGACGGCTCGTAGACGAGCACCCGCACGTCAGGCAGAGCCGCGAATGCGCGCTCGATGCGCGGCAGGACGTCCGCCCAGTCGAGCCCGCCGAGGCCGCACCCGAGCGGCGGGACGGCGATCGACCTGATGCCGAGGCGCTTCACCTCCGCGATCAGCGCGTCGAGTCCGGCGTCGATATCCTCGATGCGGCTCTTGCCCTTCCAGTGCCGCTTCGTGGGGAAGTTGACGATGAACCGCGGGTTGGTGAGCCGCTCCGTCGCGATGACGAGCATGCGCCCGGGTTGCACCTCGTCGCGCTTGCAGGCCGCCGCGTACGCGGCGAAATTCGCCGGGAACGCGCGCTTGAACTGCAGCGCGATGCCGCGCCCCATGACGCCGACACAGTTGACCGTGTTGACCAGCGCCTCGGCTTCGGCGCGGAGAATGTCACCGCGGGTGAGCTCGATCATGATCGCGACCTTCCTCGATTCATCTAGAGCACCGAACAGGTTGAAATGCCCAGATTTCAACGCAAAGGCGCGGAGACGCAAAGGCGCAAAAAATCGGATTTCTTTTTTTGCGTCCCTGCGCCTCTGCGCCTTTGCGCCTTTGCGT
>Ga0105048_10001317_pt1 | contig 40226 bp, 32 predicted proteins | sample MAT05_FD_78382 | JGI IMG/M metagenome (GOLD analysis project Ga0105048, IMG submission 78382) | Freshwater microbial communities from Lake Fryxell liftoff mats and glacier meltwater in Antarctica - MAT-05 | ecosystem: Environmental > Aquatic > Freshwater > Ice > Liftoff microbial mat | place... | reverse complement strand
TACTTCAATTCAAGTGGAAATTCGGGAATGGCAACAGCAGGGACCGGAGATGTATTAACCGGAATAATATGTGGATTATTAGCCCAAGGTTATGAACCCGAAATAGCAGCTAGACTAGGAGTATTTGTCCATGGATGTGCAGGCGACGCTTCTGCTAGAAAAAAAAGTAAAACAGGAATGATTGCTGGTGACGTAGTAGACCATTTACATGAGGTATGGCATTTGTTGGAGAGTTTGCTTTGAACGAAAAATAAAGAATGAAGAATGATGAAGGATAGAGGATGAAGGATAAAGGATGAAGGATAAATAATGGGTGTGGGACGCAAGCCAGCAGGGCTTTAGCCATTGGAAAAGTTGTTGCAATATAGACTAGATGATGCCGTGGGAATAGGTACCACCATGGGGATTACGTGGTGCAATTGATAATTTCATCCTGCCAATGAAAAAATCGAATAATCCCACTCCAACAAAATCCTACGAAATAAAATCAACGGGACCTTTTCCGAGTCGAATCAATTCTATCTCACCCTTACTACAATCTAAAATTGTGGAGGCTTGGAGACTTCCGGGACCACCATCGATAACAATATCCACGAGATTTTCCCATGTTTCGTGAATGGATTCAGGATCAGTAGAATATTCTAGAACCGTATCCTCATCGTGAACAGAAGAAGCGATGATAGGATTGCCAAGTGCGCTTACTATGGAAAGAGCAATTTTATTATCAGGAATTCTGATCCCGATTGTCTTCTTTTTTTCAGAGAAGATCTTCGGAATATTTCTGTTAGCCTCAAGAATAAATGTATAGGGTCCGGGAAGTACACTTTTCATCAGCTTAAAAACTGAATTGTCCACGGGCTTTGAATATTCTGACAAGTGCGCAAGGTCATTACACACAATAGAAAAATTAGCTTTTTCGAGTTTTATTTTTTTCAATCGCGCTACTTTTTCAAGTGCTTTACGATTGAGCATATCGCATCCAAAACTGTAAACTGTATCTGTAGGATAAATAATCACACCACCTTCTTGCAGGCATGTGATCACTTGTTTTATTTTTCTTATATCCGGATTATCCGGATGAATTTCCAGCAGCATTGTTTAATAAAAAAAATCGTCGGAGTAAAAAACTCCGTTGAATAATATAAGACTCTATTTTACAGACTCGGCAGCTTTTTTGTGATCTGCAAGAAATTGTGCAAGACCACTATCAGTAAGTGGATGTTTTAATAATGCGAGAATTGCACTCAGTGGACCTGTCATTACATCGGCACCAATCTCCGCGCATTGTATGATGTGCATTGGGTGACGCACTGAAGCTGCCAAAATCTCTGTTTCATAACCGTAGTTATCATAGATAAGACGGATCTTTTCAATTAGGGCAACACCATCGGTAGAAACATCATCTAGACGACCGATAAAAGGCGAAACATACGAGGCGCCTGCTTTAGCAGCTAACAAAGCTTGTCCTGCTGAAAATACTAAAGTGCAATTTGTGCGAATTCCTTTATCGGAAAAATATTTTAATGCCTTCACACCGTCTTTTGTCATCGGGATTTTCACCACGATATTCTCATGCAGTTCGGCGAGTTCTTCACCTTCTCGCACCATACCGTCAAAATCTGTTGCGATTACTTCTGCACTTACGTCACCATCCACAATTTCGCAGATGTCTTTATAATGTTTCATAACTCGGTCTCTACCTGAGATACCTTCTTTGGCCATTAAAGATGGATTTGTGGTAACACCATCGAGAACACCGAGGTCGTTGGCTTCTTTTATCTGATCAAGATTGGCTGTGTCAATAAAAAATTTCATGAGAAGATTGTGTATTTATTGGTTTTTAAAAGCTCTGCGAAAGTAGTTCTGTTGGTACAAAGTGAGAAATGAAGAAGTGAACAATTGGTTAATACATTAAACCAAAAGCAATTTCTTAATTGGTCCTTTGAACCAAATAATAAATTGCTTTTGCACTGCTATAACTTAATTCAAATAATTCTATGAGGCGAGACTAATAATGGACTGTAATGAATGTGTATAGAGTATTAGTCCAATATCTTTTCATTTTACCGGACCTATTGAATCATGTTTTGGTACAAATTTGATGTTGCACACATTTCGAATTATCCGAAATAAGGGCTTTGATTCTGCGAATCACCTCATATTGCAAAAAATTCAAAACAAAAGCTGTTCAAAAAATCAATCGTTATAAGTTTGCGGCATGAATACAGAGCGATTAAAAAGGATAGTATTACAAATGATGATAACAGCACTTACATTGCTTGTTGCAGATTATTTAATGGACAGCGTATATTTCTCCCAGTCTTATGTAGCGTTAATAACCGCCTTGGTACTCGGATTACTTAATACATTTCTAAAGCCACTATTGATATTACTAACCATTCCTGCAACTATACTCACGTTAGGAATTTTTTTGCTGGTGATCAATGCTGCCATCTTGATGATCACCGATCAATTGGTAGATGGATTTGAGATTCGAGGGTTTGGATATGCCATTTTGTTGGCGATATTTATTTCGATCGTTAATGGTTTTGCGGGCGGCAGTGTTCAGGTGAAACGATACAAAAGCAAAAAAGACGACGACTCTTTTCTCAATTGAGCGAAAAAGATCAATTATTGACAATCGGCACCAGTCCTCTAACTCCCATATCAACTACATTTTCGCCTGCGGCAGGCTCATAAAGACCATCAGTATTTACCTCAGTCCATTCGAAACTCTGATTTGTACTCAGTGAAAGAGTAACATTGATGTCCGCTGTTTCATTTCCGGTAATTACCAAAGGTGGATCAAACAAACCGGTAACGACACATGATCCTGCTGGAACAGACGAAGTTGCAAAAATCGGATTTGGAACAGTAGTAGCCCCTGGAGGAGCTTGACCTGTTGTGCTATAGAATGCACCTAGATAATCCGTCTCAAAAGCCCAATATCCCTGAAGTCTATTGCCATTTACAATTACATTTTGTGTATTGATATCATAATTAGTGATGTATGTGTCGAATCCAATAAAACTGGCAACAGTGCCAGTTAGATCGACACCTGAATACCTCACGTTTACATCATAATTCTGATATGCAAGCGAAACTCTGATGTAATTATAAGTTCCCGGCGCTATTGCCGACAAATTGAAAGACTTAAACAATTCACCTTCGCCAACAATGGTAGACTGCGCAAAGTCTATTGCAGAAGCGCCTCCCGCAGTTGTTTGCGCTCCTGAATACAACACTTCACCATTGCCCAACAAAGTTGTTGCAGTGGGAGTCAACTCTATATAATGTGCAGAAATCCCATTAAACTGAGGACTTTGAGCTGCTCTTCCGGCTGACACTGTTGAAGGATTTCCGAAACTATCGAGACGCGGTTGTGTGGGGTCAAAGGCAAATGAAAAACCTAATTTCTTTGGCGCCGGAGTAACAGGAGTAGGGATATCTTCAGTGTCCTCGTCCTTTTTGCACGATACAAAAACCATGATTGACGTTGCGAGAAGAAGAATTGACAGAGAGCGAGTTGATTTCATAATAGATAAGATTTGGAGTATTCAAAAGTAATACATTCACCTAAGACCGTATACACATAAAACATAGTCCGATATCGACTTTGCCTTATTGAACTATTTGAATGTAGTGAGGGCATTAACAAAACAATTTATTAAAGAATCCTTTGGACTCTTTATTAAATATTTTTGGTTTAATATAAATCATTCCATGTTAAAAACGCGTTCATAATTACTCTAAGCGTTCTAGGAAATCAAATCATCGTTGAAGTCTCCTAAATTACCTTTGAAGGTTAGAAATGTCCAGACGGAATTACCTGATAACAAGCATTGCCATGTTTTGGTGGTGTTGTGCCTCTTTGGCGCAACAGACTACCATCATCAATCGCGTGCCTTCAGATACATTGGGCATAGGACTTGTTCCGACAAGAACTACCGAACATCGAGTGATCATCAATTACTACGAGCCAGCCAATTCAGGGCAAATGGATCGCTTTCAAGATTTAGTTTCTTCTTACCTCAACTTATACATCGATCAATGCAGCATTTTGGAAAATGAAGATGTGCGCCTTAAAAAAAATAAAAAAGAAACACTCAAAGATCTCAAGCAGATTGTGACAGGTGTGCTCGAATTTTATGAGTACCAACAATTGAAAGACTTTAAAGGATTTTCGAAATTGGTGGAAAATAAACTTGACGGAATAGACAAACTCGATTTCAGCAAAACGTCATTTGCCGCAGGTGCTAAAAATGATGAAGATAAAAAACGTATGCAGCAATATTATCGGCAAAAAGAATTGAGTGATCTCAAGTTGCTCGTCAATTTGGAGATTGGAGTGCATGGGGATAAAAACTTACTCATATTCTCATCAACTGAAGAAACCATTGTAGATGCAAATTTAAAGGACAGGATACTTGCTGAGTTTAATGATTATGATCCAACAAAACCGTTGGCTCCAATTAAAGTAAAACTGAGTGATGCATCGCTTGCACTTATTAGTTTTAAAGATACAAGTTCGCTAGATAGCGCAGCCGGTAACAATGCCGGAGGGATGGCCAGTGATGAATTCAATGCTCAAGTTTTAAAACTTCTTCAAGCTAATAATGACAAGCTTGACGGCATGCAAAAACAAATAGATGATTTGCGCACTGAACAAGTTCGTTTATGGCAATTACAACAAGATGAAAAAAATATTGCTATGCAAAAACAGCTTGATGATCTGAGGCAAATGGTTTTTGCTCTAGTACAAATGAACTCAGGCGATCCAGTTGCAACCAACAACAACTCTTCTACCCTACCCGAAAAATTTGGATCTGCGGTCGTTTCGAATGTTCCGAAATCAATGAATATATTTTTTGACAAAGCATCGACCACACTCAGTGCAACTTCTAAACTTGGATTAAACGAAGTGGTGGATATACTTGCTCGTAATCAAAATATAAAACTTATTATTACCGGGTATGCAGATCGAAGTGGTAATGAAACGCAAAACCTTTTGATTTCGCAGCAACGTGCAAATGCTGTAAAAAAATTCCTTGCGGAAAGTGGTTTAGGATCAGATAGATTTATAACTAAATATTTTGGAGACCGCGATTCACAAACGGTCAACCCGGGCGATCGAAAAGTTGTCGTAGAATTTGTGCGAAATTAATAGAATACTCTCAGATGAAAATAATTTGTATCGGTCGCAATTATGCCGAACATGCGAAAGAATTGGGCAATACCATTCAAGCCGAACCAGTATTTTTTTGCAAACCTGATTCTGCAATTTTACCAAAAGGAAATCCATTCTACATTCCTGAATGGACCAAAAATGTCAACTACGAAATAGAACTTGTTCTTCGCATTCACCGATTGGGAAAACACATCGCTGTTGAATTTGCAAATCGCTATTACGATGCAATTGGATTGGGAATTGATTTTACGGCTCGCGATGTGCAAGAGGAATTAAAAAAGAAAGGTTTACCTTGGGAAAAAGCAAAAGGATTTGATGGATCTGCAGTACTCACTCAACATTTTATTCCTGTAGAAAAATTTGAATCATTCAATAACATTGAATTTTCGCTCAAACAAAATGGCAATACTGTGCAGCTCGGAAACTCTTCAAATATGATTCATTCGTTTGATCAAATCATTGCTTATGTCTCACAATACATGACATTAAAAATCGGAGATTTCATTTATACAGGAACGCCTGCCGGCGTTGGCCCCGTAGCCATTGGTGATGAACTAAAAGGTTATATTGGTGAGCAGGAAATGCTTAAAGTAAAGGTGAAGTAACTATGGGTTGAATTGTACTATGATCTACGTTCTTTAAATTGTGCACTTTGAATAATTTACACTTTACAATTTATAATTTCTAACTCATCATTCATTATTCATCACCCTCGTCTGTGTGCGAATAGATTCCTTGTGAAGTTGTTCTAGGAATTTAGAAATAAACTCTTCTGTAAGTCCAATTTTAGTGGCGAGTAGTGAACGAGTTGACATAATTTCTTGCCAACGTTCGAGTTGAAAAATTGTGATGCCATACTGTTTTTTGTAAAGACCGATTTCTTCGGTGATCTTCATTCTGTCGCCGAAAAGAGCGATTATCTCCTCGTCTATTTTATCAATTTTTGATCGAAGCGATTGCAAATCATTTGCAACGGTGAGATCGGCAGAATTTGCTTGTCGAAATTGTAGCGACTCCATTAAACGATCGAATGCATCCGGCGTAAGTTGCTGTTCGGCATCGCTCCATGCATCATTAGGATTACGATGTGTCTCTATCATGAGTCCATCAAAACCAAGATCCATCGCTCGTTGAGAGACTTGTTGCAATAAATCTCTGCGACCACAGATATGACTCGGATCGCAAATAATACCAAGATTTGGAAATAAACTTCGCAATGCAATTGGAATCTCCCACATTGGTTTGTTGCGATAAATACTGCTGCCGTGGATAGAAAATCCGCGGTGAATTGCCGCAAGCTTTGTAATACCAGCACCTTGAATTCTCTCAAGTGCACCTATCCATAATTGTAAATCAGGATTGACCGGATTTTTTACAAAAACAGGAATATCGACACCTTTGAGAGCATCGGCAATTTCTTGTACCGAAAATGGATTGACAGTGGTACGCGCGCCAATCCACAACATATCGATGTTATGTTTTAAGCATAACTCGACATGCTCTCCGGTTGCCACTTCAGTCATCACAGGCAATCCTGTTTCCACTTTCACTTGTTGCATCCACTTAAGGCCAAGTTCTCCAATTCCTTCAAATGAATTAGGGCGAGTGCGTGGTTTCCAAATACCGCCGCGAAGAACATTTACTTTTTGAGTTTCTTTGAGGCCAAGCGCAGTTTCTAATAATTGTTCAGGAGTTTCGACACTGCATGGACCACTAATAATAAATGGCGATGCAGTTTGATTGAGCCAATTTTGAACTTCAGTCAAAGTATTTACGGGTTGATCACTCATAGTAAGTATCAAATGTAGGACTACAATTTGACTGTTGCTATAATAATAAAACAGATGTTGATCTGAGACATTAAAATTGTAAAATTGTTCAGATCAAAATCTCACGGATAGACCAATTCCGGCATTGCTTCGCAGAGAAGTAATAGTTGAGTATTGAATTCGATATTCAGCCGAAAGCAAAAAATTCTTTGACGGCGAATACATCAATCTACCACCACAACTCGGAGAATAAAATATTGAGCTTTTTTCTTCAGTTTGAATGAAAGACAAACCCGAAACATTGATGTATGGAGAAAAATCTAGTTTATCTGTCAGATAATAATGATAGGCAATTCCATCAGGGATCATCGCCGACGCGACCATTAAATCAAATAAGCCATCAGAATAAAAACCACCGCAAGTTCCCGCACCCCAACCGACGGCCATTACAGCACCAATGCTAATTCCTATTGGAGCTGTGTATTGTGTTTCAGAAGTATTTTGTGAAATAAATGGTGTTGGTCTTTCATAACGCGAGCTATAAAATAAGCTCCAGTTTTCGTGAATGAAATGATCTACACGTAGCTCGTGAGATTCGCTTAAACCCATTCCATAGATGTATGAAATTATATTAGTTCCTTTGGAGTTAAAAGAAGTTGGGCCAATGTTCAATAAAGGCAATTCCTTATCTGTGGAATAAAAATCGTCCTCATTTCCTTGCGATTGTAATGTTTGAGAGGCAAAAAGAACAATTGCAGAAAGTAATATTTTAAAATGATGGATCATTGCTGATAAAGGTATCGAATGACTAGGACGTTCTAATTAAGAAGAAAGTTACATCAAAAAAATCAACAACCTAGACAAGAAAATAATTCTATGGATTTTATCCATAAAAAAACCGATTTTTTCAAATCGGTCAATTTTTATTGAGTATCGAAAAAGTAAAACTTCATTTCGATCACGTTAATGCAGAAGATTACTCTGCACCCTTACTAGTAGTGCCCTGAACTGGACTCGAACCAGCACATCTTTCGAAATACGCCCCTCAAACGTACGTGTCTACCAATTTCACCACCAGGGCTTGTTTGCAATTTAAAAATCAATAAATAATTTTTAAAGACTTACCAAAAATGGGAACTTTGGGATTTATGAAGAATAAAAAGGGCAGATTAAAACTGCCCTCTCCTTCTTCTTCTTTAAAGTGATCCCGCTGGGATTCGAACCCAGGGCCCATACATTAAAAGTGTATTGCTCTACCAGCTGAGCTACGGAATCAAAAGCTGAAATGAAATAATAGTATTGGACAACATTTTGTTCAATCAGTCATGAAAATATCACTAAAAATTCAGACCGTAAATCTCTCAAAAAGCGGGCGCAAATATACTCTTGTGATTTGCCCCTACAACCTTTGTGGACAATTTTTGAAAGTAATTTTCAAACTAACTGATATACAGTATCTAACCAAGGGTTGGATGCCGGACAAAAGTGAGATTCGGGTCCAATATTTTGCGATAAGTATGCAAAGTCCGATATTTTTCAGCCCCTAAATTCTCCGCTATCTTAATCATTTTCGGATTAAAATCCCCGATCCAAGTCAGTATCGTCTCCTTATATCGATTAAGTGAAACGATGTTGTCTTCCGTCCATTTAATCATTGCGCCCTCTACGCCTTTTCCATGATACGTTTTGTCAACGCCAAAAACAATTCCAACCATTGTGTTCCTTTTACCAAAATAGCGATAGTAAAGAAACTTGAGGACACCCCACCAATTGAGATTACCATTTACATGCTGCATAAACTCATTTACTTCGGGCAGATTTATATAAAAACCGATTGGTTTTCCATGATGATAAACAAAAACCATAATGTCCTTATCCATTACTTGCTTCATTGCCTTCATGGCGTTGCGAGCCTGCTGCAACTTCATCGTTTTAAATCCGTGCAAACCAGCCCATGCACTGTTGTAAACGGTAACAAAGTCAATAGCTATTTGCTCCAGAGATTTGCCCTTTGCACTGGTGATGGTGTATCCCGGTTCAGTTAATAGAATATTAGTTTTTCTAACAAAAACCTCTTGGGCCGGAAGATATAAATCTCTCTTATAACAAAGTTGTGCGTAATAAACATGAAATCCATAATCTTCGAAAAAAGCACGGTAATAAATGGGATTATAGTTCATTCGAAAACTCCCCATATCAGCGAAATTGTCTACCAACAATCCCCAATAAGCTTCTTTTTCACCAAAGTTTATTGGGCCATCTACAGCCTGCATTCCTTCACCTTCAAGCCATTTACACGCAGTATCGATTAGAGAAAAAGCCGCTTCTTTGTTGTCGATACATTCGAAAAAACCGATACCTCCAGTTTTCTGTTTTTGTCCATCGCTGTACTTTTTCGAAACAAATGCGGCAATTCTGCCTACTATTTGTTCTCCATCTTTTAGAATCCATCGGATGGCTTTTCCTTGCGAGAACAATTTATTTTTAGCCGAAATAAAAATACCGTCAATATCTTTAGTGATATGCGGGATCCAATTGGCGTCATTTCTGTAGATATACCTAGGTAAATTTAGCCATTGGGATTCATCCGCTTTACTTTCAACTCTGATCAAATTCATAATAAATCAAATATTCAAAATCTCAAATCAAAAACAATCATTTTGACAAATGTCAGATATTCTGAAGTCTAGGCAACTTTGAAAAGATTATTTTTGTCACTTATCGTAATCCTAAATATCAAATCTGCATGAAACATCAAATTATTTGGCTCGCACTTGTTCTTGCCATTCAAACCAATGCTCAAACTGAAGTTGCTGGCAAAAAAGTAGTCGAAGCATTTGGTCAGACGGAAGTCGGAAAAATGAACGAAGGTCAAATTCTTTGGCAGAATTTTTTAGCCGACAACATGTGCGCTGTAAATGAAATAACTGACGAAAAAAGCGCAGGGTACGATGAAATAAACTTAGAAAGTACCGGAAAAATTGATATTTCTAATTTGACAAGTTCAAACTTTAACCCCTTTCTACATCACATTATACCTCTGCAAAGCGAACATCAATATTTGAAAATAGCGGGTTCGAATAAAGTCGTATTTGTTTATTCTATGGATCGTCTACGGGTGATGTACGATAGATACCTCATTAATCATAAGAAATCCTAAATCTGACTATTTTGTATACTATGAAAAATAAAACATTCAGTTTCATACTGTTTCTTATCTGTACAATCTCGATCCAAACCAAAGCGCAAGAGATTGCAATTGGAGCTCAGGGCACATTAACAACATGCGAAGGATTTATAGTGGATAGTGGTTTGAGTGCTGCCGATTATGGCGATAATGAAACACTTACAACTACGATCTGTCAAGACGGATCAAACGATCCTTTGGTATCTTTGTATTTTGTTGTTTTTAATCTTGGAACAGGAGATTTTCTTACAATTTATAACGGTAATACAGCCACAGGCTTACCAATAGGTACTTATGGAACAGACGAACTTCAAGGAGCTGATATTACATCGGATAATATTGAAGGATGTTTAACACTGGTTTTCACCTCCAACGGTGATGGTAACGTGGGGAATTTTGCTGCACAGATCACGTGCGAAACTCCATGCGATCGCCCGATACCGGTAGTAACAGTAGATCTGGGCAATGAAAATCCGCTTAAAGTTTGTCCTCTAGAGAGCATTACATTTGATGGCTCAACTTCAGTTTTTGCTCAAGGAGCTTCATTTGCTTCATCTGTATGGGATTTTGGAGACGGCACTACCGACAATATTAATTGGCCCACAGTATCTCATAGTTTTGCCAATCCCGGAGCATACACTGTTCAGTTGTATTTAATAGATAACAATGGCTGCAACAGTGGTATTCTCGTTAATAAACTAATTTACGTTGCTACAGCACCAAACAGTAATCTTTCGGCTAATGATGTTCAAGTTTGCGTAGGCCAAGAGGTTGAATTAACCGGATTCGCAGATCCAGTAACTTGGACATCGCTACCAACTGCAAATTTTGGTGGAGCATTGTTCATTCCTGATGACCAATCACAATGTTTTGATGCTACACTAACATTTGGAGGATTTAATCCTTCGGCCACTATCACCACCATAGAAGATCTTGAATACTTTTTCATTAATTTCGAACATAGTTATATGGGGGATATAACTATCACTTTTATTTGCCCGAATGGACAATCCATAATTGTGCATCAGCAAGGAGGCGGTGGAACATTTCTTGGAGAACCAATTGACGATGACAGCAGTGATCAGCCGGGAAACGGCTTCGACTATTATTGGACACCGGATGCAGTGAATGGAACTTGGCTAGAAAACGAAGGAGGAACATTACCCGAAGGCAGATATGAGAGTGTAGATCCTTTCACAAATATGATTGGTTGTCCTCTCAACGGTGAGTGGATCATAGAAATTTGTGACATTTTCGGATCGGATAATGGGTTTATATTCGATTGGTCTGTGCAATTTGTAGGCACCCTATATCCCGATCTAATTTCGTTCACACCTTCTATAGGCCAAGGATGCGACTCAACTTTTATTTCAGGACAATTTATTACCGAAACGTCTGTCGATTGCGATACAATAACAATTGTGCCATCTTCACCAGGTGACTTCATATACACATATACAACATTTGATGATCACGGCTGCACTTACACCGATCAAATAAGCATCACCGCCTATCCTGGTCCAATACCAACGGCTGGTTCCGATTTAAACTATTGCGGAACTCCAATTACGTTAACAGGTTCTGTTACCAATCCTGTTCAAGGAATTAATTACGTATATACTTGGAGTCCATCATCTCCACTGAACAATGGAAATGTTGCCTCACCAACCATTCTAAGTCTAAACGAGTCCACTGAATTTACATTTTCCGTATATCCAACACTTGATCCCGCCTGTATTGTTTCTGACATCGTCAATGTAACTATTCCAGCTACACCTTTATCATCGCCAGTTGACACAATAACTTTTTGTTTTGGTTCCAACGAATTATTAGTTGCTCCGCAAATTGTGGATGGCTATGAATATATATGGTCATACTCAATTAATAACTCAGAATTTAGCACTTTGACAAATGGTGATTTGGATGAGTTCCCTGCGGTTGAACCCGGCCTTTATCAGGTTGAAATTGTAGAACCTGTCTGTTTATTCTCTGCGACTACGCCGTATTTTGCCATTGTAGTAAATTGTGCACTTACTATTCCTAATGTATTTACACCAAACGATGATACAGTGAATGACACCTTTGAGATTTTTGGTCTCGAGAAATTCCCAGGAAGTACGTTGATTATTTACAATCGTTGGGGGAAAGAAATTTACACCAATTCTAATTATCGCAACAATTGGACAGGTGAAGATTATCCAGAAGGGACATACTACTTCGTGTTAGGAGTTAAGAAAAAGAATGAATTAGAATTCCACGAAGGGCATTTAACATTGATCAGAAACTAATTCAAAAAAAATAGTTCTAAATAAAACGGCTGTCAGTGACGACAGCCGTTTTTCTTTGCAACAGTTTAGGAAACTTGGATTTGATAGAGAATGGAACAAAGAGTAATAGATGAACTTGGGCTTTTAGCGAAAGCTCTAAGAATCGAACAGAAAGAAGATTTCGAATTACACAAAGCGTGGCTCGAAAAATCGAATATTCAAGAGCGAAAAAAAAATGGTGTCACTTGGTTTCCACTTCGAATAACAGAAACAGGATATGGTTTGGGCGCTTATCCATTTATGGTTGTAGAAAGAAATATTACCGATCACCAATTTCACCATAAGTTTCAAAGCGCTTCGCCAATAAATCTCTTTAGTGCCGCGCCGGGCAATGAGCAATCTACTATCAACGGAATTATAGGGTATGTGGATGGCCAACGCATGAAGATTACCTTTTATGTTGACGAATTGCCCGACTGGGTAGATGATGGAAAATTGGGAGTCAATTTAATGTTTGACACTAAAACCTACGATGAAATGTTTAAGGCATTAAACTATCTCATCAACATTGAAAAAGGAAGAACAAAAGAATTGCGAGATATAATTCTCGGCGCGCAAGAGGCAAAATATATTACCCCAAAAACGCAAGCTTCGAGTCCAAAACTAAATGAATCTCAAAATGCAGCATTGCGCACAATTATAGCCGCTCAAGATATCGCGGCTGTGCATGGCCCGCCCGGAACAGGTAAAACTACAACCCTTGTAGAGACCATTTCAGAATTATTAAAAGAAGAAAAACAAATTATGGTTTGCGCCCCCAGCAATGCGGCAACAGATCACCTTGCGCGAAGTTTAAAAGACAAAGGACTTCGGGTAGTGCGAATAGGCAATCTCGCGAAAGTTGAACAAGATAATAGCGAACTAACCGTTGATGCATTGCTAAATAGAGAACGTGATTTTAAACAGATAAGAGAACTCAAAAAACGTGCATCTGAGTTGCGGAAAATGGGAGGAAAATATAAACGCAGTTTTGGAAGAGAAGAAGCAGAACAGCGCAAACTTATCATGCAAGAAGCAAAAAATCTCAATAAAGAAGCGCGCGAACTCGAAAATTATTTAGTCGAAAAAGTATTGGATAATGCGCAGGTAATTGCGTGCACGCTTATTGGTAGCACCTCTAACTATCTTGAAGGTAGAAAATTTTCAACCGTAGTAATTGATGAGGCCGGGCAAGGAATTGAGCCCGCAGTTTGGGTTGCAATACTAAAAGCCGAAAAAGTTGTTTTAGCCGGCGATCCATTTCAATTGCCTCCAACGGTAAAAAGTCGTGACGCAGAAAAAATGGGATTGACGGTGACATTGCTCGAAAAAGTAATCAAAAGACATGCACGAATTGATCTCTTGCGAACACAGTATCGTATGAATGAGCAGATCATGGCCTTCTCCAATAAAAAATTCTATGACAATAAATTAGAAGCTGCAGCATCTGTGAAAGATTGGTTTCTAGAAGGTTCACCTCAAATAGTTGAATTTATAGATACAGCGGGCTGTGGTTTCGAAGAAAAACCGGGAGAGTCGAATGAATCACTTTGTAATTCCGGAGAAATAGAGATTATACAGAAACACCTCGAATCGTTGCCTGCGGGATCATATTCAATTGGAATTATTTCGCCATACCGAGCGCAAGTAGAACTGATGACAGAAGAATTTGTGACAAACAAAAAACGAAGTATCGACAATGAATTAGAGTTACACAGCGAAAAGAAAAAAGATAACATTACAGTGAATACCGTTGACTCATTTCAAGGACAAGAGCGCGATGTAATTTATATAAGTCTTGTAAGAAGCAACGAAACAGGAGAGATTGGTTTTCTTAAAGATTACCGTCGAATGAATGTTGCTATGACACGAGCACGCAAAAAACTAATTATTATCGGTGATAGTGCAACACTTGGCAATGATCGTTTTTATTCTGAACTCCTTGAGTATGCCGAAAGTATTGGATCTTATAAAACAGCTTGGGAGTTTTTGTATTGATATAAATTATCGAGGAAGATATAATCTCAATGCACAGAATTTCTTTTTTCCAACATCGGTACAAAAGAAAAATTACCGAATAATTCGGAAGAAAACGAGCCGTCTTCTGCCTCGCTTATCACCATCATTTGTTGAACTTCGCCCTCTCCATAAGGCATTACCAGTAACCCACCGGATTTGAGTTGCATAAGAAGTTCTTCTGGTAATCTTGGAACGGCACACGTTATAATTACACGATCAAATGGTCCGTACGCTGGCATTCCCTTGTAACCATCACCGTAAGTGAGAGTGGCTTTATGCTTCATGAGCGCAAGCATTTTTTTTGCGTTGTCGTGCAGAAGTTTTTGTCGTTCGATTGAGAATACTTTAGCGCCTAACTCGCACAATACGCTCGTTTGATATCCACTTCCAGTGCCTATTTCCAGCACCTTCATGCCTGGTTCTACTTTGAGCAATTGAGTTTGCGTTGCTACCGTAAAAGGATGTGAGATCGTCTGCCCTGCTCCAATTTGAAAAGCCTTATTTTCGTATGCAAACTCGAGGAAAGCACTGCTGAGGAAAAAATGTCTAGGCACACGATTCATGGCGCTCAGAACATTCTGGTCTGAAATCCCCATTCTTGCGAGTTCATCAATTAACTTTTTTCTAAGGCCTTTGTGCCTGTATCCATCTTCCATCATTGCATGGCAAATCTAGCTGATCGCGAGTTCGCAACCTGAGTGTTGAAAAGTAATAAATGAACGGTTCATTGTAGAAACTCTTTATTCAAAATTTGCATAGCAATGGGTTATTATACCCAAAAGGAGATTTTCATGAGCGATACCAAATTAAAAATAGGCGTGCTAGGCGCAGGACATCTAGGAAAAATCCACATTCGATGTATCAAAGAGCTCTCAGATGTGTATGAACTTGTCGGGTTTTATGACCCACAATTAGAGCAAGCTAAAACCGCCTCTGTGGAATTTGGTATCATGCCCTTCCACAACATGGAGTCGCTTATGGATGCTTGCGATGTGGTAGATATTGTAACTCCCACCACTCAGCATTATGATTGTGCATCTGCGGCTATGAGAAAGTTTAAGCATCTGTTTATTGAAAAGCCGGTTACCATTGATATGGAAGAGGCCCGCAAGCTCATCAAATTGCAGAAAGAAGCAGATGTAAAAGTGCAAGTAGGACACGTTGAGCGATTTAATCCTGCGTTTAGAGCAGCAGAACAATACTTTGACCAACCCAAATTCATTGAAACGCATCGACTCGCCCCGTTTAATCCGAGAGGAACAGATGTTTCGGTTGTGCTTGATTTGATGATACACGATATAGACATCGTGCTATCTGTCACCAAAGCCAATGTTCGACGCATTTCTGCAAGTGGAGTGGCTGTTTTAAGTGATACTCCCGATATTGCCAATGCACGACTTGAGTTGGACAATGGCTGCGTAGTAAATCTTACGGCAAGTCGTATCTCATTGAAGGCCATGAGAAAATCGCGATTTTTTCAACGTGATGCATATATCTCGGTTGATTTTTTGGATAAAGCGGCTGAGATTGTCAGAATGCGTGAAATCATAGGAGAGGCCGATCCCTTTTCAGTGACTATTGATCTAGGAAATGATCGTGGTAAAAAAGAAATTTTATTCGAAAAGCCAACAATAGAAGCTACCAATGCCATCCGCGACGAACTTGAGGCCTTGGCCAATAGTATTAATAAAAATAAACCAACAATAGTAAGTCTGGAAGATGGAGCCCGAGCGCTTGATGTAGCGCTCCAGATTTTAGAAAAAATGAAGCAACATACATTACTTCAGGATGAGTAAATCAAAAAGATGAGTAAATAAATATCCACACATACAATATTTCGACGTGAAGGCGTTTTTTGAAGTACTTTACTTTGGCCAAAAAGAACTATAATGCAAATTGGGTATATTCTAGTGAAATGTCGTTTTGCTGAATTTTATTGAGCTTACATCAAATCAGCATAGACCAATGTAAGATTATATTATTTCGTCCAAAAAATAAAATCACTTTGGTGTAATACTGTTAGTAAAAAATGCCATCCTTTATTTACCTTGCCGATCCCTTTGGCACTTAAAATTTATGAGACTACTTCTCTTCATTTCATTAATACTTACTCTCAACAGTTGTAACCTTATCAATCCAGATGAGCAGGAGCCGGCTTATATTGCATTTGATCAATATACCCTGAATACCAATTCATCACAAGGCACTGCTAGTGAAAACATCACTGAACTTTGGGTGTATATCAACGATAACATGCTCGGCGCATACGATTCCCCGGCAGAGTTTCCGGTGCTAGCTAATGGTAATGTCAAATTGAGTTGTTACCCTGGAATAAGAAACAATGGCATAAGCACAACACGTATTCGGTATCCATTTTATACGAATTACGACACAATTGTATCGCTCACTTCACTTTTTACGCACAATATCGCCCCCCGTTTTAACTATCGGTCCGACATAACAATCGACTTTACACGCAATTTTGAAAGTGGAAATTCATTTGCCGGATTTGGCAACAATCAAGGAGTATTTTCAGTAATTACCAATGCTAATCAAGTGTTCGAAGGTGATAAAAGTGGATACATTACACTCGGCAGCACGCAGTCCTATTTTCAATTTAGGGATAACAATTTAATACAACTCGAAAGTGGAAACACAATTTTTCTTGAGTTAGACTATAGTTGTAATAACAGTTTTATAATTGGAGTTTACACCACCGATGGTGGTAATACTCAAAAAAATGCTATTATTACATTGACTCCAACCACATCAGATATAAATGGAACACCTTTTTGGAATAAAATTTACATCGATTTAGGTGCATTGGCCATAGCAAATCCCAGTGCTGACTTTCATGAACTTTATTTTGAAGGTTCAAAATTCGAATCGTCTAATCCACAAATTTTTCTTGACAATCTGAAATTGGTTAGATGGACATAAAAAACGATCAACGCTGATTATAGCTACTTCGAAACTCAATGACAGTAAGAAGACAAATAGCGAAATATATAGCAGCAGATTTTCTTGCTTCCGCTTGTGCGTGGACCATATTATTTGTGTTTAGAAAAAAGGTACTTGAGACAGAACGTTTTGGTGAAATTCCATTGGAATTTGATCGCAATTATTTTTATGGACTATTAATTATACCATGCTTATGGATTCTTTTATATTGGTCGGCGGGTTATTACAACAGAATTTTTAGAAGACACCGCCTGAAAGAATTGTCAGATGTTTTTTTCGCATCACTCGTTGGGGTATTGGTAATCTTTTTTGTATTCTTACTCGATGATCAAATAAAAGATTATCGGAATTACTACGAAACGATTCTAGTCTTATTTACATCCCACTTTGGTTTCACACTCGTTGCACGATTAGTGCTCACCTCACGCACAGTTTCTCTGGTTCATAGCGGCAAAATAGGATTTAACACAATTATTGTTGGAGGCAATCAACGTGCGCTCAATATGTTTGAGGAAATACGCGCCATGCGCACTTCTCCGGGTTATAAGTTTGAAGGATTTGTAAGAGTAAATGGGCATGATAATTTATTATCCAAATACATTCCCTTGCTCGGGAAATATCACAGTCTAAAATCGTTGATTAAGGAGCGCAATGTGGAAGAAATAATAATTGCAGTCGAAAGCAGTGACCACAAAGACCTTGAAAATATACTTGCCTTATTGGAAGATGTCGAAGTGAATGTGAATATTATTCCCGATATGTATGACATTCTGAGCGGTTCAGTTAAAATGAACAGTATTTATGGTGTTCCACTGATTCGTGTCAATCATGAGATAATGCCCGCCTGGCAATTCTCAATTAAGCGAGCCATTGATGTTTCTGTATCATTCTTGAGCTTAATTTTACTCTTACCCGTATTTCTAATATTTTCAATTATTATCAAATCAGGTTCAACCGGCAGAATAATCTATTCGCAGATACGCATAGGCAAATATGGAAAACCTTTTAGAATTTATAAATTTAGAACGATGCATTGTGATGCCGAAAAAGACGGGCCTCAACTCAGTTCAGAAAATGATTATCGAGTAACACGACTTGGAAGAATACTTCGCAAAACGCGAATGGATGAATTGCCTCAATTTTGGAATGTATTGAAAGGTGATATGTCGCTTGTTGGTCCGCGTCCGGAGCGCAGACACTTTATTGATTTAATAACTCAACGCGCTCCACATTACAGCCACTTACATCGAGTAAGACCCGGAATAACCTCGTGGGGACAGGTAAAATTTGGATATGCTGAGAATGTAGAGCAAATGATTCAGCGATTGAAGTACGATATTCTGTATATCGAAAACATGTCGCTTGCAATGGATTTCAAAATTCTGTTTTATACAATCTTAATTGTTTTGCGTGGGGCGGGTAAGTGATAATGTTTGGCATAAGAATAGTTCAATAATGTAGGAGCTTCGGTTTTGTTCATTAACAACGTTGGACCATAACAATATTGAATTTAGTTAAGGCAACTTCCGAAAACCTATTGTAACAAGCGCCGAAAATATTTTTGTTGAAGACAAACCAAATGTCCACATAGTGGTCCCTCCGGAAAGAGCATAATCGCTGCGCTATAATCAAGATTTGGCGACGGATTCGGCAAAAGAATTCCAGAAAATAAATTTGAATCACATTCTATTTTTAACATTGATTCGATGATTGCAAGAGGTTTTTGGAAGCTGCCTTACAGTAATACCAAAGCAATTTATACCAAAATGAAATATACTTCAGTGCAAAAACAAGTTTGATTATTTTGGTTTAATGCCGAGGAATACACGTGTTCATAGCAATCGAAGGAAACGTAGATTGGTGTATTACAGTTGTCTATTCGGAATTATACCAATGTTACATATAAAATCGTCCAAACCATTTTATGTGTAAAGTGGTATTTGCCGTTGTGATTGGTGTTTAGTACATTCGGTAAGATTAGAAGAAATACAAGAACCTGAATTGAGTATCGAGAGTGCTTTGGAGAATTATATCAACTTAGGCTATACACAAAGCTGGATTAACGAAGGAACACATTTTATCGGAAGCATGTTTTTGTTCACGAAGTCACCCTCATTACTCACGAAGTAAAAGAATTAGAGTCAAAAATTTAAGGCGTAAATTAGCTACATGATAAAAAATATCACTTCTCATTCTCTTCAATTAATAATAGCCTTGTTCTTTTTTCGTAATCAGACTTCAGGTCAAAATCAAAATATTTCGCAAGGTATTCTTTTTGATGGTGAGCCATACATCATGTGTAAACCGTCCAACTCAGAACACATAGTAATTCTATGGATGGGCTACTCTTTTGGTCAGAACATAGGCATTCTGTCCAAGACTACATTTGATGGCGGTACAACTTGGAGCATCGCCACTACCCTGCCGCATTTGGGAAGTTCATATAAGTCCGCTGATCCTTCACTTGCCTTTGATACGAATGGTGATTTATTTGCTTGCTACGTTGACTTCAAACAAGATCCGGATAGCGGCGCAGTTGTCCTATCAAAATCAATTGATGGAGGCTTGACGTGGAACATTCATTCGCAAGCCATCGATGCGTATGATGATGGATTGAAGCTGCCGATAGACAGGCCTTGGCTTAGGATCAATCCGATTAACAATCATTTTTATATCACTACAAAACCTGCACCCTGGATTCCGGCTCCAAATCGACCATATTTTATTGCTTCTCTTGATGGTGGTTTGAACTGGCAACCCTGGAAATACTTAGATGCCCCCGGATTTCTCTCTGGCAATTTTATCGAAGGGCCGATGGCAGCATTTGATGTTGGCCGCGATGGAATTTTTCATACGTTCTATCCTACATACGTTTTTAGTCAAAATATTCTGCCCGGATTTATACATGCATCCTCAGCCAATAGTGGAGAAACTTTTTCATACAACGGCGGCTTCTACGCCGCGAGCAACGGAGGCGAACCATCAGCAAAATCAGGATATACATTGCGCATTAATCCCACAGATCCGCAGCATCTCGCATTTGTTTTTACTACAAAATTGCTCAATGATTTGGATATTTATTTGGTGGAATCTTTGGACGGTGGAATAAATTGGTCATCATCTCTTAGAGTGAATGATGATACTCCGAATAATGGAATAACGCAGGATTTGCCTTGGCTAAGTTTCAATGAAGAAGGAGCTCTTGCAATCGCATGGCGCGATAGAAGAAATTCACTCATAGATGGATACGCAGCGCCGACCAGTATTTGGATTGCGATAAGGCCTGCTGGTGCCGGAAGTTTTTTACCCAATACTGAAATATCCGACGTCGATGCTCCATACATAGAAATATATCAGGAGTCAAGTGGAAACGATTTTATGTCCCTTGATTATAAAGGTGACATTTTAAACTCTGCGTGGGCAGATGTTCGGAACAACATCCTTGAAATCTGGTTCGACAGACGCACTATCGATGGTGGAGTATTGGTTCGTGAAGTGATCGCATCAGAAGTGCTTCCAGAAGTACAAATTTTTCCGAACCCGGCTAAAGATGTAATTCAGATCATTGGAAAAGAATTACTATTTCTGCGCGTATTTGACACCACCGCTAAAGAAATATTGGCAAAACAAATTACAGGAAATATTGAAATAAACATATCCTAATGGTCAATAGGGAAGTACTTGGTACAAGTGGAAACGCAATCAGGCAAGGTTGTTAAACCAATTGTAAAAGTGCAACCCTGATTATCAATTCTTCGGTTCATGAGTAAATACATAATTTAGCTAAAATTTCTATTGACATTACACATTAAGATAAACGCAGTATGATAGTAATAACGGGCGCTGCAGGATTCATAGCTTCCTGCTTGGTGACAAGACTTAATGAGGATAGATTCATCGATCTTGTGTTGGTTGACGATTTCTCACATCCTGAGAAAAAGAAAAATTACGAAAGCAAGCGATTTCTTGCTCTTGTTGATCGCAAGGAATTTCCACAATGGCTCAGAAAAAATGAAGATCAAGTTCAGTTTGTTTTTCATTTGGGTGCACGAACAGACACCACCGAATTTGATCAAAAAATATTTGACGAACTCAATCTCAATTATTCAAAAGAACTATGGAATATTTGTGCTGAATACGCCTTGCCTTTTGTGTACGCCTCTTCTGCAGCGACTTACGGAGACGGACAACTTGGATACAAAGATGATCACACTATTATTCCTAAACTTGAGCCACTCAATCCATACGGACATTCCAAAAATGATTTTGACAAATGGGTTTTACAACAAGAAAAAGCACCGTTTTTTTGGGCGGGATTAAAATTCTTCAATGTTTATGGCCCGAATGAATATCACAAAAGTCGAATGGCTTCTGTAATATTTCATGCGTTTAATCAGATTGGAAAAACAGGACAAATGAGTCTTTTTAAATCACACAAACCTGAATTTACAGACGGTGGACAAATGCGTGATTTTGTCTATGTAAAAGATGTAGTTGAAGTGTGTATTTTCCTAATGCATTACAGAAAAAATTCAGGTATCTATAATCTTGGTTCGGGCAAAGCACGAACATTTTTGGATTTAACAAAAGCAACATTTGCAGCGATGAATATCGAGCCCGTCATAAACTTCGTCGACACTCCGATCGATATAAGAGATAAGTATCAATATTTCACCGAAGCGGACATGAGTAAAATAATTACCATTGGCTATGACAAAGGTTTTACATCACTCGAAGAAGGAGTAAAAAACTACGTTACAAATTACCTTAGTGAGAGCCAAAAAATCTATTAATTACTCAGCATCTTTGACAATGTTAGGACTTGCCTCCATCACTTCTTGAGACCAATCAATTGATTTTACAAAACTTTGCAGAGCACCTTCTTTCAAACTGTATGCAGAATGTATAAGTTTTTCAAATGCGAATAATTCTAGTACGTAATTGACAAGATAAGCAGCCAACGGCATGTACTCTGCTCTAATTGCCGGAATTGCAGGATGTTTTAATCGCTGCTCAAACGTGCTCTTTAACAGCCAAGCGTATACGTCTTGGAACGATTTCAATGAAATATCATTTGATAATTCAGTTTTTATTTCATCGCCTTTTAAAGTGCCGTGATACAATTCTAATAACGTGTCAAATGACCCGGATGAACCGATGAGCCATTTCACCGGAAAATTTTCTAAAGCATTGCGCAATGGTTCAAGCTCTTTATCTAATATCGTTCTGAAATAAATGACATCTTCCCTACTCATTTTATCTGCAGGTTTTATCATATCGTGCAATCGACTAACGCCAAGGAGAAAACTATGCTTCCATAGTATGCCGTTTTTATTACCGATAATAAACTCTGTACTTCCGCCGCCTATGTCCATAACGAGAATAGGAGATTCGGTAAGCTCCATCGTTTGTACCACACCTGCAAAAATTAATTCGGCCTCGCGATTTCCATCAATCACATCGATGTGAATATTGAAATATTTAGCCGCTTCTTGAACAAATAATTTCCCGTTGGATGCCTCTCTAAGCGCGGACGTGCCAAAAGCAAAAAACTTTTTGCATTCAAAGTTTTGCAAATTTGATTTATGACACAACAATGCGTCTAATCCACGAAAAAATCTAGATTCTTTTATTTCCCCATCCTGAAAACCGCCGGCTCCGAGTTTGACAGGTAACTTACTTTGAAATACAATCTTCCAACCTTCGCGATTAACTTCTGCAATAAGAAGATTAAAAGTATTTGTACCGCAATCAATTACGCCAATGATCATTTTTTAGAGTTTCTTTAGTCGCACAAAGGTAGCCCCTATCATGATGAATAACGACACTAAGAATTATCGTTTTAACTGCTGAACCTAATCCACTTCCACAACTCTCTGAAAGTAGGCTTTTTGCCATACATCAAAATTCCGACTCTGTAGATTCTAGCGGCGAGCCAGATAAAAAATAAAAAGGCCAAAATCAACATAATGATCGATGCGGTGAGTATCCATGGCGAAGTTCCAATGGAAGCTTTCACCATCATAACTATTGGCGAGGTCAGCGGGAAAATTGCAAAGAAAGTTCCAACTTCACTTTCAGGATTGGACAACATCATCACCGACACGATATAAGCAAAAATGAGCGGAATTGTAACTGGCATCATAAATTGTTGAGTATCGGTTTCGCTATCCACTGAAGCTCCAATGGCCGCAAACAAAGATCCATACAGCAAATATCCACCGATGAAATAGAATAAAAATAACCCGATCATCAATGGCCAATTGATGGTGAAGAACCAGTTGATGGCTTCATTATTCATCAATTCCTGAGCATTGATTTGACCCGCAGCAGCATTGGCCTGAGAAAGTCCATTCACAACAGCTTCGCCATCAACATTTGCCGCAAACACAGCTAGACCGATAGTAGAAACCACTCCGGAAAGAACAATCCACATTACGAACTGAGTCAATCCGACAAGTCCAATACCAATTACTTTTCCCATCATTAACTGAAATGGCTTGACAGAAGAAATAATTACTTCGACAATTCTGTTTTGTTTTTCCTCCATTACTCCGCGCATTACTTGCACTCCATAAAGAAAAATAAAAAGATAAATAAGAAGCGCAAAAGCAAATCCAATAACGCCTTTTTCTTGCGTTCGATCAACTTCCGTGAGTTTATCAATATCATGTCGGTTAAAGACAACATCCACTTTTATTCTTTTGTACCGATCATAGTCAAGTTTAAGACTATCGGTCACGCGATATCTTTCGAGAGCCTCTTCAAGCTCTGAACTTATCTTGTTCATCGCAATTTCGCCTGGTAAACGCTTAAAGTAGAGATCACATTTGCCTGTGTTTAAAGCACTGTCATCTACCTTGATCATTACATTATATGGGCCCTGCTTGAAGTCTTCATCAGAAACATCTAGATTACTAAAGCCAAACATCACTGAATTTGGATCACTTTCAAAACGATCTGGAAAACGACTAATCAGTTTAGTGCCATCGTCGTTCTTTTGAGAGATAACACCGTTAAAATCGACAACCAATACTTCGTAGGTTGTTTGATCATTAAGCGTAATAAAAATTGCACCAAACAAGAGTCCTGCGAACAATAATGGACCTAAAAAAGTCATAACAATAAACGATCTCTTCTTAACTTTGATGAGATACTCTCTTTTTATGATGAGCCAAATCTTATTCATACTCTGCATTAAATTTATTTACCGCTTCAATAAATATTTGATCCATATCTGGGATGATTTCCTTCACTGCTTCTATTTCTAAAACTGGAATAACAGCAGAGAGCAAATCATTCAGATTTTTATTTTCTGATAACCTGATATGCGCAACGTGGCGATCTTCAGCCTGTTCATTTTTTATTAATTCAAAATTTGCCCAAAGTCCAATTCCAAGATCCATTGCCGCACCTTGGTAGATCAGTTCATAGGTCTTTGTTCTAAATCTGTTTTTGATGTCCTTCACCGACCCATCAAGAATTACCTGAGAGCGATTGATGAGCGCAATGTTATCGCATAATGCCTCGACACTTCCCATGTCATGCGTAGAAAGAATAATTGTTGTTCCTTCATTTTTAAGACGTAACATTTCATTGCGAACCAACTCTGCATTTATAGGATCAAATCCGCTAAAAGGTTCATCGAGAATAAGCAATTTAGGTTCGTGAAGAACAGTTGTTATAAACTGAACTTTTTGTGCCATGCCCTTGGAGAGGTCTTCGATTTTTTTATCCCACCACGTGTGAATATCAAAACGCTTGAACCATTCCATCAGACGAAGTTTGGCCTCTTTGGCAGAAAGACCTTTGAGTTGAGCGAGATACATACACTGCTCTCCTACTTTCATTTTTTTGTATAGACCGCGTTCTTCAGGCAGGTAACCTATTAATTCTACGTGCTTAGGATTTAGTCTTTCGCCATTAAAAAAAACTTCGCCTGAATCGGGACCCGTTATCTGATTAATAATTCTGATAAGTGTTGTTTTTCCAGCACCATTAGGGCCAAGCAAACCAAATACAGATTGCTCGGGCACCGAAATAGATACATCGGTAAGGGCCTTGTGAGCACTGAAGTTTTTGTGAATATGTTTCGCTTCGAGCGTGTACATAATAATTACGTTTAGGGTCAAAACTAAAGATGATTGTATAACCTCTGACTTTTAAAGTTATAAAGTTTCAATACACGATGCAAACGGACTATGCTGTCCATCAGCGGTAGAGCCAAAAAACAAGCATAAAAAGTAATTTCGAACAACCTGAAAGTAAACCTGTTACAAATAACCAAATTCGCATAGATGAAACAATTTCTAACACTAGCCTTAATGGCACTTGGTTTTGCAACCTATGGTCAATCGGTTTCTCCGGTATATGGAATAATTCGTGAAAATTATTACACGACCGTTGTAGATCCTTTTGACCCAACTTTCACCTATGAACAATTCGACTACGGCACCGTTCGTCTAGGAACCACTATACCCAATTCTGGAATTATTGACACTCTAGGAGGTTTTGTCTATGAAGGTTTAATAAACCTAACAGGTGCAGCTCTTAATCCTTATGATAACTCTTACATATTTATTGGAGCAGATGGTATCAATACGATCGATCTCAACACAGGTGAAATTGTAAACGAGGCCATATTAACCAATCCAATCAGTGAAAGTTATTTCGATAATTTTCGATTTAATAATTCGGATAGTACTATGTATGGTTTAGCTCGAAGATATATTTCGAATCCCACTGGCCCTGGAGGCACAGGAGAAATTTATCTTGCGAAAGCCAATACAAACTCAGGTGTAATTACTCAAATATCAGCCCAATCTGTTGGACAAGGATTTGCACTTGCAGGTAGTGCAATAGACCCGTATGAAATGGTTTACTATTATTCCGACGGAAGTAATTTCGTTGGATTGGATATGTATGATGGAAGTATTTACAGTTCTCAACCATTCCAAATTTCCAATGGAACATACTTCGACAACTTTACTTATAGTTGCGCAGACACTTCCATTTATGGATTAGTTCGTCAGAATTATTATACTTCAGTGCAGGATCCAATTTTCCCTGAGTTCACAATGGAAGTATTTGATTCCGCAACAATCAAATTGGGAAAAATAGATCCATCTACGGGCATTGTAACAACAATCTCACCCTCTTCGCTAGGTTACAATGGGTATTCACTTGGTGGAGGTGCTGTAATAGATCCAGAAACATTGACCTTTTATTTTAGCACAGTAGAAAACATTGTAGGTGTATCATTGGAGACAGGACTTATTACGAGTGATGTTGTGAATTATTTCACCGATGGAATGTATTTTGACTTGATGAGAACTACTGAGAACTGCAAATTTGCTCAAAAAGTAAGGTTGGCGGCCTTGACAAATTCTTTGAGTGAAAATAATTTGATTAATGATAATGTTATCATCTACCCAAATCCAGCGGAGGAGAATGTAATTTTAAAAGCAACGCAATCCATCACAGATATTGAAATTCGCAATACTGTTGGCCAATTAGTTCTTAAACAATCAGCCAACACCAAAGAAATTGCTTTAAACACTCAAGATTTCGAGAGCGGTATTTATTTAGTGAAACTTGAAATGGCGGATAAAAATTCAGTAATCAAAAGGTTAATCATTAAGTAGAATAGGTAACTCTTAGCAAACTTTCTTCTTATAAAAAAAATCTCTCAAGCAGTAAACTTTCGATTGTTTTGTCCCACCATGTGTGATTAGCAAAACGTTTGAACCAATCCATCAATCGAATTTTAGATTCTTTTGCAGAAAGACCTTTGAGTTGAGCGAGTTACATACACTGCTCTCCTACTTTCATCTTTTTATACAGCCCACGCTCTTCAGGCAGATAACCTACCAATTCGACATGTTTAGGATTTAGTCTTTCACCGTTAAAAAAAACTTCGCCAGAATCCGGACTAGTAATCTGGTTTATGATTCGAATAAGAGTAGTTTTTCGTGCTCCATTTGGGCCCAATAAACCAAATACAGAATGCTGGGGCACTGATATAGACACATCGGTTAATGCCTTGTGAGAGCTATAGTTTTTGTGAATATGTTTCGCTTCAAGCGTTTACATAATAATTACGTTTAGGAACAAAACTAAAGATGAGGGAAGAACCCTCATCCCAAAAAGATTAAAAAAATCAAATTAGTTAATTTGAGATTCTAAAATTATATCCCAAATTGACTATGAAAGGAAGTGATGGCGAAGGCTTCAAGCTTTGTGAAAAAACACTACCTGCCTTTAGATAAACATCATGATTTCCAAACGATAGACCAGCTTGCGCTACACAATAAATATTGCCTCCAGTCGAAGGTTGATACCACCCATCATTGACCTGAGGAAAATAACTTCTATACAGATCCGAATGTTTGAAATTAGTAACAATCGCTTTATCAAAACCAAACTCTGCGGCTACAAACCATTTTGATTTATAAAATCCGGCTATAGCTGAAATATCACTTCCGACATTTCCTAGTCTAACAAAATCGTTCTCATATCTTCTGTACAAACCATACATATTTGCTGAAACAACAAAACTGTTGATTTCTAACAACTTAATTTTCATGCCTGCTTTAGTTTTTAAATCATCCAGCAACGTAATTCCCGAAGGAGCTGAGTACTCGAAACTTAAAATAATTGGACGAACAGCATCAATGTAATAACCATAGCCAACACCGTAAATCAAACCATACTCCAATCCCGCATTTGCATTTAACAAATGGGTATTATCGGTACCTAAACGTTTCCAATTTACAGTCTGAGCAACGATGCCGAAAGACCATAAAAACAAACCCATTACAAAAATAATTTTTATCGATAGTCTCATGTCAGTTTATAAGTTTAAAGTGAATCGAAATAATTAAGCATTGTCGGAAAACAATTGTTCCAGCCAGTTTGAAAGGAAAATAAATCATGGCCAGCACCTCTTACCTCAAAGAATTGAACGTCTGTAAAAGGTGATGCAACCTTTGTTGCCCGGTTATAACCATATGCCGTGTTATTCTGACTATACAAGAACAACACCTTCGTTGTGAATTGATTTAAATTAGTCGTCCAGTCTGGCTTAATTGTTTCACCCAACTCGAAAAGAGCGAGATTACTCATTGCTCCATATCGCCAAAAAGGCAAATAACCTTCATTACCAATTGGATTATCCTTGTTGCCGTCTGCGGCAGACCGTATTACATACTTATAATCCAATATTTGATGTTCATCTTCGTCTCCTGTCAAAAATTGATCAATGTATGTATTGTCACTTAACAGCTCATTAGTAAATGCAATTGTTCTAGATTTTCCAACGTACTCTTTAATATCAGACCAATTAAATCCTCCGGGTTCAGCCATTACGGCGCCAGATATATTACCAGGATATTGATTGATGTATGCCGCGCTGAGAATAGCACCCCATGAATGCCCTAAAAGAAAAACTTTTTGATTTATGTGCGTTTTATAATGTCCAATAACACCAGAAAGTTCGTCTAATATTTTTTGAATAGAATAATGTGATTTAGGCAATCTCTGTGATAATCCCGCACCACCCTGATCATAAAAAATCACACGATATCCATAATCGGCAAAACGAGCACAATTTAATAATGACCTATAATCACTTCCAGGACCACCATGCAACACTACTATCATCGCACTATCAGGATGACCGAAAGCCTCTGAATGCAGTCTGATATCATTTACTGTTATGGCAGGAATCGAAAAATCTTGATCGCATGTATAGGGTACAAGATTGCCCGCATCATTAATATCAAGTTCTTTTCGACATGATGAAAGAAACAAAGTCACTAACAAAAGAAGGAATGTCGCTTTTCTAATTTTTAACATATTAATTTCTGATTTTAATTATTAGTTGGCAAATGATTTTTTTTAACTAGATATACAATTATTACAACATTGAGTTATCAGCAGCAAACTGATCAAAACTCAATTCTATAACTCAACACTGGAATCAGCGGAACTTGATAGTATGTAACTATTTCTCCTTTTTCAGGATCAAAATCTTTACCGAATAAATTTTTATGATTCGTTGCATTCATTAAATCTAAAGCCAGAGTTGATGTTGCTTTTGGACGATTGCGTTTGTAACTCAGACGAATATCAGTTCTAAAATAATTACTGTTTTTAATGCTAAACGCCTTGTTTTCGTTGTACTTCGTTTCACCACTTTCGATAGATGCAGCCAAATCGATGGGCGTATCTCTGAAACCACCTGCATTGGTCACTCTAAGATTAAGTCCGATTGTATTGTTTTTTTCATTGCGTCCAACTTTCCACTCTTTACCGGCAGTCAAAGCAACTGCGTATTTTCCATTGAATCGCGTATCGCGCCATATTCCATCCTTTGCTTTGTATTCTGAATCATAAAGCGATGTTGACAATAAGAAATACATTCCTTTATTGGTCTTTTGTTCCAATGTAAGTTCTAAACCATAGTTGCGACCAACACCGTCATTTACCAATGCATCTGTAACATAACCATCGCGAATGTTTACGACGCTGAATGATGAACCCGCTTCATTCTTAATTGGTATATTAAACAATGATTGATAATATACTTCTGTCTTTAAATAGATAAGTTCTGTGAGACTGCGTTCATACCCGGCAACAAAATGATGCGCTTTGCTGAATCCCACATTTCTATTGGGATTAGAAAAACTTCCATCCGTATTTTGCACTTGAGCACTCAACACACCCATGCCTTGCATTTGACTGTGAAGGCCGTAACCAAAACTAAGAGTATTCAATTGATTGATGCTATATCGCATACCCAATCTGGGCTCCACAGATACATTCTTACTTTCGGGAGCATACATTACATGCGCGCCTGCATTCAGTGTAAAATCTTCGGTCATTCTGTATTTCCATTGGGCAAATGTTTGAGTAAGAGATGCTGATCCTTTAGCATCAAGGGGAGTTTTGATAAGACCCTCATCATCGAATTGTTGCAATAAATTAAACAGATAAAATGATTGATAAAACCCGGCACGTATACTATGCTTTGCATTGAACTTGTGATTGACAAGCGACGTAAGTTGAATCTTTCTGTTTAAGAATTTTTCGTTGTATTCGAATTTTGGATCGTAATCATCATTTAGTCTTTCAAATTCAACACCAAGTTGATGCGCACTCATTGTAACGCCCGTTTGTAAGTATGTATTTTCACCAAGAGAAATAACATGTTTGAGACCTGCCACACCAGTATTAGAATAATACTTTGCATCATACCTCATAAACTCATCTTCCCATTGCAATGAATCGCGCTCAGCCTTTTGACGCTGACCACTGAGACCTCCAAATCCGAATAGTGAAAATGTTCCAAATTTTTCTGTTGGCACAAAAACATGAAAAGACAAATCTTGAAAATTCGTATTTGCACCAACATCAATTCCGATATTATCTAAAAGATTCAACGTGGAATATCTGTAATTGATAAGATAACTTCCTTTACTATTTCTTCTCAGCGGACCTTCGACAGCAGCATCAAGACCGAGCACTCCGGCTTGCAAAGTAAATTCACGCTTTTCATTGTTCCCTTTTCGCAATTTGAGATCGAATACGCCACTCAATGCATTGCCATATTCTGCTGCGAATGCACCTGTCATAAAATCAGAATTACTAAGCAATTGTGCGCTGAGAATTGAGATTCCGCCACCACTAGCGCCGGCAGAAGCATAATGATTTGGATTTGGAATTTCGAGACCTTCCATGCGCCACAATAATCCCGTTGGAGAATTACCTCGAATGCTGATACTATTGCCACCATCGTCGGCCGAAACAACACCAGCAAATGCCGAAACCATGCGCCCAGGATCATTGACAGCGGCAGCAAATTTTTGCGTCTCTTCTACACTGAATGAACGAGCGCTAACACTCGCCATGCTATTTATTACAGTAAAATTATCCTCGCCTTTTGCACTAATTACAACTTCATTTAGTTGATTGATTTCTTCGTCAAGCTGGATGTTTAAGATAACTTCTTTGCCGCTGTTTAAGGTGAGATTGGGAATGGAAATGGATTTATACCCAACAAAATTCACTACCAATGTCTGTTTCCCAATCGGCACATTGGACAATTTAAAATTACCATCCACATCGGTACTTGAGCCAATTACAGGATCTGTTCCAAGCACAACGACAATAGCACCGGGCAGCGGCGAGTTCGAAATTTTGTCGGCAACAGTCCCGCGAATAGTCTGAGTAAATGAAGATTGTGATGCTGCGATTTGTGTGATTAAAACAACAAATACACTGGTTAAAAAAATACGTGAGGTCATAAAATTATTGTTTGTATGGCAAGTAGACAACAATGAATGAGGTGACCCCTATTCAATTTAATATTTAATTTTGTAATGTGAGAGCATGAAAAAGCCGAAGAAAATCTTGGGCTTTGATTCAAATAAAAAAAGAATACAATCATTTTGATTGCCAAGACATGAGAACAAAGTCGTCTTCTGCTTTACCCAAAATAAAACAACGACTATTCATTTCAAATCCAGATACCCCACTGTAATCGAAGCCAACATTTGCAGGAAAAGTTATTCCAGTATCCGAAATCTGCAAGGTTTGCTCCTTTATTATCGCATCGTGGATTTTGTAAGTGGCTTTAGGTGTATACTTAAAGTAATATCCTTATGTCTTAGTTAAATCGGATGATCTTCCGCTTTGAGGCAACGACATAAAAACCTTTAGACCATCACTCGAATTTATATAAGCAGTAAAACCATAATCAGCATGTCTCCAATGTACATTACCGATATAATAATTCTCACAATTGAACTCATAGTCGATTTGTAGGAGATGCATTGAATTTTCCTGACTGTTATTGTAACGTTTCTCTTGATGATAAGATTTTGAATGAACAAAATTGCTTTGATAACCGAATTTTAATCGATTATCGCCTTTTAAATCGAAGTACTTCCCGATTTAGTTCATTTGTTTTGAAGTCAACTTTCGTCACTGAATAATCCTTAATATCTTTTTCTCAATCACAGGCAGAAAATGCTGTTAACACAACTTCATTCTTGTCATTACTCAATAAGTACATGGTCGATACCATGCTTATTTTCGGGTGAGTCATTTGAGTAGTTAAAACTTCATCGGTTGCTGTATTGATAAGTATCAAGTCCATCTCTACTTTACCATAAAGCTTCAGTGATCTAGAATCACGGATGGCAATGTTCCCATCAATGGTTACAATAATATTATCCAAATTATCTTTAACTTCCTCTTCGTACGTTGCGTTCCAGACTGGATTCAGTTTGGAATCCAAAAGCAAAAAGAAATTATTTGGCGCCGAATAAATGAGAGATTTAGAGCCATCGTTGGATATTATCGAATTGAAATTTGGAAGAGAAAACAAACGTATTCCTGTTACTGACCAAAGCACACGTTTGTTTTGGAGTTGGCAGTTGTTATCAACCGTGTAATCAAAAATTTCAAATGACTTCTTTTCCTTATTGCCTTCATTATGCAAATAGTGCAATTCTCCATCCACAATTTGGACACCAACTTTAACAAGATCACCATTTTTAGGAATACCCAATTATGATTTCGCAAGTATCTTACCCGTACCGTCCACCTTGAGTAAATCTATCCATCCAGTTAAGCTTGTCGGTTTAGACCAACCGTCTCCTACTATCTACATACCACCACTGCCATCAGACAACATTACAACATTTTTTGTAATTCCTTTCCAACCCTAAGGTTCGCTAACTTTCAATTTATTTTGACCCTGCATTGAAGTAACAAAACCTATCAACACACTGAGACAAATTAACCTAAAAAACATTTTCATAATTTCTGATATTGATTAAATCTCCAGCAAAAGCAACATTTCTCAAAAAAAATATAACAAAAAAAACTCTGAACATATAATAATATCAAGTGTTTCAGAACTTTCAAAAATTTAAAAACGGAATGTTTTCACTTGATTAAGTCACAAAAAATTCCGAATAAAATCTTCGGCTTTTATTCAAACTGGAAATTTCCTACATTAATTCACATCCCAGAATAACAAGACGAATTCATCATCATATCTGCCAACTATATCATAGTGGCAATCGATCGCATATCCATGAAAGCCCAGACAATTGAACTATTTTGAAGCCAACGCTACTAAAAAAATCGCAGTGCTACCTTCCATCCGGCCCACATCTGTAGTCGAGTTTCACCATAAGTCTCATCAGAAATATACCTTGGAGTTGAACCAGCAAATAAATCGATAAGTGGTTCGTCGATCTCTGATAAATAGACATGTAAAATTGCTCCTGTAGCGATTCCGAAATTCTTACTTATTTGCCATTCCGCACCTAAATAAAACTGATTGTCGAGACTCAAATTTGTATTGAAGCGACCACTATTTACATGAATAGAAACAAGGTCGAGATTGAGATAAATATTCTCAGTCAATCGCGGTGAAGTGCCTATACCATAACCATAGGACCAAAGCGGGGAATTCAAATTGTCAAATGACATTCCCGCAGAAAGAATATTATAAAATCCCCTTACTCCAGTTCTGAAAGAAACATTCGCAGTATGTACATCATTGGTTGACACTTCCCATGTTTTATAACCTGATTTAACAAAAGATAAAAATCCAATTGGAATACCTTTTAAAGTATCAGCCAGGTTGAATGGAGCAATCATAAGACCCTTAACACTCGTGGCATAGTTGACGAATCCTGCTATTTGAATCCCATCCATTTCGCCGATGACAACATTAGAAAAACCGGCAATTTGAATCCCTTTCATATTGGATTTAACAACATTACTAAATCCTCCAATCTGTAATCCTCTTGTTTGCGACAAATTAATATTGCTAAATCCACCGATTTGGACGCCTTTAACTTCACCCTTGACAATATTGGAAAATCCACCAATCTGCAGACCATGTACATTCCTTCCTACCAGGTTTGCAAACCCACCAATTTGAGCACCCTTCATATCGTATCTGTTGATGTTTGCAAATCCACCAAGTTCGAATCCATCAGTGCCCATGCTGTATCCGGCAATTGCATTCAACGAAAAACGATTGATACAATTGGCACCCATTTTTCTATTTGTTGAGATATATGGCACAAAGGAAAATTGAACATCGCGAAAAATAGTGTCGGTCACATTTTGCATTCGAATTGAATCAGCGAGAAAAATATCTTTAAATCTACTCCATTGTTGAGAGAGAGAATCATTGATTGCATCTACACGGACTTTTCTTAATGAATCGCGTTGGGCTAATTCTGAACTATCTTTTTTCGGAAACAAACTATCAGAACTCAGTTCCATCTTCACATGAGTCCACGTACTTTTGAGTGAGTCAGACAATGACTTAAAAACAGAAGTATTCGGTGTGATGACAACATTTTGTAACGCGCCACTTCCATTTACGAGTGGAGGAATTGTATCAAAATAATCTCTCTTGCTTACTTGAAGATTAATTGGATGCCGTTTCTCAATTTTCAATTCAAAATAACCATATTTATTTGTATTTGCTGAAACGAGTGAGTTATTATCATAAACAGTTGCACTCTCAACAGGCGTTCCATCAGGGGTTTCGACATAACCTGCCACGATTACTTTTTTTTCTTCATCCAAAACTTTTGATAAGATAATGTAACCCTTTCGTTCCTTAAATCGAATGGAAGGTCCAAACAACTTATTGAGAATTTCGCGAAGTGGTCGATTTGCTGCACGCACAGAAACACGCTTCTTTTCATCAATTAATCCCGAACTATAACTAAAAGAAATTCCAGCTTTCTTCTCAAGCAATTCCATTACTTCCAATAGTGGCTTTTGCTCTGCAGCGAGAGTAATTTTCTGTTCGAGTAGAGGTTCAACTTTAGATTGAGCCAAAATATTGAAACTAGAGCTCAGAAATAGCAGGGCTGTAATAGAACGTAAGGTGACCGTCATCAGCGATGATGTTGACAAAGTAATATTCGAGTAAATTTTAAATTCAGACATAATAGATGAATCAAGTAACTCCGATTTTCACCGGAACAATATTAGTAATGAGTAACGGAACCGCTACCACTGATATTTGTGCTGACTAATGGACTTCCTGAATAATAAATATCACCGCTGCCCTCAATTCTAGCATTTAGATTATTTAAACAATAGGTGTAAATTTTTCCAATGCCTTTAACTGTAGCGTCCACAGAAAGAGAAGTAAGTCCCAAAGCTTCTGCCTTGCCGCTACCATTCACCTCAATTTCGGTATGAGTAGAGACTCCAGCGCAGCTCACATTGCCTGACCCATTTACTTTAAGACTGGAATTACTAGAAGCAACCAATAAAGCGCCGCGACCGCTTCCATTGAGGCTAAAGCTAAAATTATTCAAGGTGCATGTGTCGTTCATAGTGAGCTCTGCATCCCCATTAAGACTAATATTCCCAAGCATATTTCCATATACTTTTATGGTCATTTGTGTTGGTTTATAAGTTAGGTAGTCATCGTTCATTTCAATCGTAAGTTCACCATCTTGAACAAAAGTCTGAACCTCTGACATAATGTTATCATCGGTTGTTATTTCAATATAAGATTGATCGGAGTTGTAGGTGTGTAGGTTATACGATCCTTCAGCATTGAGCTTCGAAAAATCGGATACTGATCTAGTATTAGTTACAACAACTCCACTTCCTTTTTTGCGAATGCGTTTATCGCACGAAGAGAATGAGATGGCGAGGGCCAAAGAAAATGTGATAAATAAGATCGATTTAAAAAGTTGTGTTTTCATAGTCCTGTAATTATTTAATTATAAAACAGAGACAACACAGAGCGGAGATACCCCTATTTCATTAAAAAATATTTTAATCACTCACAACCAATACCTGAGAATATAATTCGATCGCCCATTATATTGAGATCAAGTCCAAGAGTTTCGGAGATTATCTGCGCAATAAGTTCTGGATCTTCTTCATCAAAACTCACCGTGATTCTACAAGTTGAAAGTACTTCGTCCGCGATGATAAACTTCCTCTTAAATGCATCATTCAACGAATTGACAACTTGTCTCAAGGTAGCATTTCTAAATTTAAACTTCTTGCTAAAGAATGCGTCCGGACTGAGATTTTCTGGACTTTCATTTTTCACAAAAGTATCTTGCGTACGGATATACAATGCAGATTGCCCTTCGGTAAGATGAAGACCTTCATTGGAATTACTGTAAAATTCGACTTCACCTTCCTTAACAAAAACTTCTACTGAATCGCTTCCTGCCAACGCTTTCACATTAAAAGCCGTACCAATATCGCGAATAAAAACCCCATTGCTTTCAATTACAAATTCACTTTGTACGTTGTGTATCACTTCGAAAAAAGCTTCACCGGAAAGCTCTGCATGGCGCTCTTTATTGTTCTTGTCGACTTCAAAAGTGAGCGATGTATTTCTATTTAAAACTGCATAACTACCGTCTGCCAATTCTTGTTTGAGAATTTGGTCTTGAGATTCGAATACAAATTCTTGCTTGAGATTATTAAATAGAAGAAATAAAGTTGTGGCCGTACCAATAAGCGTTGTGATAACCGCAGCAACCTTCCAATTAAATGTAGAAGATTTTTTACTGTTAAACTGAATGATGCGTCTTAGGCTTCCTTGGTTAGAAATTCTACCGGAAACCTTATTCCAAGCAGCATCCGTATCAAAATCAAAATCGGCAAGTCGCGTTGATGCACTTTCAAAAATAGATTTAAGATCATCAAAATATTTGTGATTGGCCGGGTCAGAGCGCAGCCACTCATTGAGCGTCAATTGCTCCATGGCCGTAGCTTCATGGCTAAGAACCTTTCCTATAAGATCATCAATATTTTCGTGTTCTGTATTCAATCTTGCTTTTATTCCTTCTTGTTCAAGTGTCTATAAATCCGCCAATCAATATTGCTATAAGTGGTAAAAAATCTTTTAACTCTTCGCGCATAATCCTAAGCGCTTTGCCCATGTGATTTTCAACTGTTTTAATCGAAATACCAAGTTGCGCGGCTATTTCAGCATATTTTAATTCTTCCATTCTACTGAGACGAAAAACCAACTGACATTGCTCAGGCAATTGAAGCATTGCATCTGAAATTCTTTTCTCCAATTCTGTTGAAATAATTTGCTGTCCTGTTTGAGCATCAGAAACTGGAGAATTTCTGACAGCAAATTTTTCGTGCTCTCTCACAACCTTTTGATGTTTGATTACATTAAGACTGCTATTCCTCACACTTCTATAAAGATAACTCTTAAGTGAATTCTCTATTTCTATCTGCATTCTTTTTTCCCAAACAAGGACGAGCGCATTTTGCACAACCTCTTCAGCTTCATCTCTATCTTGTAGAAATGAATGAGCATAATTACAAAGCGGTTTATACCAAGTTCTGAAAATCATCTCAAAAGCATTTTGGTCTCCCGCTTTTATTGCATCTATGATATGTTGTTCGCTACTTTCCAAGCCCTGTTCAAGATCAATCGGGCGCAATTTACACGGGGACCACTTTAAGACAACTTTTTGTTGCTTTACCCCTATGAGGAGGATAGAGAAAAATGAAAAAAATATTAACTACTTACTCTTCAATTATTTAGCTAAAATTAGAGAGCAGATTATTTTCGGAAATCAATCACTTTTTAAGACATTTTCATAAAATTCCCTGTCTATCTTCGCCCGCCTAATTAAAATAGCTTCAACCTATGGAAATAGCCGTAGTAGGAACAGGATATGTTGGACTTGTTACCGGAACTTGCTTTGCAGAAACGGGTAATAATGTAACCTGCGTTGACATCGACAGCGCCAAAGTAGATCGTCTGCGTGCCGGAGAAATTCCGATTTACGAACCACATTTGGACGTGTTATTCGAACGCAACATTCGCGAGCGTAGACTGCACTTTACAACCAATCTTGAGGAAGCAATTGCGAAAGCTCAAATTATATTTCTTGCATTGCCAACTCCTCCGGGCGAAGATGGAAGTGCTGATTTGAGTTATGTTCTCGGAGTTGCTGATCAACTTGGAAAAATTATCCAAGACTACAAAGTCATTGTAGATAAAAGTACTGTTCCCGTAGGAACTGCCGAAAAGGTAAAACACGCAGTTGCAGCCAATGCCACTGTTCAGTTTGATATCGTGAGTAATCCCGAATTTTTGCGTGAAGGATTTGCAGTGGATGATTTTATGAAGCCCGATCGCGTAGTTATCGGAACCGAAAGTACACGTGCGAGGCAAGTAATGGAAGATCTATACAAACCATTTACAAGACAGGGCAATCCGATATTGTTTATGGATGAGAGAAGTGCTGAGCTAACAAAATATGCAGCCAACGCATTTTTGGCAACTAAGATTTCATTCATGAATGAGATTGCAAATTTCTGCGAGAAAGTTGGAGCCGATGTTGATGCTGTACGCATGGGAATAGGTTCTGATACACGAATAGGGAAACGCTTTTTATTTCCCGGCATAGGCTATGGTGGAAGCTGCTTTCCGAAGGACGTGCAAGCCTTGTATCACAGCGGAATGGAAAATCACTACGAATTCAAAATTTTGAAGAGCGTGATGAAAGTGAATGAACGTCAAAAGACTGCATTACTTGGTCCCATTTTAGAACATTTTGGAAATAGTCTTACCAATGTAAAAATTGCCATTTGGGGTCTTGCATTTAAGCCCGATACCGATGACATCCGCGAAGCTCCTGCACTGTATATGATTGAACATTTACTTGCAGCAGGAGCTGAAATTATTGCATACGATCCAGAAGCAATGGAAAATGTGAAGAAGCAGAAAAATTATGCTATTGATTACTGCGAAGATCAATACGATTTATTGAATGGAGCTGATGCCCTTCTTATCTGCACAAAATGGAGCGCATTCCGCAATCCGGATTTTGATCGAATTGGAGAATTACTAAAAACAAAAACCATATTTGATGGTCGCAATTTGTATGATCTAGACAAAATGAAATCACTTGGATTTTATTACAAAAGCATTGGTCGCGAGACTATCACACACCATTCAAGTATTTCGGCATAAATGGAAAGAATACTCATAACAGGAGCTGCAGGATTTTTAGGATCACACCTATGCGATCGATTTATTCGTGAGGGAATGCATGTGATTGCAATGGACAATCTAATCACTGGTGATCTTAAAAACATCGAGCATCTTTTTCCTTTGGAAAATTTTGAATTCTATCATCAAGATGTTTCAAGATTTATTCATGTTCCTGGCAAACTCGATTACATCCTCCACTTTGCATCACCTGCAAGTCCAATCGACTATTTAAAAATTCCGATTCAAACTCTCAAAGTTGGATCTCTTGGAATTCATAATTGCCTTGGATTAGCAAAAGAAAAAAATGCACGAATAATGATCGCCAGCACGAGCGAAGTGTATGGCGATCCAACTGTTCATCCACAAAAGGAAACGTATTGGGGCAATGTAAATCCTGTTGGTCCACGCGGTGTGTATGACGAAGCAAAACGTTTTCAAGAAGCCATGACAATGGCCTACCACACTTTCCATGGGTTAGAAACTCGAATCATCAGAATATTTAACACGTATGGTCCACGTATGCGACTGAATGATGGTCGCGTGTTGCCTGCCTTTATTGGTCAAGCATTGCGCGGCGAAGACCTCACAGTATTTGGTGATGGCTCTCAAACTAGATCATTCTGTTATGTAGACGATTTAGTTGAAGGCATTCACAGATTGTTGAAGAGTGATTATTCAAGCCCAGTAAATATTGGTAATCCTGATGAAATATCGATACTTGACTTTGCAGTGGAGATCATCAAACTCACGG
>Ga0105048_10001316_pt1 | contig 40265 bp, 39 predicted proteins | sample MAT05_FD_78382 | JGI IMG/M metagenome (GOLD analysis project Ga0105048, IMG submission 78382) | Freshwater microbial communities from Lake Fryxell liftoff mats and glacier meltwater in Antarctica - MAT-05 | ecosystem: Environmental > Aquatic > Freshwater > Ice > Liftoff microbial mat | place... | reverse complement strand
GCAACAGCTCAAACACCTCGAAACCGCGCACTGGGCCCAACGCCAGCAGCGCATCGGCCACAGCGGCATCATCGAAATCTGCTAAGTACTGCGCGGCGCCGAGTGGGTCGAGATCACGGACCGCAGCATTGGTGTCGGCGTTTGTGGCATCGGCGTTTTGGGTGTCAGTCATGAACTGCTCGGGCGAAAACAGTAGATCAAGACTAAACGAATTATCATTAGCGCCACTTAAATTATCGCGGAGACGCACATGAGTATTTTGAACTTCCTCAAAGGTGAATTACTCGACATCATTGAGTGGACCGACGACTCGCGCGACATGCTCTCGTACCGCTTCCCAGACGACGACAAAGAGATCAAAAACGGCGCGCAGCTGATCGTGCGCGAATCGCAAGTAGCGCAGTTCGTCGCAGCCGGTAAATACGCCGATGCCTACGGCCCCGGCAAGCACACGCTCACCACCGAAAACATCCCGATTTTGTCGACGATTTTGGGCTGGAAGTACGGCTTCAATTCGCCGTTCAAATGCGACGTTTACTACGTCAATACGCGACTCTTTACCGGCAACAAGTGGGGCACGTCGAACCCGGTGATGATGCGCGACAAAGACTTCGGCATCGTGCGCTTGCGCGCGTTCGGGACGTACGATTTCCGCATCGTTGATGTGCCGAAATTTCTCAAAGAAGTGGCGGGCACCGATCAGAGTTTCCGTTTGGACGAGTTCGGCGACACGATGCGCTCGCGCATGGTTTCGATGTTCACCGACGCGCTCGCTACGGCCCAGGTGCCGGCGCTTGATGTGGCCTCGCGATACAGCGAAATGGGCGATGCGCTGCTGCCGATCATCAATCCGGCAATGACCAGCAAATACGGCATTGAGATCACCACCTTCGTGCTCGAAAATGTCTCGGTACCGCCGGAAGTTGAGCAAGCCATCGACAAGCGCTCGGGCATGAGCGTGGTCGGCAATTTGAACGACTACGTGAAGTACCAGATGGGTTTCTCGATGGGCCAGGGCGGTGAAGGCGCCGCTGCAGCGGCAGTGCCGGCACAAATGGCGATGGGCTTCGGCATGGCGCAAGACATGATGCGCTCGATGCAGTCCGCACCGCCCGCGATGCCACAAGCCGCGCCGCCCGCGGCTCCCGCAGCACCAGCGTTGGAGATCTTGAATCCGGCGCAAGTCGCGCAGATTTTGGGCGTCACCGAAGCCGATGTGCTGGCAACCATCGAAGGCGGCGAGTTAAAAGCCAAAAAAATCGGTAGCGCATGGCGCATCAACCGCGCTGCGTTGGATCAATTCCTTGCCAGTTGATAGCTTGCAACTCGGCGCGCTTGGCAAGCGCCCGTGCCCGGAATGCAGCGGCGATCTTGAATGGAACGCCGCCGCTCAGGCGTTGAAGTGCCCGTATTGCGGCACGGTGGTGCCGAGCGCGCCGCCGTTGCCAGGCGAGTCGTCTGTGATCCGCGAGCACGATCTAGCCGAAGCATTGCGCACAGTGCAGCCCTCCAGGCGCGGCTGGGGCATCGAGCGCCGCGAAGTGCAGTGCCAGAGCTGCCACGCGATCTCGGTATTCGACGAAAACAAAGCGGCCGAGAAATGCGCGTTTTGCGGTTCACCGTCGGTGATCCCACATGCCATCAGCGGAGATTCGATCACCCCGGAAAGCCTGTTGCCGTTTAAGGTCAGCGAAGTTCAATGTCGCGAAGCGTTGCGCAAGTGGTATTCGACGCGCTGGTTCGCGCCGAATCGGCTAAAGCGCGCTGCGCTAACTGATCTCTTGCGCGGCGTGTACTTGCCCTACTGGACGTTTGACGCGCGCGTAGATGCCAATTGGAGCGCCGACCGTGGCGACCATTACTACGAAGGCTCTGGCGACAAGCGCGTACAAAAAACCCGCTGGCGCTCGGTTTCCGGAAGGATTGAACACCAATTCGACGATGAGTTGATCGCAGGCACCGTGGGCGTGCATGCCAAGCTGCTCGCAGCGATTGAGCCGTTCCCGACCACCAGCGACCTACAGCCTTATGCGCCTGAATTTGTGCGCGGCTGGACGGTTGAGCGCTACCAGGTGGATTTAGGTCGCGCCGCAACTCTAAGCGCCGACGATCTCAACGCTCAAACCCGCAGCCTGTGTTCAGGGCAAGTGGGCGGCGATACCCAGCGCAACCTGCAAGTGGATGCGGAATTCTCAAATCGCACCTTCAAGCATGTGCTGGTACCTGCATGGCTGGCCACCTATACCTACGGCAGCAAGGGTTTTCAAGTGATCGCCAATGGCTACACCGGCAGCGTCGCCGGTGAGCGGCCTTACAGTTGGGTAAAGATTTTTTTCTACGTGATCTTGCCAAGCCTTATCGTGCTACTGCTGTGGGCTAGTCTCCAAGGGCAATAAGCGAGTTATGTGCGTTTTAGGCGCGCAAATGAATACAGCTCAGCCAGCGGATGATGCTTGCGCTCGACGAGCGCGCGAATCAACCCCGCTCCGAGCATGCTGTAGGTTATTCCATTGCCGCCATAAGCCATCGCAAAGATCGCGCGCGGCCCCCACGCCGGGTGAGCACCAAAAAATGGCAAGCCGTCGTCGGTTTCGGCAAACGTACCTCCCCACGAGAACGCGGGCACCAGCGGCAAGTCTGGAAAAAGCTCGTGGATGCGCTTAAGCAGGATCTTAGATTTTTTTTCAACTAGCGCATCGCGTCGCGCGGGGATGTCCAGGTCGTCGTCCTCTCCGCCAATCAGCAAGCGCCCGTCACCAGTAGAGCGCAGATACACATACGGCCGCGCCGATTCCCAGACCATCGTGTTTTTGAGCGGGCCTAATGCGGGTTTATCGATGGGATCGCTGATCACCGCATAGCTTGAACGGTTGCGCGCGACCTGATCTGGCAGCCATTGCTGTGACGCATAGCCCGCCGCAAAAACCACGTGCTTCGCGTTGATTCGGATACCTGTTTGCGTCTTGCCGACCACGCCGCGCGCAGTGGTTTTGAGGTCATACAGCGCGCTGCGATCATAGATGCTAGCGCCTAGTTTTTGTGCGCGTGCGAGCAGTCGATAGGTCATGCGGTACGGATCAATACGCGCGGCTTGCGAGGACAAAATCGCAACCGGCGCTGCAATCCCATAGCGCTCGCGCAGCTCAAGCGGCTCGAGCAACTCCACGTCAAAACCGTGGGCAGCGCGCAGTGCAAACTCTTCCCGCAAGCTTGTTTCATCGCGCGTCCGACTGGCGAAATACAAGCTGTCCATTCGTGCGAAATCAACGTCGCGCACGGAAGCGGCAAGCTCAGCGAGCTGATCGATGGCTTGCGCGCACGTTTGGTAGGCAAGCAAGGCGTCGGCATCGCCGTATTTCTTGGCAAGATCCACCATATGCGTGTCAATTTCGTACTGCAAAAGCGCCGTGCTCGCAGCCGAACTGCCCCAGCCAACGTCGCGCTGTTCAAGTACTACCACGTCATGCCCATGGCGCGCCAATTCATCGGTAATTAGCGCGCCGGTAATCCCCGCGCCAATCACTAACACATCGCACCGTTGATCCGCACTAATGGCTGGGAACGCGTGCATCAAGCCATTCTTAACAGCCCAAAACGGATAGCCGCTTTTAAGATCCATAATGCGCTCCAATGAGTAATAAAAATTCGACTAAGTTTTAGCTAATAACTCCGACTCTGTAAAGCATTTTCTAGACATGCAATTTGCATTATTTATTCGTTTGGAATTATGCGATTTGCATGTACCTTCTTCCTCCTATGGAATGGATAGCAATCATGCAAAATGCCCGTAGCGAATGACGGAAAATTGCAATTCGCCGAGCGTTTTCTGTGAAAGCGGAAATTAACTAATTGATTTGAAAAGAAATTATTATTTTAAGTACTCGGCATGGTCGATGCATTAGGGTTCGAGCCGAATGAATTTGGTGCGTGGCAGCCGGAAATGGCTTCCACTGTCTTAAACCCCCTTTAAATGTGAGGTAATTGTAATGAGCACCAGCACCCATAAATTAAACGAGCTGATCGAGATCCTGCGCGACGGCAAAATGTTTTATGACGAAGCTGCGACCAAAGTTTCAGATCCGTCACTGCGCACTATGTTCCATGAAATGTCTGCAACTCGTTCATCGGCAATTGCCGACCTCACCAAAGAAGTGCGTGCAGAAGGTGACGAAGCAGCAGACGGAGGCACGATGATTGGCACTTTGAGCAAAGTCTACGCAAATGCGTTGGCGGCGATTACAAGTGATAAGGACACCACTTATGTCAATCAGCTAGAAGCGGCCGAAGATCGCCTGCTGCACGCTTTTGAAGGCGCTGCAGAAGAAACCGATAGCCCAAAAGTACGCGAAATCTTGAGCCGCCACGCGCCAGAGGTTCGTCGTATGCATGACCAAATGCGCAGCCTTAAGCATCAGCGTAACGCGGCGTAACCGCCGCCGCAAACTTGGCTTTTTGATTGCATCGATTAGACAGCGGACGGCTATGAAGCAAGTGAATGAAGAGCACCGTTTAAGTTTATGCAGCGCAAGCTGTCTAATTGATTCATGAGTTCGTTCGGCTCAATTCTCAAGCGAACACGTAAATCATTGGACAAGCTGATGGCGACTGCGAAGCGACAACAGCGTAATAACCTTGCTAGAGCAGCAAGGCTAAGGCCGCAAGTAAAGGTGAAGACCGCACAAAAAGCTCTACGCACTGAGCCCACTCTAAAGCCGAAACCGCTTAAACCAGCCGCCCTGCGTGCTGTGCGCAAGCGTGTGCCGAATACAGCGAGGGCGACTGTGGTGTTTGAGCCAGAGCGTGGCACGGGTGCGAAGCTCCCTCTACTCGTAATGTTGCACGGCTGTCAGCAGAGGGCGAGCGACTTCGCGCTTGGTACCCGCATGGCAGAGTTGGCTAAAGAATTTGGCTGTGTGGTGATCTTCCCCGAGCAGTCGGTTGCCTCGCATTCTTTGCGGTGCTGGAAGTGGTACCAAAAGCAGAATCGGCGCAGTGCACACAGTGATGCGTCGGTAATTGCCGAAATTACGCGCGCCGCTATTGAGCGCTATCAGATTGACAGCTCGCGTGTTTACATCGCAGGGATGTCGGCGGGCGGGGCGATGGCAGGTGTCTTAGCGCAGGATTTTCCGACGCTTTTCACCGCAATTGGCGTGCATTCCGGAGTTGCGCCTGGGCTTGCTTACGATGTTTTTTCAGCAATGCGCTTGATGTCGCGCGGCCCGATAGGTGTGCGCGCAGTGCAAAAACTCGCGATTTTGCATGCGGTGCCGAAGATTGTTTTCCACGGAGATGCCGATAGCACCGTGCACTTGTCGAACGGTCAGGCGATTTTCTTAGCGCCCAGCGCCAAACCTACGCTTGGCGTTAATCAGCAGCTTGTAGCAGTGGCGCCCACAATCAACGGCCGTCACGGGTTTACCGTGAGCGTCAATCGCGCGCCCTGTGGTGCGAGTTTGTCGGAACTGTGGGTGATCCATGACGCCGGGCACGCGTGGTCGGGCGGCTTGGAAAATGCCTCACACACCGACTCACGCGGGCCCGACGCGTCGCGCGAAATGCTGCGGTTTTTCTTGCAACACCCTATTTCACCCTCATCTCAAGCTATTGCACGCCAGATGAGTACGTCATGAAAAAAACACCTGAAGCCCCGCCTGAAGACGTTAGGCTCGCGCAAGAGCTCGAGGAAGTGAGCGCGCGCAAGGAGCAGCTTGAGCGCGAAAACGAGCGGCTCATGAGAGTCGCCGTCGAGGCCAAGCAAGAGGCCGAAGCTGCACAAATTCGAGTGGAAGAACTCACCCGCAGTTGCGAACGTGACTCACTGACCGATACTCCGAATCGCACACTGATGCTCGATCGATTGAACGGCGCGATCGCCTTGGCCAAGCGTCAGAGCACGCGATTCGCGCTTATGTTCTTGGATCTCGATAACTTGAAGGCGATCAACGACGCGCAAGGACATGCGATTGGCGATGAGGCGCTAAAGCTGGTCGCGCGTCGACTTGAAGGCCTAGTTCGCGAATCAGACACCGTGAGCCGTCACGGCGGTGATGAATTTTTGGTACTGCTAGCCGACGTAGATCTGCCGATGAACGTTTCGATGATAGCCAGCAAAATGATCGAGACGCTGGGTGAGCCCGGCCATTTCGAAAGTTGCGTGCTGAACTTATCAGTGAGCATCGGTGTGGCGATTTATCCAGAAGACGGCGCAGACGCGCAAACGCTTATCGACTTGGCAGATGCGGCGATGTATCGCTCAAAGCGCCGATCGCCAGGTGGGTATGAATTCCACAACTCTGATGGCTAGATTCAACCGATAGAAAGCTTGAAAATTCTGGAAGGCCTAGCGCGCCCCGATGGGAGTGTGGCACTCTCATATCGAAGCGATCATGGCAGATCGCTATTTCATGCGGTAAGTGATGCGACCCTTGGTTAAGTCGTAGGGCGTCATTTCAACTTTCACTTTGTCGCCGGTCAGAATGCGGATGTAGTTTTTGCGCATGCGCCCGGAGATATGCGCCGTCACGGTGTGGCCGTTTTCTAGCTGCACGCGAAACATCGTGTTGGGCAGCGTATCGGTCACGGTGCCATCAAATTCTATTTGGTCGTCTTTCGACATAATTCCTGATTCTTGATTCTGGAGGTCAAGCGCGCCATTGCGGCCTGAATTAGCCGCACAGTATGGCACACGCGTTGATTAGGGAGGAATTTGTATCGCAGCAGCTCATGGGACGATCTCGGCAATGGTGAGCTTGATGTTCGACTGCTCACGATGGGAGAACCCACTGCTTAGCGCTTGAAAATCCCCGCTGGCGGCGATGGCGTTGCCGGAGTGCGAGATGCGTGCGCCGACGATTACGCGCTCGAACAACGAGAGCTTCATTGTGGGCAGCATGCTTGAGCTGTCGTCCAGAGTCACCGTTACCGGAAATTCGCCCAGGCCGCTGCGCTTGATCGACAGCGGCATTGGCGGTCCATTTTCAGCGCGTGCGAATACAAACAGCACATCGGTCGGCTTGAGTTTAGCTTTAAGCTCCGGGCTAATATCGATGGTCACGGTGATCGAGGCAGGTGCGGCTGGGTCGGCGGCTGCGGGCGCAGTGGTTGATGGCTCACTGGCAGCGGGCTCTTCAACTGTTTGCGCTGGCGGTGCTTGAGGTCCTTCGAGTGTGGCGCGAGCGCGCTGCATTTGCTCGTCGAGCGACTGGGCCACGCTTGATCCCGGCTCGAGCAGCACTTTCAGGCGTTGCCATATCTCCAGTGCGGCAGCTTCTTCACCGCGCTGCACGGCGGCTATGCCGGTCAGCCACATGGCTTTTTGCGCACCTGGATTGATCACAAGAGCCGCCGCTAGCAGTTTTTCAGGCTCACCAGACAGCTGTCGATCATATTTTGCCAAGGCAAGCGCCTCGGCATGCTCGATCATTACCTCTGGATCCTGCGGTGCCAGCGCAAAAGCTTTGGTGGTCGATTCAAGCTGCGCGTCAAACTGCTGCACGGAGTTGTATGAGCGCGCCAGCAGCAGCCAACCCTGCAAATCTTTGGGCGTATCGGTGAGCTTGGAGCGCAACTCGGTGATGGCACGCTCCATATCGGCTTGATTGTGCGGCGATTCAGGAGCCGCTGGATCGGTGGCTGCTTGAATCAGCGGCTTAAGAGCCTCCTGGTTCAGCGCTAGTGGATTACCGGTGTATTGATAGATCCCAACCGCCGCGAAAACTAACGTAATCGCCAGCAGTGATGCGGTTTTATAGCTAGCCCGCTGCAGCGGCTGGCGGGTGCCGCTGAGTGCCTCAAGCAGTGTTGCTGAGATCGCATCGCGCTTTGAGTTAGCGTCCTCGGGGCTGATACGTCCAAGCGTTTCGAGCAGTTTGAGGGCCTCAAGTTTCTCCTGTGCATCGCGCGTTGAGCCTTTAATGCTTTTATTCGAGCCAAGTAGCGGAAGCACCACAAAAAGCAGCGCTACTGCCATCGAAGCAGCGGCGACGATCCAAAAAACTGCCATTAGAGCTCAATCTCTTTTTCTTGCCGTAAGCGCGCTTCAAGCAGGGGCGCCTCAGGGTCGTTGAAGTTTAATGCGCGCCGCGCGCGTAAAGTGCGCAGGGATAACCAAATACCTAGCGCCAGCACCGCAAACGGTGCGATCCATAGCACGGCGGTCGAGCCTTTAAATGCAGGTCGATACAGCACGAAATCGCCGTAGCGATCGACCAGCCACAGCTTGATCTCTGCATTCGACTTGCCCGCATCCATTTGCTCTTTCACCTGGCGGCGCAAGTCTTGGGCGAGCGGGGCAGAGGAGTCCGACAGCGATTCATTCTGGCAAACCAAGCAGCGCAATTCTTCCGCCAAATAATGGAAGCGCTTTTCCTGTGCCGCATCCTTGAAAATCAATGGATCAATCGCGTGCGCAAAGGGCGCAAATAACAGAAAAAGGAGAGCTAACAGGTAAGTTAACTTCACGGAGTTGCTTCCATCAAAGCGAGCCTGGGCTTGATTTCGGTGTCGATAATCTCAGGCGTTAGTGGCCCGATCACCTTGTGCCGAATGATCCCCTTGGCGTCGATCAGAAAGCTCTCCGGCGCGCCATAGACGCCAAAATCAATCGCTACTCGCCCGCTGAGATCTTGCGCGATGCCTGCGTACGGATCGCCATATTCTGCTAGCCAACGGTTGGCGTCGGCGGGCTCGTCTTTGTAGTTCAGGCCATAGACAGCTATCAGCCCCGACCTGGCCAGATCCGTGACTACCGGATGCTCAACCCGACACGCAAAACACCAGCTAGCCCACACATTCAGCAGGTATGGCTTGCCGAGTAAGGACTCGCGGCTGAGCGTTTGCTCGCTGGCATTCAATTTAGGCAGGCTAAAACTCGGGGCCGCTTTATCGATCAGTACCGACGGCACCACACCAGGGTCCTTGCCTAGACCCATAAACAGCAGCAGACCCAAGCCGAAAAACAGCGCTAGCGGTACCAATAGTTTCCACATGCTTAAACGCTCTGCATTGGAATTGGTAACGCCGGCTCAGGCTCTGTGGCTGCGGCCCGCTGCTGGCGCGCGCTAAGCACGTAGCGCCGATCGCTGGCTGCGAGCAAACCGCCAAACATCATCATCAGCGCGCCGGCCCAAATCCAGCGGATATACGGTTTGACGTAAAGCCGCACTCCCCACGCCACGCCCTTGTCATCCAGTGGTTCGCCGAGCGCGACATAGACGTCGCGCGTGAACCCGCGATCAATGGCCGCTTCGGTCATCACGTTGCCGCGTTGCGATGAGTACGCGCGCTTTTCCGGACGGAGAGTGGCGATTTTCTCATCACCTTGATACACCAAAATTGTGCCGCGATCGGATTCAAAATTCGCACCGACATAGTGCTCGGTGCCTTGAAACTGAAAGCGATAGTTTCCCATCGTGTGTTCATCGCCAGGCGCCATGCGCAGGTCCTTCATCAACATGGTGTTTTCAACCAAGGACACGCCAATCAGAAACACCCCAACGCCCATGTGCGCCGCCGCCATGCCCCACATTCCGCGCGGCAGCTTGCTAAAGCCGCGCGCCTTGACGGCACGGTCGCGCACGTATTTAAGCGTGGCGAAGAACACCCAAAACGCACCCGCCAGCCCAAATAGCGCGTAAACGGGTAGGTCAAAACCGCTGACCACGAACGCAATTAAGGTCAGCACGATCGCCAAAACCGCGACCCACTTCAGCCATCCCCACGCGCGGGAGGCGCTGTCGGATTGCCAGCGCAGATACGGCCCAAACGGCATCAGCAAAATCACCGGCAACATCATGGCTACAAACATCAGCGAGAACCACGGCGCGCCAACGGAGAGCTTGTCTCCACTGAACACATCAGCGATCAGCGGCGCCAAGGTGCCGCCGAGAACCATCAGCGCCGCACTGGTAAACAGCACGTTGTTCATCAGCAGCGCGCCTTCGCGTGAGACCGGGTCAAGCGTGCCGCCGGAGGCCACGCGCGGAGCGCGCAGCGCATACAGAATCAGCGCGCCACCGGTGACTATGCCCAAGAAGATCAAGATAAACAGCCCGCGCGCTGGATCGCTGGCGAACGCGTGCACGGAAGTCAGCACACCAGAACGCACTAAAAATGCACCGAGGAGGCTCAACGAAAAGGCACTGATCGCTAGCAGCACCGTCCAGCTTTTAAATGCCCCGCGCTTTTCGGTGGCGGCTTGCGAATGAATCAACGCGGTGCCGACGAGCCACGGCATGAAGGACGCGTTTTCAACCGGATCCCAAAACCACCAGCCGCCCCAGCCGAGTTCGTAATAAGCCCACCACGAACCGAGCGCAATGCCCAGCGTTAGAAAAGACCACGCGACGTTGGTCCACGGTCGCGACCAGCGCGCCCAAGCGTTGTCGAGCTGGCCACCCAGTAGCGCGGCAATCGCGAACGCGAAGGCCACCGAAAATCCTACATAGCCCATGTACAGCATCGGCGGGTGGATGATCAGGCCGGGATCCTGCAGCAGCGGGTTAAGGTCTTGACCTTCCGCCAACGCCGGAATGTGGCGCAGAAAAGGGTTTGACGTGAACAGCGTAAACAGCAGAAACCCAATGGAGATGATGCCCATTACGCTCAGCACGCGTGCCGCAAACACCGTCGGCAATGAGCGGCTAAAGAGTGCAACCGCTACCGTCCACAGGCTGATCATCCATACCCACAGCAGCAGCGAGCCTTCGTGCGCGCCCCACACCGCTGAGAATCGATACTGCATCGGCAGTTCGGAGTGCGAATTTTGCGCGACGTAGGCGACTGAGAAATCTTGCACGATAAACGCGTGGGCCAGCGCGGCAAGGGAGATGCTTAAAAACACGAATTGTCCGACTGCCGCTGGGCGCGCCACTGCTAACCAACGTGTGCGACCGTTGTAGCTGCCGCTAAGTGGTATGACGACCTGCACAAACGCAATCAGCACGGCTAGGATCAGCGCAAAATGACCGAGTTCAGGGATCATGTCTGGGTGCACTCAGCAGTTGGACTTAAAACCATGTTGGACGGGTGTGCCTGGCCTTCGCTGCCCCGATGTTTCATCGTGGCCGCCACTTCAGCCGGCATGTACTCCTCGTCATGCTTGGCAAGTACCTCAGACGCCTTGAACACCCCGCCCACCAGTTTTCCCGTAGCGATAATGCCTTGCCCTTCAGTGAAAAGGTCCGGCAAAATGCCAGAGAAATCGACAGGCAGCTGGCGCTCACCATCGCTCAGGCAAAAACGCGTGTCGAGAGATTTGGTTGAGCGCTTGACGCTGCCATTCACCACCAGGCCACCGGTTTTAAAGGCTCGCGCGACGGGTGCCGCGCCCGCGCGGACCTCAGAGGTCGAATGAAAATAGTGAATGTTTTCACTGAGCGCAGTCACGGCTAGGGCGGACGCGGTGCCCACGCCTAGAAGGCCGAGCGCAATTAACATCAAGCGCTGTTTTCGTTTAGCGTTCATACAGGAGTTAATGCCAAAAGGAATCAGATCCAAAGTATAACGAGGCGCACGCTGATAGTCGTCAAAAGGAGAATTAAAGCTCGGCTACTTTTGGACTTTTGAGCGCGCGCTATCTGCGCTGAGGGTTGCTATTCTCGGGCTAACATCACCGCGGCGAGCGTGCGAGGCTTAAACATGATCGGAATTGTGTTGGTGGACGACCACGATATTGTGCGCACGGGGATTCGTTTGATCCTCGATAGCGATCCCAATATGCGCGTGCTGGGCGAAGCGGCCGATGGCGATCAGGTGTTGGAACTGGTGCGCCGCGTCAAGCCGCAGGTGGTGGTGATGGACATCCACATGCAGCGCGTCAGCGGCATTGAGGCAACTGAGCGCCTGCATCAAGCGTGTCCCGAAGTGCGCATTATTATTTTGACGATGCAAGGCAGCGGCAGCTTGCCTAGACGGCTGTTGGCGACGGGGGCTGTGGGCTATTTATCGAAAGGCTGTCCGGCGCATGAATTGCTCGAGTGTGTGCGCGCCACGGTCGCTGGGCGCACCTTTATTGGCGCCGATATCGCCCAACAAATGGCGCAATCGATGCTGTCGGGTGCCAAGCAATCGCCGTTTGAGTCGCTGTCGGCGCGCGAGATCGAAGTGTCGATGATGCTGATCAGAGGCAAACGCTTAGCGGAGATCGCCGAGCTCATGCACTTGAGTAAAAAGACCGTCGCCACCTACAAATACCGCGTGATGGACAAGCTCAATATCGAAGGCGAAGTGGAACTCGCGCGCCTAGCGCAGCAGTTTGGCTTGATCGAGGCACCAATGCCGTACTAGAGGCGTATTGAGGTGAGTCGGGTTTAAGTGACCGTTAGAGTAGATTGCGGCTACTGCATTCCCATTAACGTGTGCACTAGCAGCATCACCGACATCAGCACGATGATGATCCACGAGCCAAGGGTGCCGATCAGGCGCCCGAGGCTTGTGCGTACGGTTTTGTTAAGGCCGTAAGCGTGCAGCACGCGGCAAATAAAGAAGCTCGCGCCGAAGAGATGGATAACCCAGCCGGGGGTTTGGCCCAGTTCGAGCAGGCCCAACAGCACCAAGGCAAGCGGCACGTATTCAACGGCATTGGCGTGAACGCGCACGCGTCGTTCAAGGTCGCGATTCTCGGCAAGGCCAATGCCAATCTTGTGGGCGCGTCGAAAAAACACCACGCGTGCAGCCAGTACCACTACCAGAATGGCGCACAGCGCAGCGTAGATCGAGGTCAACATTCAACTTCTCCGGCGCTTAACTGCGCATAAAAATCAGCGACAAATTCATTTAGGCGCTGGCTCGCAATAGCCTCGCGAAGCCCACGCATCAGGTCTTGGTAGTAGTGCAGGTTATGGATGGTGTTCAAGCGTGCGCCGAGGATCTCGTTGCTCTTATCTAAATGGTGCAGATAAGCGCGCGAGTAATTTTGGCAGGTGTAGCAGGCGCACTTTGGATCGACCGGACCGATGTCGCTTTTGAAGCGCGCGTTGCGCAAATTGAGCACGCCAAAACGCGCGAACAAATGCGCGTTGCGCGCGTTGCGGGTCGGCATCACGCAGTCAAACATATCGATACCACGGCGCACGGCCTCGACAATATCCTCAGGTTTGCCCACGCCCATCAGATAGCGCGGGCGGTCGTGCGGCAGAAACTTCACCGTGGAATCAAGCGTTAATTCGCGGTCCTGTTTTGACTCCCCGACCGCCAGACCGCCCACCGCGTATCCGTCAAAACCAATCTCGACCAGCCCGCGCGCTGAGGCTTCGCGCAGGTCCGGATACACGCCGCCCTGGACGATGCCAAACAGTGCGGCTGGGTTGTCGCCGTGCGCAATTTTCGAGCGCGCGCCCCAGCGCAAGCTCAGCTCCATCGCGCGTTTGGCTTCGTGCCAAATTGAATCCCCTGGTGGGCACTCATCGAAAATCATCACGATATCGGCACCCAGCGCGCGCTGGACTTCCATCGAGCGCTCGGGGCTTAAAAATACTTTTGCGCCATCAATTGGCGACGCGAATTCGCAGCCTTCCTCGGTGAGCTTGCGCAGGTTGGCTAGGGAAAACACTTGAAAACCACCCGAATCGGTGAGGATCGGGCCGGACCAGTGCATAAAATCGTGCAAATCGCCGTGCGCCTGGATCACCTCGGTGCCGGGGCGCAGCATGAGGTGAAAGGTGTTCCCCAGAATGATCTCAGCACCCGTGGCGCGCAGCTCCTCGGGCGTCATGGCCTTGACCGTGCCGCAAGTGCCAACGGGCATAAATGCAGGCGTCTGAACCGCACCGCGGGCGAATTGCAGCTGGCCACGGCGGGCCAACCCATCTTGTCCTGAAAGGCTAAACGTCAGCGCCACAGCACACCCGCGTTGGGTTCCAAAAACATGGCATCTCCGTAGGAAAAGAAGCGGTAGCGTTCAGCTACGGCGTGCGCATAAGCGCGCAGCACATTTTCACGCCCACAAAACGCCGAAACCAACATCAACAGCGTTGATTCCGGCACGTGAAAATTGGTGATTAGCGCATCGACTACACGGAAAATGTAGCCGGGGTAAATAAAAATCCGGCTGTCACCAACGAACGGTGCAATTTTACCTGGCCCAACAGCGGCGGTTTCAAGCGCGCGCATCGAGGTGGTTCCCACGGCGATCACACGTTTGCCAGCAGCGCGGGTTGCTTCGATCTGGCGCACCACCTGTTCGGTAACTTCTAGCCATTCCGCATGCATTTGGTGCTCGTTGATTTCCGTTGCGCGCACCGGTTGAAAGGTGCCCGCACCCACGTGCAAAGTCACAAAGCTAAAACGCACGCCCAGATCTGTGAGTTGGGTGAGCAGCTGCTGATCAAAATGCAGTCCCGCGGTCGGTGCTGCCACCGCACCTGGACGCTCGGCGTAAACCGTTTGGTAGCGCGAGCGATCGTCTAGTGTGTCGGCACGGTCGATGTACGGCGGCAGCGGCATATGCCCAGCAAGCGCCATCAGCTCCGTAACGGGCATCTCAAAGCGCAACACAAAGAGATCACCCGCGCGACCCAAGCAAGTAGCGCCGTTGCTATTTGATACCCCGTCAATTTTTAAAAGCCCGCCGGTTTTGAGCCCTTTGCTCGCGCGAACATGCGCGTGTGCTTCAAATTCCGAAGTTATCCGCTCGATCAGCAGCTCTACCCGGCCACCGCTCGGCTTGCTCGCGAACAAGCGCGCGGGAATCACCTGGGTGTTGTTAAACACCAGCAGATCGCCGGGTTCGATCAGCTTGATGAGGTCACTAAAAACACCGTCGCGAAAGCTGCCGTTATCGCCGTTTAGGTGCAACAGGCGGCTGTCCCGGCGATTCGGCAACGGCGCTTTGGCGATTAATTCGGGCGGCAACTCGTAGCTGAATTGATCGAGCTTCATAGCCAGCCTTTGTTGCGCGCGTGACGATGCGCCTCAATGCGATTATTAACACCTAGTTTTGAGATAGCTTCCGACAGATAGTTGCGCACCGTGCCGTGTGACAGATGCAGCTTCAGAGCGATGTCATTGGCGGCCATGCCTTCGCCTGCGAGCTTGAGCACCTGGCGCTCCCGATCGGTGAGCGGATCGTCATCGTAAGCGGCCTCCAGCGCCAGCTCCGGATCCACCGCGCGTCCACCGGCTGCGACCAGCCGAATGGCCTGCGCCAGCTTGCTGGCGGGCGCTTCTTTCAACAAATAGCCGCGCACACCGGCTTGCAGCGCGCGCTTTAAATAGCCTGAGCGCGCAAAGGTGGTCAAAATCACCACGCGCGTTGCGAGCCCCAATTCGCGCACTTTGCTAGCCAATGCCAAGCCGGTCATGTTCGGCATCTCAATATCGGTCAACAAAATGGTCGGTTGCAGCGCTTGCACCGCGGCTAAAGCCTCTTCGCCATCGCCCACTTCGCTGACGATCTCAATATCGCCCTCAAGCGTCAGCAGCGCGCTCAACGCGCCGCGCACCATCGCTTGATCCTCAGCCAACACCACTTGAATCACGATCTAAACCACTTTGAACTGGATAAACAGCTCGGAGGTGCGTGAAGTCGACTGGCCGAGTGAAATCACGCCGTCTTTGCGCAAATGCAGTTCGTCGCGATGGATACGCAGTTCTTCCTCACCATTAAAACGCACGAAAGTGCCATTGGTCGATCGATCAGTGACGACAAAATTCCCGCGCCGGAATTCGAGCATTGCATGGTTGCGCGAGACCCATTCGCCCTCAATCACAAGATTGCTCGCCGGGTCGCGGCCCATCAAAAACGGCGGTGATAGATCGTGCATCTCAAGCACCCGGCCGCGAAAGCGAATGTCCAGTTTGGCCGCGCGCGTCGGGTCCTCAACGCGCACCGCGCGGGTAAGGGTGGTGACATTGGCAGTGTCGTGCTGCCAGAGCACGTCGATAATCTCAATCGGCTGGCTTTTTCCGGCGACATGGGTGGCACCGAGTGCGCGCGTACGAAACTGGCCGTAGTTGGTTAGACCGCGCAACATCGCATCGGTAACGACAATCTGCTCGCGCTTGGCCAAACCGACCATGCGCGCGGCGACGTTGACGGAATCGCCAAACACATCGTTTTCTTCGATCAGCGTTTCACCGTGGTGCAGGCCAATGCGCAGCGCAACCAACTCTTTGCGCAAACGCAAATCGTCCTTGACCCGTTGCTGCATATCGCATGCCGAGTGCAAACCTTGTACGTTGCTCGGAAAAGTGCACATTAGCTCATCGCCGATGGTTTTGATCACCCGCCCGCCGTGGGCCAAAACGGCCTGTTCCATCAGCTTCAACGCATGCGCCAGCAGGTCGCGCGCAGCCAGGTCGCCAAGCCGTTCGAAGAGCTTGGTTGAGCCGGCCACATCGGCAAACATGATTGTGAGGGGTTGCTGGACTGGCATCGGTCAAGAATACCCGGCGCAGGCCGCTTTGGTGAACCCCAGAAAGGCGGGTTTAACGAGGCGCAGCCAGTTTGTTCCGCTAAAGCCGTGCCGCGCGCCGCTCTAAATCGAAGCGACCGCCCTCGACCAAAATATGCACGCGCAGATTGATCATCGACACCGGCGCTCCGCGCTCGGCTTCATCGATCGAGGTATGGGTCAGCTGCGAGGGATCAACGATCGTTACCGCGCCCGAGCCGATCACCTCGATCACGTTGTCGCTGTGAATGATTGCGGCGGTGTCCTCATCGATACCGAGTCCCACCGCGAACGGGTTGTAAGCCAGCGCGGTAATCAGCCGACCGATGCGGTCGCGCTGCCGAAAATGCTGATCGACCATCACCTTGTTGGTGAAGCCGAGACCCGGCGCCAAAGTGACCATGCCTTCGTGTGGCGTGGCGCCTTCATCGCCCGAGGCAATCATGTGTTCAGGAATGATCGCTGCACCCGCTGAGGTTCCCGCGACCGGCTTGCCGTCGGCATTCAAGCGGCGCAACACTTTCGCAACCGGCGTGCCGCCTAGGGTAGTGGACAAGCGCATCTGTTTGCCGCCGGTCATAAAGACCCCGTCGGCCGCGTTGAGCAGGTCGATAACGCGCTCGTCAAAACACTGCTCGCGTTCGATTAGGTTAAGCACGTCGACGTTCGCGGCGCCTAGCTCTGAGAACAGTTTGGTGTATTCCGAGCCAATATCTTTGCGGCTCGACGCGGTTGGGATCACCACAATTCTTGGATTTTGCCCACACAGTCCGACAAAGCGCTTTAAGACCCGCGGTTCGCGAATTTTGTCCTCGGCGCCGCCGATTGGCATGATGATGCCGCGCTGGCGACCGGTCTCAACAACAGCTGGCAAGGATGGCTCTCGGCTTAACGGCAGGGGGGCGCGCATTATGCGGAAATTGCGCGGCTGCCGTGCGACACCGAAAAAAGCTGGGTTTTGCTAGGCTCGCGGGCCGTTAAACATCGCTGCCAGAAGTCGAGTTTGTCTGTGGTCTCTCTTTGGCGCCTTTTTGAAGTGGAACGGTCCGAGCGCGCGGCGCTGATTTGGTCATTTCTGTTTTTCAAATTTTTGCTGTGTGGCTACTACGTTGTGCGCCCGCTGCGCGATGCGGTGTTGAGTTCGCTCGGCATTGAGGACGCCCCGAAAGTATTTAGCGTGGCCTTTGTTCTGATGCTGGCGCTGCTGCCCGCTTACGGCGCGATTGTTGCGCGGATGCCGCGACGGCAGTTTTTATTGCTCAGCTTCGCCCTGATCATTGCCGCATTTCTGGTTTTTTATGTGGGCTGGACGGACGGTGCGCAAAGCCGCACGCACGCCTTTGCCTTTAGCGTGTTTGTGACGGTATTTAACCTGTTTATCGTCAGCGTATTCTGGAGCTTCATGGCGGATATTTTCACCTCCGACCAAGCAAAACGCTTTTTCGGGGTGATCGCCGCAGGCGGCACGATCGGTGCCATTCTCGGCCCGCTTCTCACGTCGCTTTTGGTGATTCCAATCGGGCAGGCAAATCTGCTGTTGGTGTCGGTCGGCTTGTTTGCGCTGTGCATGCTGTGCATTTTCAAACTCATCCCTTGGGCACGAGAACAGGAACTTTTGCGAGGTAAAGATGGCGAGGAACCGATCGGTGGCAGTTTCCTCGCCGGTGCGCGGCTGGTGTTTCAGTCGAAGTTTTTGTTCTCGGTGGTGGTGTTGACTTTTATTGGCGTGACGATTGGGACGCTGATTTATTACCAACGGATCCCGCTCGCGGTGGCCGCCTATGCCGATCAAGCGCAGCGCACGCAGTTTTTTGCGCATATTGATCAAGCGACCAACGTGCTGACGTTGATTCTGCAAGTGTTTCTCGCGCGCATCTTGTTAACGCGATTTGGCGTTTTGGCGCTGCTGCTCATTCCAGCTGCGGTGATTGGAGTGGGCTTCTTCGCACTATTGCTGGTGCCGAGCATTTGGGTATTGGCGATGGTGCAAACGGCCACCCGCGCGATGAACTTCGCTTTGGTGCAGCCGGCCAAAGAAAGTTTATTTACGCGCACCGATCGCGAAAGCCGCTACAAGGCCAAGAATTTCATTGATACGGCGATCTACCGCGCCGGTGACGTGAGCTTGGGCTGGGCATCACGTTTTCTGATTGAGGCGGGCATCTCGATCGGGCAATTCGCCGGTCTGGGGATTGTGCTGGCGGCGGCTTTCGGCTTAAGCGGCGTGTGGGTTAATCGCCTCCAGAAAAAACTTTAGGGTTTTTGGTAACTCAAGCGAAAATAAGAAGAATCATTATAAAATTCAGCGTGTTGGGTTCGCGGGTGGTAGCCCTCTATTCCGAGCAAGGGCAGCGGCGGCAGGTTGCGCGTCACCGATAAAAGCGCGTCGTCGAGCAGGCTGGTGGCAACCCATTGGTCAACTTGCATGCGTTGCTCAAGCGCACTTTGTGCAAAGAAGTTCGCGTCCACCGGCATCAGCAAACACTTATTGGTCAAGCCAATGAGCGGCTCAAGCAAGCGCTCCAAAGACGCATGGCCGAACACAAATACCTGCCATCGCTCGCGCAACTCAACACGTAAATCCCAAAACAGCGCTCTCCACTCAAAGCCGCGCAGCAGCTGTGGGACGCGCGAATCGCTGTAGGCAACCACCACGCCGCCTTCATCAAGCAAGGTCAGCGAATCGCGGATCGGCGAACGGCGACGGCGCTCAGCTTCGCCACCCGCTGCAAGAATGGCCGCGTGCCGCGCGCTTAGCGTGCGCTTTGCGTGCGGATAGGCCATCCAGATCAACGCATTGAAGAAATCGTGCCAGTTCCCGGTTCGCGTGGGAATTTCGCGCCGCGTGAAAATCTGTTGCTCGTAGCTTAAGTCCGCAGCCACGCTGGGCACAAAAAGGAAATCACTTAAACCCGAGCGCTGATTGAGTTCGCTCAACGTGGGCCACTCATCGCCAACAAAGCGTGCGATGCAATCACTCAATGATCTGAAAGCGGGGTGCCGCGTGCGCACGCTTAACTCGCTAAAGGAAATTGCGCTGGTCGCGGATTGCATGTTCAAGGGCTTGGATTTTCGCGAATTTTTCTCAAAAAAAAGCCCACTCGTTGCCAAGTGGGCTTGCAAGATGGCGTCCCCACGGGGATTCGAACCCCGGTTACTACCGTGAAAGGGTGGTGTCCTGGGCCTCTAGACGATGGGGACGGATAGAACATTTGTTACCACTGATCGGCCCCGACCAGCGCTTGAAAGTGAACCAAAATTGGGCTGAACAACACAAATCTGGTGGAGCCATGCGGGATCGAACCGCAGACCTCAACACTGCCAGTGTTGCGCTCTCCCAGCTGAGCTATGGCCCCAAACAAGACCGCGAATGCTAAAGGTGGGGCTGTCTTCAAGTCAAGTGTTAAGTGTGGAATCTTTGCGACGTCAAGACCCGGGAAATTTTAATCTTCGACCTCAGCGGGCTCATAGGTGGGTCCGCGCCACGGCTCACTATTCGCACGCTTGAAGGTCAGCGGTCCGTGACCTTGATCGAGCAGATATTCAAGCCAGCGGTTGATAAATAAATTCATCCGCCAGCGGTGCTCGATCAACTCGAAGTACGGGGATTTGGCCGCGTACAGCTGTTGCAGACGATCACCGGGTTCGCAGTGAGTTGCCTCGGCTAGTTTGGCGTCGTGATACAGCCGTACAAAAGCAAACGGATCCTGCGAACCGGGATCGAGCTCGGAGAATCGGTAGCTCAAGCCGAACACGTCGGTGTAGCGGTGGGTTTCCAGCTTGACCAAATGCAAGCGCACGCCGTCGAGTCCAGTCGATAGCGCACTTGGCGGGGTTTTGCGTGGATCGCCCAGCAGTTTGCGAAAGCGTCGGTAATTTTCACCATAGACGCCCATCAACATCGCAAACGGACGCGCTTGCATCATGCGGGTTTGCACCATTGGGGCGTAGCTTGGCGCCGGAGTTTTTACGGGTTGGGCAGCACTCATCGGTGCATCCTAGCAATCCATCGCGCGACCGAAAAGACCTTGACTTATCGCGATTACGCCCCATCGGTGGCGGCCGCTCGACGGGTTCCAGCAAAATCTGGGACTATTCGCCCGTGCCGCAACCTGAGAGGTTTGAGAAGACGTGCTAGAGATCGTTCGCGCTGGCGGCATGACCATGATTCCGATCATGTTGTGCTCAATTTTGGTGCTCGGAATTATTTTTGAGCGGCTGTGGACGCTGAGGCGCAACAAGGTTGCGCCGCCAGAACTTGGCGCGCAGGTCATGAGTTGGGCGCGTTCGCGCAAAATTGAGCCCGACCACATTGCCGCATTGCGCAGTAATTCGCCGCTTGGCGAGGTGCTTGCGGCAGCTGTCGCCAACCGCCACCGCTCGCGCGATGTGATCAAAGAAGCGGTTGAAGATGCAGGCCGCCACGTCGCGACGCGCTTAAATCGCTACATCGATACGCTCGCAATGATCAGCAACATCGCGCCGTTTATCGGGCTGTTAGGCACCGTGTTTGGCATGATCGATACCTTCACCGTAGTTGGCTCCAAAGGCCTTGGCGAAGCGGGTTTGATGGCGGCGGGGATTTCACAAGCGCTGATCGCCACAGCGGGAGGCTTGATCGTGGCGATCCCCGCAGCAGTGGCTTTTCACTGGTTGCGCGGGCGCGCAGAAGGCTTGATCTACGTGATCGAAAAAGAGGCCATTGCGTTGGTCAATCTGCTCGACCAACCGATCCCTGAACCGACCGCTACGGTGCAGCGTCCGCGATGAAATTCAGCACGCGACGGCCGGTTGAGGCCAATCTCAATTTGACCGCACTGATCGATGTGATGCTCGTTTTACTGCTGTTTTTCATGGTCACAACAACGTTTGAGCGCCAGCGTGGTTTGAAGGTGAAGCTGCCCGAAGCCGACGCCGAGCAGACCACGCCGCAACCGGAGCAACTCGAGTTGGTCATCTCCAGGCAAGGCCGTTATTTTATTGGGCCTAACGAGGTTGTGAACGCGCAAATCAGCACGCTTAAAGATGCGCTCGCCCGCGCGGCGAACAATGATTTTGCGCAAAGCCTAACCATTCGCGCAGACGCCCGCGCCCAGCATCGTTTGGTGGTGCGCGCGATGGATGCGGCGGGGCAGCTCGGCTTCGTCAATCTCACCATTGCGACCACGGAAGGCAAATGATGCGACTTAAGCGCGACCGCTAACGCCCGTGGCGACCTCCGCTTGGACCACCTATCGGCGCTTGCTGAGCTATGTTCGCCCAGAGCGGCGCTGGCTCGGCCTGGCGCTCATTGGGATGCTGGTGGACGCCGCCGCACATGGCGCTTTTGTGCAATTGATGAAGCCGCTGCTCGACTCTTTCGCGCCGAACGATCTGGTTGCCGAGAATCTCAAAGCGCAGTTGCCGCTGATCATCATTTGCCTATTCCTATTTCGCGGCGCGGCCAGCTTTGTCGCCGATTTTGGCCTGCTGCGGGTGGGTCGGGTGGTGGTGCGTGATTTACGCCGCGCGCTGTTTCAAAAATATCTGCATTTGCCCACGCGGTTTTTCGACGAAAGCGCGTCGGGCCAGCTGATTGCACAGGCTACCTATCACGTCGAGCAGGTGGCGCAAGCCTCCTCGCAGGCGCTCACAGTCATCGTGCGCGACTCGCTAACGATCGTGTTTTTGGTCTCAGTGATGGTCTACAACTCGTGGCGCCTGACGCTGACGCTGCTGATCATGATGCCGCTGGTGGCGCTGATCGTGGCGTACGTCAACCGACGCGTGCGGCGTCTGTCGCGGCGCATCCAGGACTCCATGGGCGAGGTGACCCAAGCCACCGAGGAGGCCGTCGCCGGGCAGCGCATTGTCAAGATTTTCGGCGGACAAGCAGCTGAGACGGCGCGCTTTGATCGCATCAATCAAAGCAATTTGGAGCTCAATTTGAAAATGGCCTCAACCGATGCGCTGAGTGGCTCGGTCATTCAATTCACCGCGGCGATCGCACTGGCCGGCATCGTCTACGCGGCAACGTTTGAGCACTCGCAAGGCCAGCTCACGCCGGGCGGATTTATGGCCGTGATCGGCGCGATGATGCTGATCTTGCCGTCGTTGAAGCGCCTGTCTACGGTGCAGTCGGTACTGGGTCGCGGGATTGCCGCTGCACACGCGCTGTTTGAGGTGCTGGACCTGCCCGATGAGCTCGACCAAGGCCGCGAGCCGTGCGCTCGAGCCTTAGGCGAGGTGCGTTTTGAGAACGTCTCTTTTGCCTATTCTGCTGAGCGCGGCGATGTGCTCAAGCAGCTCAATTTCCTCGCGCCCGCCGGCTCCATTACGGCCTTGGTGGGGCGCTCTGGATCGGGAAAATCGACGCTGGTTAGTTTGCTGTCGCGGCTCTATTCGCCCACTTCGGGCTGCATTTCTTTGGACGGAATTGCGCTAGATCGCTACGCATTGGCGCGGCTGCGGGCGCAGATTGCGTTGGTCGATCAGGGCAGCTCGCTGTTTAACGCCTCGGTCGCGCGCAACGTGGCCTATGGCGAGCTCAGCTCGCAATCGCATGAGCAACTCCATGCCGCACTGGATGCCGCCCACGCCAGTGAGTTTGTGCAAGCGATGGGGCAGGGCGTGGACAGTCCGGTCGGTGAACGCGGCGGTTTGCTTTCCGGCGGGCAGCGTCAGCGTTTAGCGATTGCGCGCGCGATGCTGAAAGACGCGCCGATTTTGATTCTCGATGAGGCGACGTCTGCACTCGACACGCGCTCTGAGCGTTTTATCCAGGAAGCGCTTGATCAAGTGATGTTAAAGCGCACCACGTTTGTGATCGCGCATCGGCTTTCAACGGTTGAGCGGGCCGACCAGATCCTGGTGCTCGACCAAGGCGAGATCGTCGAGCGCGGTACGCATGCTGAGCTAATCGCCTTGGCCGGCGTTTACGCGGGGCTTTATCAGATGCAGTTTCGCGAGCCACCCGCGGCGACATGAGCGCGCGCGGTCGCCTGGAACATGCGCTGCAACATCGTTGGTACGCTGGCCATCCGCCGGAATGGCCGCTGCGCGCACTCAGCTGGCTGTACTCGCGGATGCGCCCCAAAAAGCGCAGTGAGAAGCCGAACAAATCGCTGGCGGCGCGGGTGATTGTGGTCGGCAACCTAACCGCTGGCGGTACTGGCAAAACGCCACTGGTGATTGCGCTGGTGAAGCTGGCGCAAGCGCAAGGCCTGAAGGTTGGCGTGATCTCACGTGGTTATGCGCGGCGTTCAAGCGGCGTGGTTGTAGTCAGCGCCAACAGCGCCTGGCGTGACTGCGGCGATGAGCCTCTGCTGATTCATTTGCGCACCGCAGCGCCCGTCGTGGTCGGCACGCAGCGCGTTGAAGCCGCCAATGCGCTGCTCAAGCTGGGGCCGTTGGACGTGATCATTTCTGACGATGGCCTGCAGCACCAGGCGCTGCCTCGCGATGTCGAAATTGTGGTGGTCGACGGGGAGCGTGGTTTTGGTAACGGACAGCTGCTGCCAGCCGGTCCGCTGCGCGAGCCGGTCACGCGCCTTGAAAGCTGCGATTTGTGCGTGTATCGCGGTGGCACCCATCAGCTGCGCTTTGACCTGCGCCTAGGCGAACCTTATGCGCTTGATTCTCGTGGGCCGCGGTCGTGGGCATGGCTTCGCGAGCAGCCCAATCTGCTGGCGGTCAGCGGTATCGGTACGCCGGAGGCGTTCTTTGCGAGCCTGCGCGCGCGCGGGCTGAACATTAAGACCAAAGCTTTGGCTGACCATCAATCACTCGCAAGGGAAGTGATCGATCAACTTGTCGAAAGCGTTGTGTTGATGACCGAAAAAGACGCGGTGAAATACCGGCCGCATCCGCGCGTCCAGTTTGTGGTGGTGCCCGCAGAAGCCGATCTGCAAGTACCGCTGCGCGAAGCGCTGTTGGGTTTACTGCAACCATGAATTTCACGATAGTTATTCCGGCGCGCTTGAACTCAAGCCGCTTGCCGCGCAAAGCGCTGCTGTTGTTGAAGGGCAAGCCGATGATCGCGCGCGTCGTTGAAACGGCGTTGAGCGTCGGGGCGCTGCGCGTGGTTGTGGCCACGGATTCAGTTGAAATTTCTGCCGCTCTCGCGGATTACCCCATCATTTGTGTCATGACTGACCCAATGCTCGCCAGCGGTACCGATCGTATTGCGGCGGCCGTGGCCGAGTTGGGACTGGCTGATTCCGAGCTGGTGGTTAATCTACAAGGCGATGAACCGTTAACGCCGCCCGCGTGCGTGCGCCAACTCGCAGAGCTGCTTCACGCCACTCCCGACGCGGCGCTGGCCAGCCTGTGCGCGCCGATCGTTGAGATTGAGGAGCTCTTCAATCCACACGTCGTTAAAGTGGTGCGCGACGCGCAAGGCTTTGCGCTGTACTTCTCGCGCGCACCGATTCCCTGGGCGCGCGACGCGTTCGCCCACTCGCGTGCGCAGATGCCCGAGTCGACCAGGTATTTTCGCCATATTGGAATGTATGCCTATCGCGTTGGCTTTTTGCGCGCCTTCAAAGCGCTGAGCGTTGCGCCGCTGGAGCATGCTGAGTCGCTTGAACAGTTGCGCGCGCTGTACCATGGCTACCGAATTGTTCTGGCGCCAGCGAATGCGCCGGTTCACGCCGGGGTCGATACGCAGGCCGATGTCGAGCGAGTGCTGGCGTTGTTGGGTTAATGTTTTGAGTTGGGGTATTGGCTTTGAAGATTCTATTTGTTTGCATGGGCAATATCTGCCGCTCACCGTTGGCGATGGGCGTGCTGCGTCGCCAGTTAGAACTGCGCAATATTGCTGGCGTCCAGGTTGATTCCTGTGGAACACATAGCTATCACATCAACGAGCCGCCCGACCCGCGCGCGATTGCGGTGGCCTCGCGATTCGGGGTTGATATCACCGACCATCGCGGGCGCCATTTGTGCGCCCAGGACTTCATCGATTACGACCTTTTGCTGGTAATGGATCGCACCAATTTTCGCGACGCGCAGAAGATTGCCGGCGGCCCTAACCCGAAGCTTCGAATGTTGCGCGAATACGCACTCGCCCAGCGCGATACCGATGTGCACGATCCCTATACCGGTACCGACCAGGATTTCGTGACGACCTATCAAGTGCTGAACATGGCGTGTAAGGGTCTAATCATGCGAGAGTTTATGAAGGAACACTCGGCCTAGCCCGAGATTTTGTTTTACCTTCCTTGAGCGATAAGTTAGCTTTATCGTCTGTATCCGGTCTGAAGGTTAGGGTTTGGTGGAATTCCCTGGTTCGCCGCGCCTGTTGCTGGTGGCTCCTCCCAAACGCGTTCAGCTCGCCGCTGGAGCGTCGGTTGACGCGGTGATGTTTGATCTCGAGCGCCGCGGCAAGGCCGCCCGCCAACGTGGCTTTGACACGCAAGTCAATCGGCACGGCTTTGCCACGGTTCGCGCAGGCGTAGCACGCGCGCTGGTGCCGGTGTGCGTACGTATCAACGCACTAGGTGTTCGCACCGCCTTCGAACTTGATCAGGCGCTAGACCTTGGCGCACGCTCGATCATGCTGCCGATGGCGCGCAGCGCGGCTGAGGTCGAGCAATTTTTAAAGCTGCTCAATCGGCGCGCCGAGGCCATCGTGCAAGTAGAAACGCCGAGCTTGATGTCGGCGCCGCACGACCTCGTCGGGCTCGAATGGGACCAGCTTTATGTCGGTTTGAACGACTTAATGGTTGCGCGTGGTGATGGATTTTTGTGGCAGCCGCTGCTTGACGGAAGCCTGGAGCGCCTGTGCACTGCGCTACATCCGCGCCGCGTTGGTTTTGGCGGACTAACCGTGATTGGTGCGGGCGCGCCGTTGCCGACCATCACCCTGATGGCTGAGATGCTGCGCCTGCAGGCAAGCGTGACGGTGTTGCGCAGGTCGTTTGTTCGTGATGTGGCGGGGCGCGATGTGGTGCAGGAGATCGGGCGCATTCGCACTGAATTTGTTCGGCTAAGCCGCGACGCTGCGGCGCGCGAAGCGCTGTGCGCTGAGCTTCAATCGCGCCTGCGCGAGCTTCGCGGCGCATGAAGGACGCATCAATCAGCGTGGTCATCCCGCTGTTTAACGGCGCCAAATTTATCGAATCCACGCTGCGCTCGGTGCTCGCGCAGTCCAAGCCTGTATTGGAAATTCTGGTGATTGATGATGGATCCAGCGATCATGGCGCAGCGCTTGCGGCGCAGTTCGAGCGGGTGCGGGTGCTGGGCCAGAAAAACCTAGGTTCGAACGCCGCGCGCAGGGTGGGTGTTGAAGCCGCGCGCGGCGAGCGGATCGCATTTCTCGATCACGACGACTTATGGGCGCCGTGGCATTTGGCGCAGCTAGCGGCGGCCCTTGATACTGACCCGGAGTGCGCGTTCGCCTACGCCGAGGCGGTGACTTTCTTCGATGGGAGCCTGCCCAGGTTTGCGCGAAGCCGCGCCCCAAGTGAACGCGTCGATCCGTGGCGGTGGCAGCCGTCGTGCTACATCCTATCAGCGTCGTGCGTGCTGCTTGAGCGCGAGCGCTTGCTTGAAATTGGCGGCTGGACGACGACCGTGCCGATCCACGATTTGTACACCTGGCTTTCGCTGAGCGCGAACCGAGCGGCGCGCCGAGTAGGGAAGTCCGTTGGCTATCGATCCAGCCCAAACTCAAGCTCAAACGTAGCGCGGCGTTCGCCTGAGCGCCTCATCGCCGACCACATTCAAACCCTGCAAGCCGTGCTCGCGGCGCGCAGCGCGCCATGCGATCTCCGCGATATTGAGGCCAAGTTGGTCGTGTTGCAGCACCTAGGGGCACTCGATCACGGCGATCCCGCCGCACTGCAAGACCTCGCCGATGCGATGGCGCGGGTGCCTGGTGCTATCGTTGATGTGCTATCGCACGCACACTGGCTTTACGGGCCGCGCTGGCGTGAGAGCGACTTGCAACGCCTGGTTTTTTTGCGTAACACTTGGCCGCGAAACCACTCGACCAGCACACCTGTGCGCGGCTGGATTGATGACGGATTCTTGTTTTCAACCCTAGTGCAACAGCTGCGCGCCGAGCCGCTCGACTGGCCGCGCTGGTGCTCACTTTTTGCAAGCGCTTTGCGTCGTAGCGTGCGGAGATTGGCTCTATGAATGGCACAAAAGATCCAGCGCGAATAACCAGAGCGGGTATGCGCACCCACACGGCCATCCACGATGTGCAGTGCTTTGAACGCCCGAATATCGTCACCCGCAACGGCGTAACTGCGGAGCTCTATCGCGCCGATTGGGGCGTGGGCAGCGCACAGCTTGCGCAGATTTTGCACGTCAGCTTGCGCCCCGCTGCCATCAGCGCGTGGCACCAGCATCGACTCCAAACGGACCATATTTTTTGCATTTTAGGCGCGCTCAAACTGGTCATCTTTGACGATCGCCCAGATTCACCCAGCCGTGGCGTAGTCGATGAATACTTGCTGCATCCAGCACGCCCACAGCTGCTAGTGGTGCCACCGTATCTTTGGCATGGTCTACAAAACCTCGACTCGGCCCGAGACGCTTGCTTTATCAACGCGTTCGATCGGGTTTACGACCACGATGATCCGGATGAATACCGATTGGCGCTCGGCTGTGCGGAGATTCCGTATTCGTTTGGATAGTGGCTGCGGGTGTCAACCGAGCTCGACTGAGCTTGCGCCTTACAACGTGGGCAACGTCTAATGCGTTTCCCCTGTGCAGCGTGTTGGCGCATGTCTTTAGAAGATTCCGAACTGGCGTTACTGTTTGAAGCATTGGGAAATCAACACGATCGCGCACTCGAATCACTCATGGATCGCTTGCACCACGATTTGCGTCGCGCGGCGCACGGTACGCGGTTAAAAGTCAGCGCTGATTCGACCCTTTCGACCACTGCATTGATCAGCGAGCTGTACCTTAAGCTGCAGCGCGCCAGTAAGCTGCGCATCGCGGATCGCAAGCATTTTCTGGTAGTTGCCGCGCAGGCAATGCGCCAAATCTTGATCGATCAAGCGCGCAGTCGCCTGCGCCAGAAAGCGCTCGAATCGGCGCAGCACAGTCACGCGCTTGCAAGCGCGGACGATGAATGGGTGCTGCAAATCGCTGATGCACTCGATCGGCTGCGCGCCCTCCAGCCGCGCTTGGCGCAAGTCTGCGAACTGCGTTTTTTTGCAGGCCTCACCGAGACTGAAATTGCCACAGTGCTCGACAGCAGCACGCGCACCGTTCGGCGTGATTGGGAAAAGGCGCGCGCTTGGTTGCTGCAAGTGCTTTGATGAAGCTCAGTGAAATTAACGATCCGCGGGAGTTTCAGCGTTTGGAAGCGCTGTTAGACGAGCTGCTGGATTCGGCGCTGGAAGTTCGTGCAGCGCGCTTGGCCGCACTTAGCGAGCAAGATCAGTCGTTGCTGCGCGACTGGCTAGGCGAGATCGAGCAGGACACCCTGACCTTGCCGCGTCAGTTCGGACCGTGGCAGCTCAAGGCCTTCATTGGCAGCGGTGGATTTGGCATGGTTTATCGCGCAGCGCGCATCGACGGCGAAGTTCAGCGCGACGTTGCCTTGAAGCTCTTGCTCGCGCGCTCGGCAAGGCCGCGGCCAATGGTCAATGTCGAGCGGGACGCGCTAAGCGCACTAGACCATCCAAACATCGCGCGCCTGTGGGACGCAGGCACGACCGATGGCATGGCGTGGCTTGCATTGGAGTGGGTCGATGGGATGGATTTGGACGATTGGCTGGGCCGGGTAAAGCCAACTCTGGCGCAGCGCATTGATCTGATTTGTGCGCTCGCCCAAGCGCTCAGCTACGCCCATTTGCATTTGATCGTGCATCGAGATTTAAAGCCATCGAACGTGCGAATTACTGCCCAAGGCGCGCCTAAGTTGCTCGATTTTGGTATCGCGCGGATTTTGGATGGTCCGGCTTCGCAGCAAAGCACGTGCGTCGAAGCCTCTCCTGCGTACGCCGCGCCTGAACAGCTCATTGCGGGGGAGATTTCCACCCGGGTGGATGTGTTTGGCTTGGGCGCATTGTTGTATTACGTGCTGAGCGAAAAACCGCCGCGCAGCAAAGAGCAGCGAGCGCTGACTCGTGATACGCAAGCAGCCCTGGAGATCGCGCCGCTCGCCTTAGTTGGCACCGTCGTTGCGATTGATCGTGATCTTGCTGCCATCGTGGCGCACGCGCTTAAAAAGGATCCGCAGCTGCGCTACGCCAGCATCGATGCAATGCTGGCGGACCTTCACTCCTGGCAGCGCGGCAATGCGATTGTCGCCCGCACACCGACGCTGCTGGAGCGCGTCATGCGCTTGTTGCGGCAAAATCGCACCGTGGTTGCGTTCAGCGCCGCACTGCTAGTTAGTTTGTCGGCCGGCCTGCTGACATCGCTGCATCAGCGCGATCAGGCCCGTTCAGAACGGGACGCCGCGCGCGCCCAGTTTCGCCAAAGCCAAGTGCTGCAAAACAACCTGCTGCTGCTGTTTCGCGACGCGCGCGCGATTGAGGCGGCAGGCGCTTCGGCCGACGCACGTTTACTGCTGCGGCGTGCAATGGAGCGCTTGGATGAGCGTTTCACAGACGCGCCGCAAGACCGTGCAGCCTTCCTCGCGGCGCTTGGAAATCTCTATATTTTCCTGGAAGACTACGCCAGCGCTCGCATGGCCCTGGAGCGCGCGCTCGCGGTGACGGCACTGGCGCCCGCGGCGCGCACAGTCGCTGAAATTGACTTGGCCCAAGTTGAGCTGCGCTTAGGCGAGGTGGCTCAAGCACGTACCCGCCTGGACCAATTGCGGCCCGCTACAGCAGCGCTGCCGGCCCGTGTCACCGAAGGCCAGTGGCAGTTTGTGCACGGTCAGGTTCAACGTCAGCGCGGGGAAATTGAAGCTAGTTTGCTGGCGTTCGCGCGGGCACGGGCGCTGCTTTCCGATGGCGATACAGATCGAGTGCAGATCGCGGTGATTGAGAATTCAATCGGCGTCACCGAAGTGGCCCGCGGTAAGCTGCGTCGCGCGCTGGAGCCGTTTGCTGCCGCTGAGCGCGAGTTCAGCGCTGCCGGTTTGCCGACCGATCAAGCCAACGCGCTCAATAATCTTGGCGCGGTTCAATTCCGCTTGGGACAAACTGCTGAAGCCAAGCAGACTTTGGCGCGTGCGCTCGCCTTACGGCAGCAATTTGCGCCAAACAGTGCCGGTCACGCCGCCACGCTTCTGAATCTCGCGCGCGTCCATGCTGCACCCGCTGAAATTGCCAAGGCGCTGGACTTAGCAATCAGCGCGCGGCGCATTCAGCAAGACCTCAAGCTGACCATCGGACCCGAGCCCGCGCAGGCTGAGATGCTGATCGCAGAGTTGCTTTTGCGCAACGGTCAAACTGCGGCGGCACAGGCGGCGCTCGCAGATGCAACAGTGGCATTGCAAGCCATGCCGACCGATCACCCGTTGCGCGCTCGGGCAGCGCTTGTCGCCGCCCGCGTAGAATTCTCGCGCGGCGAATCGCCACTCTCTTCACTCAGTTTCGCCATTGACGCGCTACGGAAAGCAGGCCCAGCGGCGCGCGCGGCGCTGGTTGAAGCGCTGGAATTCAAGCAATCTTTGACCAACGATGAGCCCGCGACTGCGCTCGAGCTCGAAACACTGCGGCGCGCGGAAGCGGGCTGATAGGGCAAGTGAATACGTCGTCAGTTGGGCGCAAAGTTATCCGCAAATAGCGGCGCTTCGCGCTGCCATTCATACGCCCCAATGTCGCAGCGTGCGGAAAGCGCTGGGCCGCCGCGACCGTTTGCTGGTCGCAGCTGGGCGGCCTGATCGGTTGGCGCGCAGGCGGTCCAGTCGAAGGAATCAGCAAGCGTCGTGGCGGCAGGATTGCCGGTATCGACGCTCGCACCCTGAAACGCTTGCGCTACAGGGCTGCCATTCACCATGGCAATCCGCCATAGCCGTGGATCAATTGCCAGCTGGTTGTTGGACCCTATGCCGTTGAGCCCGCAGTAGCCGCTGGCAGCGGCATACAGGTTGAAGTCGGCTAACGTTCCAAGGATCCCGGTATCCAGCACAGCGCCGCTGCACGACGGCGTGGCGGCGATGGTCGGACCAAAAAGAGTGTTCGAAAGCTGGGCGATTGTGAATCCAGTAAAGCCCCGAATATCGGTCGATTGGCTGCTGGCATTGCGCCAAAAAGTGCTATTGCGCAGTCGAACGGTGACATTGTTCCCGCTCAAAGCAGCGCCGGTCGCGAGCGATGTGTTCGCAACAAAACTTGAGTTCTGAACATCCAGTCGGTTGTTTGAATTCACTGCCGAAAAGCCTACAAACACCCCTGAAGAGCCGTCACTGAGATTGCCGTGAACGGCGACGCCGTCAAGCAATATGCGAGCCCCTTGCGTCCCGAACAGAACGATTGCGGCGCCGCATCCGCTGGCAGCCGTCTCGCTGAGCGCGCTGTTATTCAGGGCACGCGTCCTTCGAATCACGGCACTCTGCAGATTGTTTACATGCAACGCGCTGCCGCCGCAGTTGCTGCCACTTTGTTGAGTAAGGCTGTTATTGATAAAGTCAACGCGATCCAGCGAAAGTGACACCGGCCCCTGCGCGAGAATATTTACTGCGGCACCGCGCGGGGAAAAGCCGGACTTGGCGTTATCGCGAAAGACCGAACGCAGCGCGGTGAGCCCCAATTGGGTGTAGATCGCTCCGCCATTGCAGTTGTTCATCTGCACGTCCTCCAATTCGATTTCGGTGTTCGCCACGCTCACACAAGCCGCTGAAGAGTCGGTCGCGCGTGCATTTTGCAGGGTCAGTTGCTGAAGGCGCAGTCGGCCGAAGCTATTGTTAGCAGACCTGAACAGCCGATATTCCCCCGCTCCATCAATCACCGCACCGCGACCATTGAGAGTCACATCGGCTTGGGTAATCAACGGCAGGTTGCTGGTTAAAACCATCGGCGTGTTTGGCGCAACGAAAAAGGTGACCGTATGGGCTTCGTTAGGCGCTGCATTGAGCGCCGTAATCACCTGTCGCAGGCTGCCAACGCCGCTATCGGCTAGGGTAATAACGTTGAAATTGGCTGCCTCAACAGCGCTACAAAAAAGTCCGGCGGCAACGGTCGCAGTAATGCGCATGGGGATCTCGCAGTAATGAAACACTCATATACGACGCGAAAGCAGAAAACCGGCCAAAAAATTGTTTGCACGCTAACCAGCACTCGGCGCATACAGCAGTGGGGCTGCTGGTCCAAGATTTGCGCCGATCAGAATCCAGACGACCAGAAGCGCGGTCCAGGCGATCGCGAGCACCATTGAGTAGGGGACCATCAGAGCAATCAAGGTGCCTAAGCCGGCCTTGCTGCGATACTTCTGGAAAACCGCGAGGATGATCAGTGCATAGGAGTTCAGTGGCGTCACAATGTTCACGACGGAGTCGCCGATGCGGTAGGCCGCGGTTGTGAGCTCAGGACTGATACCGACAATCATGAACATTGGGATGAAAATGGGGGCCAGGACACCGAATTTGCTGAGCATCCCGCTCATCGCAAAATCACCGAAAATCACCACGGCGACAAACAGAACGATTAGCAGCGGAATGGGTAGCGACGCTTCGAACAACACGCTACCCCCGGCGTAAGCGAGCATGCGGTCAAACTGGCTGTAGCCCATGTAGGCGACGAACTGCGCCAGAAAAAACAAAATCACCAGCACCGGCACGATGCTACGGATGCCATGTAGCAACGCGTCGGCGGCATCAACCTGGTTGCGCAACTGGCCGGTTTTATAGCCGTAGACCAAGCCGGGCAGCAAAAACGCGATCAGGATTATGGGTACGATCACCTGCGACCAACGCGGCCCGGGTGTTTCTGAGAGCCGAGGTGGGCCCTGCGCGATAACCTGCAGCGGCTCAGTGGCGAGCACCGTAGTGCCCTCCTCAAGCACGCTGTCTGGCGGCAACACCAGCACCGACTGAGTGGTCAACACGCGGCCATTGGCTAGCGTCGGCTTGCCGTCGCCGTGCAGCGGCATCCCGGGCACGATGATCAAGACTAAAAATAGCGCCATCACTAGCGCCATTGCCGCCAACGCGGTTTTCAGCGCAGAGCGCTCGGGTTGGGTCAGCGCCATGCCCGACGCGCCTTCTTGGCTGTTCGCTTGCAGCTCATTGGGATGCTGGCGGCGCAGGCGCGGCTCGACGATCACGTCCGTCACAAACCAACCACCCAGCATGACGACCACCGCCGAGACGATCTTGAAATAGTAGTTGTGCAAGATCGACACGCTGTAATTGGGGTCGATGACACGCGCAGCATCTTGGGCGAATCCGGTCAGTACGCCATCGCCTCCGGTTGGGAAAATTCCGGCTCCAAACCCTCCCGCGACGCCTGCGAAAGCTGCCGCTAACCCAGCCACCGGGTGTCGACCGACGGCGAGATACAGCGCGGCGGCCAATGGCGGCAGAATAATGTAGCCGGCGTCAGACGCGATTGAGGAATTAGCGCCAAGAAAAACCACCGCTGGGGTCAGAAACCGGCGCGGAGTGATAAACGCAAGCCAGCGCATCAACGCCGCGAAAAACCCAAATTTCTCAGCTACACCGATGCCCAGCATTGACACAAAAATCAGCGGCAAAGCTGGCATCTGCGAAAAATTGCGCAGCATCGACGACAGCATCCAATAAATACCATCAACCGTCAGCAGCGATTGCGGCGCAAGCGGATTGCCGCTGGGTACGAGCGTTACCTGAGGTCGGCCGTTCTCATCAAGCGTCGGTTTCGCTTGGGCAATGCCGTCGACGCCGATAACTTCGCTGCTGAGGATGGTCGGTTTGACGGGCTGCACCTGCCATTCCAGCGCCGCACCAATCGCTGAAAGGAGAACCACCAGTAATGCCAGCAGCGCAAAAAGCAGCGCAGGTTCTGGCAGCTTGTTGCCGAAGTACTCGATCCAATCCAATACCCCACGCGGACGTTTACTGGGACTCAACTCGGTCATGTTAGCGTTTAGCAGTGGCTGATCAAGGATTGAAAATACCTTGGCCGTGCGCGAATCACTACTAATTTCTTGTCAGATAAATGAGCGTCTCAAGTCGCGTGTATGCTTAGTTAAAACCCTCTGGAAATGCCCCTTCACCCCGTGCATCGGCCTGATCTATTCTCAACGCAACGCCCGTGCCACTATCCCTCTTGCCCGGTATCTACCTGTGCCCACTGTGAAATTAAGCCTGCTCCTGGCTGCTGCAATTGCCTCGCTGTCGACCGCTGCGCTTTCGTCTACTTACGACAACGAAGCGGGTGTTTACACGCTCAATGCCTTGCCGGACCCAGAGCGCGAAGCCGCGCGCATGGATCGCATGCAGCTATCTGATCAGCAGCCTGCCGGTCGCTATGTCCGCCGAGGCGAGACGCTCACAATCACGACTGAAGGGTTGCCGGAGGATTTTGTGCTCAGCGCGACCATTGGCTTTCAAAAAATGTGGGGTGTGCAGCAGGGGCAGCAGGCGCAGGCATTAAATGACGGTGACACACGCTTTCGCGCCAATCAGGACGGGCCGATCTTCTTCAAGTTCAATCCACCGAGCGGGCAGGACGACGCGCAGGAGGAAGTAACGTTGACCGTCCGTGGCGGCCAGCCGTTGCCGCTGTATGTTGATGGCAGCATGGACGCGCAAGCTTGGGCCGAGGAGTTGGACGCGCACAGTGATGCACCCTTTGTGCAGCTGCTAGGCGATCAAGCGATGATTACCCTGCCAGCGGCCGTGCATGACAACCATCCAATCCCAGATCCCGAAGAGACTTTTGCGGTGATCAACACCGTGGTTGATCGACAAAACCAGGTGGCAGGGTTCGATGGCCGCAGTGAACGCGACCAACCGACGCGGCTGCGACTGCATTATCTGGTGGACTTCCGCGTCTCGGCAAAGGATCGCGAGAGCTTCTACATGTATGCGACCGATCAGTTCATCGGCATGTTAGACAACAACACCTCCGACCTGACCGATCCGGCGCGATTGCGCGAGCAGTGGGGCATTTGGCACGAGACCGGGCATACCCACCAGCAGAATTCTTGGACTTTCGAGGCCTTGGGCGAAGTCAACGTCAATCTGTATTCGCTGTATGTCCAGGAGGGCTTTGGCGAGCAGAGTTTGCTGCGTAAATCCGAAGACGGCGAGGCTTCCTATTTGGAGCAAGCGCGCGACTATCTGAACCAAGGCGCAAAGGATTTTCTTGCGGAGGTCTCAGAAGAAGACGACTCCGAGTTATTCATCAAACTAGTGATGTTTCACCAGCTAAAAACCGCGTATGGGTGGGATTTGTTTATGGATTTACACAAGCACTTCCGCCTTAATCCGCTATCCGACGAAGCGGCCGATCAGGGCAAAGCAGACGCCTTCGTGCAGGCGCTTTGCGTCTTAACCAATTCCGACCTGCGGCCATTCTTCGAGCGCTGGGGCCTTGAGGTTTCGGATGCGGCCAGGGCGGAAATTGATCTGGAAAACTACGCACTTGCAGACGAAGATGCCTTGCTGATTTTCGAGTGAGTTCTAATTGCCAGTCGCGACCTAACAGTGTGCTCACGCTGACTCCGCTGGTAGGAGCGGCTTTTTACCGCGATGAAGAACGCCTTTTACCAGCTTTGCGTGGTAGCGAACAGACGCCCGCTGGCGGCAGGCCAAGCGCCAGTTGAATAGCGCTAGAGTCCTGTGACCGCCGAGTACGTTGCGCTAATTAGCAAGCTGAGGAATGTCCACGAGCGTACTGCGATCAACCCCCAGTTTGGCAAGCCGCGCTTTCAATGCGTTTAAGGTTGCTGTTTCAATCGCGGGCTGGCGCGAGTAGATCCACGCTAGATCCCGTTTCGGGGTGACAATGAGCGCTGTTTGGTAATCGCTGTCGACGTAGGCGATTAGGAATTGCGATTTTAGCGGCCAGATGAAGCTGGCTTCGAGCCTCGCGTTGGTGGTTTGGTCGAGAACGGTAGCGATGCCCTGCCAGTTCTTGAGGGGTGCGTCCAGCTTGCCTTTTCTGAAAAAGTAAAGGTCGTCGAAGCGCCCGTCGGGGCGTTTGCGATACTCAACGTAGCTACCCACTTTGCCGCGCTCGGCGAGATAGGGCACGTTAGCCAAGATGTACCAGCGGCCGCTGAAGCGGTCGAGATCCACTTTTTCTAACGTTAGCTCAGGCCGTGTGGGCGTTGCGCTGCATGCCGCCAGCAGGACCACCGCCGCCGCGACGGCCAGCGATATGCATGACTTTTGTAACCCTGCCATTCGTAACACGTTGAATACCTTTAACAAATGATTTGGCGCAGGCTGGGCTTGCATGCGTGAGTGTTCGATCAACAGAAACTTGCGAGCTGTGCACGGGCCGTCCACTGCCGGTTGGATTAAGCTACTTCACAAATGTGAATCATGCTTCCCAAGTTAGAGAGGTTAACGTCGTGCGTACTAACAAGAACGAAGAAATGGCTGGAGTCATTTTGCTGATTGAAGACAACCGCGGCATCGCGGAAACGGCGGGTGAGTTCCTTGAACGACGCGGCTTTACGCTTGACTACGCGGCCGACGGCGTGACGGGCTTGCACCTGGCGGTGGCCAACTCCTATGACGTGGTCGTTTTGGACCTGATGTTGCCAGGCATGGACGGCATTGATGTGTGTCGCAAGCTGCGCCAGGAGGCGAAGAAGTCAACGCCGGTACTAATGCTGACCGCGCGTGACACCTTAGAAGACAAAGTGATCGGGTTAGATGCCGGTGCTGACGATTATCTGGTCAAGCCTTTTGAAATCCGCGAGCTCGAGGCGCGTATCCGCGCGCTGATTCGCCGCGATCGTCGTCAGGTCAGCTCGGAAGTGTTGCAGGTTGGCGGCTTGGTGCTGGATACCTCGACGCTGCGGTTACAGCGCGACGGGAAAGACCTAGCGGTGTCCCCGATCGGTCTGAAGCTGCTAACCATCCTGATGCGCGAGTCGCCGCGTGTGGTCAGCCGACGCGACATCGAGCGCGAAGTGTGGGGCGATATTTTGCCGGACTCCGATACCCTGCGCTCGCACCTGTACAACTTGCGCAAGGTGATCGATAAGCCGTTCACCAAATCGCTGTTGCACACCATCCATTCTGCTGGCTATCGCTTAGCCGATTTAGACGCAGAAGTGCCCAGCAACAACTAACAGAACCGCGGAAAGCGGGCCGACCAAGGCTCGCCTTTCACAATTCGGCTCGGCAGCACGCAACGTGCTGCCAATCGCTACACTCGTGCGCCTTCAGCGCAGCTATCAGGCAACGCCTTTGCATCACCCCCGGCAAGGTATTCGCAGCAAGATTGGCTCAGCCTTTATTTTGCAGGCGGCGGCAATCAGTTGCGCGACCATTCTTGGCGTGTACGCGGCTGCGATGGTGCTCAAAGACGGTTTAATTAAACGCGCCCTGCGCGAAGAATCGACCCATTACGTGGCGCGTTTGGACGCCGATCGGAACGCCAACGTGCCCGATACGTACAACATGCGCGGGTTTTTGGCGCGGCCGGATCAGGTAGATCCGGTGCCGGAGCATTTGCGCGTGCTAAGCCCCGGATACCACGCGCTGAGCCGTCGTTTTGGCGACCGATTGGTGTTTGTATCCGATTCGCTACACGGACGGCTGTATCTAATTTTCAACCAAGAGCACGTCAATTTATTGGCGTTTTTCTACGGTTTTCTGCCGCTGACGGTGGTGCTGCTGATTATTTATCTGAGCACTTGGCTCACCTATCGATTGTCTAAACGTGCAGTGTCGCCGGTGGTGTGGTTGGCCAACGAGGTGCGCGCGCTCGATCCGAAGTCGCCCGATGTGCAGGCGCTCAATCCCGATCGGGTGCCCGCAGATGTAGACGGCGAAGTTCAGGTGCTTGCTGAGGCTTTGTATATTTTCGCCGAGCGCAATCGCGAGTTTTTGGAACGCGAGCGCACGTTCACGCGCGACGCCTCACACGAGCTGCGCTCGCCGCTGACGGTGATCAAAATGGCCGCCGACGTGCTGCTGGCCGAAGAGGAGTTGGACGCGCGTCAGGAACGCATCGTGCTGCGCATCAAGCGCTCATCGCGTGAGATGGAATCGCTGATCGAGGCATTTTTGATTCTCGCGCGTGAATCTGAGCGCGGCCTGCCGGAAGAAGAGTTTGTCGTCAATCAAGTTGCGGCAGAAGAACTCGATCGCGCCGAGCACATCCTGGGCGATAAGCCTGTGGAGTTGAAACTTGAGGAACTGGCCCATTTCAGCGTACGCGCAGCCCCCAAAGTGGTGGCGATTATGGTGGCTAACCTGATTCGCAATGCGTGTTCGTATACCGATAAAGGCCGTGTCACCGTCACAGTGGGGCCAGATTTTATTCGCGTGGCGGATACCGGCATGGGCATGACGGAATCTGATCTTGAAAACATCTTCAAAGCATTTTTCCGCGCGAAAGGCGCGCCACGCGGCGGCCACGGTGTGGGCCTGACCATTGTCAAACGGCTCTCCGATCGATTCAATTGGCCGGTCGATATCGAAAGCAGACTGGGCATCGGCACCACCGTTACCATCCATTTTCCAGACGCTGTTCAAGTGAAGGTGTAATAAGCATGCGCAAGTCAAGTTGGTTGAGATTCGCCCTCACGGCAGCACTGCTGCTTCTGACTCCTTTAACCTTCGCCAAGGCGCTACCCAGTGGCGTAACGGCGGGTCCGAGCTACGGGGGTATCAGCGAGTATCGGCTGGATAACGGCCTCAAGGTGCTGCTGTATCCCGACCCGAGCAAGCCGCGCATGTTGGTCAATGTCACCTATTTGGTGGGCTCCAAACACGAGAATTATGGCGAGACGGGCATGGCACATCTGCTCGAACACTTGGTGTTCAAAGGCACGCCGAAATACCTTGATGTGGCCGCTGAGTTCGCTAAGCGCGGAATGCGTTGGAACGGCACCACGTGGGCGGATCGCACCAATTATTTTGAGGTGTTTGAGGCAAGCGACGAGCAATTGCAGTGGGCGCTTGAGTTTGAAGCGAGCCGCATGCTGGATTCGTTTATCGCGCGCAAGGATCTCGATTCGGAAATGACCGTGGTGCGCAACGAGATGGAAATGGGCGAAACCAACCCGTTTCGCGTGAGCCTTAAGGCGCTCCAGTCGGCCGCCTTTATGTGGCACAACTACGGCAACGACACCATCGGCGCGCGTTCGGATGTCGAGCGCGTCGATATTGATAAGCTGAAAGCGTTTTATCGCACCTACTATCAGCCCGACAACGCGGTGTTGCTGATTGCCGGCCCGATTGAGGTGGATGCAACGCTTGCACACGTTGCGCGAATTTTCGGCCCGATGCCGAAACCCACGCGCACGCTGCCGCCGCAATACACGGTTGAACCGCAGCAAGATGGCGAGCGCGAGGCGACGATTCGGCGCATCGCAGGCTCACCGCTATTAGCCATCGGCTATCACACGCCCGGCGCTGCGAGCCCCGATACGATCGCATTAAATACCGCTGGCTTGATCCTCGGCGATAGCGAAACCGGCCGCTTGCGTGCGCAGCTGGTTGATAAAGGCTTAGCGGCGTCGGCAGCAAATTTCCAGTTTTCATTCCAGGAGCGCGCGCTGACGATTTTCTTGATTCAGCTCAGCGGCGCACAAGACATCGCCAAAGCGCGCAGCGGCGCCCTAGCCCAAATTGAAGCGGGAGCGGCCAAGCCCTTTACCCAAGCGGAATTTGAGCGCGCGCAGATCAACTATCGCAACCAGCTCAAGTCGCGCCTTGATGACGTCGCCCAGTTGGGGATTGAGATGAGTGAATACATCGCGCTGGGCGATTGGCGCACTTTTTTTTGGGAGGCCCAGGCGCTGGAACGCGTCACGCTGGCTGATGTGAACCGTGTCGCGGCGACGTATTTGATCCAAAGCAAT
>Ga0105048_10001314_pt1 | contig 40284 bp, 35 predicted proteins | sample MAT05_FD_78382 | JGI IMG/M metagenome (GOLD analysis project Ga0105048, IMG submission 78382) | Freshwater microbial communities from Lake Fryxell liftoff mats and glacier meltwater in Antarctica - MAT-05 | ecosystem: Environmental > Aquatic > Freshwater > Ice > Liftoff microbial mat | place... | reverse complement strand
GGAAGGCGGAGTGTGGGAAGGCGGAGTGTTGGAGTAGTCTACGGCCTCTTGCCTCCCGCCTCCCGCTTGCTACGGAAGAATGACGCCGCGCTTTTCGGCTAACAACCGCATGGCGATTTCAAAGTAAGGAAAAGGGATTTTCGGCTTACGTTTCCGAGACCAAACGAACACCACGTTGACCATCGATCTAGGCAGCTCACCTCGATCGACCCTGGCTACAAGATCGTCTATGAACGCTTGTTGCTCTGGCAGAAACGTGCGAAGGCCAAAGTACAGTTGGTCTCTTAGCTCCACGGTATTGAACGACATCATGCGTTCGGCTTCGTTGAAATCGAGTCCGTCTTGCGCGTAGGCCACGCCTGACGAAATCGACGTCAGGGCTGCAAAAAGCCCACTGAGGGTGCCAATTGCAAGTCTGCTTTTTGGTTTCATGATTCTCCTATGCTTTCTGAATTCGCCCTGCTTTGCGATGATGGCTCTGGTCAATCCAGGTCAATCTGGGGACAATACCGAGGTGCGAAATTTATTTCAAGGGAATTTTGGAAGGCTGAGTAGTTTGGGGAACCCCGATACACGACAATTTTCTTGGCCAGCAACCGGTCGGCTTGCCGGGGTCGATTTCGGCACGGTTCGCGTTGGAATTTCTATTTGCGACCCAAGCCGTACTTGGACTAGCCCTTTGGAAACCTATACAAGGCGAAATCTTACGATCGACCAAAAACACTTCGAGGATTTGGTACGCGAGAATCAAATCCTCGGATGGGTCGTTGGGTTACCTATTCATTGCGATGGGCGGGAAAGCCAAAAATCAACGGAAGCACGTGATTTTGCGTCTTGGCTTTACCATATTACAGATCGACCGGTTCGCTTCGTCGACGAACGCTATACCACAGCCCTCGCCAACCGACTATTGCGGGATGCCGAATTGACCCATAAGAAGCGTAAGAAACAAGTGGACAAAGTGGCAGCCCTTTTGATCCTCGAAACGTACCTAGAGTCTGCCAAACACCCGACCTTCCAACCATTGCCGCTCGAGGATTAATCTCACTATGAAATCAATAGCCATGCATTCCTTAGTTGAGCGGCGTTTTGCAACAGCGATCCTTGTCTGGTTCGTCTGCCAGACCTCAATGCAGACTCAGCCGTTGCGTGGCCAGGATCGACTGCAAGCCGAAAGCAAAAACAAACTGGAGGAACCGAAGGCTTTAACTAAGTATTTGGGGCGACGCGTGGCTCAGCCCATGGGTTACATGCACATGAATTGGCTTAGTCGACCGGAACGAATCCAGGAAGAGAATCCGAAAGAGATGCTGGAACAGCTTAATCTGAGGGACGGATTGGTGGTTTGCGATTTGGGTTCTGGCGACGGTTACCATACCCTCCAAATGGCCCCTCGGGTCGGCCCCTCGGGCAAAATAATTGCAGTGGATATTCAACCGCAAATGCTACAAGAGCTCTCGCGAAAGTTGGCAGAAAAGAAACTCGAAAATGTAGAAACAGTATTGGGTGAGCTTTGGGACCCGAAGCTTCCGGAACACGCCGTGGACTTGGTATTGATGGTCGATGTCTACCATGAATTTTCTCATCCAGTTCAAATGTTGGCGGCACTAAGAAAAGCTTTGAAAGCCGATGGTCTGATCGCGCTAGTCGAATTTCGAGCGGAGGACCCGACGGTGCTTATTCGAGCCGAGCACAAGATGACTAAGGCTCAAATTCTCAAGGAGTATAAGGCTAATGGCTTCAAAGTAGCCAAGGAGTATGATCGACTTCCCTGGCAACATCTCATGTTCATGCAACCTGATGAATCGTGGATCGATAAGAATTAGTGACACTTCTCGCCGATCGCCAGAATCTAACGACCGGCACTCGCGAATCGACCCGTTCCCCTCGGCTTTGCCCGCCTCCGGCGGGCAAAGCCGAGGGGAACGGGAGTTGGTACGCCCAATGTAGTGCGCCAAAACGCATCCGTCGGGGGCGAGCCCCGGACGGATGGGCTAAATGACTGAAAAATGACTCGTATTTAAAAAGAATATGCCGCGGAAATTTGCGATAACGATTGCGTATGATGGAACAAACTATGGCGGTTGGCAACTACAAATCAACGCGGACACGATTCAGCGACGGCTGATCGAAGCTCTCGCCAAAGCGACAGCGGAAAGAACCCACATTCAAGGGAGCGGAAGGACCGATTCGGGCGTTCATGCAATAGGCCAAGTCGGAGCGTTTGTGTTGCAAAACTGGATGCATGATTCGGGCAAACTTGCGCTCGCAATCAATAGGTACTTGCCCGACGACATTGTCGTTCGCGAGTGCCGAGAGGTTGTCCTAGCTTTCGATCCGATCCGGGACGCGAGGAGCAAGCGTTACCGATATACCATTCGCAATTCCAAAGTGGCGGATGTCATGAACTACCGGTTCCATTGGTGGCTTCCTAAGCTTCTCGATCACGACGCCATGCGCGAGGGGGCAAAGTACCTTGTCGGCACTCATGACTTCAAGGGATTTGAGACACCTGGTTCCCCCCGATTAACCTCAACCCGCACGGTCTATTCGTTGGAGGTCTGTTCGATTCAAAACATGGACGGCCTGGACGTTTGGATCGATGTAGAAGCCGATGGGTTCTTGTACAACATGGTACGCAACATCGTTGGCACGCTGCGGGATGTCGGGGCAGATCGTTTTGGCCCGCGTTGGATGGTGTCGGCTCTTGAGTTGCGAGAGCGAAAGCAAACGGACTTAACCGCACCCGCTCGGGGATTGTGCCTGATGAAAGTCAATTACCCACCGGATTTGTTTCTTAGCGATTAGAATTCCCACACGGCGGTGACCGACGTACCAATTTCATCGCCAATGCCTCCGAGTTTACTCGGGGGATACTTACCATCCCTCTAGACAGAGGGCCAGAACCCCCGGCGTGAAGCCGACGGCATGCATCCACACGCCCAGATTGCGCGACAGAACTAGGGGTTTCCAGTTACTTCAAAACCCATGTCGGCGATCATTTCATAGTCTTCTTGTGGCGGTTGACCTTGTGTCGTCAAGTAATCGCCAACGAAGATGCTATTCGCAATGTAGAGTCCTAGCGGTTGTAAAGTTCGCAGATGTCTCTCTCTCCCACCTGCAATCCGCAACTCACTTTTAGGGTTGACGAATCGAAACATACAAAGTGCTCGCAAACAGTCGCGTGGGTTCAAATACTCTTTTCGCTCTAGCGGCGTTCCGTCGATGGAATGCAAAAAGTTCAGCGGAATCGATTCCACGGACAATTCGTTTAACTCAAACGCCATCTGAACAATGTCTTCCTGTTTTTCACCCATGCCGATAATTCCGCCACTGCAAAGCTCCATTCCTGCCTTGCGAACATTCTTGAGCGTTTCCAGGCGATCGTCGAACGTATGTGTGGTGCATATTTCGGGATAGTATTCTCGGCTTGTATTGAGGTTGTGGTTGACCTTGTCAACGCCGGCCGCCTTGAGTCGTTTCGCTTGCTCCTCGTCTAACAAACCAAGGCACGCACAAATATTGAGACCATACTGTTCTTTGATCTGCGGAACAATCGTCTCGACGGCTTTCATCTCCCGTTCGTTGGGTGCTCGACCACTGATGACGATACAATACGTCTTGCTCTTGCGTTCGGCGGCAATCCTCGCACCGTCAAGCAATTTGTCACGACTCAGAATATTGTATTTAGGAATAGGCGCGTCCGAGATTTTGGATTGGCTGCAATAGTTGCAGTCTTCCGGACACAAGCCACTCTTGGCATTCATCAGGAAATACAACTGGACAGTCTTGCCAAAATAGTGATGGCGAATTTGGAAGGCACCAGCGATGAGATCGAGCAATTCGCCATCGAGGGATCTTAAGATTGAAAGAGCTTGCTCGCGTGTTGCGGGCTGTCCGGCCAGCACAGTGCGCGCAAGCGATTGCCAAGGTGCATCCGAGTTGGCTTGTGTGGTTGGATCGAGGGCAGGTGAAAGTGAAAGCATGGTCAAATTGGGTTTTGGAAATTGACGGGAAAGTAGCGGGTGCGAAAAAGCGTTTTGGTTGGATAATGCGACTTGCACTCAAACAACCCGGTATGCGGCTCGCACTTCGAGTGAGGATTGTACATCGAAAACCTATTCTGCCAAAGGGTTTACGTCCGTCCGAATAATCGCTAGGGGCGGAACCGTTTCGCATTCGCTCAATTTGCATGCATTTCGCGGACGATAGGAACCGAACGCGTTACCTTTCGGAGGATGCATCTCTAGCATTCGCCAAAAATTCTATTTTCCACTCCGTGCAAAGAGACTTTATGGCTCATTCAAGCCCATACCTAGACGATGTGGAGGATTCACAGGACGAAGACCTCAAACTGATTTCTCGTCGCAAAAGTCCCAAGGATGGAGCCCAACCCCAATCTCCGCTGGAAACTTACCTCCGCGAGATTAACGAAATGAAATTGCTGACCGCCGAAGATGAGCAGATGCTGGCTAGGCAAATCGCGCAAGGCGATGCGCAAGCTCGTGACCGAATGGTACGGGCCAACCTACGTTTGGTTGTCAATATCGCCAGAAGTTATGTTAGCAAAGGGCTTGCCCTGCAAGACCTTATTGAGGAAGGCAACCTAGGATTGCTCCGCGCCGTTGAGGGCTTTGATCCCGATATGGGCACACGCTTCAGTACCTACGCCAGCTATTGGATCAAGCAATCGATTAAGCGCGCCTTGATCAATTCGTCCAAGACGATTCGAATTCCTGCTTACATGGTCGAATTGCTCAGCAAATGGCGGCGTGCAACGGCTCGATTGAACGACGAGCTTGGTCGCATGCCAACTCAAGAAGAAATTGGTCGTATCCTTGGGCTGCCGAAGAAGAAGCTACCGATTATTAAAAAGGCTATTCAGGTCTACAACGCTACTCCTCAAAGCGATCAAACCGACTCGGGTTGGTCCCTTGGCGAGATGGTCATGGATGAGCGGGTTAAGAGTCCTGACGAAGTGATGATCGATCATGACGTCCTCAAGACTGCGATCGAATTGGTGGGCAAGTTGGATGCTCGTGAAGCGACCGTCCTCAAAATGCGATTCGGTCTTGACGACACGCCGCCGCACACGCTTAAAGAAATCGGCGCCGAGCTGGGCTTGACCCGCGAACGAGTACGGCAAATCGAAACCGAGGCACTCGCTCGATTGCAGCATGCGCTCAAAGATCCGAAAGAGCGTATGGGACTGGCATAGGGCGAGGGGCAGTTTGAAATCTGCCTGTAAACTGTGTGGCACGCTCTGAGGTACGAAGGGCGTGGTGAATCGCTAGAGTCATTTGCCACACTTCCCACGCCCATCGCTAATCGCGTTGGGCGTGCCACACAGTGGCGTGGCCTAGTAGTTTTCTGTCTGCGGCTCGCCTAAGATCGCAAATCGAGGTCAGTGAGGCATGGTTTCGGAGAGTACGACGACCACTTCCGCAGGCGGAAGAATGCCTCCCAGTTTGCTTGCGTCCACCAACACGTCGCTGAGTTTGGGTGGACGCACGCGAAACAGGAGAACGTAAAGAGCTGGCAAATTAATCAGCGTCAAAAAAGTGGCTAGTGAAAGGCCCCCCATGATGGCAATGGCCATCGGCCCCCAGAATACGCTTCTGGTTAGTGGGATCATTGCAAGAATTGCTGTCGCTGCGGTTAAGATCACAGGCCGTGCCCGTCGAACGGAGGACTCGATGACCGCGTCCCATTCGCTTAACCCACTCTTCATGTCTTGTTCGATTTGATCGACAAGGATGACTGAGTTACGCATGTCCATTCCAGCCAATGCAATCACACCCAACAACGCAACGAATCCAAAGGGGGCGTTGAATAGATGGAGAAAGGCAACCGCCCCAATCAAGCCGAGCGGCGCTATACCAAAAATCAACAACATTTTCTTGAAACTGTGTACCTGTGACATGAGCAATGCCAACATCAGTAAAATCATAAGCGGGAACAACGCGAAAAGCGCCTTATTCGCCTTTTCGCTTTCCTCGATGGCACCTCCCGCTTCGATTCGATATCCTGGCGGCAACTCGGATCGAACCTGAGCAAGCGCAGTTTCAACGCGAGCGCTGACATCGGGCGCCTGAGCTCCGTCCGCGATGTCGCAGCGAACGGACAATGTGTGTTCTTGATTTCGTCGCCATACGATCGGCTCCTCGAGCCTCGCGCGTATGTTTCCAACTTGACTTAGAGGAACGACTTTTCCCGATTGTGTAAAGAGAGTCAAGTCCGAAAACTGCTCCAAGTTCAAGCGTTCGGACTCGATGGCTCTGGCTACCACTTGGATCGTTTCCGTCCCCTCGCGATACTGCGAGATCGTTGTTCCGCTGAGGTGCGTTTGAAGTGCTAGTTCAATTTCTTGTGGTGTCAGTCCCATCAACCTCGCTCGGTCTTGGTCGATGTCGACTTGGATACTTTTGGCTGGTTCATCCCATTCGAGATTGACGTCCAGAGCTGCCGGTTCCGCCCGCATCACAGCACGAACACTATCTGCAATTTGACGAACCACTTTTGAGTCAGGGCCTAACACACGGAACTGGACAGGGAATCCAACAGGCGGGCCAAAATCCAAACGCAACACACGCAGAGAAGCATCCGAGAATAACGGATCCTGTTCAAAACGATTCTTTAACTCAGATCGCAACGCTTCCCGGGCGGGTACATTGGTGGTTTGAATAACCAACTTGGCGAAGCTGGGGTTCGGTAAATCTGGGTTGAGAGCGAGAAAGAAACGGGCAGATCCAGCACCGACGTAGCTGGTAAAGTGCTCCACTCTAGGAACCTCTTGTCCTTCCGACGCAATGAGATATGGGCGGACCAAGTCCTCCACTTTCCCCATCATGCGATTGGTCGCCTCGATCGACGAACCTTCGTGCATACGAATGTCCACGATGAGTTCCGCCCGAGAGGATAATGGGAAAAACTGCTGCTGTAACTTGGTGAAACCAAAGAGGGCTCCAAGGAACAGGCCAAGGGTTACGGAAACGACAACCATCGGACGACGAACACAAACGCGAACGATCGAGCGAAGTGCACGATGGAATGCGGATTGGAACGGCAAATGATGTTCCTCCCCTTTCTTCTTGTGGAAATCCGGCAGCAACCTGACTCCAAGATGAGGAGTAAAAACGACTGCAACGAACCACGAGGCGATCAGCGTGATTCCAACGACCCAGAATATTCCACCCGCGTATTCCCCTGACGATGAACGTGCAAAACCAACCGGCAAGAAACCCACTACGGTAATGAGCGTGCCCGAAAGCATTGGAAAAGCTGTCGAAGTCCATGCAAACGTTGCCGCATCGACTCGCCCCCATCCGTCTTCCATTTTAACGGCCATCATCTCCACCGCGATGATTGCGTCGTCTACCAGCAATCCCAACGCTAAAATCAAGGCCCCCAGCGAGATGCGATCCAAGTTCATTCCGATGGCATTCATCACGACCAGCGATATCGCAAGCACCAACGGAACACTGAGGGCCACGACAATGCCTGTTCTAAATCCTAAACTTAAGAAGCTCACAACCAGTACGATCACCAGCGCTTCGATGAACGAACGAAGGAATTCGCCCACGGATTCCTCGACGACATGCGGCTGGAATGCAATGTTTCCGATGAGTACGCCTACGGGGACTTGACCGCGGATGATTTCGAGTTCCTCTTCCAATGCCTGACCAAGCCGAAGCACATTCCCACCCTTGTTCATGACTACTCCCAGGACCACTGCGGGCTGTCCGTTGTATCGAACTAAGTATCGAGCCGGATCCTCATAACCTCGCTTCACAGTAGCGATATCATCCAGCCGAAAGATACGTCCGTTGGCTTGAATTGGCACCGCTTGAATCTGTTCGATGCCATCAAAGTTTCGAGAAACACGAACATGGATTCGATCCGTTGCCGTGTCGATGCTTCCGGACCGCATCAATACGTTCTGCTTTTGTACACTGTCAAAAATCTGTTGTGGCGAAATCCCCAATGTGGCCAATTTTTGTTGGGAAAAGTCGATGTAAATCCGCTCGGACTGGTCTCCGATAATATCCACTTTTTGGATGTCGGAGACTCGCTGCAATCGCTTTCTAGCGGATTCGCATATTCGCTTCAGTTCAGCGGGCGAATAGTCTTCGCCATGGAACGCATAAAGTGCAGAATACACATCTCCATATTCGTCGTTGACGTTTGGCCCAATTACCCCTTGAGGCAAACTGTCCTTGATATCACTCAGTTTCTTTCGAACTTGGTACCAGATATCGGGCACCTCGCGCGAGGGCGTAATGTCCTTGAGTTGCACAAGCGTTAACATTCGATCTGGCAAACAATAGGTTTGCAAGAAATCCAAGTAAGGAGTCTCTCTCAGTTTCACTTCGACGACGTCCGCAACTTGCTGTTGCATTTCTTCGGAAGTTGCCCCTGGCCAAACTGCTGAAACAATTATAGTTTTGATCGTGAACGAAGGATCCTCAGCGCGCCCCATCTGGAAGTACGCTTGAAGACCAGCCAGACTGCATGCAGCGATTAAAAAAGTTACGAAAGCAGGATGAGTAACAGCCCATCGCGACAAATTGAATGCGTTCTTGTCGTTTACGGATTGAGGCGCATTGTTGAGTTGTATGTTCATAATCGATCGCTTTACGGCTTCGCTTCCCAGACTCGAACTCGCGAGTTCTCGTCCAGGCGCTGCACCCCTGCGCTGACGATTCGATCCCCAGATTGAAATGGTCCACGCACGACGACCGTTCCATTTCTGTATTGAAGGACCTCGACTGACACCGCTTCGACTCGCCCCGATAAAGGTTCGATTCGCCAAACGATCGGCAAATCATTGCGGCTTGCGATCGAGGTGATAGGAATGCAAAGACCTTCATCCGCCGTATTGCTAAGGAGAATCGATACGGTCATACCGATGGCCAGGTCGGGGTCGGAATCCACGAGCTTGAACCTCGCATCAAAGGTTCGCGATATCGGATCAGCCATCGGGGATAGTTCTCGCAATTCGGCTCGCAACTCCAGTCCCGCCTTAGACCAAAAGGTGGCTGTTGCGCGGAGTTTTTTGACGTCGGTAACGAGATTCTCGGGAAGGCTTACCTTTGCTTCCAATTCATCGGTTTGCATGAGCAGCAGAACCGCTTGCCCCACGTTGACTACTTGGCCAGCTTCAGCCTGCAGGGAGGTTATCAAGCCATCTGAGTCCGCAATCAGCTCGCAGTAGGATTGTTGATTGGTTGCAAGCTCAAGGCGACGTTTGGCTGCATCCACACGCGCTTTGGCGACGTCGCGGTTGGCCAGTCCAAGCTCATAGTCCGATTGGCTCACCGAGCCGGTGGTACGAAGTTGCCGGAGTCGCACCTCCTCTGCGGTCGATTGCTTTAAGAGGGATTGAGCGGAAACCTCCTCGGCCTCCGCTACTCTCAGTTGCAATTCGATGTCCTCGGGATCCAGTCGGAATAAGACGTCCCCTTTCTTGACTCGCTGACCCACCTCAACCTTGCGTTCCGCGATCTTGCCTGCGACACGGAAAGCTACCGACGTTTGGTACCGAGGCTGCAAGGTTCCGGTGAAAGCGTGCTTGGCGCCGGCAGAACCAAAGTCTGTCTGGATGACAAAGGCACGAACCACCAATTCGGAGCCGTTTGGATTCAAGCGGGGAAAAGTCGAATCGATAGTTGGCGGCGACGCGTCTCGGTTTGTTTCCGATTGGAGATTATGGTAGGCGAAAGCGGCACCAATTGAGGTAACCACGACCAAGATTGCCACCAGCAGGATTTTTCGTTTAGAAAACTTCATTGTAAGTTGCCTCGTTGTAATTTGGCACATCGTCATCTATTGACGCGGCGTCAATTTTTTTCGCTTTAAAAGGCCGCAATGGCGGCAGATTGACATTTGTTTGTTAGTTGAATGACTGCAGTTGGTTCTTGAGGGACCAAAATTTGGATTGAAGTGTTTCGTTCAGTTTTAACATGTGGTCGTTGTACTCCGCATGCATCATAACGGGCTGCCAAGCGAAGCCATTCAGGAGCGTGCAGCAGTGAACGCGAATTGCGTTGCGTGGATCGTTGATTCCGATGGCGGGCAACGATGGGCTAGAATATGTCAAGATTTGGCTCCCGTAATTGATTGCCCAGAACCCGAATACCAACTCTTCAGGCGTCAAACTTTCGGGAATCACCAGTTCCTTGAGAGCAACCGCGTCACGAACAATAGCTGCGACAATCCCCATGCATTCCCCTTCGCATTGGCGGATCAGATTTTGGCGTTGTTCCGAGGACTTATCCCAAATACTCTGATTCCGAATGCACTGCTCGACCAGGAAGTCGTCGGTGCAATGTTGGGTAAAGAATTCGCAAGCGGCCCCCAAGGCCATCATCCTAAATCGAGCGGGCCCCTTTACGATTGCCGACTGTTCGAACAGATTACGCCGCAGCGTCATCGATTCCACGGCTAGGGCGAGTACGATTTCTTCCTTGTTCGGAAAATGATTGTACATCGTCCCTTTCGCGTATTCCATTTGCGAGGCAACCCTATCCATACTCAGCCCTTGGAACCCCTCAGCGATTAGGATCTGCCGCGACACGCGGAGTATCTCCGAAGTTCTGAATTCCATTTCTTTTTGTTTTCTAGTTAATTTGACCATGATGTCAATTATTGGCGCTATGTCAAAACAAGCAAGTGGTTTATCTTCTTTTCTAGCCGGTTTCGCGGATTTCGGATATATTTTAGGTGGTCGCAGTTCGTTCTGCATAGGAATTGCATCTTTCGCGGAGAGGTTGTGAATTTATTCGCGAGGTGCAAAACATCGTCGTTTGCTCCGCAAAAGTGCGTTAGCGTGGCGCATCTTTCGCAGAGCGAAAGGCGACAATAGTAAAATCAAGGCCTCGCAGCGAATGGCGACCTTGCGACACCCGAAGGTTTTTTTCCCTTTAATGCGAAACAGTTGCGAACAAATGAGAATAGTTAGCTTCCTGAAACTCGTTGGCGTCATTGCGATTGCCTGGATATTCGATCCGTCGACCACGAGCTTGGCGCAGGAAAAGACTCCTAAAGCGAAACCAGCGCCGACTTCCAATGCGGTCCAAGCGGACAAGAACGAGGACCGAACGACCTTTTTGCGAATTAAGAAATCCGCCGGCGGGGAACCCGAATCGCTCCAGGTTGCGATCGCACGCTATTCTTTCGATGAGGGGGAGTTCAAGGGCGCGTACGTCGATCTTATTGGAGCAGTGCATGTCGGCTCAAAAGAGTACTACCGGGAATTGAACAAGCGGTTTAAGACCTACGATGCCATGTTGTATGAACTGGTAGCGGATCCATCTGCCAATAAGCCCAATAAGCGAGCCGAACGCGGTGGCATCAATCCGGTGGGTGCATTGCAAACAGGCATGAAGGACTTTTTGGATCTTAAGTTTCAACTCGACGAAGTAGATTACAGTCCCGCAAATTTCGTTCATGCAGACATAAGCGGTGAGGATTTTGTCGAGGACATGAAGCAACGAGGCGACAGCTTCTTAGGATTGTTTGCCCGAATGATGGGTGCCGGCTTGGCTGCCCAAAACAGCAAGAAGGGGGAAGCTCAGCAGTCGGAGATGCTGCTCGCCATTTTGGCCAAAGATACGATGAAGCTACGACGTGTGATGGCCGACCAATTTGAATCGATGGATAGCCAAATGGCGGGCATGGCTCACAAGGATGGAAAGAGTACATTGCTGACGGAACGGAACACTAAGGCATTTCAAGTTATGGAAAAGGAAATGAGGAGCGGCAAGAAGAAGTTGGCCATTTTTTACGGGGCTGGGCATTTGCTCGACATGCACGAACGCCTTTTGCGCGACTACAAGACAACTCAGACGAAACTGGAATGGCTTGACGCTTGGCCTCTCAAGTAGCTTCGCAGATCGTGAATCCCCCACTGCGTGGCACGCCCAAAGCGATTAGCGATGGGCGTGGGAAGTGTGGCAAATGACTCTAGCGATTCACCACGCCCTTCGTACCTCAGAGCGTGCCCCACAGTTTATAGATAGATTTCGAACTGCCCCGTGCCTAAAAGACTGGACAACTTTCCCTTGACCAGCGAAAGTTTCGGTTTTTCACTACACATCGCCTTACACATCGCCTTACACATCGCCTTACACACCGCCTTACCAAAGTCAGCGCGTCCCAATGGATCGTCGTAATTTTCTTGCAACCAGCGCGGCGGCAAGCCTCGCAGTGCATCACGTTTCGAACGCAGTGGCGGTGCAGTCACAATCGGTTCCAGTAGGCAAAGACGTCGGTCTAAAGCTGATTACTGCCGACCCGTTGGTGCTTGAGACACCGGATAGTCTTTTGGCAGCGAATCGCATCACTCCATCGTCTTACTTGTTTGTCCGCAATCACCATGGCGCCAAACAATTGGAGGACATGCAATCTAGGCCGATGACGGGTGAACTAGAAATCACTGGTCTTGTAGACAAGCCAACACGTTTTCCGCTGACGGAACTCGCCAAGATGGCTAAGACAGAAGTCGAGATGGTCTTGCAGTGTTCTGGCAACTTTCGGTTTCAGTTCAGCAAACTTTCGCCGATCAAAGGGACGCCCTGGAATAAGGGTGGGATTGGCAATGTCCGCTTCGCTGGAGTACGTATTTCCGATTTTTTGAAAGCGACCGGCGTAACCGCTTTAAAGGAAGCAAAGTACTTGACCGCCGAAGGGGCCGATCAACCTGAAAAGAAAGACCAAATCGACTACGAAAAGAGCATTCCGCTCGATGTCGCAATTTCACGGGGAATTCTTGCCACGGAGCTGAACGGAGTTGCATTGCCAGCGGTCCATGGTGGACCACTTCGATTGATCATTCCGGGCTACTACGGCAACGTACAAGTAAAGTGGTTGACCAAGTTTCGGTTGGAAGCCTCCGAGACAGTGAACTTTTTCCAGTTGCCGGATTATCGAACACCCAAGCAACGGATCGAACCAGGTGCTCCCGTTGAGTATACATTTGAGAACAGCGATCCCAACTTTGACATGAAGATCAACAGTCGAATCTTTGCACCGGAAGACGGTTCGATGATTGCGGCAGGAAAGAAAATCGATCTTCGGGGCGTCGCTTGGAACGATGGCTCGGCCGATTTGATTTCGGTGGAGTGGTCGCAGGATCAAGGTGCGAGTTGGAACTCGAGTCGTTTATCAGCGTCCGCTGGTCCGTACGCATTTCGCGAGTGGACTTCCAGTGCGACCTTTGAAAAGGGAGAGCATTCCATTTTGATCCGTGCGGTCGACGCGTTCGGTCGAACACAACCGATGGATGGTCGGTTGTTTTGGAACCCAGGCGGATATGGTTGGAACGCGATTGAGAAGGTTCGTATAACCGCAGTTTAGAGATACATGCCCTGGAAAGCAAAGTATCCAAGTGCTGCGATGGTCATAGGTACACCGTAGGGGAGCAAGTACATGCGTGGCTTGCGTTCCGCGGCTCGTTGGAAGAGTGCCTCTGAGTCACGAACTTCTACAAATTCACCGACGAGCATATTGAATTGCTGGAAATGTTTCTTCCATCGCCCAGAGTAAGCGATCATCAGGATGGCCATCACGCCACCGACGATGGCGGTTGTTGCGAAAATGTTCCAGGTGTGTTCAGCGTGCACCCAAGCACCGATGCCTGCAAGCAACTTGACGTCTCCAGCCCCCATGCCGCCGACCATGTAGATGCCATAAAGTAGAGCCAGCCCAAAGAAGGTGGCGAGTAGGCTCCAACCCAAGCCTGTCCATCCGCCGGATGCAAAGCTGTAAACCCATCCGCTAATGATCATTGGGAAAGTAAGCCAGTTCGGTACCTTCAATTTCCACCCATCGATCACTGCAGCGACGACTAGTACGGCTGATACAAACCAGATGTTCCAATGGTTTATCATGCCATCCAAAAGAGGAGCCGAATTCATGAGCGTGAGTCCTTGAAGAAATAATTGCGTCGAGAAATCAATAGTGGTTTGGTTTGAGTGGTTCAGGTGCATGAGTGCTTCGAGAGCCCCACTCTGGCAATCAAAGCATACAGAGAATCCGGACGGCCGATCTGCAAAAGGGCAAACCGGTCGCCGGTTCTGTATTGGGTTGCGGTTGACCAAAAAGGCCAATCGCTTAGTTATTTGAAGCGATGCCGCGGCCAAACCGAGCATCCAAACAAACTAGCTTGAAGTACCAAGCTGATTAGCAACGTTGGTAAACGTTGTGCTTGCGTTTTTACCAATGCTGGTAACGGCAGTCAAGCAAACAACGATAATGAGCGACAACATGACTGCGTATTCAACCGCAGTTGGTCCGTCTTCACTCTTCAAAAAGCGCTTCAACTTTATGGCGAAATTCTTCATAATAGTAACCCTCCGACAGGTGCTCGATTGTTGCCGAGCGAAAACAATGAAACACAGTCCCACAGGAATTAAACTGAATTCATCGCCATGATTTCAGTTCGTTCTGGGGCAGCAACGCTGTTGTGACAGCTGACGTTCGACATGTGAAACGTCACACGAAACTTAGGACACTTCTAGCGAGAGTCAAACTATACAGATTAAAAAGTTTAGTATTTTTGCAGAAGATATTCGCTTTTTTCCTTGAAAGGAAATCCACGCTGACAATTGGGTCCGATCCCAACGATTTTGCGGCCAGCGTCATGGGCCTAGACTATTCGTTTTGCAAGTTCAATTTGGGATGTAGATAGGACGACTGATTTTCGCATCTTGTTTCGTTATCATCTACATTCCTTGCAGACGCCCATTACAACCCGAACTACACGTTTACTAAGTACCGAGAATGCCAAATTCCAGTCCATTGAAAACAGACTCCGAGCCGAGTGGGCTAACCATTCCGGTTTCGAACTCGAAACCGATGCCATCCGTAGGGCTGGGATTTTGGAAAGTCGAACAGACGGCGGCAGCCGCTTTGACCGTGGAGGCTGTCAAAATCGGTTACCGCCATTTGGATTGCGCCTCGGACTACGGGAACGAAGCCAACGTCGGCGACGGGATCGCCCAAGTCGCTCGGCAAGGCCACTGCAATCGCGATGAACTTTGGGTAACGAGCAAGCTATGGAACACCTATCATCGGCCAGAGCACGTCAAACCAGCTCTCCAACGGTCTCTCCAGGACTTGAAACTGGACTACCTAGACCTGTATTTGATTCATTTCCCGATTGCACTTCAGCACGTTCCGATGGAAACTCGCTATCCCGCGGGCTGGTTTGCTGACCCAAACGCCTCTCAACCACGAATGATTCCCGTTTCGGTCCCGATTCGAGAGACTTGGCAGGCCATGGAAGAACTTGTGGATGCAGGTTTGGTCCGATCGATTGGCATCAGTAATTTTGGTGTGTCGCTCATTCGCGATTTACTTTCGCAGTGCAGAATACGACCGAGCGTCTTGCAAGTCGAGTCTCATCCCTATTTGGTGCAGTCCAAGCTGGTTCGATTTTGTCGCGAAGCGTCGATTGCGGTCACCGCCTTTTCCCCATTGGGAGCTCCATCCTATATTCCTTTGGGCATGGCAACCGAAAGCGACACCGTCCTCAATCACCCGGTTGTGCAATCGATCGCAAATGCCCACAGCCGTACCTCTGCTCAAGTCGTACTTCGTTGGGGCGTCCAACGCGGTACGGCTGTCATTCCCAAGACCAGCAAGTTCGAGCGACTCGGTGAGAATATTGATCTGGCTAGGTTCAGTCTGACCCAATCGGAGATGGACTCGATTAGTTCACTTGATAAAAACCAGAGGTTCAACGATCCGGGTGCTTTCTGCGAAAGTGCCTTCGGTTGCTTTTTCCCGATCTATGAGTAGCCAGACGTTTTTGTTCCTCGCAAATTTGCAGGTCCATATCGACATAGGTTTGGCTACCGTCGGTTTCCAACCGGCGGGGCCATAGCTGACAGATGCTGCCACGCCGGTTAAAAACCGACGGAAGCAAAATGAATCGGTTTGCCTGTCTGTTCAATCAGGCGAAGTGGAAGAAAAGATTTAGCCGCCTCCGGCGGGCAAAGCCGAGGGCAACGGGATCTAGGAGATTATTCGACCATCGCAAGTTGTTTTGAAATCGTGACCAAGACGTTTTTGAACATCGGAGTGCGCGACTGAGGGTCGACGGCTCGCGAGACAAGTACGTTGGATTCCGGATAGTACATCATGGCACTTCCGTCTCGGATCTCGTCGAACGAACGAGCGAGTATGTTATGCATTCGGCCTGTATCGCTGCTGACCGTAACAAGCTGGTCGTTTGTGAGCCCCATGCGTTGCATGTCCTTGGGGTTGATCAAAATGACATCGCGACGATCCTGATTGCGATACAAATCGTAGTCTTCGTAAACAACGGTATTGAATTGGCCTTCGCTTCGAACCGTCATCATTCGAAGTTGGTTTTCGGCCAGTTGTTTCAATTCTGGGAGTCGGTGGGTGAAGAGTCTTGCTCTCCCATCCTTGGTATTGAACTTGGGCTCATGGTAGGTTCGCCCGCCAACTTGAAACTCCTTTCCGGTCTTGGCGATAGTATCAATTTCCTCGTAACCCGGGACGACTTTCGAAATCCAATGACGGATCGTATTGGATTTCTGCATCTGCTCCCAATCCACGGGTGTCGAAGTGCCGAGCACTCGTCGTCCGATCTCGGCAATAATACTCACTTCGCTGCGGGGCCCGGGTAGTCGTTTTGGACCACCGTCGCTCAACCGAACGTAGTTGAACATGGATTCTTGAGTGGTCGGCTCCGGCTCTTCGTCACGAGCCAAAACAGGTAAGACAATCGTCGACTTGGCGAGGCCGCGACCGTGGCCCGTATTCAGCGTTGTATTGAGCATGACGAGCAGGTCCAGTTCGGCGAGGGCTTCGTCGGAATACTGAGCATCTGGGTTGGATCCATACAGATTCCCCCCAAGACAAAGGCCAAATTTCAAGTCACCGGACTTTGCACCCTCGATGCAGTCCATGGTATCGCGGCCTTTGGTCGTTGGAAGCTTGACACCGAATTGGTTGGTAAGGTTTTCGAACAGCTCATCTTTAAGCTTAGGCGTTACCCCGACGGAACCGATACCTTGAATGTTGGAGTGGCCACGGATGGGCATGACGCCTGCCCCCTTACGACCAATCATGCCGCGAAGCAAAGCAAGATTGGTAATGGCCTGTACGTTTTCAACGCCGTGCGTGTGATGGGTGATCCCCATCGTCCAAGAAAACACAGAGCCTTGACTCTTGGAGTACACGGTCGCAAGTTCGCGAATGGCTGTTTTGTCGATGCCGCTTTTTTGGCAAATCTCGCTCCAACTGGTGGCCGCCAATCCAGCTAAATGAGTTTCCACGTTATTACAATATTTTTGCAGATACTCTAAATCATGTTCCCCCATTTCCACGATGGCCTTAGAAATTCCAGTGAGCAACGCGAGGTCGCCCCCTATGTGAGGTTGAACGTAGTGGGTCGCGATCTTGGTACCGAAAAAAAGACTCTTTGGGTCGCTTGGAACCTTGAACCGGACCAACCCAAGCTCACGCATCGGATTGATGACGATGATCTTGCCGCCACGGCGTCGTAGATGCATCAATGTGGTCATGAGTCGGGGGTGATTACTGGCCGGGTTCCCTCCGATGATGAAGATCGTATCGCAATGATCGAGATCCTCTAAGACCACGGTTGCGGTCCCGGTTCCGAGGGAAGTTTGCAGTCCAACGCCGCTCGCTTGATGGCAATAAAAGCTACAATTATTGACATTATTGGTACCGTAAAGGCGGGCCAGCAACTGCAACAGAAAACCAGCTTCGTTACTGCTGCGACCGCTGAAATACCAAAACGTCTCATCGGCAGTGAGTTGGATTAACTTGGCAGCGATCCGCTCAAAGGCCTCATTCCATGTGATGGTTCGGTAGTGTTCCGTTCCCTGTTCGTACAGGATGGGTTGAATCAATCGTCCACTCGATTCCAGCTGCCTAGGAGACCAATTGCGGATCTGAGCAATCGGGTGTTTTGTCCAAAAATCAGCGGTGATTGCCGGCTGCATGTCCGCAGCCATGGCCTGGATTGATTTCTTGCAGACTTCTGGAAAAGACCCTTTTTCGTTTACCATTCCACCATGTTGGCCTCCCATTCCCAACGCGCATGTCTTGCAGGCATTTCGGGATCGCAAAGCCCGATAAAGTTTCCACAAGCCGCCGGACTCAATACCCTTTCGAAAGGTGTATCGGATCGCTTGCCAACCGCCGCCTGCAGATAGCTTTTTCATGATGGAGTGTCGCTGAATGGTTGTTATAGGATGCGGAACTGAATGCAGGCACCAGGATACTCCGCTAATGTCGGATTGAGAAGTTCTCAAACGCATGGCTCGGTTCCGACTCAAACCGATCCATTTGCTTGATTTTGCCAGGCATCGAAGCTTTTATCGATTCGATAAAGCCATCGATCTCTTTGGAATCCGCTTCTACGACGATTTTCACTCGGCCGTCTGGGCAATTCTCAACCGTGCCCTTAACGTCAAATCCTTTTGCGATTTCGTTCGTGGTAAAGCGAAATCCGACTCCTTGTACTCGGCCGGAGAAGAAAAGAATCGCGCGAATCATCGGTGAAGTGGTGGAGGGGTGAGGGGTGAGGAGAGTGTTCGCAATGGATTTGGATTAGGCTTTTGTTTGAATGCTAACACTACTTGATTGCAATCAAGTAGCCGATGATGGCACCGACTAACAAAGCAGGGGGAAGCAAAATGGCGACTGTCAAACCGATCACCATTCCTTTGCTGGCCTGTACTTTGTCTTTCACCGTGCTGTCTTGACGCGTGTTCGAGGATTCAACCGCATCGATTGGCAGCCCACGAGAATCGGCCAGCAGAGGATTTTCGGGAAAATTGCGTTGGGATGGATTTGAATCGTTGGAGTGAAGGGACGCTTCCTGAGCAACCTCATCTTGGCTGACCGCCGTGTCGGGGTCCGGTGAAAGTGGCGGTGGCGACGACCACGGGCCTCGCGTCATTCTCGGTTGAGTTATCTGAGAAGAATCAATCGCCCAAGGTTCCAATCTTGCCGCAACTTCGGCGCATGTTTGAATACGTTTGTTGGGATCCTTGTCCATCATCTCGGCAATGATATCAACGAATTCTTCGCTGATATTTTCCGCAAACCGGCGTGGGTGAAAGGGGGTCTCTTCTAAATGACGACGCAATTTGTGGGCAGTGTCTCCGCCTGGGAAAGGTACCTTACCACATACGGTGTAATAAAGCGTGCAACCGAGAGAGTAAACATCACTGACAGGTCCAACGGCAAGCGGCGTGCGGATCTGTTCGGGCGAGAGGTAGTCCGCAGTACCAACAATCTTGCCGGCCCGAGGGTCGTCCACCAAGTTTGCCGTAAACGCTGCAAGACCGACGTCGGAAACCTTCGCAATACCGTCTGGGGTGACAAGGATGTTCCCTGGCTTGACGTCTCGATGTACCATCCCCTGCTGATGAGCATATTCGAGCCCGTAAGCGGCTTGCATGATAATGCTGGCTGCTTGCTCTTGTGGAAGTGGCCCCTTAGCTTTGATCAAACGCCGAAGGTCCATTCCTGGCACATACTCGGTTACCAGATAATGGACCGTACCATCCTTGCCTGCATCATACGCACGGACAAGGTAGGAGCAATCCAGTTTCGCTTGAAGTCGAATTTCGCGAGTAAAACCATCTAAGGTCTGTGGCGTCAGTCGACCGACGGGAAGGGTCTTGACGGCACACTCGCGCCCCATCACTTTGTGAATCGCTTTGAAGACATGCCCCATCCCCCCCTGACCAATGAAGTCCGTGATAATGTAGGGGCCCAACGTCAGTTTGACTCGTCCATCACTCAGTTGCACGGCTTGGTATTCGGTTAACGCTCCTTGCTCGATGAAGATAGCTCGAAGCAACTTGTCTTCCAGTTCCGACGGGACAGGCTGCGGTTCCGTAGCGCAGCGAAATCGGAGCAAGCGCAAACAGTATTCCCATTGTGCGTCCGCGATCAGTCCGCTGGCTAATGCAGCCCTTCGAAATTTCGATTCCAACTAAATTTGCCTTCAAAAACGAAATACGCTCAAATTCCCTGACCATCTGACATTGATTCTAGCACCCCCTAACTTCAAGTCACACACTTCCTTCGAATCTATTCCCAAAACTCAATATGTTCCCATCTCCGCTTCTTCGACGATTTCTCTCGTATTTCCTTTTGATTGGATTGGTTGGGGCTTTCGGCTGTAGACCGTCAACTGCCCGATCCTCGGCCAAGACGCCATCGGTAAAGGCGACCGATTCCTTGGAGTCGCGGACCACAACGACCCCGCATGATGAAAGCGATGACTTTTTTGAGAGCGCAACCATACCTCGAATCGTTGTAAAACTATCCGAAGATCAAGCACGCACGCTTAGCGAAAATCCGAGGGGGTACGTGCGGTGTACGCTAATGGAAGAGGGTGGAATGCGATATGAAGTCGGTTTAAAACTGAAAGGAGCGGCCGGGAGCTTTCGGCAGCTCGATGAAAAACCTGCCTTTACGATCAACGCCAGCAAGTACCGCAAACAGCAGTCATTCCATCAACTCCAAAAGTTTCATTTGAACAATTCGGTTCAAGACGAGTTGTACGTCAACGAATGGTTATGTGCGTCCATCTGCCTTGAAGCAGGCGTTCCAACACCGCGCGTAACCCATGCTCGCGTGTGGCTCAACGATCGTGACTTAGGGCTATATGTTTTTAAGGAAGGCTTTGATCGTCAGTTCTTACGACGGCATTTCCGGGACGCGAGTGGAAATCTGTACGATGGCGGTTTCTGCCAGGATATTGATAGCGAATTAGAAAAAGACTCGGGCGACGGTCCCAATGACTTGAGCGATCTCCGGGCGCTGAACGAAGCATGCGCGGCAGAGGATTCCGAATCGCGGGGACGACAAATGGTGCAACGGCTCGAGATCCAAGCCTTCCAAACGTTTATGGCTTTTGAAATGATGGCATGTCACTGGGACGGTTACGTCGCCAACCGCAACAACTATCGCATTTATTTCCCGCCCGATTCGAAGCGTGCATGGTTCTTGCCACACGGCATGGATCAGATGTTTCAAGATCCAGGGTTTCAAACGTTTGGACAAACCCCCGCAATCGTTTCAAGTTCTGTTCGCAGCAATCCCGAATGGAACGAACAGTTTCGCCAGCGCGTTGCCAAGCTGTTGCCGTTATTCGATGGTGATCAGTTAGCGGGGCGGGTTCAACAACTGCACCAAAAACTCCGCCCGACGTTAGTGGAATTGAATCCGGATGGCATCGCGGATTTCGATGAACAAATAGCTCAATTGCAAGATCGACTGCATGAACGTTTTCGCTGTATCGCTCAACAACTGACAAAACCAGATCCAGCCTTGGATCAAGACGCTTCCGTAATGGAATTCGGCGTTGGCGAACCGGTCCCCCTCGACGACTGGGATCCACAGCAAGAAACGCAGGACGCTCTGTTAGTTCGAGTTGATCCCTCCGAGAATTACGTCGACACGTCCGACGACGGAGTCGTTTATTCGATCGCGGTTGGAGAATCGAGTGATTGTGTGGCTTCTTGGCGGAAGACGGTCCTGTTGCCACAAGGCCACTATTGGCTGGAAGCACAGTTGCGAGTGGATGATGTCGATCCACGCAAGAACGATGACCGGGGTGTAGGCGCCGGCCTCCGGATATCTGGCGTGAATCGGGACAACGCGTTGGTGAACAGCAGCGACTGGTGTGACGTCCGCTACGAATTCAACGTGAGCGAGGAGCAGCAGTCGGTGCAGCTCGTCGCGGAACTTCGAGCGACCAAAGGGACGATGGCGATGAAAAACGCGCAACTGACGCGGTTAGACCCCTGAGGAGGACTTTGCCGTAGATGGATCATTTATCTTAGCATTCGACGGAGTCCGTAAGCCGAGTTAGACTATTCGCTCAAACACCCGCACGCTTCTCGCATTCACTATTCTCATTTCCATGACAACATCATTCAACCAAAAATCATCCATTGACGAGATTCGGCATCGCTTTGACAACGATGTGGAACGATTTTCCAATCTTGAAACAGGCCAAACCGCAACCATCGACGCACCGCTTGCTATGGATTTGATCACGCAGGGGGCGATCTCGGCAACGCCAAACATCCGTCGAGTGCTAGATATCGGCTGCGGTGCAGGAAACAACACTTTGAAGCTCCGAGAGGCATATGGACAGGATTTCGCAGTCGATTTCTTGGATCTTAGTGAGCCGATGTTGGTACGAGCAAAGCAGCGATTATTTGCAGCAATTCCCACGATGAGTCGATACGCAATCAATCTCCATCGAACTGATTTTCGACAAGCGATACTCGAAGACGACTCGTTCGACGTCATTCTTGCGGCGGCGGTTTTGCATCATTTGCGAGATGAGGATGATTGGGAAGTGGCGTTTAGAAAGATCTTTCGGATTACCGCCCCTGGTGGCAGTGTTTGGATTACCGATTTGGTCTCGCACGAAACCCAATCGGTTCAAAAGTTGATGTGGGGACGTTACGGCGACTATTTGGCAAACCTTGCTGGCGATGAATATCGCGACAAAGTATTTGCCTACATTGACAAAGAGGATTCACCACGCCCGGTGACCTTTCAAATGGAATTGCTCCGAAAAGTGGGTTTTAAGCACATTGAGCTGCTTCATAAGAACTCCTGTTTTGCAGCCTTTGGTGCAATTAAGGCGACCGACAATTCTTGATGTGCCGTCGCCGCGGAATTTAGGTTATCATTGGCCGCTCGCGGTAAGCAACGTTATGAAGTTAAATACAGAAAGTAAGGGGGGAATCCATGAAACTAAATGAACTGCTTGGGGACCCCGCATGGCTGTTTGATCTTGGCTTTCCAATCCAACAGTTCCGAGGGCGATTGGCGAATCCCGAACGCTTGGAGTGGCAGCTTGGCGACGAGTATAAGATGCCAGCCTTGAGCTCCCTAAGCGGCGGAAAGCGATTTGCCGAAATGTTGATCGCTTGGAATAGTAATGGACTATTTATTCATGCACAATTGCGGGCTGCCGCGGGGAGGGAAGCTGCTGCCTCGGAAAATAGTTGGTCCGCCAAGACGCAGTTGTGCTCGGTGTACATCGATACACGATGGAGTCCTGGCGTTCATCGTGCTACGTCGTTCTGCCATCGATTCGATTTTCTGTTGAATCGTCCAACTCGCACGCAATCCGTTATTCGAGGTCATGGTGAGTTGAATCCCATCCAACGCGCACGTGCAACCCCTGCTACGGTTCATCCGAACGACATTTCCGTTGCGACTTTTTTCCATTCCGAAGGATATGACATCAAGGCATACTTGAAGGGGGACACGTTAACAGGATTTTCTCCGGAGGAATTTCAAGAGATAGGCATTTTCTACACGATCAACGATTCTGTCTTAGGCAATCAGATTATGGCCCGAACGCTGCAGAGTCCCTATTTTGAGGATCCAAGCATTTGGTGTCGCGGCCAGCTTCTTCAGTCACAGACGTAATTCCATGATACTACTGCAACGGACTAGCAATTCGTTTGGGCCTATGGATGGCTCCGCCATTCGTCCCGATAGATTCGCTGCCATGTCCCTTGATCAGATTAAGGCGATTGGCCTTTCGACGGAAAGCGGAACGATTGCGTTAGAGGATGTCTTTGACGTATCGACCGATCGAATGCCGTTAGAGCCCTTTCTTGTGATCGACGGGAATTGCGAAGCCATCGATGGCTTGGGGACAGGGATGCAATGTGGAACGATGTGTATTTTAGGTGACGTGGGTGATAACACAGTCCGAAGTATGAGTGGAGGTTCGATCGTCATTGTTGGCAATGTTCGAGATCACCTTGGGGCTGGAATGACGGATGGTTTAATCTATGTGGTAGGAAATTGCCGTCATCGTTTGGCTTCGCCGTTGGCGGGAAGAAAATCGGGAATGCGAGGAGGGGATATTTTGGTGGCAGGCTGCGTTGGGGATCGCGCTTGTGAACGCATGCGTCGAGGAACTGTTTTCGTAGCCGGAGATGTAGGCGACTATTGTGCGGCGCAAATGATTGCAGGTAGTCTCGTGGTAATGGGCGAATTGGGGCGAGAATGGGGGGGAGGCATGCGGCGAGGAAGCATCATTCTCGGGCGTGCAAGCTCAGCCAGACCGTCAGCCTCCCTTTCGGCGGCAAGGGATTTCGAATTGAGTTTCTTGCCGCTGATTTGGCGCCACTTAGGGAAAATTCAAGCTGACGCGTTGGCAATTCTTCACTTGTCGATCGCCCTTTCGCAGTCGGCGACAAAACGAGCGACCAGAGAAGTGCCAATGCCAATCCGAATCCCAAGTACCAGATGGGTGCAACGACAAATAGCAGACTTGAACTGCGATGGACGAGGGGAAGTTCTGGTGCTGAAACGTGTTTCGTCGCCGACTATCTTGCCAAAATTCGTATTCGAATAGCTGATTCCCGAAAGCAAATTGCCGATACGGTAACTCCGAGTTTCGGTAAAGCCATTACCAAGAACCTCGTTCGTCATTCGGCACCGAATCGAGTTCGGAGAATGGATCTGAGATCGTCGGCCATCGTTCGTAGCTCCTCAATCGTTCTAGACCGAAGTTCCTCTTCGTTTAATTCAAGTTCCTTGAGAATCGACTGACACGTCCGAATCACGCCGATCAATTCACCCTTCTCGATACCCTTCTCGATACCCTTCTCGATACCCTTCTCGATTCCCTTCTCGATTCCCTTCTCGATACCCTTCTCGATACCCTTCTCGATTCCTTCTTGCCGTCCTTCCAGGAAGTACTGTTCTGCGATTGTTGACATAAGTGCTGGTCCTTGGCTTGGGAATGATTGTTTGATGGCATCCATAAGTTCTTGTCGACCCAGTTTAGGGGCTGCACTGATGACATATACCAAAAATGCCTTAAGAGGTTCCGCGTCGCGGCCATCGTGGGTGATCTCCCGAAAGAGCTCCATTAATTCCGCGAGGCTGGATTGAATTTCACCGCCCCAAATACATCTTAGCGTCTGAATCACCGCTTGCAAAAAGGGATTGCCATACTTTTTTTCCTTAGGCTGGTGACTCAAATCAAGCAAAATCGGTGAAAACTGAGGCATATGGCGTTTTAACGCGTCTGGAACCTTCAAAAGGTCGTCGAGACTCCGTGCAACTGTCCAAGCGGCCTCGCCGTGGTAGACGATCAATGGAATAACGCAAGCTAGGGGCTGGTCCTCGCGCAGCGACTGTTCCAAGACTCGCACGACGTACTTAAGCATCTGAAACGAAGTCATCGGATCCGGCTGACTCTTGTGCTCCATCAATACGTAGATCAATATCCGAGCATATCGAGGGCCCGAACTGGCGGTGAGCGACTCAAGCAGGGCTTGCTTTGGCGAGACAGAGAAGAGCAAATCCGATTGGCTTTCTCGAAGGTGATCATCCACAAACGAACCCGACACAAGCTTCAACGTTGATAGATCGATATAATCAAGAACTTCCTGAGCCAACTGCGATTCGAGAAAATTGCAGGCGACTTCCATATGCGAGAACGAATAATGGAAAAATCGGTTGTGCGGGCTCGGTAGCTTCGGTTCTATCATGATCGAAATAGTATAGCATCGTAGATTCGAGAATTTTTAACCAACGATCTCTCCAATAGCGCGGATAATAATGAAGCGACGTGGCATCAATACCTAAGCGCAACGATCCTTTTCATCGTACGAATATTGCGAATGGTGTTTATCTCAGACGCTGCTTTGGCCAAACGGTTATTGCTGAAGAGCGGTGACACAGAAATCTTCTCGCCTCGACAGAGCCAGTACATTTCGGTTCCATCAAAAGCAAAATCGTCGTAGTCCCCTTTCAGCTTGAGCACTTCTTTCTGCATGGCTGAAGATGGCGGTTCTAAAAAGAGGGCCACGTTCACTGTGTAACCTTCCTTTTCAACCTCGGTCAATTGAAATGGATTCAGGTCGGCAATCGCTGCAACTTGCTCCATCGAACGAAGGATGACCTGTGTTTGAAAACCCAAGTCCGATAGCAACTGTGCTTCTATACGTCCCCTCAGCTTTGGAACAGCTTTAGTCGTTCCAGAGAACAGCACATTACCACTCACCAGAAACGTCGTCACGTTCTCGAATCCGAGCGTATGGAACGATTGAATGAGCTGCGGCGACTTAACCGTCCTACCGCCAACGTTGACCGCGCGCAAGAATGCGACCATTCTCATTTTTGTGCTCACCGCGATCCTGGGTCTTTGCCATCGACCCACGGACCGGCTAATTTCATGTACTCCGGGTCCTTCAATAAACTACCTGAATCGCCTGCCGTCCAGCCTGGTATTTGGTTGGGCTTGGCGCGAGCGTGCGACTTGGCTTCCCATTTCTTGGCCCAAGACGAATCGCCATCGTGCACCGACAAGTTTTCGGCGTCAAAATGGTAAACCTTGCCTTCGCGATAACTTCGAGCCCCTAACAGCACGTTGGTAATGGCTGCGGCACCCAGGTCCACTGAGTTGTTACATTTCATTGGGTCCTTTGCCACCATGGCTTCGATCCAGTTTTTAAAGTGGGCATACGTTGTGTCCTCGACCTTGTCCGATGTAATTGTTTCTTTCGTCAGTTTGCTGTTTCCTGTCACTTGCGGTCTCTCGGGCACAAACTCAAACTTCTCAAATTGCTCCCCATTCCCAAAGATAAAAGAACCTTGATGGCCGCGAATCAACTGCGCAATCGGCGATTCCTGGCAAGACATCGTTGCCGTTACCAAGCCTTGGACACCTTCATTGAAGTCGGCAACAACCGTGGCCACGTCAGGAACATCTCGGCCATCGTATTCCATAAAGATTCCGCCAGCACCAACCACACGGCCAGGGAATCTCAATCCCGTTGCCTTGAGCATGGCAGTCGTGCGATGCACAAACAAATCGGTATACATGCCGGAACCAAATGGCCAAAATCGTCGCCATTGTGCGTAGACTTCTCGGTCGAATGCTTGATTCACAGCCAGTCCGTCGTCGACACCCAGCCATCTGTTCCAGTTGATGTTCTTCGGGGTCATACTCGGCGTCAGTTTGTAGTATCGCCACTGCCCAACATCCGAATTGCGAAAGAACTCGGTTTGGTACATCAGAACTTTGCCGAGTTTTCCTTCACGAAGAAGCTTGTTGACCTCGGTCCATAGAGGCAAGCTAGTCGATTGCACGCCCACTTGCATGACTCGGCCGGTCTTCTTCCAGACCTTGAGAACCGCGATGGCTTCTTCGACGGTCTTCGTCATCGGCTTCTCGCAGTAGACATCTAGCCCTGCTTGCATGCACTCGATCGCTTGCGTGGCGTGCCAATGATCTGGCGTGGCAATGCAAACGGCGTCGAGCTTCTCCTTGGCGATCATTTCGCGGAAGTCATCGTACTTGGCGGGAGTGTTCTCATTCTTTTCGTGGATATAATCCGCAGCACGATCGCGGTGCTCACTGTAGACGTCGCAGACAGCCACCAATTCAATTGGCTGTCCGGCAGCACATAGTTTCGACAAGGTCCTGACGTGTGCATTGAAACCGCGTCCCCCTGGGCCGATAATCCCGATTCGAATTTTTCCGTTTGCACTGGCCGCGCGCACTACGCTTGGCTGAATGGCCGTTGTTGCTATCGCTCCAGAAGCCGCTGCGATAGCGCTTCCAATCTTAATAAAGTCGCGACGAGAAACACTTTCGGTTTTCGAAAATTGAGGTTTCTGGATTTGGTCTGACATTTGGAGAGGACTCGCTTTGCATTACAGAATTGGGGAAGGGCAACCGCCACAATTTAATCTTTGCGAGTTTCAAGTGCAACGATATCCTAACGAATCCAGCTACAGCCTTCGATCGGATAAACATTTGCGCTCTATCGCAGAATGCCGACCAATACACTTAGAGCCGAAGCTCCCTACGCCGATCAAACGGACGTTTATCGACTACAACTCAGCGCGACAGAGGAACGCGGCAAAAAGTACGTCTTCTTGGTTATCTTTGATGGTATGGATTATCAAACCACGCAAGCAGCAGCCATCTACAAGTCCGGCAAAGTCGGATACACCGAAGGCCGGGGCACCGGCTTGTTATTTTAAGACTACAACCAAGTCAAAACGGACTTTGGTTATGTTGTTACGGCACCCTATGGTGATGAAGTAGAAACCGACGTCGACGCGCAATTGAATACGAAGCCAATAATCAAATTTGGCGGCTTTGACTCGAGGTTAGCTGGTTCGTTCCCTTGGCAGACCGAAATCGATGCTCAGTACCCGATCAGCCGATCCAAGATCTCGAATCATGCCTACACGGACTCATCCTCATCTGCAACGTCCTTCACCGCGGGAATCAAAACGATCAACGGTGCTGTGAACTTAGACTGTGAACTTAAGAAAGTGGAAACGATCGCACAGCGATTGCAGCGCACCCAAGGTTTTTCTGTCGGAGCGATTACGAGCGTTCCGTTTTGTCATGCGACCCCAGCGGCGGCTTACGCTCACAACGTCAGCCGAGATGACTATCAGGATTTATCACGCGACATGCTCGGCTTGCCAAGCATATCGCACAAGTCGGATCCACTCCCAGGACTCGATGTCGTATTAGGTGGTGGCTACGGCGAAGTAACCAACGACGGTGCCGGCCAAGGCCAAAACTTTATCGCCGGAAACAGGTACCTGACTGACGAAGACTTGAAACGGGTGGATGAAAGCACCGGTAGCCCCACGGCTAAATACGTCGTCGCACAAAGAACCAGTGGAGTCAACGGGCCAAAGCTATTGGCCGACAAAGCTTCCCATGCCGTGGCGGAAAAGAAGCGGTTGCTAGGGTTCTTTGGTGTTAAAAAAGGGCACTTGCCGTTTCAGACTGCCAATGGCGACTACCAGCCGGTCCTGGATGTGAAAGACGCCGAAGTTTATTCGGAGGCAGACATCGACGAGAATCCGACCCTCGCCCAAATGACCGAAGCCGCCCTAAAAGTATTGCAGGAGGACCCAGATGGGTTCTGGTTGATGGTGGAATCGGGAGACGTCGACTGGGCGAACCATGCAAACAACATCGACAATTCCATCGGGGCCGTGTTGAGTGGAGACGCAGCCTTGGAAAAGATTTTTCATTGGATTGAGGCTCGCAAGGCATGGGAGCAGTCGCTAGTCATTGTGACGTCGGATCACGGGCATTTCCTTCATCTGCTTCAACCAGAAGTTCTAACAGACAAATGATGGCGGCTCGACAGTCTCCGTCGAGAAAACTTGGTGGGGACCACCGAGCCCCAATTTGAAATATCGAGCTATTTCTCTGCAATCCAACTGGAAGCAAACTTCAACATGACTTCAACCCTGAATTGGAACTCGCGCCAACTTACTCACGGTTGGCAACGGGGAGTCAATGCATTTTTTTGGGGGCTTGGATTCACGGAAGCCGACTTTGATAAGCCCCACATTGGGATCGGCACACCGTTGCTCGAAGGTAACTTGTGCAATGTACACAGCTACCGATTGGCGCAACACATCCAAGTGGGTTGTGTCGAAGCTGGGTTGATTGGTTTTCCGTTTGGAGTCTCTCCGGTCAGCGATAACCTCGTCCAAGGTGGCCCCGACGGAGGCGCATCGCTGGTTTCTCGAAACCATATCGCGAATGGAGCGGAGATGGTGTGCGAAGCTCATCGTTACGATGCCTTGGTTGGCCTGCATCATTGTGACAAGAATGGACCGGGGTTTGCGATGGCTCTCGCACGGACAAACTTTCCTGGGCTGATAGTCAACGGTGGTTCGATCATGCCGGGGTGTCATCAAGGTAAACCGACCACCATTTTCGACGTCTACGATGCACAAGCACGCGTACGGGCGGGGCAAATGCAGGACGCAATTGCGGAAGCCATTCTTCGCACGGCTTGTCCGGGACCAGGTGGTTGCGGGATTGCAGCTTCGTTCAACACATGGGGAATCGCCATGGAAGCGATCGGCTTGAGCCTTCCCAATACTTCTTCCATACCTGCCATTGATGAAGGAAAGAATTTAGAATGCCAACGCGTTGGGAAATCGATTCGTCGGTTGCTTGAACGGAATCTACGTCCGCGAGATATCCTAACGCGTCAAGCGTTCTGCAATGCCATGTCCGCCATCGCTGCCATTGGTGGATCGACGAACGGAGTGCTTCATATATTGGCCTTGGCTCGTGAAGCACATGTCGAGTTCGGACTGCGTGACATCCAAGCGATCTGCCGTCGAACGCCGGTCTACTGCAATTTCGCACCGCGAGGAACTGGCACCATGATCGACTTGCATCGCCTAGGTGGAACGAGCATGTTGCTTCGTCACCTATTGAACGCAGGGCTTCTTGACGGCAAGTGCATGACGGTCACCGGCGAGGATTTGGAATCCAATCTGCATGCAGCTCCTGAAGTCCCTGCCGTCAACGAATTGATCGCTCCGCTTAGGACGCGCTGGAAAGAGTACGCGGACATTCAGGTTTGCTTTGGCAACATCGCGCCTCAAGGGATTGTTTTTAAAGTCTCGATCCTCGATTCGCCCCGTTTTCAGGGGACAGCGATTTGCTTTGAATCCGGAAAGGCAGTTTCGGATGCAGCCGTAGAAAATCGGATTCGGCCAGGCCATGTGGTTGTTCTGAGGGGACTTGGCCCCGTCGCGGCTGGAATGCCCGAGGTTCATGTTGCAACGGCAGCCCTATCGATGCCTGATCTCAAAGGAAAAGTGGCTCTCCTATCAGACACGCGCGTCTCAGGCGTGTCGAGCGGCGCGATTGGCGTTCATTGTTCGCCGGAAGCGGCCATGGGCGGTCCCATTGGAATGATCCAAGATGGCGATTCTATCGCTTTCGATTTGGAGAATGGAACGGTCCATGCGGATGTCGACTTTAGCCAGCGCACTCCGAGGACCGTCAAGATTAAACATCTGCGAGGCTATATGGCTGACTTTGCGGCAGTCACTACGCAAGCTGACCAAGGTTGCGTTAGCAAATGGCTGGCAGAATCATCGGCATAAGGCCAATAACAAGCCAATGCCCCCGAGTTTACTTCGGATTAACCCATCGCAGCCAGCATATTGGCCATGCTTTCACTGAGAATGGTTTCGACTCCAGGCGTATAGTCAAATACCTCGACGCTAACCCAACCTGAGTAGCCGATTTCCTTGAGGGCCGTAAAAATTGGTATTTGATCAACATCCCCCATGCCTGGTCCGAGCCGGTTGGGGTCATTGGCATGGAAATGAATGAGAATATCCGCGTAATTGCGGATGATGGCGTCGATTGGCCCGCCGTCGCTGCTCATGGCTTTGACGTCGAGATGCAACTGGATTTGCGGGCTACCAATCAAGTTGATCAACTCGCGAGCTTGAAACGCATGATTTAAAAAATTTCCTTCTTGTGGTCCAAGCGGTTCAATGGCAATTTGAATTCCGTACTTCTCTAAGCTTGGAACTACGTTGGCCAACAGATCGGCTGCGTTATCCATGGCTTCTTCGTGGCTCATAGTATCCGGAAAATTTCGCTGCAAAGGTGAACCGAGCACCATGAGCTTGCCGCCAAGTTCGCTGCACAATTGAGTAAGTGCACAGAAGTACTCACTGGTCTTGGACCGAATGCCCAGGTCGTCCGTTGTTAGATGGTAGCCCGATGTCTTGGCCAGCAGCCAATGCAATCCGATGATTTCTAGCCCGTGCTCGATCGCACACTGACGATACTCCGTTCGTTGCGATTCGGAAATTTCGTAGACGCTTTTGCCCAGTGTAAATGGGGCGACCTCGATACCGGTATAACCATATTTGCGTGCCTCTTGGAATCCTCGTTCGATGGGCCAGTCGCCAAACGTCTCGTTGCAAATCGCAAATTTCATTTAAGCTTCGTTTTGACAGGAATCATTACTCAACCGATTTAGGAACTTCGCCACCCGCTCGCGTCGCAAGCGCTTGGAAAACTTCCAAGTCGATACTATTGGAGAGGTACTTCGTTGCGCAGTCTCCAAAAACAAAGTGCGTACCACCCGTATGATAGCTTGAAAAGTCATCGAAGTGGCCCTCTGGACTGTTGGGGACATGATCTGTTGTACCAAGGAACCTAGCCGAAGCACCTGCAGCGCTCGAAATGTAACCATGCCATAGGGAACCACCCAGCTTGCTACCTCGTTCGCCGAATATAAACGTATTGCTAACGCCGTCCGTCATGTCCCTCATTCGTATGAACGAGTTTCCGAAAAAGACTCCGTCCCCATTGTAAGGAAAATCATCGATTTCCAGTGCCCCGAAAACACCCACGTAATTCGATTTGGCGATGGGAAAGAGTTTTGGCCCAAGGTCGATGTTGTGTCCACCATCTTCATCGACGCCTGTATCTGCGCCCAACTGAAAGATCGACTCACCCGGATCCGACGGGCAAATGAACGTTGGTACGACGGTTTGTAAGTACGGCATATTCACCGTAGCATCGATCGGAAAACTCGTGTTCAACAGGTTCGAAATATTCGATTGCTCAAGGTAAGGAAGCAACGCTTGACTTACGCTCCAGCCTGGTTTGGTGGTCTGCCTCCAATCGACCCAGCCACTTGGAAATCGTTTAAAAGCCGATTCGTAATTGGTTACGCCTAGGCCTAACTGCCGAACATTGTTCGTGCATTGCGTCCGCCTAGCGGCTTCACGTGCAGCCTGGACCGCAGGCAAAAGTAAGCCAACAAGAACTCCAATAATGGCGATAACGACCAGTAGTTCCACGAGCGTAAATCCCTGCAAAAACCCGATGGAACGTCGTTTATGGGTAGTTTTCATGCTCTGTACCGGAAGACTAAGGTAATGAAACCGATATTCGAATCACACCGCAAACACCTCCGTGCGGCAAATGCAATTGAATTGCGATTATGAATAGTATCCGATACGAACCGGAATTGTCAACGGTTCAGTAATTGATTCTTGAATTACCACAGTTCCGTGATTGAGCGTCGATCAAGCGATCGCGGTGGATAGAAGGATAGAAGTGGCCAAAGTGAGATCTTAAAACTGGAATGAATCCCAGAACTCCAATTAACGCAAAAAAAAGAGCCCGCTGCCGCCTCCCATTTTTGGGAAGCGAAAGCGGGCCCTTTTGACCGTGAAAGATGGGCCGAACCTAGTGCGAATAGGTCTGTCGGTTTTCGTCCGAGTTGTCTCGGTCTTTCGACGCCACTAAGATCACGGTACCTCCTTGTTTAGGGAGCGCCGGTGCTGAACATTCTCCGCCAGCACTGCTCAACCGCGGTTCCTCCGCGGCTGTCGAGTTGATCGTCTCTCGATGATTAAACTAAAAGCACATGCCGTGCCAAATGGCTTTTTCTTTGATTGAGAGTCCGAAAAACCTTTGTAGCCTTGGGATTCACAATGCGATGCGCCCGGATTCAACCGGAAAACGAAAATGGATTGTAAAAATTTCAAAATGCCAGCAAACGATTTTACAATTTGCAACTCGGGGAAATGCGGATGCTTGTCATTTGCTGTTGAGTTGCTCGCCGGTAGGCAAAGTCGACGAGGTGTTTCTGGCCGCAGCGGTTTTTGGCGCATCGGCAGTTGCGTTCTGAAAGAGCAGGGCAATATCATCCGCAGTTGCAATCTCGCTGAGAATAACCTCTGTAGGCATTGAGGCCTTGGACGCCGTTGGTACGACGACTTGCGCAGAAACGGATTCCAACGGCTTGATCGCCGATTTCACTGTTGAAAAAAGAGAAGCAATATCATCGGCGGTTGCGACTTCGTTTGGATCGACTTCCTGTGCGGTTGAGGTCGCGTCTTCATCGCGTGCGTTGTCGACAGGAGTGGTGGGGGCGACGGGAAGGACGTTATCAACGGACTCTTCCAATGTTTGGCCGAGTCGGGAAGCGATCTGATCCGTTGCTACTATTTTCTTTTCATTCGACACATTTTGTTTTAAGGATGTGGAAGCATCGGTCCACATACCATCCACTCGCGAAATGATTCTTCGACCGCTTTTGTCCGACTCAATCGATCCTTCCTCCAATGCATCCATCGTTGAAACGAGATCGGATTCAACTCCAAGGCTTACGATGCTAATGTTGCATGGTAGAGCGACCGATTCGCCCGAAGTCTTGAAAAAATCGACGTCTGAGATTGTTTGAAGGACAAGTTCCATTGTCGTATGGCAAGTCGTTCGTCGGGATGCAAAATCCAGAACAACAAATCGATCCGGAAGGTATCTTGCAACAAGTGCCTTACCTGACGAAGAAATGGCAAGGTGCATGGCAACACACTTTAACGCCTGCTCGGTGACCATAGCGCCGTGCGTACTCACCAAGTCCGAATACTTGCTCAGTGTTACCATAGCCACGCAGGACTCGCTACGACATTTCGTCCCAACGGATAGCCATGCATTGAGAACGGCGTCGAAGCCTTGGCGATTTAGAAGACGGGTGAGTCGATCTTGCCAAGGCAAAGGGAGGACGGGGCAATGATGGTCGTCTTCGATCTCTCGGGGAACGAAAAGTTCTGGAGCAGCCGAATCGGCTGCCGCGTTGCTATGATTTTCATGCCACTGTTGCAGGTAAAGCCCTCGATGGACGCAGCTCTGAAGATAGTGGAGCTTAGCCGGCTCCCAACTTAACGCTGATGCGGACTCCAACGCCTGAGCCGGTTCGGCTTTTTTCTTGGGCCAAGCGAATGCCAACAACAGCAATATAACAGTCGCTTCAGCAGCCAGGCTGAGATATTCAACAGAGAGCATTTGCATGAAGGGGCCAAACGTTGCCTGCTGGAACGGAAACGCAAAACGATCCGGCAATGGTACCCTCCGTGAATTGCTTTGGTGTACTTCACTATCGACGCGAGCGTGAAATTGGAAGGCTAGCAATTGACTGTGTCGATTGTATAGATTTTGACGAATTGAGATACCCGGGTACTTGACAGTCCATCCCTAACGGTCTTAAGTTGAGTTCAGTGACCTGTTTGACAATGAGGAACTTCCATTGCCGGCAAACACGAAGTTACATCAGGATGTGCAAATGGCGGTTTAGAGACCGAGGGTTTTTCGCGAGCTAACGAGTCGATGTCTTTGTCCAACGATAAAGGGAATGCTCGTCCGCTACGAAACCAGACCAGACCAGGGAGTGGTTCAATGATTGATTCTGGATTTCAAGACGTTTTGGGACAAGCCAAGAAGATGCTCAATGAGAGCCCGTTTCATCCCCTTCGTGGGTTGCAAGTTGAGCCACTTGGGGATCGGGTGTTACTGCTTGGTGAAGTCGAGAGTTTTTTTCTAAAGCAACTCGCCCAGGAAACGGTACGTACCGCCACGCGCGGGATCGAGATGGTCAATAACGTGGCTGTCTGCGAAAGCCCTTAAGTCGATCTGTGACCGTTGTTTTGATGGCGTACAAGATGCCGGAATGTCGAAGGCCATTCGTTGAATTCATCGGCTGGGACAAAAGCACTTTCGACGCAATGGAATTCCGACTCGTCCCAAGGTTCTAAGAAAGCATCGCCTTGGATATCTGCCAAAACAAGCGTTACGTACCAATCCTTGATCATGGGCATGGCAAGCCGATAGAGTTCGGCGCCTCCGACAACAAATGCATGCGAATCGCGTGGAACGAATGCCATTGCGGCCTCGATCGATGCCGCAACGCAAACGCCATCAAAGCGTGTCTCTTGCCGTCGCGATAAAACAATCGTCTGGCGGCCAGGCAGTGGACGGCCAATAGATTCGTAGGTTTTCCTGCCCATCACGAGCGTGTGCCCCATCGTAAGTTGCTTGAATCGTTGCAAGTCACTACGAAGTTTCCAAGGCAATGTGTTGGCTCGCCCAATCGTTCCGTTTCTGGCAACGGCGACAACTGCGCTGAGTTGATGGATGCTCATTGCGGTTAAGGTACCGATTTTGTCAACAATTTGCCAGCCGAGACCGCTCCCATCCAACGAGAATTTTGGATACATTGGGCAACAGTAAGTGGTCGGCGGTTTGTCGCCCAGGAGTCTTAGGTCATTGTCCCAGGAGGTGGAGTCTATGTCAGCCCGTTTTTGTCGCACTTGTTCATCCGTGTTTGTAGCTATGATGCTTGCAACGGTTTCTTCGCATTTAGTGTGGTCGCAAACGCCAGCGACCCCGGCTAGCCAAACCAAACCTTTGCCTGCCGGACAGACGGTTGGCCCCCAGTCTGGTCAAGGTACCGTCACGCAAAACGATCTTGAACATGCTGCTCTGATGCAATTGATTGAATCGATCGAGCCGTATCACAAGAAAAAAGAAATCAAAGGTTCGGCCGTTCTCTCCGGTTCAACTACCATGTTGACGATCGGTAAGCTGTGGGCTGATCGTTTCAGAAAATTTCACCCAGAGGTTGTTTTTACTCGCGGTGCGGATGGAACCGACGTGGGAATCAAATCGTTGGCCGAAGATCCTATGGTCATCGCAGGGTCGAGCCGTCCACTCAATGCTGAGGATTTGGACTTGTTGAAAAAAGGGAAATGCAAGGATCCTCTCAGTGTGATCGTAGCCCTCGATCCGCTTGCTCTCTATGTTCACAAGGACAATCCCGTTTCTGGCGTCACACCAGAACAGTTGGAATCCATTTTTCGCGCATCGGGTAGTACGGGAAAGCACGTATCTACCTGGGGCGAACTCGGAGTCGCAGGTGAGATCTCGAAAAAGCCAATTCGAATTCATTCTCGCAGCGAAATTAGCGGAACAACTTCCTTCATCAAGCAACTCGTTCTCCGCGGCGGAGAAATGACCAAAGAGGCTCAATCGCACAGAAGTAGCGACGAAGTTTGTGCTGCGATCGGTGAGGACCTGGCCGGAGTAGGGATTTGTGGCTTCGGCGAAGCAAATGAAAAAGTGCGACCGGTTGCGCTGATTCTCAACGGAGCCAAAGTGCCAGCCACCGAACAGAGTTTTCTCTCGGGCCAGTATCCCTTTGTGCGTCCGCTCGTGCTAGTCGTCGACAAGTCACAGATGACTTCGGACGGAGGATTGAGAGAAGCCATGCTTCGCTATGTATTAAGCCGGGACGGCCAGTTAGAAGCCGTTCGCGAAGGTTTTTTCCCTCTAGATCCTGCCTTTATCCGAAAGCAACTCGACCAAATTAGCGGCCCACAAATGCGATAGGTCTTTTCGACCCAGACAACTCACTTCTTTCAGTAAAGAACTCAAGCATGAAACTTTTGAAACTATTCTTTTTTTTGGCCGTCGCAGCTTTCTCGGGTCCAGTTTCTTGTTTTGGACAAGCGAATTGGCTTGATTTTACGAGCGCCATTCCCAAAGTGTTGATCCCAGGCGGAGCCCCCAACTACGGTTCGCCGACCACCGGCTTCCCTTCGACCTCCGGTTATTCATCCACGCCCTATTCCCCGCTCAATCCAACCGGTTCTGGCGGGTTTAGTCCTAGCGGGTATGGAGGGGCCGGGCCGATGTTGGCTCCTGCCCGTAAAGATTGGAAATTGGGCGTTTATGTTGAGAATTCGGATGTCGGAGCGGTCATCACTCAAATTGCACCGGGCAGCGCCGGACAGCAAGCAGGCTTGCAACCCAACGACATCATCATGGCCGTTGGCGGTACACGCATTGGCAGCTTTGATAACCGAATCGTGGAACTTGCAGATGAGATTCGGAGAAATACGGATGCACTGGGACGCGTTTCGTTGCTTGTATTCAATTCTCGCCAGCAAAGGATTGCTTCATTACCGGTCTCAATGAACTCGTCTTCGAGTACTTTGACAGGCACGGTCACGACACGAGACCGATCGCAGCTTCCCTACGGCTCGACACTGATGGTTCAATTGCAGAATGTGTCCAAACCATACTATGAGATTGCGGGTGGCAAATCCGTTACGCGAGCAGATGGGTTTGGACCGTTTGGATTTGAACTTCATTTCGACCCGCGGTACATCGATCCGAGAGATCAATATCAATTGACAGCCTCCATTTTCGTAGGCAATCAACTCATGTATGGCCTTCCTCAACCAATCGGTGTGGATGTAAATAACTTAGGGCAATCGTATAATCTCACGTTGGAGCAAGCGGGTGGGCAATCCTTTAACAGTCCAGGTCAAACAACCTTTTCGCCAGGTATTCCAGGCAACTTGGTCAACGCAGGGTATCCCGGAACTTTTGGTCCCAACGCGTTGAATGAGTTATTCCTCCAATTGCTTGGTCGAGCCCCAAGTGCTCGCGAAGTAGTCGCATGGCAGTCCTATTTGCAGCAAGGCAATTCGATCAACGATCTTAAAGTCAAACTGATGTCGAGCGCTCAGTTCCGAGAGCGATTCTCGAACGAAGCGACGTACGTTCAACAACTCATTACCTCCCTGATGAATCGAGCCCCCAATCAACAGGAGCTGGCGTATTGGATGACGCGAATGCAAGCGACCGGATCGCCAGAGATGGTAATCAACGAGATTCTTGCGAAGAATCGGTAGAGGCCGCACGATCGAAAGAATGCTTGCGGAATGGGCAATCGGTAGCGACAAGGGAGTTATTTCATGTTGCGTTGAGTTCTCTGCTAATGATTTGAACTGTCGAATTCGATAACTCATTCATCATTAGTCGAGCTCAACGCAACAGTGGATTTGTGGCGTGGGTGCTCGGCATCCCACCTAATTATAATACTCCCAAACTGTTGTTTGGTTCGCCGATGGCCACGGAAGGCTGATTCAGCCACGGCGCTGAGTCAGTCTTTTTTGCATTGGCGACCGACCGACGAAACTAAAAAGGTTTCTCACGATGCGTTGCAAGCCAATTCGTACCGTTTTTCGTGCCGCTTTAGCGGCCGGACTGTTAGCGTCATGCCAAAATGCACCGCTCAGTGCCTCTTGGAAGGATCATCTGCACCCGTCGGCGGATACTTGCTTCCTCCACGATCACCATTGGGAGACTTTTAATTCAGCGAGCAAGGCTGCTGAGCACTTCGCCAAATCCATTGTGAAAACGGATGCGGAAATAAGCTTAGTTACCGATCATGAAACGGAAGCTTGTGTTGCAGCGGCAAAACGGTTTGAATTGAAAATGCAAGTAGATGCCGTTTTGGCTTCGCTGCGATCCAAAACCTACAAGATCTCAGAGGCCGGAGCCAAACTGTTTACTGGTTACTCTCAGTCGAGAAGGCTATTACTTTCGACCATAGAAAATAAGAGTTTGATGCTGGTGGACTGGATCAAGATCCCAGACATGTTACCCGTAACGGTTGTAGAAAGCGATAAAGGTAACGATTTTGAATGCGATTGGGATTGCGGTGACTGGCGCCGCGATAGTCAAAACTCCGTTTCTGTTTCGCCGCCTCCCCGAGATCTTGCGAATATCTTTGTCTATACATTTGGGGATGCGAACGATTCCCATGAGTCCCATGATTCCCATGAGTCCCATGAGTCTTCTGAGTCCTCTGACTCTAAAACAGTTTCAGGCGCATTGGCTTTGAGCTCCGAAAACGACGACGCTCCAATTGATTCAAGCGAATTCTATTCCCAGGACAGTCTTGCTTCCAATTCTGAAATCACTGCCGATTCCGAAGCACCGATCCCGGTCGCTCATGCTTGGCAAGTTGGAGTTGATCCCATTTGTCCAGAAGTGCAAGTGTGCAATCCTACCTGGCATGGTGTCGGAAGTGAGCCCTCGATTTGTTGCCCGATCGAGCGAACCGAGGAAGCAATCGGTACGGAAACTTATGTGCCCCCCGCGTTAATTGCAATTCGTCCACCCACACTAGAGGCAGAGTTCGAATCACTGGAAGCTGCGAATGATTTAAAGGTTTACCAGTATGGAGCGGGTTACGGCCTGACGGAGCTTGAAAATCAACGTCCACCTGATTTCACAAGTTCAGCCTCAAATGCCGTCGACCAGATCGGTACGCAGCCATCGGACGAAACGGACTCAAGTGAAATCAAGTTTTCATCCAAGGACTTTTTGATAACGCATCACGACTCAGCCTATGGCTCGATCGAGCTCCCTTTTTATGCAACGAATGTCATTTCAAAGCCAACCGCAGAATCGAAGAGTCGAGTCTCGAAAAACTTTGCGAGTCCGATTCGAACAGTGGGTCAGTTTTTAGTCGATTTTGCAAACCAGATTGAAAATCAAGTGGAGCAAATAGAGTTTGCGAGGCGGGAAAACAATCAACGTTAGCCCGGATTATTCACTAGCGAGGTGATCCGAATTTCAAAGATCTTCTATTTTCTCTGAAACGTAAAACAAAGCCATGTCCGCAAAAGGCCACGATTCGGGGGTGGCATTTCTGAAATACATGTTCACTTCATGAGTTAATTGCTCCGAAGACAACAAATACCATCCCGGAGTCGGAACATTCGCATTTCGATCGTCATTGCGATTTTCCCACT